>LWDU01034862.1_pt1 | contig 65309 bp, 63 predicted proteins | sample 727161 | NCBI WGS metagenome assembly LWDU01 (sample SAMN04566230, study PRJNA314399) | hydrothermal vent metagenome | isolation source: deep sea hydrothermal plume seawater | place: Mexico: Gulf of California, Guaymas Basin | collected 2004-07-11 | reverse complement strand
ATATAAAGAAGAGTAGATTTTCCTGCACCAGACTTACCTACTATTGAAACTATTTTTCCTCTCTCAATTTCAATATTTATATCTTTTAAGACCTCTATATTGTCAAATGATTTATAAATATTTTTTCCTTTTAGCATAAAACAAATTTAAATAATTAAATAGCTAACTTTTAATATTATATTATTTAACATTTGATATATATTTTATTATAGTATAGTTTCGTGACTGTTATGAATATACATGAATACCAAGCCAAAGAAATTCTAAAATCCTTCAATGTAAAAATACAAAATGGACACGTTATTTCCTCTCCAAGTGAGGCTTTAAAATCGGCTAGAAAAATGCAAAAAAATCAAAAATCAAAAATTTTTGTCTTAAAAGCACAAATCCATGCAGGAGGTAGAGGAAAAGGTATAATCAAAGAAACAGGATCCAAAGGAGTCGTAATAGTAAAACACATAGATCAAATAAGTGAAAAAGCAAAAAATATACTTGGTGGAACTCTTGTAACAAAACAAACTGGTAAAAAAGGGAAAGTAGTTAACAAATTATTAATTGCAGAAGATGTTTACTATCCAGGAAATTCTGAAATTAAAGAATATTATTTAGGAATATTACTAGATAGAGTAAAAGGTTGTAATGTTATAATGGCTTCTACAGAAGGAGGAGTAGAAATTGAAAAAGTAGCAGAAGAAACTCCTGAAAAAATAATAAAAGAATGGATTGATCCTAAAATTGGTCTTCAAATAAGTCAAGTTAAAAAAATTGCATTTGCACTTAATTTGAAAGGAAATGCGCAAAAAGAAATGATTAAATTCATATATTCTCTATACGACGCATATGAAAAGATTGATGCATCAATGTTTGAAATAAATCCAGTTTTAAAAACTTCAGACGATCAAATTCTCGCTGTAGATGCAAAAGTAAATATTGATGATAATGCACTTTTTAGACATAAAGATATTGAGTTGCTAAGGGATTTAACTGAAGAAGATCCTGCTGAAATAGAGGCTAATAAATCAAATTTGAGTTATGTTAAGCTTGATGGAAATGTAGGTTGCATGGTAAATGGTGCTGGACTTGCAATGGCAACTATGGACATTATAAAATTATCTGGTGGTGATCCAGCTAATTTTCTTGATGTTGGAGGTACCGCAAATGCAGAAACTGTTGAAGCAGGATTTAGAATAATTTTAAAGGATTCTAATGTTAAGGCAATACTTCTAAACATTTTTGGAGGAATAGTACGGTGTGATCGTGTAGCAAATGGTGTTGTTCAAGCATATAGAAATATTGGAAAAATTAATATACCAATAATTGTTAGGCTTCAAGGAACTAATTCAAAAAAAGCTGCAGAAATTATAAATAATTCTGGTTTAAAAGTATTTTCTGCAATTACACTTCAAGATGCGGCAGACAAAATAAATGATATTCTTTAAGACATATAAATGCGTTCGTAGTTCAACTGGATAGAATATCAGATTTCGGCTCTGAAGGTTGAGGGTTCGAGTCCTTCCGAACGCACAAAAAAAAGTACTTTATTATAAAATAATAATCATATATATTTGCTCAAAAAATAGACTAGATGAAAAAGAAAATTAATTTTATTGTTCTTTTACTAATAACAATATCTTTAATTTATTTATTAAATAATCCTACACATAATAGTCCTCCATTAGGCAAGTTTTTAAATCCATATTCTGGCTTTTGGCTAAATGGAGAAATAGACCAAAACAAGGTTTTAGATAAAATAAACTTAAAAAATTTAGATGATGAAGTAATTGTTCAATACGATAGTTTATTAATACCTCATATATATGCTAAAACAGATAAAGATTTATTCTATACACAAGGCTATTTAACAGCATTACATAGACTCTGGCAAATGGAATTTCAAATTAAGGAAGTATCTGGAGAATTAAGTGAAATTTTTGGTAGTAAAACATTATATAGAGACAGATCCCAAAGAAGAAAAGGAATAGTTTACGCTGCAAAAAGAACCCTTGATGAATCAAAAAAAGATATTAAAACTTTTAACTTATTAAATGCATATGTAGATGGAATAAATGACTATATAGAAACACTTTCTTACAAAGATTATCCAATAGAATATAAAATTTTAAATTATAAACCTGAAAAATGGACTCTACTAAAATGTTTTCTTTTAATGGGACAAATGTCTGATATGTTATCGAGTGGAGACATGGACATTGAGGACACATATTTAGTCAATACCATCGGTATAGAAAAATATAATCTTCTTTTTCCAGAATATACTAAAGATTTAGAACCTGTTATTCCTAAGGAAACAAAATTTAATTTTAATAATAAAAATACACTTATCTCAAATAATACTATTATAAAAGATATAAATGTTGATATAATAAATAAACCAAATAAATTCAATGGAAGTAACAATTTTGCTATTTCTCCAACCAAATCAAAAGATGGTAGTAGCTATCTTGCCAGTCAACCAGACTTATCATTAAATCTTCCATCAATCTGGTACATTATTCACTTAAATTCTTCAAATTTCAACACCATGGGCGCATCTCTTCCAGGTGCTCCAGGAATTATTATAGGATTTAACGATAACATTGCATGGGGAGAGACCAACGCAAAAAGAGACGTTGTAGATTGGTATAAAATAAAATTTAAAGATGGTAAAAGGAAAGAGTATAAATATGGAAATAAATGGTTAAAAACTGAAAAAATTATTGAAGAGATAAAAATAAAAGATGATAATACATTTTATGATACAGTAGTATACACACATTATGGACCAATTGTATATGATAAAAACTTCAATTCAAATACTGATAAGATAAATTTAGCCATGCGATGGATAGCACATGATTCTTCTATTGAGTATAAAACCTTTATTGAATTAAATAAAGCAAAAAATATAAATGATATTCATAAAGCACTAGAATATTTTAATGGACCAGCTCAAAATTTTGCTTATGCTACAAAACACGGTGATATAGGTTTAACTATTGCTGGAAAATTTCCAATAAAATGGGAAAAACAAGGAAAATTTATTTTAGATGGATCTAATCCTGAAAATGAATGGCAGGATATGATACCCTATGAACACGTATTGCAATATCAAAATCCAAAAAATGGATTTGTTAGTTCTGCAAATCAACACCCAGTAGATAAAAACTACCCTTACTATTATTATGATTTTAGCTATGAAAACTATCGTAACAGAAGACTCAACGATAGACTCAAATCAATAAATCTTATAACTCTAAATGACATAAAAAAAATTCAAAATGATAATTATAGTTATAAAGCATATGAAATATTACCAATATTATTATCAGAAATTGACACATTATCACTTGACTCTACATTAGAAAAATATTTTAATAAACTATCCAATTGGGATTACATCTCAAATACTAATACTGAATCTCCTGCTATTTTTGTGACATGGTGGAAAATATTTAGAGAAAAATTATGGGATGAGTTTGATACACTAAAATATAGCTACAGAAAACCAAATTCTTATAACACATACTTACTAATAAAAGAAAATAAAGATTTAGAATATTATGATATTTTAAACACAAATAAAAAAGAAAATTTATCTGACTTAGTAAACTATACTTATAAACTTTCTATTGACTCATTAGAAAATTGGAAAAAAAATAATAATAATAAACTTAATTGGAAAGACTATAAAAATACTACAATTAAACACCTTTTAAATATCAAAAGCTTTAGTAAATCTGGTGTTGACGTAGGAGGATACAATAATATAATTAATGCAGCCAGTGAAAATCATGGACCTTCATGGAGAATGATAGTTAAATTAAACAAAATAAAAACTGAAGCATGGGGTATTTACCCTGGTGGTCAATCAGGAAATCCAGGAAATAGTAATTATTTTAGTTTAATTGATGACTGGGGACATGGAGTTTATAAAAAGTTACTCTTTAACAACAATTATATTGATAATAGAAAAAACATTATTTACGAAAAAAAATTTAATAATTAGATGAACTTTTTGATTAGAATATTAATTAATGGAATAAGTGCATATTACTTTGTTAGTTTTTTGCCTTGGTGGAGCATTATATTCATTCCTTTTTTATTAGGGTATTTTGTAAATGAAAATTATTTTAGTCATTTTCTTAGTGGTTTTATAGGTATTGGCATTGCATGGATATTTTTAATAATAAACCTTAACAGTGGAAGTGAATCTATAATTTCAGAAAAAATAATTCAAATATTAAATATTGAGAGTATAAACAGATTAACTATATACTCAAGTATAATTGGTGGTAGTATTGGAGGATTTGCATCAGTCACTGGACTTTCTTTTAAAAGAATTTTTATAAAAACTAAACCAAGAAAAAAATTTAATTTTTAATTTAAAACAAAATCTAAAATTTCTTTATCAAGAGGATTAGTAGAGGAAGAATAAACACCTTCAAGCTTACCATTTTCACTTACCAAATACTTAAAAAAATTCCATCTTGGAGATTTATCATTCCAACCATTTATTTCAGAAGAAGACAGCCATTTATAAACAGCATGAGAATTTTTTCCTCTTACATCAATTTTTTCAAAAAGTTGAAATTCAACACCATATTTTGATTCACAAAATTCTATAATTTCATCATTTGATCCAGGTTCTTGAAAACCAAAATTATTAGAAGGAAAAGCAAGAATGGTTACTTTATCACCATATTTTTTATGTAATACTTGAAGATCTTCATACTGTGGAGTATACCCACATTTAGAAGCTACATTAACTATTAAAATTTTCTTTCCTTTATACTTTGAAAAATTTATAATTTCACCATCAATTGATTTTGCAGAAAGATTATAAAAGTCATCATTATAAGAATTTAAATCAAAATTATCAGGTGCAATATCATGTACATTTAACATGCTATTCTTAAAGGAATACATACCAATAACTAAAAAAGAAATTATTATAATTATTGTTATTTTCATCACATTCTATTTGGCAAATTAATATTTAAAAGATAAAGTGCACTCTTTATAATTTTAGACACCATGTAAGATAACTTTATTTTAAATAAACTTGTTACATCTTCTTTACCATCAAATATTTTATTCTCTTGATAAAAATTATTGTATAATTTACATAAGTCATAAACGTACTTAGCAATAACTGCAGGAGAATACATATCTAAAGATAATTTAATGGTATCAGAAAAAAGATACACATGATTTATTATTTTCTTTTGAATATTTGTCAATTGAAAATTCTTTGATAAATCAATATTCTTATAGTCTAAGTTTAAAGAGTCTCCTCTCTTTATTAAAGATAATATTCTAGCATATGTATACTGAATAAACGGACCAGTATTTCCCTGGAAATCAATTGATTCTTCTGGATCAAATAACATCCTTTTTTTTGGATCAACCTTTAATAAAAAATACTTAAGAGCACCAAGAGCAATTATATTATATAAATCTTCTGAATTGTCATTTTGAAAATCATCTAATTTACCAAGTTCATTAGTTCTTTTTTTAGCAGTTTGAATCATATTATATATTAATTGATCAGCGTCAACTACTATTCCTTCTCTAGACTTCATTTTACCGCTGGGTAAATCAATCATTCCATATGATAAATGAAAACACTCTTTTGCCCAATTATAATTTAACTTCTCAAGAATTTTAAATAAAATTTTAAAGTGATAATCTTGTTCACTTCCTACTGTATAAATTTGTTTTATAATTTTAGGAAAATCTTCAAATCTTTTTATTGCAGTACCTATATCCTGAGTCATATATACAGAAGTTCCATCACTCCTTAATAATATTTTTTTATCATAACCATCTTCTGTTAAATCAACCCAAACAGAGTTATCTTTCTCCTTATAAAAAATTTCATTTTTAAGCCCTTTCTGTATCTTGCTTTTACCAAGTAAATAAGTTTCGGATTCATAATAATTTTTATCAAAACTTACATCAATCAAATCATAAGTACTTTGAAACCCTTCATAAACCCAACCATTCATTTTTTTCCATAAAGCAACGGTCTGATTTTCTTTATTTTCCCATTTCAAAAGCACATCTTTTGCCATTTTCATTATACCTGTAGATAAGTTTGCCTCTTCCTCACTAATTCCATTATTAACTAATTTATCAACCTGTTTTTTATGTTCATTCTCAAACATTACATAAAACTTACCTACAAATTTATCACCTTTCATGCCACTTGATTTAGGAGTTTCATTATTTCCAAATAAATTCCATGCAACCATAGACTTACATATATGAATTCCTCTATCATTTATAATTTGTACTTTATGAACTTTATAACCATTAGCCTCTAAAATTTTAGAAAGCGAATAACCTAAAAATATATTTCTCATATGACCTAAATGAAGAGGTTTATTTGTATTTGGAGATGAAAACTCTACCATAACCTCTTTACCAGAACTACTCTTATAACCCCATGACTTGTGGTTACTAATATGATTAAAAATAGAAATTAAATAATTATCTGATAGATCAAGATTTAAAAATCCCTTAACAACATTAAAGTCAGAAATTATGCTAGAATTAACTGTTAAATATTCACCTAACTTTTCACCTATATGTTCAGGTTTTTGTTTTAAATTAGATGTATGAGGAAAAATTATAAACGTATAAAATCCATCATAATTTTTAATAGTTTCTTCTAAAGTGATATTTTCTAAGTGACATTCATAAGTAAAAATTACCTTAAGAGCAGATTGAATTTCAAGTTTAATATCATTTAAAATATTCATAACCTTACAAAAATTAAATTAAAAGGAGGATTATCATAATAATTATTGTATTATGTTTGAAAAAAATCAATATTTTTAAAAAAAGAGCAAGAAATGACAAATAGTGTTGTTATTATTCCTACATATAATGAAATCGGTAATATTAAAAATACCTTAAATAAAATTGAAAATTTAAAAGTCAATTTTAATATAATTGTTGTTGATGATAACTCACCAGATGGAACAGCCAAACTAGTTAATACAATAATTGATTCAAAAAAACTAAAATCTAAAATCACCTTAATTAATAGAAAAGAAAAAAATGGACTTGGATCTGCATATATAGAAGGTTTTAAAAAAGCATTAAGTCAAAATTATGATTACATATTCCAATTAGATTGTGACGGATCTCATGACCCTAATGAACTTATAAAACTAAGAGAAATGCTTATTAATGAGCATAAAGATATTGTAGTAGGTTCTAGATATATTAAAGGTATAACAGTTATAAATTGGCCATTATCTAGGCTTTTACTTTCAATTTTTGCCAATATTTATGTTAAAATTGTAACAGGTCTACCAGTAAAGGATTCAACTGGAGGCTTTAATGGATATAATAAAAAAGCACTCTCTAGTATCATAAAAAATAAAATTTCTTTTCAAGGATATGCCTTCCAAATACAAATGAAATTTATAGGATATAAATTAAAATATAAAATAGATGAAATTCCAATTATTTTTAAAGACAGAGAAATAGGAGAATCAAAAATGTCATTTAAAATTTTTGGCGAGGCGTTTTATGGGATAGCACTAATGAAATTAAAAAGCTTTTTTGTTAAATACAGGAGCTAACTAAATTGTATAGAATCTATAACCTTTATCCTATTTATTATAAATAGTGGTATAATAATTGATATTAAAATAAGGCCAATAACTAATAAATTAATTTTTAATAACATAAAATAGTTTATATCAAAAGGTATATTCTCAATATAATAATTGTCTTTATTGAGTTTAAAAAGTTGAAATTTATTTTGTAGTAATATAATAGTAAAAGCTAAAGCATTACCAATAAAAATACCCATTCCTATCAATCTAAAACCAATTCTAGAAAAAATTGAAATAATGAAACTTGATTTAGCTCCAAATGATTTTAATATTCCTATCATTTTAATTCTTTCCATTATTAAAATAACAACAATCGATAACATATTAAATGAAGCAACAAAAATTATTATTATAAAAAAAATAATTACATTTTTATCCAAAAGGCTTAACCAATCAAATATCTGTACATATTTTTGATTAACTGTTTCAACAAATTCATCATAGCTAGATAAAGATCTAATTTCATCAAAATACATATCTATGTTATCAGGATTATTAATAAAAACACTTAATCCACTAGCTTTAAAAACATCCCAACCATAAATTTTTCTGTTTATATTAATATCGCCATATACAATAACATCATCTATTTCCTCCAATCCAGTTTCATATATACCATAAACAATCAATTTTCTAAAAACCGGAGGAGAATTTGGAAAAAAAACTGTTAAAGTATCTCCAATTTTAGATTGTAATCTTTTATTTATTTCACTACTTATTAAAATAAATTTTGAAAAATTAGAATTCAAATCAAAACTCTCATTAAAAGAAATAATATTGTTCGAAATTTCATCAAAAAAATCTTTACTAACACCTTTAAAAATTACACCTTCAATTGATTCATAATCCCCTTGAACAAGAGCTGATGAAACAATATATGGATAGATCTTTTTAATTTTATTATTTTCTCTATACTTAGAAAAAAGTCCTCTATCTAACTCTATAGGAGAATTTTGAAAAGTTATCCCATCAGCATAGCTAGAGACATCATAATGACCAGAAAAATTATAGACCTTTTTTTTAATTTCTTTTTTAAAACCTTCAAGTATAAAAACCGAAAGAATAATTGATGATAAACCAGTAGCGATAGTTATATAAGCTATTTTTTTAATAATAGATGAAAATACGTTTAAATCAGAATTCCATATACTTGCATAAATTTTTTTAGATAATTTCATTTAGTCAATTCTAGTTTAAATTTAATTTATCCTTACCAATAATAAATAATGAAAAAAGAATTAATACTAATATACTTTGTTATCATAATAATTGGATTTTCATGTAATAGTGTTGATAATGTTGATAAAATAATTAATCCTGAACCAGAAAATCCAAAAAATTGTGAAAATTGTGATTCACTTTTATTTCAATTTTCTATTAATACTCTAGGGGGGAAAATTGTAGACGAACCTAAAATAGCATCTACTCTTACAATTATAAAAGATGATTCTACTTATTATGCAGGTAATATAGGAATAGAAATTAGAGGAGAATCATCACAGATGTTTGATAAAAAATCCTATGGATTTGAAACATGGGATGAAAACTATGAAGATAAAGACGAATCATTAATTGGTTTTCCAGAAGAAGAAGATTGGATTTTATATGGTCCATTTAGTGATAAATCACTAATAAGAAATAAACTTATATACTCTTTATCTAATTTGATGGGTATGTACGCATCAAAAACAGAATTCTGTGAGCTAACTATAAATAATGATTATAAAGGAGTTTATGTGTTTATGGAAAAACTTAAAAGAGATAAAAACAGAATAAATATTGAAAAATTAACAGAAGCTGATATCAATGAAAATTTAATTACTGGTGGATACATTATAAAAATTGACAAAAGTGATCAAGAGGATGGATCCTATTCAGATTTTAATTCTTTTGAATCAAAATATGATGTTTTTGGTGATATTAATGGAGAAAAAAAAATGCGATTTAATTATGAATACCCAAAACCAGAAGACATACATGCTAATCAAAAAGAATACATATCTAATTACATTGATTTATTTGAAAATGCTTTATTAGGTACCAATTTTAATGATCCAGAATTGGGATACAAAAAATACATCGATGATGACACATTTATAGATTTTTTTATACTAAATGAACTATCTAACAATGTTGATGGATATAGATTAAGTACGTATTTAACAAAAAATAGAGATGAAAAATTAAAAATAGGTCCAATTTGGGACTTTAATTTGTCTTTTGGTAATGCTGATTATTGTGGTGGAGATAAATATGATTTATGGGCATATAAATTTAATGAGAGATGTATTGGTGATTATTGGAATGTTCCTTTTTGGTGGGACAAGCTTTTAGAAGATGAAAATTTTGTTAGTAAATTAAAAAATAGATGGAATGAATTAAGAACAAATATTTTATCAGATGAAAACATATTATCCTTAGTAAATACTAATTATTCAACATTAAAAAATGAGACAGATGCTGCAAATAGAAATTTTAATAGATGGCAAATTTTTGGTATTTATATTTGGCCAAATAGCTTTATAGGAAGTTCCTACTATGAAGAAATTAACTTTTTAAAAGACTGGATTTCACAAAGAACAGCTTGGCTAGATATTTCAATTAATGAATTATAATTCATTATAAGATAATCCATATCCATAATTATAGAGAGGGCTTTTTGAATCATAAGGTAAGTCTTCTTTTTGATCAAGCACTGCATCCCAAGATGATGGTAGTTCAAAAGGTAATTTTCCTGAAGGATTATACTCTCCAAAAATAATGTCTAGTATAGCTTCATCAGACGAACCAAACTCTACTAATAAAGAACTGGATTTACTACTGATTTCAGTAAGAATTGCTGGCCTCTCAAGATTTAAAATAATTATTGAGGGTTTTTCTTCCTGAAAAGAAAATATTTCTTTTTTTTCTTCTAAATTATAATACAACCTTCCTTGTCTAAAAAAATTTTCAATAAAATATTCATCTCTTTTATCAAAAGGAGTTTTTATCCTTTTAACTACAAAATCCGCATCATCTATGTTATCAACTAACGTAGCAAAATTATTTACAGATGTAGAATTATTAAATCCTTCAACATAAAGTTTTACCCCTTTATCTAAAGGTAAAATATTATCATTTTTTAATAAAACAATAGATTTTAGATGAGCTTCATATGCCTTTTCTTTAAACTCTTTATTTCCACATATTTTTAATGCCTCATTTTCGTCAACAAATGGGTCATCAAAAAGTCCTAACTTAAATTTATCACGCATTATCCTCTTTATAGAAAGATTTATTCTTTCAATATCTATTTGATTATTATTTATAAGTTCAATAATCAATTCAGGAATTGATTCTCCTCCAAATTGATCACAGCCAGCATCAATTACTTTTTTAACTCTTAATATTTCTGATAAATTTTCTACACCCCAAGCTCTTGGTTCGCCTATCCCAAAATTTGAAATAATATTCCAATCAGTACATACAACTCCATCAAAACCTAATGAATCCCGTAATAAATCTGTTATTATTTCTTTGTTAAAAGCAAAACCTACATTTTCATTTGTCTGTCCATAAGGAATGCCATAATAAGGCATAATTTGAGCAGTGTTAGCTTTAAAAGCACCATCAATAAAAGGAATAAGATGGTAATCAAAATTATTGCCAGGATAAATCTGGTCTTTTCCATAAGGAAAATGAGCATCTTCACCATCCTTTTGTGGTCCACCTCCTGAAAAATGTTTTGTCATACAAGCAACACTATTTCTATCTAATTTTTCTCCTTGAAAACCTAAAATATAAGATTTTGTCATTTTAGCAGATAACTGTGCATCTTCTCCAAAAGTACCATTGTTCCTACCCCATCTAGGTTCTGTTGCAAGATCAGCCATTGGATGTAATGCAAGTCTTATACCTACCGATAAATATTCTTGCCTTGCGATATCTGCAAAATCACGAGTTAATGATGTATCTCTTGTAGCAGCAAGACCCAATGAATTGGGCCATTGAGAAAAAGAAGATGTGTAGACAGAAGCTCCTATATTATTATCAGATCCATGCCTAGGGTCAGATGCAATAGTAATAGGAATTCCTAACCTAGTTCTTTCAGCTATTTTTTGAATATTATTATTATATCTAGCAAGAATATTAGCAGGATAAGAGTCAATAATATTAAAACTATTCATATGTTTTTTTATTATCATCTCAGAACTCGATGGAAAAACCATTGATAAAAGAAAAAATAATGGATTAGAAGATATAATAGGTAATTCTAATAAATTTCCTTTATTCGTCATACCAATCATGTTTATAAACATTGAACCTGCCTTTTCTTCTATGGTCATCTGACTTATTAAATCATCTACCCTATCATCTATACTTTGTCTATTATCTTCATATACATCTAATCTTCCATTCTTATTTAAATCTCTAAATTTTATACCTTCTACTACTAAATTTTGAGACCTAGGAAATAATAATGACATATTAGTATTAGATTGATTGACCTTCATTAAATAATAAGTTCCAAATCCAATTACAAAAAAACTAATAACTCCAATAATTATAAAAAATACGATTTTTAAAATCTTTTTCATTTTTAAGTTCTTTTTTTACTTCATATTATGCATTTTATAAATTAAAATTTATATGTTTAAATAATTGTCAATAAAATATCAATTCCATGAAGTTACAAATATTATTTATATCATTATTACACGTTATATCAATCAATCATAGTCTATGTCAAATTCTTACAAATAAAAAAATTGAGAATATCAAAACTGAGGCTATAACTATAGTAGAATCCAATTATAAAAATACCGAAATAATGGTAGACAAAGTTTTTAGTTTTGCTGAACTAGGATTCCAAGAAGTAGAAACATCAAAATACCTAACAGACATATTATCTAAAAATGATTTTACAATAGAAAAAGGTGTATCTAATATTCCTACTGCATGGTTTGCAAAATGGACTAATGGAGATGGACCTGTTATAGCACTAGGAAGTGATGTTGACTGCATACCTAAAGCATCACAATTTCCTGGAGTAGCATATCATAAACCTATGGTAGAAGGAGCACCAGGACATGGTGAAGGACATAATTCTGGTGTCCCAGTAATTATAACTGCAGCCCTTGCTGTCAAAAAGCTAATGATTCAAGAAAATATTAAAGGCACTTTAATATTATGGCCCGGTATTGCAGAAGAACTTGTAGCTTCAAAAGCATGGTACACAAGGGATGGACTTTTTGATGACATTGACCTATGCATTTTTACTCATGTTAGTAGTAATCTGAGTGTATCATGGGGTCAATCATCTGGAACAGGACTAATATCTGTAGAATACTCTTTTGATGGTGAAGCTGCACACTCTGCTGGATCTCCATGGAGAGGGAGAAGTGCACTTGATGCTGCAGAACTTATGAATATTGGATGGAATTACAGAAGGGAACATTTACATCCCTTAAAACGTTCTCACTCAATATTTACAGATGCTGGAGATCAACCAAATGTTGTTCCTTCTAAAGCTTCTATATGGTATTTCTTAAGAGACGTTACTTATGAAGGTATTATGGATATGTATAAAATAGCTGATGAGATGGCAGAAGGAGCTGCTTTAATGACAAATACTAAAATGAGTAAAAAAATACTTGGTACAGCATGGCCAAGACATTTTAATAAAATAGTAGCAGAAACAATGTATCAAAACATAAAAAAAATTGGACTTCCTTTATGGTCAAAAAAAGACCAACTACTTGCCAAAGCTGTACAAAAAGAAGTTGAATCTAATAATCAAAAAGGTTTAAATGAAAAGTTAAGTAGTTTAGGATTACCAGTAAAATTTCCTATAAGTGGTGGTTCCGATGATATTGGGGATATTTCTTGGAAATTACCAACAGTAACATTAAGATTTCCATCCAACATACCAGGTCTTCAAGGACATCACTGGAGCAATGCTATAGCAATGGCCACTCCCATTGCACATAAAGGTGCAAATGCTGGAGCTAAAGTAGTTGCAATGACTGTTATTGATTTTTTAACCAAAAAAGACCTTATAACTAGTGCATGGAATTATTTCGATAACATTCAATCTAAAGAGACAAAATATAAACCAATGATTACTGAAAATGATCTCCCTCCAACATACCTCAACAAATCAATAATGGATAGTTTTAGACCAAAACTAGAAAAATACTATTATGATGAAACAAAATATAATAGCTATTTAGAACAATTGAACATAACATATCCAACAATTAGGGAAAAAAATGAAAAATAAATTAATATACTTTATAGTTTTATTTCTTTTCATTTTTAAATCATATTCAAATACTGAAAAAAAAATAATAGTAGGTTCTGAAAGATTAGATCAATATTATGAACTTATAAAAAATAAATATGTTGGCCTACTTATTAATCATACATCAATGGTTGCAAATAACCACTTGATAGATACCTTAATAAGCCAAGGAATAAATATAATTAAAATTTTTACTCCAGAACATGGATTTAAAGGAAACATAGAAAGAGGAAAAAGTATTAATAACGATGAATTATTAATATCAAATAAAAAAATACCAATAATATCTATGTATGGAAAAAATAGAATTCCATCTAAAGAAAATTTAGAAAATATAGATGTTATTATTTATGATATTCAAGACGTAGGAGCAAGATTTTATACATACTTAAGTGCAATGCACAATATGATGAAGTTATGTGCACAGTTAGAAATTCAATTTATAGTTCTTGATAGACCAAATCCAAACGGACATTACGTTGATGGACCAATTCTAGAAAAAGAATATAAATCATATGTAGGTATGCATCCAATCCCAATTGTACATGGTTGTACGCTTGGTGAAATGGCACAGATGATTAAAGGAGAAAACTGGATAAAAAGCACAAATAATTTAGATTTAAAAATTATTAAAGTAAAAAACTGGGATCATACAGTTAAATATAATATTCCTATTAAACCTTCTCCCAATTTACCTAATCAACAATCCATATTATTGTATCCCTCTTTATGTTTGTTCGAACCAACAATAGTAAGCATAGGAAGAGGAACAAAAAGCCCATTTCAAATAATTGGACATCCAAAATATGAAACAAAAGAATTTAGTTTTATTCCTAAAAGCGTTGAAGCAGAAAGTAAACCAAAATTTTTAAATCAAATTTGTTATGGTATCAACCTAATTAACTCAAAAGTCGAATCAAAAATTGATCTTAAATATTTAATTATGTTTTATAATTCATTAAATAAAAATTCTATTGATTTTTTTGGAAAAAATTTTTATAAAATTGCAGGAAATAAAAAATTAGAAGAACAAATTAAAAATGGTATTTCTGAAAAAGAAATTAGAAATTCTTGGTTGCCCGGAATAAATAATTATAAAACTATGAGAAAAAAATACCTCTTATATAAAGATTTTGAATGATATGGGTAAAAAATCAATTGTTTTCATGGGAACACCTGTTTTTTCTGTAGAATGCTTAAAAAAACTTGTAGAACAAAAATTTAATATTTTAGGTGTTATAACATCCACTGATAAACAAAGAGGAAGAGGAAGAAAAATCAGTTTTTCACCAGTAAAAGAATATGCATTATCAAAAAACATAAAAATATTTCAACCACCAAATCTCAAATCAGAAGAATTTATAAATAAAATCAAAAAATTAAATGCTGATTTGTTTGTAGTTGTAGCTTTTAGAATGCTTCCTAAAATACTTATTGGCCTACCTAAAGAAGGAAGCATAAATTTACATGCATCATTACTACCAAATTATAGAGGTGCAGCACCTATTAACTGGGTTATAATAAACGGAGAAAACAATACAGGAGTAACAACATTTTTTATTAATGAAAAAATAGATGAAGGAAATATTATAGATACAAAAAAAATCACTATCAGCGAAAATGAAACAGCAGGATCACTGCATGATAAATTAATTATACTAGGTTCAAAAATTTTAATAAAAAGCATAAAGAAAATATTTACAAAAAAAATTAAAGTAATTCAACAAAAAATAGGTTCAAATGATAAAAAAGCACCAAAAATTACTAAAGAATTTTGTCAAATTAATTTGGAATTAAAATCCAATCAATTAATAAGATTTATTAGAGGTCTTAGTCCTTATCCTGGAGCAAGAATAATTCAAAATAATAAAATTATCAAAATACTAAATGCAACTAGCAGTAAAAATATAAAAGGAGGAAAAGGAAAAATTTTTCATTTCAAAAATAAATTAATACTTAACAATAATTATAAAGAAAGTATAGAAATAACTGAAATTCAAGTAGAAGGAAAAAAGAAAATGTTAACTAAAGATTTTATAAAAGGAAATACATTATGAATGTTTTTATATTAAATACTGGTAGGTGTGGATCATCGGCATTTATAAAAGCCTGCTCACACATCACAAATTATAGCTCAGCCCATGAATCAAGAAATGGTTTGTTTCAAAAAAATCGTTTTAATTATCCAAAAAATCATATAGAAGCAGATAATAGACTTTCTTGGCTACTAGGAAAACTTGATGAATCATATGGTAATGATGCTATCTATGTACATTTAAAAAGATCAATAAAAGATACTGCAAAAAGTTTTGTTCGAAGGTATTCACATGGAATAATAAAAGCTTTCAGAAGCAACTTCAAAAGATTCTGGTCTAAAGAAAGTGAGCCTATTGATATAGCAATAAACTATTGTAATACCATTAATTCAAATATTGATTTTTTTTTAAAAGACAAAAAACATAAAATGTTAATTAATATTGAAAATATTAATAAAGATTTTGTGTTATTTTGGAAATTAATTGATGCAAAAGGAAATATCAATAATGCTCTAGATGAATTTAATATAAGACATAATTCCTATAAACATCAATCTTTTTTTAATAGAATAAAGTGGTGGATTTCAAATAATTATCTTAAGTTCAAAAAAGCAATTTTGAATCTACCTAATTTTAAAAATAGTTAAAATAAATATAAAATTAATAGATATGAACATATCAATAATAGTTGCAATATCTGAAAATGGTGTTATAGGAAGAAACAATAAATTAGCATGGAATCTTCCAGATGATATGTTCTATTTTAGTAAAATGACCTTGGGGCATTCAATTATTATGGGAAGAAAAAATTGGGACTCGATTCCTAATAAATGGAGACCTCTTCCAAATAGGAAAAATATAATTATTTCTAGAAATATAAATCACAATATTAAGAATGTAGACATAACAAATTCAATTGAAAAAGCAATTAAAATAGGTAGAGAAAATGAAGATGAAGAAATATTTATTATTGGTGGAGGTGAAATTTATAAACTAGGATTTAAATTCGTTGATAAATTATACATAACAGAAATTAAAAATAATATAGAAGGAGATACATTTTTTCCAAAATGGAATAAAAGAGAATGGAAAGAAATTTCAAGAATATCTCATCCTTCAGATTTAAAACATATATACGATTTTGATTATGTGATTTACAAAAAAAAATAAATGAAACATATTTATTGTGAAATAATAACAATTGGAGATGAAATATTATATGGTCACATCCTTGATACTAACGCACAATGGATAAGCCAAGAGCTTGATAAAATCGGCATTACAACAAAAAAAAGAACTACAATCGGAGATAATTCTAAAGATATAACTAATGTTTTAGATAAATCATTAAATGAAAATGAATTAATTATTTTAACTGGAGGTCTTGGTCCTACAAACGATGATATAACAAAAAATTGTTTAAATAATTTCTTTGGAGGAAAATTAGTTACTGATAAAAATACCTTATCCCATATAAAAAAAATATTTAAAAAAAGAAATTTTGATTTTACCAAAAAAAATAAAGATCAAGCTCGAATACCTGATAATTGTATAGTTCTTCATAACCAATTTGGCACTGCTCCTGGTATGGCTTTTCAGAAAGATAATAAATTAATTATTTCATTGCCTGGCGTTCCTTTTGAGATGAAGAATTTATTTGCAAATAAATGTGTTGATATAATAAAAGATAGGTTTTTACTCCCTTTTATTTATCACAGAACAATTAAAACTATAGGAATTGGAGAATCTTGGCTCTCAGATTTAATTAAAAACTGGGAATCTAATCTAGATGAAAGTGTTAGTCTGGCATACTTACCAAGTCTTGGTAGAGTGAAATTAAGATTAACAGGTAAAGGAGATAATCTAGAAAAAATCAAAAAAAAAATAAATAACTATGAAGAAAATCTTCTTAAGATTATTCAAAAATATGTATATGGATTTGATAAAGAAGAATTAGAATCATCAATTGGAAAACTATTAATAAAAAAAAATAAAACTATTTCATTTGCTGAAAGTTGTACAGGAGGATTCATATCTCGTATGATAACATCAGTCCCTGGAAGCTCTCAGTATTTTATGGGTAGTATAGTTGCTTACAGCAATGAAATTAAAATAAATAATTTAAATATAAAAAAAGAAAATATAGAAAAATATGGGGCAGTAAGCAGAGAGGTTGCCGAAGAAATGGCAAAAAATGTTAGACAAAAATTTAAATCATCAATTGGAATTTCTACTAGTGGAATAGCTGGTCCAGATGGAGGGACAAAAGAAAAACCAGTAGGAACGATATGGATAGGATATTCAAACAAAAACAAAACTACAAGCAAAAAACTAATACTAACTAAGAGGAGAGATATAAATATAACTTTATCTGCAGTTAACGCCTTAAATCAAGTAAGAATAAACTTAGAAAGTAATTCCAAAGGTAATCGTCATTCTTCTAAATGACCCGTTTCTACTTATAATATTATCATTAAAATTTGATCCAAAAGGACCATTAATAAATATTTCATCCCACCACCAAAAATTATGCTCGGATTTATACTTTTGTAAAAGGTATCCAAATCTTAAAGACAAATGTTTCGTGCCAGATGATTTTTTAATTCCTATACCAGGATTAAAATAAAAACCACCACTTTCTGATATATAATCTTCATTACCAAGATCAGTTCCAATTGAATAACCTATGTTAGTAAAAGAAAAAACTCTAAACATAGATACCTCTTTATCATTTTTATTAGTTGGTAAAATATCATAACTAGCAGTTAAATAAATTGGGAAAAAATTAATCAAGTCAACTGTAAATATTCCCAACCCTAGTCCTGGATCTAAGTATTTATTATTAACAATTCCCTTTGAAAAAAACAATTCTCCATGAGGTACTGCCCAACTGTCAAAGTTAAAACCCATTTCAATGTTATTCCAGCTTTTTTTATCGAATTCAAAAAATTGATTTGGTTTTTTAATTTTCAACTTATAAATTAATTCCGATGGAATTTTGATTGTATCTTGTTTCTTTTTATCAAAAAATAAAAGATGTCCATAATTTTCAAAACTTAGATCTATATTAGAATATTGTAATAATTTTCCCTTATACTTCTTACCTTCGAAAATAACATAATCTCTATTCTGAGATATCATTGAAAAAGGTAAAAAAAATAAAATAAAAAAATATCTTTTCATTTTACAGTCTATTAATCGGAATAGTACTTATATAATCTATTTCACCCTTCTCACAGTCGTATGAGTACTGATGAAAACCATCATTACCTATCATCATTAAAATACCCATAAATGGAATAACATCAATTGAACTAATATCTTGAAAATGTTCAGTAAGCTCTATTTTATTAAGGTTTGAAATATCATACATTTTTAAACCATACTCTCCTTCAGTTATAAATAAACATTCACCATCAATACCAAGACCATTTGGATTAATCATAGAATAAGATTTAAATAATGTAGGTTCGCTAATTTTTGATATGTCTATAATATCAAGTTGATTATTAAAACCCTGACATTCAGTACCACCTCTTAACGTTACAAACGCAAAATCCCCTTGAACTACCACAGGATCACAACTAGTAATATGTTCATAAGTTGATATCCATTCAGGTTCTACATTATTTTCTAGATCATATATATGCATACCATTCTGAGCACCAATAAATAATCTATTATCATAGGGAAAAATAGTTTCAACTCCCCAACCCAAACCTACTTTTGATTTGAATTCAGGATTAATTTGATCAGAAATGTCAAAAGTATTTAAATCCCAAGAATCAACGGTATATAAATAATCACCAACTATAGTAAATCTTGCCATTGATCCACCAATACCTGTTCCAGACTCACCATTTTTAGAAAAATCAGAATTAACACCTGAACCTGATGAACCAACATTTAAAACAAAATCACTTGAACCCTCACAAGAGATTATTATCAATATTAAAACTATGAACTTGTAAATTGATGGAAATGTTTTTTTATTTTTCATATCATTAATCATATGCTAATTCACAATCATAATTTTCAATAAGTTCCTCAACAACTTCTTCATCAAATCCAACTACAATACCTAATTCTTCTGAATATAATCCTTGGTTGATATAATAATTCTCAAAAACTCCTTCTACTCTATTAACTTCACTGATAGATGTTAAATTAGATACATCAAAAACAACTAAATCTAGATAGCTATCGGCATATAAATAATTAGCTTTTGTTGCGATATCATAATTTCCAGGTAAAATAATAAAACCAATATTTACAGGATTATTTATATTTCTATTATCTACAACATGAATACCTTTTCCAATTTCACTTATAAAAATAAAACCATCTTTATAATTTAATTTTCCAGGATTATTAATTTCTCTAGATTCAACATAATCGACTGTATCCCTAATCTTCTGCTTAGTTTCATATAACGGCTTTTGTATTGTGTAAGTTCTATAATATTCGCATTTATCTTCACAAGAAAATAATAAAATAGAAAAGAAAAAAAATATGTATTTTAGTATTCTCATACTAATCTTTAAAACGTTAGTTACACAAAATTATTATTTATCTTTTAAGAAAAAAATAGAAACTAAAAAAAATGAGTTCCATTCAAATGATAATGCCAAAAATGGGTGAAAGCGTAATGGAAGGAACCATTATAAAATGGCTTAAAAAAGAAGGAGACCATATAAATGAAGATGAATCTGTCTTAGAAATTGGAACTGATAAAGTTGATACCGATATACCATCAATTTATAATGGTAAATTAAAAAAAATATTAGTTCATGAAGGTGATATAGTTCAAGTTGGAAATCCTATAGCAATAATTGAAATAAATCAAGATTCAATAAAAATTGTTGATAATATTTTTAATGATACTTTAAATAATAATTCTTCAAAAAAAGCAAAAAAAAATAAAAAAGACTCAAACAAATTTTATTCTCCTTTAATTTTGAATATTGCAAGTAGAGAAAATATTAGTTTAAAAGAGTTAGACACTATAAAAGGGACTGGAGAAAATCAAAGGGTTACTAAAATTGATTTATTAAAATTTCTTGAAGATAAAAACATAAAAATATCTGAACCACAATCAATCAGTAAAAATAATGCTACTAAAAAAATAATTTTAAATGAAAATGAAGAACTAATTGAAACAGATAGAGTAAGAAAAATTATTGCTTCAAGAATGGTAGAATCAAAACAAATATCTCCCCATGTAACATCTTTTGTAGAAGCTGACATTACTAATGTTGCAATCAAAAGGCTTGAAATTAAAGAAAAATTTTTTAAAAAGCACAATACTCCAATTTCTTTCAATCCAATTTTTATTTATTGTGTTTGTAAAGCAATTAAGGATTTTCCACTTATAAATATTTCATATATAAATGATAAAATAATTAAAAAAAATTATATAAATATCGGTATAGCCGTAGCGCTTAAAAATGATAATTTAATAGTTCCAGTTTTAAAAAATGTTGAAAATATGGATTTTTTAACTATAGTAAAAAAATCAAATGATTTAATAAAAAGAACAAAAGAAAATAAATTACATCCAGATGAATTAAGTGGAGGAACATATACAATATCAAACATTGGTTCTTTTGGAAATACCATGGGAACTCCCATAATCGTGCAACCTCAAGTTGCAATCTTAGCTATTGGAACTATAAAAAAAGTAGCGGCAGTTGTAGAAGGAAAAAATGGAGATGAAATTAAAATAAGAAATAAAGTGTTTCTTTCTCATACCTACGACCATAGAATTGTAGACGGTGCACTTGGTGGAAAATTTGCTCAAAAAGTAGCAAATTATCTAGAAAATTTCGATATTCAATTAATTTTAGGTTAATGCAAAAGAATAGAAAAGTTAAAGAAACATATAAAAGAAGTGGTTATAAAACCTTAACATGGAGAATAATTGCTTCAATAGATACATCATTACTTACCTGGCTTTTTTCTGGAGATATTATTATAGGTTTAAAAGTTGGAGGAATGGAAATTGTAACTAAGATAATTATTTATTTTTTACATGAAAGAATGTGGAGAATTGGATGGAAAAAGCAATCCGATAGGTTTCATCACTCTAAAAAAAGGAGTATATATAAAGCAATGACCTATAGAACAATCGGAACACTTGATACTTTTATTTTAGCTTGGATTTTTACAAAGTCTGCTGCTACAGGTAGTTATGTAGCTCTTGCAGAAATTTTCACTAAAATAATAATCTACTACTTTCATGAAAGAATATGGGATAGACAAAAACTTGGAAATTAATAACTCATTTATTGGCCTTGGTTCAAACATAAAATCAAGAAAAGAAAATTTAACCAATGCTTGTTCATACATTAAAAAACATATTGGAAATATCATAAATTTTTCAAAAATTTATGAGACAGAACCATGGGGTGATAAAAATCAAAAAAAATTTTTGAATCAAGTAGTAGAAGTGAAAACTAAACATACTCCTTTAAAACTTCTTAAAAAATGTAAAGAAATAGAAATAATATTAGGAAGAGTATCTTCCAAAAAATGGGGAAAAAGATTAATAGATCTAGATATATTATATTTTAATAATAATATAATAAGTACTAATAAGTTAATAATTCCTCATCAATATATTCACAAAAGAAAATTTGTTCTTACCCCTTTAAATGATATTAATAAAGATTATTTGCATCCTAAATTAAAACTTTCAAATAATACTCTTCTAAAAAGATGTAACGATAAAAACTCAGTTATAGAATATGGAATATAGTGATTTTATTATATTATTAATTTGTGGCATAATATCTGGTTTTATAAATACGGTTGCTGGAGGAGGTTCTTTTCTCACATTACCTATTCTAATTTTTATGGACTTACCCGTAAGTATTGCTAATGGTACTAATAGAGTACAAATAGTAATGCAAAATATTTTTGCAGTTTCAGGATTTAAAAGCAGAGGACTATCAGAATTTAAATTTTCAGGATGGTTATCATTAAGTGCTATTATTGGATCAATTATAGGAGCAAAAATAGCAATAGATTTTCCAGAAGATGTTTTTAAAAAAATATTATCATTAATAATGATAATTGTGGTAATGAGTATTTTTTTTAAAAAAAATCAATCAATTAATCAACTAAATCAAAAACTAATAAAAAATAAATTAGTTTCAGTTTTATTATTCTTTTTTGTAGGAATTTATGGTGGTTTTATTCATGCAGGAGTTGGATTTATAATGATTGCTATACTAGCACACATAAATAGTCTTAAACTATCAAAAGCTAATAGTATAAAAGTATTTGTTGTACTTATGTATACTATTTTTGCTTTAATGATATTTATATATGAAGGAAAAGTTAATTGGATTTATGGAATAAGTATAGGTCTAGGAAGTGGATTAGGTGGTTGGATTGCCAGTAGATGGTCTTATAATAAATCAGATAGAATAATTAAAATATTACTTGGAATAACTGTAGGAATTATGTCTATTCGACTATGGTTTTTTTAAAAAAATGAAAATTTTAATTATTATACCAGTATACAACGAAGAGTTATACATTAAAAACTGTATTAATTCTTTTATAAACCAATCTCATAAACCAGATCAAATTTTGATTGTAAATGATAACTCCACTGATAATACAGAAAACATTTTAAAAAAATATTCAAAAAAATTTTCATACATAAAATACGTAAATAAAAAATCAATAAATAAACCTTCTCCAGGTAAAAAAATTATTCAAGCATTTAACTATGGATTAAAACACTCAATTAATGACTATGATTTGATTGGTAAATTTGATGGAGACATAATTTTACCAGACAATTACTTATATACTATAATGAATGATTTTATTCAAAATAAAAAATTAGGATTATGTTCTGGTGTTATTGCTAATAAAAAAAATAATTCCTGGAAAGTAGAAAATAGATATAATAATGACCATGCAAGAGGAGCAATAAAACTTTATTCACGTAAATGTTTCAATAAAATTAGCGGTTTAAATGAAACTATGGGTTGGGATACTCTGGATGAAATGAAAATTTTATATAACAAATTTGAGATTAAAATATATAATAAAATTATAGTAAAACAGATGAGAAATACAGCATCAAGATACAAAAAAAATCAATACAAAAAACAAGGAAGAGTTATGTACCTACTTAGGTATAATTTAATTTTGTTATTGATAGGATCTATAAAATTAGCAATTACAAGTAAGTCCATTATCTCATTTTGTCATTGTATTATTGGTTATATAAATAGCTGGATCAATAAAGAAAAATATATTGTTAATTCAGAAATTGGTAAATTTATAAGGAATCATAGATATAATAATATTTTAAAAAAAATTATAAATGTTTAATAGTTTAAAAAAATTTGATTCAAAACTTTGTGAACAAAGAAGATACAAAAAAACATTAAAATTTTTAAAAGCATCTTTAAACGAAAATTCTAAAATATTTGATTTAGGAATTCCTAATAAACTTTCCTCACTTTTAAAAGAAAATACATATCAAGTAGACAATACCGAAGGTGAAGATTTAGATACTTCAACCTTAAAATCAAATCTAAAATCCTATGATGCAATAACTGCATTTGAAATATTAGAACATTTAATAAATCCATATAATATATTAAATCAAATTAAATGTAAAAAATTATTTGCCACTGTCCCTTTAAAACTATGGTTTAATAAATCATATAGAAATATGAGTGATGAAAGAGACCAACATTACCATGAATTTGAAGATTGGCAATTTGATTGGTTGTTAAAAAAGTCTGGATGGAAAATTATTAGAAAAGAAAAGTGGAGAAATCCTTCAATTATACCAGGATTTAGGCCCATTTTACGAAGTTTTTATAAAAGATATTATGCAATAGAAGCTGAAAAAATAAATTAATGGGAAAAGTTTTAAAACAAAGTTTTTGGACAACTATTATAATCTATTTAGGGGTCTTACTTGGATTTATTAATTCACTTATTTTATTTCCTAATTATTTATCAACTGAGCAAATAGGTTTAATAAGGCAAATAATTAGTGCTTCTTCTATACTTATACCTCTAACTACATTTGGAGTTAGTGCAACTTACTTAAAATTCTATCCTAATTTTAAAAATGATAATAGATTAAAAAATGAATTTTTAAGTATTCAATTCTTTTTTATCATAATATCATTTGTAATTATATGCTCTTTATTAATACTATTTTCAGATAATATTAAATATTTATTTACAGAAAAATCTCAAATCTTTTTCAACTATTATCATATAGTTTTTTCTATACTATTAATAATGACTTTAAGTACTTTATTTGAAGCTTATTTAAGAGCTAGATACGATATTATTCTTACAAATTTTTCAAATGGAGTTTTAAATAGATTTCTAACATTAATTAGTGTTATTTTACTTTCATTTTCAATTATAACTTTTGAAAAATTACTTTTATTTCAAGCTCCAATATACTTATTAGGTCTTCTATTAATATTCTTCTATAGTTATAAAAAAGAAAATTTTTCTATACTTTTTCGACTAAATAAAATAAAAAAATATGTTAATGAAATAACAAATTATAGTATTTTTTCAATATTAAATAGTTTTGGAAACATACTTGTTATGAATGTTGACATTCTAATGGTAACTGCTCTTCTTGGATTATCAGAAACAGGAATTTATACAACAGCATTTTATATAGGACTAATGATTGCAATTCCTAGAAGAGCAATTGCACAAATTTCTATTCCTATAATCTCAGAAAATATCAAAGAAAATAACTTTAATAAAATAGAAAAAAATTATAAACTAGTTTCTCTCCATTTACTTTTAATAGGGGTTTTTATTTATTTATTAATAATTATTAACCTGAATGATATATTTTATTTAATTCCAAATTCTCAAAATTTTATTTCAGGTAAAAATGTTGTTTACATTATAGGGTTAGCAAAACTAGTCACCATGGCTTTTAGTTTTAATGGAGAACTCATAATGATGTCTAAATATTTTAAATTTAATGTTATTACTATTTTAATATTAGCAACACTTAGTATTATACTTAATTACCTATTAATTCCTAACTTTGGTATGATTGGAGCTGCATATGCTTCATTAATTTCAATATTAATTTTCAATCTAATTAAACTTATTTTTATTAAAATAAAAATGAAAATATTACCATTTTCAAACAAAACCATAATAGTTATTTTTATGGGATTATTAACTTATTTTTTAAGTATTAATATCCCTAATCTCGAAAATTCATTAATAAATATTTTACTTAAATCTACTTTGATTTCTATTTTTTATATAATCTTAATATATAAATTTAAAATATCTCCAGAATTAAATAGAATACTTAATAGAATTATATCTCCTCAAAAATCTTAAATAACTTTTTTGATAAATATTTAAATTGAATTTCTGATTTATCAGAACTATGTAAATGCACCTTATTCTTATTATAATTACTAAATGAATTCAATATTATTTTTTTAATTGACCGATGATCGTCATAAGATATTCTTTTTTTCCTTTTATATTTTTCTAACAAACTATCTACATCATTATTTTTATAAGTTCCTAAAGTAATTAAAGGCTTGTTAGAAATAATATAATCATATATTTTAAAAGGGGTTGTGTTTTGAATTTTAGTATTGTTTAAAAGTAAAAGTAATAAAGATGAATTTGACATAATATTTATCATTTGATCTTCATCAACATGTTTATGATATTCAAAAGATTGAAAAAAAATTTGATTTTTTTTAATATAATTTAAGGTTGCAACATTAACAGGGCCACAAAATATAAGTTTAAATTTCAATTTAAGTTCATTGTTATTCTCTAAAATATTTTTAATAACATCTAAAAATATTTTTGGGTTTCTAAATTTATTTATCAATCCAAAATGTGATATAACAAAATAATTATTCTTTAAAGACGATACTGTTTCAGGTAATAAAGATCCATTTGGAATACAAGTAATCTTATTACTAGGGATATGAAATGAAAATTCTTTTAGTAGAATGCTATTAGTAACAATCAGATGATTTGCTTTATTTAAAAATAAATTCTCATAATTTTTATGTTTTATTTTAGAAAAATATGAAGGTCTCATATTTAAAAGAATATCCCAATTTGAATACGGGTCTCTAAAATCCGCAATCCACTTAATGTTTAATATTTTTTTTAATTTCAATCCTATAAGGTGCATACTATGAGGAGGCCCAGTAGTTAAAACAATTTCTATATTATTTTCTTTAATATATTGTTTTAAATATTTAACAGATGGCCTTACCCAAAATATTCTAGAATCTGGAATAAAAAAATTTGACCTAATCCAAGAAAAAAAACTTATAAATATAGAATTAGAATTATCTACAACTCCCCTACTATAATCACTTTTAAAAATCTTAGAAAAAATAATGCTAGGATCAAAAATTTTTTTTCTAATTAAAGTATATGAATTTTTAACCTTACTAACTGAATTTGTATTTCCTTTAGTAAAAATAATTGGTTCATAACCATTGCTTTTAAAATGTTCAATAAAACCAAGCCATCGTTTGTGTCCAACTCCTTTTTCAGGAAGCCAATAATATGAAATGATTAAAACTTTCTTCATTAATTAAAAAAAGTAAATACGATTTGTTAATTTAGTTAAATATACATTTTTAATAAGTATTAAGTATTTTATATTCTATGAAAAATATAGCTGTTTTAACGTCTGGAGGTGATTCACCTGGAATGAATGCTGCAATTAGATCTATAGTAAGAACAGCTAATCAAAGTAATGTTAAAATTCAAGGAATAGAATATGGTTATAAAGGACTCATAAATAATAATTTTATAAAGCTAACGACGAATAATGTAGGAAATACAATTCATATTGGAGGAACATTATTAAAATCTGCTAGAAGTAAAGAATTTTATAAAAAAGAGGGAAGAAAAATTGCATATAAAAATTTAAAAAAAAATAATATAGATGGATTAATTATTTTAGGAGGTGATGGATCATTGACTGGTGCATCCATTTTTTCAGATGAATATAATTTTCCAATTGTAGGTATACCATGTACAATTGACAATGACATTTACGGTACTGATCATTCATTAGGTTTTGCAACTGCAAGAGAGACAGTTGTAAGTGCTGTTGATAAAATTAGGGATACTGCATCTTCTCACGATAGAATTTTTATTATTGAAGTAATGGGAAGAAACTCAGGAAATCTAGCTCTAGAAGCAGGTATTTCAAGTGGTGCTGAAATGATATTAATTCCTGAAATTAATTTAGAAATCGATACAGTTATTTCTAATATTTCAAAAATAAATAAGAAAAAAAAATCTATCATTATTATCTATGCTGAAGGTTGTAATTACGGAGCTGCTTATGAATTTGCAAACATTATTGAAAATAAAATTAAAAATTCGAATGTTAGATATTCAATACTTGGACACATACAAAGAGGAGGAATACCTGTTCCAAGTGATAGAATCTTAGGTTCAATATTAGGATATAAAGCTATTGAAATATTATTAAAAGGTGAATCAAAAAAAATGATTGGTTATAAAAATATGGATTATAATATTATTTCTCTTAAAGATTCAATTAGAAAAAGTAAAAACATTGATAAAAAACTCTACGAAATAGCTGAAATTATATCTAAACAATAATTTTTTTTACATACTCAAAAATAGAATTATCTATCTTCTCAAACCATTTAATATCTCTATCTCTTTTAAACCAAGTCATTTGTTTTTTTGCGTATTTTTTTGTATTTCTTTTTATTAAATCAATAGCTTCTTTTTCTGATATTTTATTATCAAAAAAATCAAATAATTCCTTATAACCTACCGTTTGTAAAGAATTTAAATTCTTAAAATCAACTAAATTTAACGCTTCATCAATCAATCCATTATTAATCATCAAATCAACCCTAGAATTAATACTTTCATAAAGTATTTTTCTTGGAGGATTTAGTCCAATTTTTATTAAGTGAAAATTATTTTTTTGTTGTTTTTTCATTAAGAAAGAAGAAAATGGTTTTTTTGTATATATGCATACTTCTAAAGCACGCAATATTCTTTGAGGATTATTCAAATCAATAACATTATAATGTTTTATATCAAATTGTTTTAATAAATTTTGAATGTAGTTTAAACCATTTATTTTATAATATTCTCTTACTTTATTTCTTAATTCATAAGGTACTTTTGGAACATCATCTATTCCATTACAAACAACATCAATAAACAAACCTGAGCCTCCAACAAGTACTGCATAATTATTCTTTTTAAAACAATTAATCAACACAGAATCTACTTCAATTTTATATTTTCCAACAGAATAATTATTATGAATAGATAAATTATTTATAAAATGATGTTTTGCTTTAGATAACTCTACCTTATTTGGTTTGGCTGTACCAATTTCCAATTCTTTATAAAATTGCCTAGAATCTGCAGATAATATTTCAGCATCGTATAAATTAGCAATATCTATACTTAACTTTGTTTTACCACTAGCAGTTGGACCTACTAAAACTATTAAATATTTTTTATCTATATTCAAGAATTAAAATTATGAGTTTAAAAATTACAAAAAAATTCCAACTAAAATTAGAAAATATTTTAGAATCCCAAGAATACAAAATTAGATTTGAAAAAGGTAATTTTAAGTGCGGTTATTGTATTATAAAAGATAAAAAAGTAGCTATAATTAACAAATACTTCAGTTTGGAAGGAAAAATTAATGCTTTAATAGAAATTATTAAATCCATTGAAATTTCTAAAAAATTATGCACTAAAAATGATATTATAATTCTTAAAAAAATAGATACTATTGAAAATTAAATTTTTAGGAACGGGAACTTCTCAAGGAATACCTGTTATAGGATGTGAATGTAATATTTGTACATCAAAAAACAGAAAAGATATTCGACTAAGATCATCAATTTATATAAATCATAAAAATCTAAATTTCATTATAGATACTGGACCTGATTTTAGACAACAAGTTTTAAATAATAACATCAAAAAAGTCAATTTTGTTTTATACACACATGCACATAGAGATCACACATCTGGTATAGACGAATTGAGATCTTTTAATTTTTTACAAAAAAAATCTATAAAAGCATTTGGAAATAATTATTTAGTTAATCAATTAAAAAGTGATTTTTCTTACATATTTAGTGGAATTAAATACCCAGGTCTACCAAAAATTGATTTAATAACAATAAATAAAAATTTTGTCTATAAAAAATTAAAAATAATTCCTATAAAAGTAAGCCACCATAAACTAGAAATATTAGGTTACAGAATTAAAGATTTCACCTATATAACTGATGCAAACTTTATTTCTAATATAGAGTTAAGTAAAATTAACAACAGCAAAATATTGGTATTAAACTGTTTACAAATTGATAAACATATTTCACACTTTAATTTAGAAGAAGCAATTAATGTTGTTAAAAAATTAAAAATTAAAAAGGTATATTTTACTCATATTTCTCATAATTTAGGAAAGCACAATAAAATAAATAAACTTTTACCAAAAAATATTTCTTTAGCATATGATGGTCTACAAATTGATTTATAAAAGGCCTAACTAACTATATTCACTTTCATCATATTAGTATGAGTTTCCCAATGTTCTGGCATAGCAGCTGTTACTATATATTTATCTTCTTTTTTCAAATGGTTATTTTTGACTAATAGATTTTCAATGTTCTCAAGTGTTAAATCAATATTTTCTGTTTTATCATAAAATATGCACCTAACACCCCAAACTATATTCATAATATTACCTAAATTTTTGTCATTAGTAACAATAAATATTTTAGCTTTTGGCCTATTACCAGATACCCTAAATGCAGTAAACCCACTTTTTGTCATAGATACAATTGCTTTAGCATTAATTTGTTTTGAAAGCCGACAAGCAGCAGTTATTAAACTTTCATTTACCCTGCCTTTTAAATGTTTATTTTTTTTAAAATTATAATAGATTTCAGAACTGTTTCTTTCAACAGAACTTATTATTTTTTCCATACTTTTAACAGCAATAATTGGATAATTCCCTGTTGCGGATTCTGCAGAAAGCATAACTGCATCTGCACCATCAAGTACAGCATTTGCCACATCATTTGACTCCGCTCTAGTTGGAGTTTTTTGTTCTACCATACTCTCAAGCATTTGCGTAGCTATAATTACAGGTTTATATGCTTTATTACATTTATCAACAATCTTTTTTTGATATATGGGCACAGATTCCATAGGCATTTCTACACCTAAATCACCTCTTGCAACCATCAATCCATCTGATGCTTTAATTATTTTATTAATATTTTTTATTGCTTGTGGTTTTTCAATTTTAGCAATTATTCTAGTCTCTTTTCCCCTCTCCTTAATCATTTTTCTTAATAACTTAATATCTTTTTCAGATCGCACAAACGATAATGCAATCCAATCAACATCATTATCTAATCCAAAATCCAAATCTTCAATATCCTTTTCTGTAATAGATGATAAAGAAATATTACTTTCGGGAAAATTAATACCTTTTCTAGATAATAATATTCCACCCCTGATAATCTTAGTTAAAACTTCATTTTTAGTAGAACTTATTACCCTTAACTCTATCTTACCATCATCAATAAGTATTTTCTCATTAGATTTAATATCATATAAAATATCATTATCTATTGAAATAACTCTAGAATCACCAACAACATTTTTAGAAACAATTTTTAATTCTTCATTATCTTTTAACTCAATAGAATTATTTAATATTTCTCCTACTCGAATTTTAGGTCCTTGTAAATCCTGAAGTATGCAGATAGGTACCTGTAGCTCTTCACTAATTTTTCTAACATCCTTTATAATTTGTTTATGAAATTCTTTTTCACCATGAGAAAAATTTAATCTAACAACATCAACCCCAGCCATTACCATTTCTTTTAAAATGTTAATATCAGAAGAAGATGGGCCAATTGTTGCTATTATTTTTGTTTTATTATAAAAAATATTTTTCATATAAAAAGCATGTATTTTTCTTTCAATTTATTTACATCAACAAAATTAGCAAATTGAATACCATTATCTCTTTTTAATTCATTAATTATATTAAAAGACTCAAATTCAAAAAAATTAACAGAAAACTGAAGCAAATAATCAAATTTTGATAATTTAGAAATAAAATGTGACTTTACATTTTCTTTATTATTAAGCCTATTTGTTAATAGTCTTATATACTTCTTTTTATCTTTAAAATTTAAAGATGAAACACTTATTGATTGATTATTTATCAATTTTATTAAAATGTTATCATTTTTTTTTAAATTAATATTTAACAAATTATTTAATATCCAAGCTATTTTATATTCTTTTAAATCAGATACAATACCAACAACTTTAAAATTATCTGCATAAAATTCAATTTTTGATTTCTTAATGTTCAATATTATTAATTTATAATTAAAGTATATACTAAGTTATATAGTTTGAGAATTGAAAAAAAAATTTATTTTTGCAGAGTAATAAAAATAAACTTCTATGGAAAAAATTGAAAAAAAAGTAAAAGAAATTATAATTGACAAATTAGGAATTGAAGAATCAGAAATTACTGATTCCGCTAGCTTTACAAATGATTTAGGTGCTGATTCGTTAGACACCGTTGAATTAATTATGGAATTTGAAAAAGAATTCAATGTTTCTATTCCTGATGAAGACGCAGAAAAAATTGGTACTGTAAGCCAAGCAATCTCATATTTAAAAGAAAACGTTAGTTAAACGTAAATAAAATAATCATTCATCTAACTAAGATGAGTAAAAAAAGAGTAGTAATAACGGGAATGGGAGCAATAACTCCCATTGGTAATAATCTTAAAGAATATAATCACTCATTATTTAATGGGATAAGTGGTTGTAAGCCTATTACAAAATTTGACGCATCAAAATTTAAAACAAGATTTGCGTGTGAGCTTAAAAACTATGATCCTTTAAACTATTTTGATAAAAAAGAATCTAGGAAAATGGATTCTTTTTCACAATATGGATTAATTGTTGCTGAAGAAGCTCTTCAAGATTCTGGCATAGATTTAAACAAAATAGATAAAAATAAATTTGGAGTTATTTGGGGATCTGGTGTAGGTGGAATTGAAACATTCCAAAATGAACTCATAAATTTTAGTGAAAATAATAAAAATCCTAGATTTAATCCTTTTTTTATACCCAAACTAATTTCTGACATATGCCCAGGTCTAATTGCAATAAAATATGGTTTAAAAGGACCTAATTTTGCTACAGTTTCAGCATGTGCATCTGCATCAAATGCAATTATAGATTCTTATCATTATATTAAATCAGGAACTGCAGACATAATAATTACTGGAGGATCTGAAGCGGCTGTTAATGAAACTGGTATTGGAGGATTTAATGCCTTAAAAGCTCTTTCTGTGAGAAATGATTCTCCCGAAACAGCATCAAGACCATTTGACAAAAAAAGAGATGGATTTGTTTTAGGTGAAGGTGGTGGTGGTCTAATATTAGAAAATTATGATCATGCAATTAAACGAAATGCTAAAATTTATGCTGAAATAATTGGTTTTGGAATGTCTTGTGATGCTCACCATATAACAGCACCACATCCAGATGGTGAAGGAGCTAGACTAGCTATGAATAATGCTATTAATAATGCAAACATTAAAAAAGAAGAAATTGATTATATAAACGTACATGGAACATCAACCCCTCTAGGAGATAAAAGTGAAATATTTGCTATAGAAAATGTTTTTAACGAACATGCATACAATGTAAATATAAGTTCAACTAAATCTATGACAGGACACCTTTTAGGAGCTGCTGGAGGAATAGAATCTATTGCATCAATTATTTCAATAAATGGAGGATTTGTTCCACCTACTATAAATCATTTTAATAACGATGAAGAATTTAATCCTAAATTAAATCTTACTCTTAACAAAACCCAAAAGAGAGATATTAATATTGCAATTAGTAATACATTTGGATTTGGAGGGCATAATACCTCAATAATTTTTAAAAAAATAAATTTATAGTGAACATTTTTTTTAAAAATAAAGAAGATTTAAAATTAATTAATGCAGTAAAGTTTATTCTAGGTTATAAACCAAAAAAAATTCAATTATATAAGCTTGCCTTATTACATAAATCTAATAATTCTGAAGAATCAAATGAAAGATTAGAGTATTTAGGAGATGCAGTCTTAGGATTAATTGTTGCAAATTATTTATTTAAATTATATCCCTATAAAGATGAAGGGTTTCTTACCAAAATAAGATCAAAAATTGTAAGTAGGGATTCACTAAATAATCTTGGAAGAAAAATTGGAATCAAAGAACTAATAAATCTTCAAAAAGCAAAAAAAAAATCTTATGAATCAGTATATGGTGATGCTGTAGAAGCTTTAATTGGAGCTTGTTACATAGAAAACGGATTTGATTTTTGTACAAAAAAAGTTATTAATAATATATTAGTTCCTTATTACGATTTAGATTCCTTAACAAGTCAAACTCATAATTTTAAAAGTAAAATTTTAGAATGGGCACAAAAAGAAAAAATGAAAATTAGTTTTATTGTTGAAAAGAGTACAAAATCAGATAAGTTTTCACAATTTAAATCCATTTTGTACCTTAATAGTAAAAAACTTTCTGAAGGTTATGGAAAAAGTAAAAAAAATGCAGAAAAAGATGCTTCTAGAAATGCTTGTGATAAACTTGAGTTAGTGTAATTTTGTATAAGTAAAACATAACTTTATACAAACTTTGAACATAAAAATTGCTAGCTCTAATTTAAATCAAATACCCTTAGACTGGGATAAAAATTATTCTAATATTAAAACAAGTATTTTAGAATCAATAAAAAATAAAGTTAAAGTTCTATGTTTACCTGAATTATCAATCACGGGATATGGTTGTCAGGATTTGTTTTTCACTAATTGGGTCATTGAAAAAGCAAAATTAGAATTAATTAAAATTCAAAAGTTATGTAATCAAATTACAGTTATTGTAGGACTTCCTCTTCATTATAAAAACAAAACATACAATACTTGCTGTATAATAAATAATAAAGAAATTAAAAGTTTTTTTGTAAAAAGCAATCTTCCAAACGATGGAATCCACTATGAAAAAAGATGGTTTGATCCTTGGAATTTAGGAGAAAAAAAAGAAATATTTTTTAATGGAAATAAAGTACCAATAGGTACAATTCAATATGAATACAATAAAGATTTAACAATTGGTTTTGAAATTTGTAGAGATTCATGGGATAAAGAAAGACCTGCAAATTTTATAAAAATAAATAAAAAACTCTTACTTTAGAAAAAATCAAGTAATAGATAGCTCAAAAAAATATGATTGCACATATATCTCTTGCAACCTTTTAGGAAATGAATCTGGAAAATCAATTTTTGAAGGCGATACTATCCTTGCTCAAAAAGGAAAACTTCTTCATATAAGCAAAAGATTTTCATTTAAAAATGTTATTAGTAATATCTATGATATAGATTTAGAAAAGACATCAACAAAATTTGTTGATTCAAAAACAAATATTTTTGAAGAATTTATTAATGCAGCATCTCTTGCTCTATTTGATTATAATATTAAAAGTAAATGCAATGGTTTCACGGTCTCTTTAAGTGGTGGAGCAGATTCATCATGTACAGTAATATTAGTTTATGAGATGATTAGAAGAGCAATGCTTGAACTTGGTGAAAAAGGAGTTATTAAAAAGCTAAATTTAAAAAATCTTCAAAAAGATTATTATTCGATAAATACAATAATGAAAAATATACTTATTACTGTTTACCAAAAATCTAAAAACTCATCTTTAGCTACTGAATTATCAGCCAAAAAACTAGCTCAATTCATATCATCTACTCATTTTAAATGGTCTATAAATGAAGAAGTAAAAAGTATTATTAATAAAATTTCAAAAGCTACTAATAAAAAATACAATTGGGAAAATGATAACATAGCATTACAAAATGTTCAAGCAAGAGTACGATCTCCTTTTATATGGTTTATTGCTAATACAAATAATAGGATTCTTCTATCAACCTCAAATAGAAGTGAAAGTGCTGTTGGATATTCAACGATGGATGGAGATACAAGTGGATCAGTATCTCCTATTGCAGGAATTGATAAGGTATTTATTAAAAAATTACTTATTTACCTAAAGGAAAAATATAATTACAACTGTTTAAATAATGTATTAAATCTTGAACCAAGTGCCGAGTTAAAACCTAAAAAATTTAACCAAAAAGATGAAGATGATCTTATGCCTTATTCTATTTTATCAAGAATTGAAAGGTATGCAATTAAAGAAAGGTTGAGTCCAAAAAATATTTATGATAAAATTAAAAAAGAAAAAATATATACGGATAATAAACTAAAAAAGTACATAAAAAAATTTTTTAACCTTCTAGGAAAAAATCAATGGAAAAGAGAAAGAACTGCACCTAGCTTTCACTTTGACGATTATAGTCTTGATGCATCAACATGGTATAGATTTCCAATATTATCCAGTAATTTTAAGCAAGAAATAGAAGAATTATAAACTACTTTAGTGGATCATTACCACTTCCACCCCATGGATGACATCTTAATATTCTTTTTATACCCAAAAAAGTTCCATAAAAAAAACCATACTTTAAAATTGCTTGTTTAGAATACTCTGAACATGTAGGTTCAAACCTACAAGATCGTGGAAAAATTGGTGAAATTAAATACTGATAAAACAAAATAGGTACTATAAATAATTTCCTAATATTCATTGATTAAATAATATATTTACACTTTATAAAAATAATGAAAAATATTATAATTCTATCTTTATTACTTCTCACTATATTTATTAATTTCAATAAGCTTTTAGCAAAATCAGATACAACTTCAATTGATAATTTAAAATTAAATCAATCATCAAATATAATAATTGATAAAATTAAAATATTGGGAAATAATAAAACTAAAGAAAATATAATTCTTCGTGAATTAACTCTTAAAGAAGGCATTATAATATCTAAAGATAAATTTATTTCTACTATAGAAGAAGACAAAAGAAAAGTTATAAATACAAATCTTTTCTATGAAGTAGAATTTAAAATAGAAATAATTAAAGAAAATCACGTAATTATAATAATAAATGTACTTGAATCTATTTATTGGATACCAATTATAATTTTTGAACTTTCTGATAGAAATTTTAACGATTGGTGGGAAAACTTTAATCATGAATTTAATAGAATAAACTATGGATTAGGATTTGCTCATTATAATATCAGTGGAAGAGCTGATGAATTTGAAGTATTATTAAGGTTGGGTTTTATTAAACAATTTCAAACTTCTTACTATATACCATATATAACAAAAAAACAAAAAGGAGGTCTTTATATTGGATTTGATTATACAGACTACAATCATTTAGAATACAATTCAATTAATTATATTCCTATTTTTTATCAATCAAAAAACTCATTATTAAAAGAATTTTCAACATCAATAGAATATTCTCATAGGGAGTCATTCTATAATTATCATTATTTTGAACTAGAGTATAATAATATTATTTTGAATGATACATTATCACTTATAAATGACAATTATTTTTATGGAAATAGAATAAAAAATTCATTTAATATAAATTACGAATTTGATAGAGATTTTAGAGATATTAAAAACTACCCATTAAATGGATTTCGATTAAATGTTCAAATTGAAAAGACTGGAATAGGTATTTTTAATGATATAAAAAAATGGAAAGCAAGTATCTATTACTCAAAATATTTTGAATTTTAGTAGTAAAAATCAACCATATTATCTTTATGAAAATACTGATCAATTAAGAGGTTATGAAAAATACTTAATTCATGGCCATTCAAACTTCATTTATAAAAATACATTCAAAAAAAGAATTGCTTCTAAAAATTTTAATATAGAAAAAATGGAATTCAGAAAATTTAAAAACATTCCTATAAACATTTATTTAAAAATGTTTTTTGACTCTGGGTATGTATGGGAATATTCTAATAAACAACACCCTATCAATCTAAACAACAAATATCTTCACAGTTTTGGTGTAGGTCTTGATTTAGTAACTATTAAAAATTTATCCATTACAACTGAATTATCAAGAAATTCAAATAAAGAACTGAATTTTTCTATTAATTTAGGGGCTGATTTTTAATTATGAATACAGTAGCATTTCACACATTTGGATGTAAACTTAACTTTTCTGAAACATCAACTATAGAAAGAAAATTCAAACAGAAAGGATATAAAAAAATTCCTATAAATGATAATCCAAACAAAGTAATTATAAACACATGCTCAGTCACTGAAAATGCTGATAAAAAATGTAAAGAATTAATAAAAAAAATTAAAAATAAATCCCCAAAAACAGAAATAGATATAATTGGATGTTATGCACAATTAAAACCTAAAGAAATTTCTCAAATCAATGGTGTAAACCTAGTACTTGGAATGAAAGAAAAATTTGAAATAAGTAATTATTTCAATGATAAAAAAGAGAAAATATTACATTCAAAAATAAATGGAATAACAAAATTTAATGCAACCTACTCTATTAACGAAAGGACTAGGGCTTTTCTTAAAATTCAAGATGGCTGTAATTATGGATGTTCTTTCTGCACAATTCCATTAGCTAGAGGAAAAAGTAGATCTAATACTATTAATGAAGTATTAAATAAAATAAATAAATTAATTTCAAAAGGATCAAAAGAAATAGTTTTAAGTGGTATTAACATTGGTGATTTTGGAATTGTTAATGGTAAAAGAAAAGAATCATTTACAGATTTAATAATAGCAATTGAAAAAATTAATAAAAAAATTAGATTTAGAATATCATCAATAGAACCTAACCTTTTAAATGATAAAATAATTAAGGTAATTTCTAAATCAAATAAGTTTTTAAATCATTTTCATATGCCATTACAATCTGGAAATAACAAAATACTAAAAGATATGTCAAGAAGATATACAAAAGAATTATATGAAAAAAAAGTAAAAAAAATAAAATCTCTAATGCCAGATGCATGCATTGGAGGTGATGTAATTGTTGGATTCCCTGGTGAATCTAAATCAGATTTTAAAGAAACGTATAAGTTTATAAATAATTTAAGTATTAATTATCTTCATGTTTTTCCATATTCTGAAAGAGTTAATACAAGAGCTGATATAATGAAAAATAAAATACCTACAAATGAAAAAGCTTTAAGATCAAAAATGTTAAGAATATTATCTGATAAGAAAAAAAGATTTTTTTATGATAAAAACATAGGGTTAAAAAAAAGTGTTTTATTTGAAAAAGGTAAAAAAAATGATTGGGTTAATGGCTTTACTGAAAATTATATAAAAGTAAAAGTACCATATAATGATAATATAATTGGTAAAATTAAGTCTGTAAGACTAAGAAAAACTACCAACGATTTAACAGTTATTGGAGATTTAATATAAAAAAATGAAAATTATATGTGTAGGTAGAAATTATGTTGATCATATAAAAGAATTAAACAATACTATTCCTGAAAATCCTGTAATTTTTTTTAAACCAGAGACTTCTTTAAATGAAAGTAATCAACTCAAATATCCTTCTATAACAAATAATTTACATTATGAAGTCGAACTTGTATTTAAAATAAATAAAGAAGGAAAAAATATTAAAAAAATAAATGCTAAAAGCCACATAGAAAGCATTGCTATTGGAATTGATTTTACAGCAAGAGACATTCAATCTAAAGCTAAAGAAGAAAGACTACCTTGGGATTTATCTAAAGGTTTTGATAATTCTGCCTCAATTTCTAAATTGAAAAAAATTAACTTTTTTAAAAATATAGATAATTTAAATTTTTCCCTCTACAAAAATAAAAAAGAAGTTCAAAACGTAAATTCTAAATTAATGATTTATAAAATAGACTTCTTAATACATTACATATCAAAGTATGTGACATTAAATAAAGGAGATCTAATATTTACAGGAACACCTAAAGGTGTAGGTCCAGTAAATATAGGAGATAAACTAGAAGCATATATTGAAAATGAAAAATTACTTATCACTAATATTATTTAGTTTTATTTGTGGAAATATTTATTCACAAAATAAATATCTCTTTCCAATAAATACTAATTCCCAAAATTATTTGTCTGGCACAATGGGTGAACTAAGAGGAGATCATTTCCATATGGGAATTGATATAAAAACTTTTGGAAAAACTGGATACCCTGTCTACGCAAGTGAAAATGGTTATATAGAAAGAATAAGAGTTTCAGAATCAGGATATGGAAAAGCAATATATATAAAACATTTAGATGGTAAAAAAACTGTTTATGCTCATCTAAATATATTTAATGAAAAAATTGATAACTATGTTACAAATTATCAATATAGAACAAAACATTTTTCAGTAAATATTTATCCAGGAAAAAAATTCTTTATAAATAAAGGAGAAGTAATAGCTTATTCTGGAAATACCGGATCTTCAAGTGGGCCACACCTTCATTTTGAACTCAGAGATAGTTTAGACAATGTATATGATCCTTTAAAATTAAAATTTAATGAAGTAATAGATAATACAAAACCAACTATTGAAAAAATAACTTTTAAGACTTTAGATAAATACTCAAGAATAAATAATGGATATGGAATTTTTGAATACCAAGTTTTAAGTGATAAGGGTAAAAATTTTATTGAAAATATTAACGCAAAAGGTAGAATTGGAATATCAATTCTGTGTTATGATAAACTAGATGGAGCATCTAACAAAAATGGTATTAAAAAAATAGAATTATATGTTAATGACACTCTAGTCGTTAACAACTATATAGAATATTTAACCTATGATGAGACTAATAACGTTGCGAAATATATAGATTTTAATTTATTTCTAAAAAGCAGAAAACAATACATAAAGTTATACCAGGATGATGGAAATGTCTTGAATTTTCATAATAATGATCATTCAGGAATTTTAAATATTAATGAAGAAGAAGTAAATAATATTAAAATTAAAATATATGACTCTTATGAAAATAATCAAGAAATATTATTTAGCATTAATAATTCAAATACTAAAAACTTAAAAAATAAAGTTAATTTATCAAATGAAAACTTTGAAATTTACGATAATATAATTCAGATCTCAACTAGTAATAATAGAAATTTTTTAGAAATTGAAGTTAATAAATCTATAAGAAATATAAATCCTTCATACACATTACATGATAAAAATTTTTATCTCATCGATTTAACTAAAGTATTACCTTCAAAAATTATTTTAAATGATAAAGTAATTGACTTATCATTTATTGATATTATTCCTTCAGAAATAAAGTTTGAAAAAAATTATAATGATTTTTCTATTAATGTAAGTAAAATAAGTTTATTTGATACATTGTTTTTATCCTTTAAAAAAAAGGTGAAAAAAAACAGTGAAATTTTCGAATTTAAAAATTTATCTACTTTTAAGAAAAATATTGAAGTTACTTTAATACCAAAAGAAAAGTATGATATAAATAAATCTTATGTTTATGAGATTTTAAAAAATGATCAAAGTTTTATAGGAGGAAAATGGCATAATGATAATAGTATAAGTTTCAAAACAAATAATTTATCAAAATATACCATTTTAAATGATACTATAGGTCCAGAAATAACTCCACTAAAAATAAATTCAAATCAAATTAAAATTAGAATTAAAGATGACCTATCAGGAATTAATAAATACGAGGGAAAAATCAATAATAATTGGATACTTTTTGAATATGATTCAAAAAATGAAATCATAATTTCTAAAAAATTTAATCCTAATCAATCATTTAAAGGTAAATTTGTACTTGTTGTTTATGATAACGCAAACAACAAAACTTCATATAATATAAATATATAAATATGGCACTTAAAATAGGAAATAAAGCGCCTGATTTTGAATCTATAAATCAAAATGGCAATAAAGTAAAATTATCTGATTTTATAGGTAAAAAAATAGTTTTATATTTTTATCCAAGAGATAATACACCAGGATGTACTGCTCAGGCATGCAACTTAAAAGATAATTATAATACATTACAGCAAAATGGATACACAATATTAGGAATTAGCAAAGATTCACCTAAATCACATCAAAAATTTATTAATAAATTTGATTTACCTTTTGATTTAATTGCAGACGAAGACCAAAGTATTCATATGAAGTATGGTACATGGATCGAAAAGTCTATGTATGGAAAAAATTATATGGGTACAGCACGATGGACATTCTTAATAGATGAAAAAGGAAATATTAAAAATATTATTCAAAAAGTAAAAACAAAGGAGCATTCTAGCCAAATACTATAAAATGAATAAAAAATTAAATGTATCAGAACTAAGAGTTATTGCCTCGCAAGTCAGAAGAGATATTGTTAGAATGGTTCATAATGTTCAATCAGGCCATCCTGGAGGATCTTTAGGCTGTACAGATTTTTTTGTTACATTATTTTTTAACATAATGAATAGAAATAAATCTTTTTCAATGAATGGCATTGGAGAAGATATTTTCTTTTTATCAAATGGTCATATTTCACCTGTTTTTTATAGTGTACTAGCAAGAAGTGGCTATTTCAAATTAGATGAATTAAATAGTTTTAGAAAAATAAATTCTAGATTACAAGGTCATCCAGCCACACATGAAGGATTACCTGGAATTAGAATTGCGTCAGGTTCACTTGGTCAAGGTCTATCTGTAGCTATAGGTGCCGCAAGTTCAAAAAAACTAAATAATGATTCAAATATTGTTTATGCTCTTATGGGTGATGGTGAACTACAAGAAGGACAGGTATGGGAAGGATTTATGTATGGTGCAAATAACAATATTGATAATTTAATAATTTCAATTGATTATAATGGCCAACAAATTGATGGTCCTGTAAATGAAATCAATTCTTTAAAAAATTTAAAAGCTAAATTTAAATCTTTTGGGTGGTCTGTTGTTGAAAGCGATGGTAATGATATAGAAAATTTAATTGAAGTATTAAACCATTCAAAATCATTATTAAAAAATGGTCTACCTGTTGTTAATATTATGAAAACAGTAATGGGGAAAGGAGTTGATTTTATGGAGAACTCCCATAAATGGCATGGAATTTCACCAAATGATGAGGAACTTTCAAAAGCGTTAAATCAATTAAAAGAAACTTTAGGGGACTATTAATGGAAAGAAAAGAATATACATATACAGAAAAAAAGGATACTAGATCAGGTTTTGGTGATGGTCTCTTAGAAGTTGGAAGAAAAAATAAAAACATTGTAGCATTATGCGCAGACTTGACTGGTTCATTAAAAATGAATGCTTTTAAAAACGAATTTCCTGAAAGATTTTTTCAAATAGGAGTAGCTGAAGCAAATATGATAGGTATTGCTGCAGGATTAACAATCGGTGGTAAAATTCCTTTTACTGGAACATTTGCTAATTTTTCTACTGGAAGAGTGTATGATCAAATAAGACAATCCATAGCATATTCTGGAAAAAATGTAAAAATATGTGCTTCTCATGCTGGAATTAGTCTTGGAGAAGATGGAGCTACTCATCAAATATTAGAGGATATAGGTATGATGAAAATGCTCCCTGGAATGACAGTTATAAACCCTTGTGATTATAATCAGACCAAAGCAGCCACAATTGCTTTAAGTAATCATATAGGTCCAGCATATTTAAGATTTGGAAGGCCAAAATGGCCAATATTTACTAATAAAAATATAGAATTTATTATTGGAAAAGCAATAAAATTTATTGAAGGTAAAGATGTTTCAATATTTGCTACTGGACACATGTTATGGCAAGCACTAGAAGCAGAAAAAGAGTTATTTGATTTAGGAATATCATCTGAAATAATAAATATTCATACTATTAAACCTCTTGACACTAAATCTATACTAAAAAGTGTATCTAAGACTAAATGTGCTGTAACATGTGAAGAGCATAATGTTATAGGTGGTCTAGGTGAAAGTATTGCAAGGACTCTTTCAGAAAAATTACCATGTCCAATTAAATTAGTAGGAGTTAAAGATTCTTTTGGAGAAAGCGGTAGACCTCTAGAACTATTAGATAAATATGAACTAAATCCTGAGTCAATAAAAAAAGCTGCAATCTCTGTTATTGACAAGAAATGAAAAATGCTCTTATTCTTTTATCTGGAGGACAAGACTCAACAACATGTCTATTCTGGGCAAAATCAAAATTTAATAAATTAATGGCTATTGGATTTGATTATAATCAAAGACATATAATGGAACTAGAATGCGCAAAAAAAATATGTGATCATGAAAAAATACAATTTGAAATAATTAAGCTTAATAAAATATTTTCTAACTCAGCTTTAATCGATAAAAATAAAGACCTAAATACTAACCATCCATTAAATAAAAATTTACCAAATTCATTTGTTCCTGGAAGAAATTTAATTTTTTTATCTATTGCCTCTGCATACGCTGTAAATAATAATATAAATAATATAATTATTGGAGTATGTGAAGCTGACTATAGTGGATACCCAGATTGTAGAAAAAAATTTATTGATTCAATTAAAGATTCTATTTTCCTAGCACATGATAAAAATATTAAAATTCATACACCGTTAATGCACCTTAATAAGGCAAAAATTTGGAAATTAGCTAAAGAACTTCGAATTTTAGATATAATTATAAACTATACAATGACAGATTACAATGGATCAAAAAATAAAAATGAATGGGGATTTGGTAAATTAGATAATCCTGCAAGCTTATTAAGATCAAAGGGGTATTTTGAAGCAAAAAAAAATAAATGGCTATAAAATGAAATTAGAAAGTAATATTATTGACCCATATGTTGGTCAAAAAGCTAAAGGAAAAATAATCGATTTTGAAAGTAAAAAATCTATTCAAAAAAAAGAACTTAAAGTTTTTAAATTTAAAAGTACAAATCAGTACATTAAAATATTCACACCAGAATTTATAGCTGTTTGTCCATTTAGTGGCCTACCAGATATTGCCAAAATAACTATTGAGTATTTTCCAAAAGGAAGATTAGCTTTAGAACTTAAAGCTCTAAAATACTATTTAATAAGTTATAAAAATGTAGGTATTTATCAAGAAGAAGTAACAAAGAATATACATCTAGATTTAAAAGAAATTTTAAATACAGATAAAATTAAAATTACAACAGAATATAATGTAAGAGGAGGATTATATACTACATGTATTGAAGGTAGTTTATAATTTAATTACTTTGAATACTTTCTTTTAAATCTATCATACAAAATTTGTTGTTTTGAATCAAGATTTATCTCTCTACCTGTAATATATGCACTAGAAATCTTACTTGTCATCATATCTAAAATATCTCCAGAGCTTACAACAATATTAGCATCTTTACCAACTTCTAAAGATCCTGTTATATCATCAATACCTAAAATTTTTGCATTATTCAATGTGATCATCTTTAAAGCTACATTTTTACCTAAACCATAACCAGCAGCAGTACCAGCTAAAAAAGGAAGATTTCTAGATCCATGTAATGATCCTGACGCTGTTAGACCAACTAAAATACCTTCTTTATGTAAAATATTTGGTAATTTATAAGGAAGATCCACATCTGCATGATTTCTAGAAGGAACTCTATGTAAATTATTTAAAAGTACAGGAAGATTATTTTCTTTAATAAAATCAATAACATAAAAAGCATCATTTACACCTACTAATACCAAATTATTTATACCGTATTTTTTAAAAGTTTGTACAGATTCAATGATTTGTTCTCTAGTATTTGCATGAATAAATATTTTTTTAGATCCACTAAAAACACCTTTCATAGCATCAAGTTTTAAATTGATAGTTCTATTATTTGATTCATAATAAGATTTAGAATCAATTAAAAACTTATTAAGTTTATCAATTATTTTAGAATAATCAGGATTTTCTTTAAAATCAGTTGATCCTCTCCAAGGATTTGGTGGAAAAATTTTTGTTGGCCATTTTATATGAATACCATCATCAATTTTATATGCAGCATCCTCCCAATTCCAACCTTCCATCATCATAATTGAAGAGTTCCCTGTTATTAAATCACCATCAGGTACTACCTGTGAAATTAAAATTCCATTATATCTATAAGTAGCTATCATATCTGAATCAGTATTATAGGCTATTAGTGATCTAATATTAGAATTAATATCACCTAATTCTGTATGATCAACAGTAGCTCTAACTGCTGATACATCCTCTAAGCCAACTTTAGAATTGGGTAAAATAAGACCAGGATAAATATTTTTATTAGATACATCTATTTTTTTATGAGATGTAAATAAACTTTCTAAAGAAGAGTAATTATTACCTACATGAGTTATTTTACCACTAGTAAAAGCTATATAACCATCTGTAATAACTTCTCCATTCCCCACATGAATTGTAGCATTGTACAAAACAATAGGCTCTAATTGATCTCCTACTGGTTCTGGAACCTGACTAAAACAAGTAAAAAAAAATAATAATAAAATGTATGTTAAAATATGTTTCATGTTATTTTTGAATTTTGGTTAAAGTTTCATAGTCTATTATATCATCACAATTAAATTCAATATCTATTCTTCTCATAGGCATTCTTCTAGATTTATTATCAATAGAATCCCCTTTCATTTTAGAAATAATTCTTGCTCTCTCAGCTTTAATCTCATTCCTTAATAACTTATCTTCATCCAAATCATAATAGACTTTACCATCAACAATTGTCTTTGAAGGTCTGGAATAAATAGATAATGGATGATTAGTCCACAAAACTAAGTCAGCATCTTTACCTACTTTAATACTCCCCATTCTATGATCTAAATGTAATAACTTTGCAGGATTTAATGTAACCATCTTTAAAGCATCAATTTCAGATAAATTTCCATATTTAATAGACTTTGCAGCTTCCTGATTTAACCTTCTTGCCATTTCTCTACTATCTGAATTAATAGCTGTAACTACACCAGCTTGAACCATTAATGCAGCATTATATGGAATAGCTTCTTTAACCTCATTTTTATATGCCCACCAATCTGAGAAAGTTGATCCACCAACACCATGATTAGCCATTTTATCTGCAACTTTATACCCTTCTAATATATGAGTAAATGTATTCACTTTAAAATTAAACTTTTCAGCAACTTTCATTAGCATATTAATTTCAGACTGTACATATGAATGACAGGTAACAAATCTTTCTCCATTTAATATTTCTGCTAAAGCATCAAGCTCTAAATCCTTCCTAGGAGCAGAAGTAACTAATTTTTCTTTTTTTGAAAGTGATTGATATTTTTTCCAAGTTTCATCATATTCCTTAGCTCTATTAAATGCATCTACAAAAACTTGCTCAACACCCATCCTAGTATCAGGAAATCTAGTGCTTTGAGGAGCTCTTGACCTTTTAACATTTTCACCTAAAGCAAACTTAATGTATTCATCTGCATCTTTAATTAACATATCTTGAGGACTGGAGCCCCATCTTAATTTAATTATAGCTGACTGACCTCCTACTGGATTAGCAGAACCATGAAGCAACTGAGCTGATGTAACTCCACCCGCAAGTTGTCTATATATGTTCACATCCTCAGAATTTACAACATCTTTCATTCTAACCTCTGATGTAACTACTTGTGATCCTTCATTAACCCCAGTTAAAGCAATATGAGAGTGTTCATCAATAATTCCAGGAGTTAAATGCATATCAGAACCATCAACAACTATTGCATCTTCATAATCAAGGTTTGTACCAATAGCAGCAATTTTACCATTATCTATTAAAACATCTCCATTTTTAATAATTCCTTCATCTTCTAAAGTCCAAATAGTAACATTCTTAATTAATCTTTTTTCTGCTAATTTTAAAGAAGAAGTTCCATATTCAACAAAAGGAAATATTATGTTTCCAATTTTATTTTTAGATTCAGACTTTTTAGTCTTAGAAACATCATCTTTAATTTCTTCAACTTTTTCGGCACTCCAGTCTATCCATTCTAAATTATTTAATGTTCCCTTACCTTTTAATATACCATTTGAATGGTAACCTGATAATTTGTATTCACCTAAACTTTTAATATTAAAGTTCAAATTAAGATTTTCATCGTCAACAATTAATTTAACTTTATATTCAACAGTATCATCAGCATTTAATTTGATTGAAGCTGAAGGTTTATTTTTATCTCCAGTAATTTTTAATGATAAAATCTTGTCTCTAATTGATAAATTATATTCACCTTTATAATCATTAGTATTTGTGTTTGTAACTCTATACCATTTACCTTGAACCCAATTACTCAAAATTTTTGTGTTCTTTTTGAAGATATCTCCATCAGTTATAATAAAATTAGCTATAAAAGATTCTTTTATAGAACCAATTTTATTTTCCATGTTTATCATTTTTGATGGATTATATGTTAATGCTTTAAGAATATTCTCTTTACTTGCACCTCTCTCTATTGACTTGATCAAATTATTTCTAAACTCTGAAATGTTTTTTAATCCATGAGTTGTAATTGAAAAGTTAATCCCATTTTTCTCTAAAAAATAGAGATTAGAAGGTGCCATTTCCCAATGTTTTAACTGTCCAAGTGACAAGTTATTATTTTTGAATGGATCATCTACATTAAATGCTTTAGGAAAATTAACAGGAACTATTAAGTTAGTAAAACCAGTCTTAATTTCATTAAGTCTTTGATATTCATCTCCAATTCCTTTTATAATAAAATTAATATTAAGTTCTTTCCCAACTTTTTGAGCTAATAATATTCTAAGTTTATCCCTGACCTCTATAATATTTGGAAGATCAATGTTTTTATTGATAGCATCTAAAGACAGATTAACTTCATTATTAATTTTATTATTCTGTTTATACCATCTTGAATCATAAATAGATTGTTTAAGTAGAGCAACTGAACCCATTAATGAATTTGGATAATTTTGAGAAGTAGATCCTTTTCTAAAAGAAAAATGATTAGATGACTTTTCTTTTAAAACTATACTTTGCTCTTTATCATCAGCTAATGATATATAAACTCCTGAACCCCTTAAAATACCATCCATATTATGAGAAACGACTGAACCAAAACCTTCTTTTCTCATTAAATTTGATTTCTTATTATCTATTTTAATGTTCTCAACACTATTAAACTCTGAATTAACTGATTCATTCCACCCAAAAGGACCATCTTTTGCTGAAAGAATTTTTGGGTTAGTATAACTTGACATCCAATTAGAAGAGGAATTAGTTTTTCTTTCTTTTACTATTCCGTAATCAGAATAAATATCAATAAATGAAGGATATATATAACTTCCCTTTAAATCAAAAGCCCTAATACCTTTAGGTATTAAAATATTTTGACCTACAGAAACTATTTGACCATTTTTTATTATTAAAGTACCATTATCAATAGAAGTGTTATAGTCTACTATAATTTTTGCATTAATAAAAGCATAGTGATTATCTCTACTATCTTCAACACCATTTAAAGGGAAGCCTTCTTGTGAATAAAGATTTTTAGTTGATAGAAAAGAAAGAAATATTATAAAAATTTTAAGTATTTTCATTTTATTAAGTTGTTTAAGAAAAATCAATTTAATAAAATTGAATAGAAACAAAAATAAATTACCTTAAAACGTTACCCTTAATATATATGAATATATTATTAGGTTTATCTTTTATACTTTGATTTGTTACTACATTCAAGGACTTTCTAAAAACACCCGGTCTTCCTCTAGGATTGTACTGTGCAATTATAAATCCTTCTTCTCCAGGTTTAATAGGATTTTTTGACCAATTTGGAGTAGTACAACCACAAGAAGGTTTTACAGACAAAATTAATAATGGCTCATCTCCATCATTTTTAAAAGAAAATTTATAAGATACTTTTCCGCCTTTTTCTTGAATCTCACCAAAATCATGCTCAGAATCTTCAAAAACTATCTTAGATGATTGAGAAAAAACATTAAAAACAAATAATGATAATGAAACTGCTAAAATTAATTTTTTTATCATTTTCAAAAATATATAAATATTTATAGTCAATCAATTAAACAATTGAATTAATTTTATAATTAATATGGCAAGAGTATTAACAGGCATTCAAAGTTCAGGAAAACCACACCTTGGAAATATACTTGGTGCTATTGAACCCTCAATTAAATTATCTAATAAAAAAGAGAATGAATCATTATTTTTCATTGCAGATTTACACTCTCTAATTAATATCAAAGATTCAAAAATTAGACATAAAAATACATTGTCAATTGCAGCTGCTTGGATTGCAATGGGTTTTGATTATGAAAATAATTACTTTTATAGGCAATCTAAAATAACAGAAGTGTGTGAGTTGACTTGGTATTTAAACTGTTTCACTCCATATCCAATGCTTGTAAACTCACACTCATTTAAAGATAAGTCAAATAATTTATCAAGCGTAAATAACGGTCTATTTACATATCCTGTCCTAATGGCATCAGATATACTTTTATACGACGCTGATATTGTTCCCGTAGGAAAAGATCAAAAACAACACCTAGAAATTACAAGAGATATTGCTAAATCTTTTAATCACCAATTTGGAAATACATTAATTATTCCTGATTGTAAAATAGATGAAAATGTTATGACAATACCAGGAACAGATGGAAGAAAAATGAGTAAAACATACAATAACACAATTGATGTTTTTTTAGAAGAAAAAGATTTAAAGAAACAGATAATGTCAATTATTACTGACAGTAAAGGATTAGAAGAATCTAAAAATGCTGAAAAGTGTAACGTATATAAAATATATAATCTTATTGCCAAAAAAGATCAGTCAGATAAAATGAAAAATAAATATTTATCAGGCGGATATGGATATGGCCATGCTAAAAATGAATTATTAGAATTAATTCTAGATAAATATAAAAATCAAAGAAAAATGTACTTTGATTTAATAAAAAATGAGGATTACTTACATAATGTTTTAAAATTAGGAGAAAAGAAAGCAAAAGTAATAGCCAATAATGTTTTGAGTAGAGTAAAAAAGAAACTAGGATATTAGAAATATGAATAAAGAATTTACCGACTTGCTAGAGGTTAGTAAAAAAAAAGCAAATAAGTGGTTGGATTCGGATATTGATTCTAAATCAAAAAATGAAATCATACAACTTCTACATAAAAAAAATCAAAAATTATTATTAGAATGTTTTTATAAAAACTTAGAATTTGGTACTGGAGGAATGAGGGGAATAATAGGAATAGGTTCTAATAGAGTAAATAAATATACAATTGGTTTTGCAACACAAGGTCTTTCAAATTATTTAAATAAAGTATTTCAATCAAATATTAGTATAGCAATTGCTTATGATAGTAGAAAATTCAGTAAAAAATTTGCTCAATGGTCTGCTAAAGTTTTTAGTGCTAATAAAATAAAAGTATATCTATTTTCAGAATTAAGACCTACTCCCGAACTCTCTTTTGCAATAAGAAAATTAAAATGCAATTGTGGTATAGTTATTACTGCATCACACAACCCTAAGGAATACAATGGATATAAAGTATATTGGAAAGATGGAGGACAGATCACAAGACCTCATGATAAATTAATATTAAATGAAATTAATAAACTAAATGATATAAATGATATAATCGTTAGTAAGAACAAAAAAAACATATCACTTCTTAATGAAAAGATAGATAAAGAATATATAAAAAAAATAAAAAGTTTATCCCTTTATAATAATTCTAATTCGAATTTAAAAATTATCTATACCCCTATTCATGGGACAGGAATAACACAAGTTCCTAATGCATTAAAAGCATTTGGATTTTCAAAAATAATCATAACAAAAAGTCAGGAAAAACCTGATCCTAATTTTTCAACTGTTAACTCTCCAAATCCTGAAGAATACGAAACTTTAAAAGAAGGAATTAAAGATCTTAAAAAAAATAAAGCAGATATATTGCTTGCAACTGATCCTGATGGAGATAGAGTTGGAGTAGCAATAAATGATAATAATAAAATTAAATTATTAAATGGAAATCAATTAGCAAGCTTAATTGTTTACTATACTTTATTAAAACTTAAAGAAAATAAAAAACTTCCTGTTAATGGGTTTATTGCAAAAACAATTGTTACAACCAATTTAATTGATAAAATAGCTACAAATTTTAAAGTAAATTGTTATTCTACTTTAACAGGATTTAAAAATATTGCAGAACTAATAAAAAAGAAAAAAAATGAAAAATTCATAGTTGGAGGAGAAGAAAGCTATGGATATTTAGTGGGGGACTTTATTAGAGATAAAGACGCTATTATATCTTCAGCAGTATTATGTGAAATTGCCAACTGGGCTAATTCTAAAAATAAAAATTTGAATGATATTCTAAATGATATTTATTCTGAATATGGATTTTATTTAGAAAAACTATTTACAATAAAATTAGAAGGAATTAAAGGAATAAATTCAATAAGTAATATAATGGAGAATTATAGAAATAATCCACCAAAAAATATCTACAATCTAAAAGTCATTAAAATTATTGACTACATGAAAAATAACAACAATCCAGCTATTAATAATAAGTCTAATGTAATTCAACTAATAACTAAAAATAATAACTCAATAACTATAAGACCTTCTGGGACTGAACCAAAAATTAAATTTTATTTCAGCATAAATTCAAAAGACATTAACAATAAAAAATTATTGGAAAATTTAGTAAACAAAGAAATTAATTTAATAACAAAACAATATGCATGATTTAAATCATTCAAATTCATGGAAAAGTTTAAATAATCATTATAATGAAATTAAAGACATATCATTAAATAAACTTTTCAAAGATGATACTAATAGATTTAACAATTTCTCTTTGAATTATAACAACATGCTTATTGATTATTCTAAAAATCATATTAATAAAAAAACCTTATCTCTATTTAAGAATTTGTTAACAGAAATAAATATTAATAAAAAAATAAAAAATTTTTTTGATGGAAAAAAAATTAATTTTACTGAAAATAGAGCTGTAATGCACTATTTACTTAGAGGTAGTTTCTCAAAAAAAAATAAAAAAATATATAATAATGATGTACAAAAATCATTAAAAAAAATAAAAAAAATTAGTGATAAAATTAATTCACAAAAACTGCTAGGTTATTCTGGGAAAAAAATAAAAAATGTTATTAATATAGGTATAGGAGGTTCAGATCTAGGACCTAAAATGGCATGTGAGGCATTAAAATATTACTCCAATAGAAAAATACATTTATTTTTTATTTCAAATATTGATCCAACGAATCTAAAAGAAACATTAAGGGATTTAAACGCCGAAGAAAGTATTTTTATTATAACCTCAAAATCATTTGGAACAATAGAAACGTTAACTAATGCTACAATAGCTAAAAAATGGTTTTTAGATAAATCATCTAATAATAGCAATCTTAATAAACATTTTTTCGGGGTTACAACAAATGTTAAAAAAGCTAAAGAATTTGGCATAAATGAAGAAAACATTTTCCCAATTTGGGACTGGGTAGGTGGAAGATATTCATTATGGTCTCCAGTAGGCTTACCAATTTCTATTCAAATTGGATTTAATAATTTTAGTAAAATGCTTGAAGGCGCAAAAGATATGGATAATCATTTTAGAATAAAGCCTTTTGAAAAAAATATTCCTATGATTATGGCATGCATAGGTATTTGGTATAATAATTTTCATAATTGTGAAACTCATGCAATTTTTCCTTATGATGAATATTTAAGATTATTTCCAAGTTACTTACAACAAGCTGACATGGAAAGTAATGGAAAATCTATAACTAAAAATAATAATAAAACAAATTATGAAACAGGACCCATAATTTGGGGAGATAAAGGTACTAATGGACAACATGCATTTTTTCAATTAATCCACCAAGGAACAAAAATTATACCTTCAGATTTTATTGGCTTTGTTAATTCACTTAATAAAATAGGTAAAAGTCATGAAATGCTCTTATCTAATTTAATTGGGCAAACAAAAGCATTGATGCAAGGTAAAAGTGAAGATGAAGTTAAAAAAACTATAAATCAAGAAAAGAATAATGATATTAATATTGATTCAATAATAAAATCAAAATCATTTGAAGGAAATAAACCTTCTACAACGATTTTATTTGATCAATTAACACCCTATAATTTAGGTAAATTAATTGCACTTTATGAACATAAAATTTTTGTTCAAGGATGTATTTGGAATATTAACAGTTATGATCAATGGGGTGTAGAACTAGGAAAAGAATTATCAAATGAAGTGTGTGAAAATTTAAACTCTAATAAAACAAAAAATAAATTAGATAGCTCTACTAATGGTTTAATAAACTTTTATAAAAAAACTAAGTCATAAATAAACCAGCAATATTACCAGTTAAAAGAGTTGCCATAGTTGCAGCAATTAATGCTTTAAAGCCTAAATTTGATAAATCTTTTTGTCTGTTAGGTGCTATTGAACCTATACCACCTATCTGAATTGCAATGGAACTAAAATTAGCAAACCCACACAAAGCATATGTAGAAATAATGATTGATTTCTCGGATAATAAACTTTCCGACTTCATTTGAGCCAAATCAACATAAGCTATAAATTCATTTAGAACAAATTTTTGACCCAAAAGACTTCCTACTAGTGCAGACTCATTCCAATTTATTCCAATTATAAATGCAAAAATTCTAAAAATTTGACCTAGTATATACTCTAAAGATAATTTGTCAAATTGACCATTAGAAGATAACTGAATAATGTTATTCAAATTAGTAACATCTCCAACATATCCTAAAAAATGATTTATCATATATACAACAGCAATAAAAGCTAATAACATGGCAGCTATATTAAAAGCAAGTTTTAATCCATCTGAAGCACCTCTTGCCAATGCATGAATTGCATTAGCGCCTAAATCTTCTTTATTAAGATCTAAATTCGTATTAATTTTATTTTTTTTATTTTCTGGATAAAAAATTTTTGCCATAACAATTCCAGCAGGAGCATTCATTATAGAAGCTGTTAATAGAATAGTTGCAAATTTTATACTTTCTTGAGAATCACTACCACCTAATAAAGCAACATAAGCAGCAAAAACTCCTCCAGCAATTGTTGCCATTCCACCAGTCATTAAACACATTAATTCTGACTTAGTCATATTTTTAATATATGGTTTTACTAATAAAGGCGCTTCTGTTTGACCCATAAAAATATTTCCTGCTGCTGATAAAGATTCAGCTCCTGATAATTTCATTGTTTTAGACATAATCCAAGCAATAGATTTTACAATGTATTGCAAAAATCCTAAATAATATAAAACTGAACTCAATGCAGAAAATAAAATTACTACAGGTAAGGCACTAAAAGCAAATCCTGAAAATTCTGCATTGGGAAAAAGAAACAAAGTACCTTCTTTAGCAAAGCCAATTATTAAAACAAAAAATTCACTTATTGTTTTAAAAATATTTTCAATAAAAGAAACATTAGATATTAATATAGCAAAAACAATTTGAAGTAAAAGTCCTGAAAAAATTAGTTTCCAATTTATATTTCTTTTATCATTTGAAAAAAAATAAGCAATTGAAATAATAAAAATAATACCAAAAACAAACCTAATAAAATCCATCAATTTCTTTTTTTAATTTCATCTCTAATCCTTGCAGCAAATTCATAATTTTCATCATTAATTGATAAATCTAAGGAATTATTAAGTTCTGATATTGTCATATTACTTAAAGTTTTAACTTTTGATTTTTTATCTACTTTATTATCAACATTAACTTCATCAAATAGTATGCCAGCATCCCTCATAACTTTATCATTAGTATAAACATTAACTCCAAATCTAATTGCAATTGCAATTGCATCAGATGGTCTTGCATCTATTGAAACAGTTTTTTTAGAGTCTAAAAAAAATATCTTTGAAAAAAAAATACCCTCTTTAATATCAGTAATAATGATCTCTGTTACTGAAAAATTAAACTTAGAAGATAAAGATTTAAAAAGATCATGAGTCATCGGTCGATTAGGTACAATTTTTTCTATCTCCATGGCTATAGATTGAGCTTCGAACATACCAATGATTATTGGAAGTCTTCTATCGCCATTCGTTTCTTTTAAAACTAAAGCAAAAGAACCAGACTGAGAATCTACACTTGATGATAATCCTAAAATTTCAAGTTTTATTTTTTTCATTTTACATTATTTTAAAGCATCAATAAATTTTGGAATTACATCAAAAGCATCTCCTATAATACCATAATCAGCATGCTTAAAAAAAGGAGCTTCTGGATCATTATTAATTACAACAATAATTTTTGAAGAATTAACTCCAGCTAAATGCTGAATAGCTCCAGAAATTCCTACTGCAATATAAATATTTGGAGATATTTTCAATCCAGTCTGACCAACATGTTCATGATGAGGTCTCCATCCTGCATCAGAAACAGGTTTACTACATGCTGTTCCAGCATTTAATATTTTTGCCAATTTTTCAATCATTTTCCAATTTTCAGGTCCTTTTAATCCTCTTCCAGCAGAAACAACTATATCAGCATCATTAAGAAGAATATCTCCTTCAAGTTTTTCTTTCTTTAGTGATACTACATTATTAGATAAAGAATTATCATTTTTATTAATAAGGTTTTTTATTATAACAGATTTCTTATAAGAAGTGCTGTTTATAATATTTTTGTTTAAAACTAAAATACAAGAATTTGAATCTATTTCAATATCAGCCTCAGCTTTACCAGAAAAAATTGTACTTTTTAAACAAATTTTATTTTCAAATCTAGCTACAGAATTTACATTATTTATTAAAGGAAAATTCAACTTAGTAGATAATATAGAAGATAAATATGAAAATGAATTTGTCTTTGGAAAAATGATACAATTAATTTTAAATTCTTCAATGGTTGGAATAATACATTTTAGAATATTATTTTCATTAAAATCTACAGTGTTAATTAAAAAAATTGATACTCCAAATTTACCTAAAGACTCAACTACATCATTACTAATTTTCAATTCCGAAATAGCATAAACATTTTCATTTATATCATTAGCATAAGTTAAAGCCTGTTTTGAAGTCTCTTTTAATTCATTATTATTAAATTCCAAAAATACTAATACTGACATATTATAAGTTTTTTAATTTCAAAGCAACAACCAATTCATTAATATTATTTTCATCTATAATTAATAAATTATCTTTTTTTTCAGGTAAGCTATATTTTTTATAATTTATTTTAGAAAAACACTCAAATTGGTCAATGACTTTAAGAGGTTTTGTTCTTGCATTCATTATTCCTCTCATATTTGGAATTTTCCACTCAGCAATTGGCTCCTGACAACCAAGTACTGCAGGTAAAACAACTTCTAAAGTTTCTATACCATTATCTATTTCTTTCTTTATAAGAATTTTATTTTTATTAGAATTTAAATCTAATTGAGTAACAGGAGACAATGAAGGAATACCTAATAATGAACCAGTAATGTGATGAACCTGACTTGAATTAAAATCTATAGATTCTTTACCCATCAAAATTATATCAAAAGGATTTTCATTAATAAAACTAGATATCTGATGAGCAACAAATAATGAATCATTGGGAAAAACATCAATTCTATAAGCATCATCTGCACCTATAGCTAAAGCTTTTCTTAAAAGAGGATCATTCCTTTCAAGACCAACATTTAAAACAGAAATATTTATGCTATTATCTTTTTCTTTAAGTTCAACAGCTCTGGCTAAAGCATAATCCTCATATGGACCTATAATATACTGAACACCATCTGAATTAAATTTTTTATCATCATTTACAAATGATATGGTAGAAGTTGTATCTGGAACACACGAAATACATATTAAAATATTCATAATATTTTAAAAAGGATCATCATTTGTTTCTTGATCATTATTTGCCTTACTCTTAAATTTACTAACTTCTCTATTATCCAAAGTGGAAAAGTCAGCAAATTTAGCATATCTTTCGATAAACTTTAATTTAATTTTACCAGTTGGTCCATTTCTATTTTTTCTAAGTAACAACTCTGCAATACCAGCAGTCAAATTTCCATCTTCATCTTCAGTTATATCATATCTATCTGCCCTATATACAAATAATACCATGTCTGCATCTTGTTCAATTGAACCAGATTCTCTCAAATCAGATAAAACAGGTCTTTTATCCCCCCCCCTTGTTTCAACTGCTCTACTCAATTGAGAAAGTGCTATCACAGGTATATTTAATTCCTTTGCTACTGCTTTTAAAGATCTTGAAATTGATGCTATCTCTTGTTCTCTATTTCCAGAAGTTTTACCATATTCACCAGACATTAATTGCAAATAATCTACTATAATACATTGAATGCCATGCTGAGATTTTAATCTTCTAGATTTTGCCCTTAACTCTAAAATACTTAATGCTGGTGAGTCATCTATAAATATTTTAGCATTATTTAACTGATCAGTTTTATGTAATAGTTGTTGCCATTCATAATCTTTTAAATTGCCTTTTCTAATTTTATCACTATCTAACTCTGCTTCTGCAGATATTAATCTGTTAACAATTTGTAAAGACGACATCTCTAAAGAAAAAAGTGCCATTGGCATATCATGATCAATAGCAGCATTTCTTATCATTGATAATACAAGAGCAGTTTTTCCCATAGATGGTCTACCAGCTATTATAATTAAATCAGACTTTTGCCAACCTGAAGTAATATTATCTAAATCAATAAATCCAGAAGGAACACCTGTAATACCATCTTTTTTTGTTTTCTTAGATTCAAGTTCATCAATTGCTTCTTTCATTAAATTTTTTACTTGATCATAATTTTTTCTTACATGAGATTCTGATATATCAAATAAAGATTGTTCTGCATTGTCCAATAAATCAAAAACATCAGTAGTATCCTCATATGCTTCTTTTTGTACTTCTCCAGAAACCTCAATTAATTGCCTTTTAATAGATTGTTCTAAAATAATTCTAGAATGAAATTCAATATTTGATGATGAATTTACGCGAGTAGTAAGCTGGGAAACGTAATAAGAACCACCTACAAAATCTAACTTTCCGTTTTTCTTTAATTGATTTGTTACTGTTAATAAATCAACTGGTTCTGAATTATTAAATAAATCAATAATTGCTTGATAAATTTCTTTGTGAGAATCTTTATAAAAATTATTAGGTTTAAGAATATCTATTACATCCGTCAATGCTTGCCTCTCAATCATAAGTGCACCTAAAACAGACTGTTCCAAATCTAATGCTTGAGGAGGGAGTTTACCTAAGTCTACATTCGTAGATAAACCTAAATTTTCTCTCCTTATTTTTGAAATTATTCTAGGGTTATTTTTCAATTATTTAATATTTAAACAAACCTACTTAAAAATATAAATTCCGAAGAAAATAAAATTTATAATTATCCATATATTATCAACAAGGAGAAAGTATTCATAATAATTTGTGTGACTATTTATTATATTTAATTTTGAAATAGATGCAAAAAATAAAACCAAAAAAAATTCACATAATTTCTATTGGAGGCAGCATAATGCATGATTTAGCTATAAATCTAAAATCAAATGGAAATTTTATAACTGGTAGTGATGATAAAATCTATGATCCCGCAAGAAAAAATCTTAGAATTCATAATATTCTACCTAAAAAACTTGGGTACTATAAAAATAACATAAAAAATAATCTAGACTTTGTTATAATAGGTATGCATACAAAAAATAATAACATTGAATTAAAAGAAGCTAAAAAATTAAACATACCAATTTTTTCTTATCCAGAATACATAAAAAAATTATCACAAAATAAACAAAGAATTGTAATAGCCGGAAGCCATGGTAAAACAACAATTACTTCGATAATAATGCATGTCCTTAAATTTTATAAAAAAGATTTTGATTACTTAGTAGGCGCCAAAGTTAATGGTTTTAATAAAAATGTTAAATTATCTAATAGTCCAATTATAATTATAGAGGGCGACGAGTACTTAACTAGTCCACTTGATAAAAAACCAAAATTCTTAAACTATGACCATCATATAGTTCTAATAAGTGGAATTGAATGGGATCACTTTAACGTATTTAATACATTTAAAAAATATTTAAAACAATTTAAAAATCTAGTAAAAATAACACCAAAAGCTGGTGAAATAATTTATAATGAAAATGATGAAAATATAAAAAACATTTTAGAAAATGATATTGATGAAAACATAAATAAAATACCATATAGTGAATTGCTATTTATTAAAAAATATGGAAAAACATTGTTAATAAATAAAAATAAAAAAATTCCAATTAAAATATTTGGTAAACATAACATGCAAAATTTAGCAGGAGCTCAAAAAGTTTTAAATCAATTAGGAATTGAGAACAAGCTTTTCTATAAAGCTATAAAAACATTCAAATTACCCCATCAAAGACTTGAAATTTTACACGATGAATCTAACAAAAAAATATTTAAAGATTTTGCACATTCCCCATCAAAACTTAAATCCACTATTAATGCAGTAAAAAATCAATATAAAAAAAAATTATTAAGCATATATGAACTTCATAGCTCGAGTAGTCTAAACAAAAAATTTTTACCTGCATATAAAAATTCTATATCTGAATCAGATTATTCTATTATATATATATCAAGTAAAATATTATTTGAAAGAAATTTAGATAAAATATTAAATTCTGATATTAAAAATTTTTTTAATGTCTCAAATTTTAAAATCTGTAGAAATCCAAATGATTTATTGAAGCATATTTCTAATAATAAATTTGTTGATTTTAATTTTCTTTTTATGTCTTCTGGAAATTTTGATGGATTTTCAATAAAAGAATTTATACAAAAAAACTAAGAATGAATTTAACAAAGCCTTTAGTGATATTAGATTTAGAAACTACAGGTTTAGATATAATAAATGATCGAATTGTTGAAATATCAATGATCAAAATAAATCCAGATGAAACAAAAAATGAAAAAACAATAAGAATAAATCCTAAAATTCCTATTTCAAATGAAAGTAGTTTAATTCATGGCATTTATATTGAAGATATTATAGATTGTCCTTCTTTCAAAAATACTTCTAATGAAGTATTTCAATTTATTAACAAATGTGATATAGGTGGTTTTAATGTTTTAAAATTTGATCTTCCGTTACTTATTGAAGAATTTATAAGATGTAATCTGCATTTATCCCTAAAAAACATAAAAATAATTGATGCTCAAAGAATTTTTCATTTAATGGAAAAAAGAAATTTAAGTTCTGCTTATAAATTTTATTGTAATAAAGAATTAAAAAATGCCCATAATTCTTACAATGATGCACTAGCAACTTATGAAGTAATAAAGGAGCAAATTAATAAATATAAAGGTCAAGAAGTAACTGATTTAAAAGGTAATATCCTTGGAAAAATTTCAGAAGATATTAAATCAATAGGTTCAATAATTGATAATAATATAGTTGATTTAGCAGGTAGAATAACTAAAAACAAAGAAAATATAGAAGTCTTTAATTTTGGAAAATATAAAAATAAAAGTGTAAATGTAATTTTTAAAAAAAATCCTGCATATTATCACTGGATAATTAAAAGTGACTTCCCTTTAAATACAAAAGAAAAATTTACTGAAATTAAATTAAAAGGAATTAGTTCATAGTTATATTAATATTTCTTTTTAAGTTTTTATTAATATCAATTTTTACTTTGATAAACTTTAGAATACACATACTCATCAAAACCTATCTCCACTAACTCATCAATTGTTTTTATGCGATAAAAATCAAAATGATATAACAACGATTTATTTTGAATTTTATACTCATTAATAATTGAAAAAGTTGGACTTAACACTTTATCAAATACTCCAATATTCTTACACAATGATTGAATTAATGTAGTTTTTCCTGATCCCATTTCACCATAAAACAAAAAAATATTAGAGTAATTATTACATAAAATATATTCTGACACCCTATCATAATCCTTGATTTCAAGATTCTCAAATTTCATTCTTAATTATATTTTGATTCTAGTTCTATAAAAGGTATTATCATTTCTTCTAAAGAAATTCCACCATGTTGAAAACTATCTTTAAAATTTTTTGCATGATAATTATAATCCTTTGGATATATTAAATATTGATTTTCTCTACTAAAAACATATGTTGTACTAATATTCTCTTGTGGTAACATAAAATTTTTAGGATCCATACATACAAATAAATCATCATTATTAAAATTTAAATTTTTTCCTTTTTTAAATCTTAAATTAGTATTTGTGTTCTTATCACCTACTACTTTAATGGGTTTATCAACACGCACTGTGCCATGATCTGTAGTAAGGATTACCTTCACATTATGAGAAGATAAAAATTTTAAAACTTCATTTAAAGGAGAATTTTTAAACCATGATAATGTTAATGATCTATATGATTTCTCATCATAAGCTAAGTTTTTAAAAAGTTTCATTTCTGATCTTGCATGAGATAACATATCAACAAAATTAAAAACTAAAGAATTGAACTTATAATTCAATAAATTAGGTAATTTATTAATCAATTTTATACCATCATCATAATGAATAATTTTATTATATGAATGTTTAAAATCAAAACCTTCTCTTTTTAAATTTCTATCTAACAATTCAAACTCATAATTATTCTTACCCTTTTCGTCAATACCCCAAACATCTGATTCAATTTTTGAAATTTCTAATGGTAATAAACTTGAAAAGATAGAATTTCTTGAATACTCTGTAGTTGTCGGTAAAATTGAAAAATATGGTTTTTCATTTTTAATATAAAATAATGATGAAACATAATTCTCAATAATTTTCCATTGATCATATCGAAAATTATCAATAAGAATAAAAAAAATTGATCTATCATCAATCTTTGGAAAAACTAATTTTTTCATAATATCATGGGACATTATTGGTCTATTCCTACTACCCTTCATCCAATTCTTGTAATTTTCTATAACAAAATCACAAAACTTTTTATTAGCCTCTCTTTTCTGACTAAATAATATTTCATCAAATCCTCTTTCAGAAGATTTTTCAATATCTAAATCCCATTTTATTAATTGATTATAAATATTTATCCAAGAATCAAATGAATTAGCTTCATTTATATTTTTAGATAAACTATTAAAAAAATTAGTGTAGTTTGTTTTTAAACTTTGATTAATAATAGACTTATTTTCTAACACCTTTTTAACAGACATTAGCATCTGATTAGGATTTAAAGGTTTAATTAAATAATCACTTATTTCTGAAGCAATAGCCTCATTCATTATATCTTCAGCTTCATTTTTTGTTATCATAATTACAGGAGTAGCAGATGAAATACTCTTTATATCAGACAACAAACTCAAACCTGTTTTACCAGGCATATTTTCATCAATTAAAATTAAATCGTAATCATTATTAACTTTAATATGATTTAATAATGAATATGGGTCATTAAAGGTTATTACATTATAATTTTTTTCTTCCAAAAATAAAATGTATGGCTTTAACAAATCTATTTCATCATCTACCCATAAAATCTTATATATTTGTTTATTCATATAATATTCAAAGAAAATCAAAAATAAGCTAAGTATATAATGAATATTGATTTTACAGTTAAAAAGATAGCCAAAATTTTTAATGGAAAAGTAATTGGTGATGATGAAGTAACAATCAAAGGTATTGGTACGATTGAAAATGCAAATAAAGGAGATATTACATTTTTAAGTAATGCTAAATATATTAATTATTTAGATAAAACTAATGCGTCAGCTGTAATTATAGATAATTCACTTACTATTCCAAAAAAATACAAACCTACTTTAATAAAAGTAGTTAATGCCTATGAATCATTTGCCATATTACTTACCGAAATAAATAAAGCAAATATTTTAGTAAAAAAAGGAATAGAAAAACCATCATATATTAGTAAAAATGCGAAAATTAATAAAAATTGTTACATTGGTGCATTTAGCTATATAGATGAAAATGTGGTACTAAATGAAAAAGTAAAAATATTCCCAAACTGTTATGTTGGAAAAAATACTTCTATTGGTTCCAACACTATAATATATCCAGGTGTAAAAATATATCCAAATACAGTAATTGGTAATAATTGTACAATTCACTCAAATTCAGTAATTGGAAGTGATGGGTTTGGATTTGCACCACAAGAAAATGAAGAATTTATTACAATTCCACAAATAGGAAATGTTATAATAAAAGATAATGTTAGTATTGGTTCAAATACTGTTATAGATAAAGCAACTATAGAATCAACCATTATTAATGAAGGTGTTAAACTAGATAACTTAATTCAAATTGGTCATAATGTTGAAATAGGTAAAAATACAGTAATAGCTGCACAATCAGGAATTTCTGGATCAACTCAAGTGGGTAAGAATAGCATGTTAGGTGGACAAGTAGGTGTAGTTGGACATTTAAAACTAGGAGACTTTTCAAAATATGCTGCTCAGGCAGGAGTTTCAAAAAATACAAAAAACAATCAAACTGTTATAGGATCTCCTGCAATGCCTAAAGATCAATTCATAAAATCATATATAATATTTAAAAAACTACCATCAATTGTTAGACAAATAGAAGAACTAGAAAAAAAATTATCTAATTTACAGTCTAAATGAATACATTTCAATGCACAATTTTAAATAAAGGTACTATTTCAGGTGTAGGATTACATACTGGAAAAGTTGCTACACTTAAATTTTTACCTGAAAAAATAAATTTTGGAATAAAATTTCAACGAATAGATATAGTAAATAAACCAATTATAAAAGCTGATGTTGATAATGTAATTGAAGTTGAAAGAGGAACAACAATATCTGAAAATAATGGAAAAGTATCAACTATAGAACATCTTTTAGCAGCTTTAGTTGGTTTACAAATTGATAACATATTAATCCAAATTGATGGACCAGAAGTACCAATTATGGATGGTAGCTCTTTTGAATTTGTAAAATGCCTTGAAAAATGTAAAATCAGAGAACAAGATGCTGCAAGAAAATATCTTGAAATACCTAATAGCATTTCTTATAAAGATGAAAAAAATAATGTTGAAATTTCTGCCTATCCGTTTGATGATTATAGAGTCACAGTAATGATAGACTATAATTCTCAAGTTTTAGGAAGTCAACATCACACATTAAATAAAGTTGATGATTTTAAAAAAGATATTGCTAAATCAAGAACATTTTGTTTTTTACATGAAGTAGAAAAATTATTTAAGCAAAATTTAATAAAAGGAGGAGATCTAAATAATGCT
>LWDU01037384.1_pt1 | contig 65364 bp, 66 predicted proteins | sample 727161 | NCBI WGS metagenome assembly LWDU01 (sample SAMN04566230, study PRJNA314399) | hydrothermal vent metagenome | isolation source: deep sea hydrothermal plume seawater | place: Mexico: Gulf of California, Guaymas Basin | collected 2004-07-11 | reverse complement strand
GACCTGTAGCTTCTGTCGTCATAAAATCCATTCCCTTGCCCGGCGCGGAAGATTGCCGCCCGGATAAATGTTTATGCCATCAGGCTTAATATCCGTTTAGACCGGTCGATTCAATTTGATGCATCTTCCGAAGGCGTCTCGCCATCGGCTTCAGCGCCCTGTCTCTCGTTCGGAGAGATATTGAACTGGACCTGGCCGTCGCCGCCATCGAGTGTGGTGCGGCCTTCTTCCAGGCGCATCACAAGACGCCGGCCCGTTGCGACATCCTCGCCGCGCACCAGAACGACCTCGCCGGTCAGCGTGATGGTGTCTGCACGCGCATCATAGGTGCCGACATCGCCGGTCGCCTTGAGATCTGGCGTCACGTAGAAGACCTCACCCTCGGCAACCATCGACTCGATGTCGCCAAAGCCGCTCATGCCCGCAGTCTGGGTTTCGCCCGTGCCACCATAATAGATGGTGACCTTGTCAGCGCGAAGGCGGGCATTGCCCTGCATGATATCGACGTTGTCGATCAGGACCACCTGACGCTGACGTGATCGGACCGCCTTCGCCGGAAATCTGCGCAAGCGCTGCCGGGGCAGCGATTGCAGCAATAGCCAGTGTCGTGATCAGACGTCTCATCATCTCAGTACTTACTCCTCATCGACGGCCGGTGGCGCCGGGTTTGCGGCCGATGCGTTGCCTGGTGCATCGCGCCCGCCTGGAAAGATCGTCATGTTGACATTGCCACGGCAACGCAACCGATCGCCATCTTCAACAATCTCATACGTGTCACAGGTCACATCGCCAAGGGGACCTGACCCGACAAGTGGATCGATTCCGTCCACGCGTCCCTCACTAATGAACATTTTCGCTGAAGTAGAACGAAAATCGTAGCCTTGGGCATCGACCAGACGGACATCCTCAAACAAGGCCAGTGTCTGTGCGGCCTGGTCGTAAAGGCCGGACGGCGCGTCGATTTCTGTCCCGTCCTCCGTCACAAGCCGGGGGTTCTGCAGGGCGATCTGCTCCGGGTTGTCGCGCTGGCGCTGGGCGGTATCAGCTGTGATCACGATCGTGCTGCCCGTTTCGTCGCGGCCGGTGAACCTCGCATTCACCATGGTAACGACTTCTTCCGAGGTCAGTTGTTCAATCTTGCCCGGGCCGCTTGTGACAGCGTTTGCGGCAAGGTGGCCGACCATAATGCCCGCAGCAATGGCGGCGCCCGCGGTAAAGGCGAGCCTCAGCATGGCAACAAGCGCAGACCGTTTGCGCGCCTGCGCAAGCGTCATCTGCCGCCGCGGCTCCCAAAGGCTGAGGGCGCTATTTGAGTCTACAGCCAATAGCCTTGCTTTCCGTTGCTAAATGCCGTGTTCACGGCGCCCCTTCCCCTCAGCCTATCAGCGCAAAATGCGGCGATAGTCTGTCCCTAGCTGTGCGCAAAAATGTCTGTATCGCCCCAACCTTCAAGGTCAAGTTGTGCCCGGACCGGTAGAAAATCAAAGCATGCCTGCGCAAGGTCCAGACGGCCCTCTCTTTTGAGCATTTCTTCCAGACCAGCCTTGATGGCGTGGAGGTGCAGGACGTCACTGGCGCAGTACTGAAGCTGCGCGTCTGTGAGCTCTGGCGCGCCCCAGTCGGATGACTGCTGGGCTTTTGACATGTCGACGCCTGCAATCTCGCGCGCGACATCCTTGAGGCCATGACGATCCGTATATGTGCGGCACAGTTTGGACGCGATCTTCGTGCACCAGATCGGCGCGCAATCGATGCCAAGCCAGTGCTTCATCATGGCGACGTCGAAGCGGGCAAAATGAAAGAGCTTCAGGCTGGACGTGTCTGCCATCATCGCTTTCAGGTTCGGACAATCGAAGCTGCGGTCGAGCTGGACGACATGTGCCGTCCCGTCGCCGCTTGAAAGCTGGACGACACACAGCGCATCACGAAAAGGGTTGAGACCCATCGCTTCGGTATCGACGGCAATTTCCCGGCCAAGATCGAGATCGCCGGGCAGGTCGCCTTTATGTAAGGTGATTTTGTTCATGAAATGACGCCTTAGCCATTCTGCTGCGCGACGCAAACCGTAAAGTCGCAGAAAAGCCTTATGGAGCGCGGCTCGCAGAGCGAATATCGCGATTGCGATTGGCCATCTGCACACTCACCACATAAGCCTTGTCAGACTGCATGCTCGCCAGGATCAGACCGGCCTGGTCGCTGTCCATCAGGCGCAGGAAGCCGGCAGCGAAATTCGGGTCCATCTGGTTGAAGATCGGCGCAGCCTGATCAGGCTTCATCGCGCTGTACATTCTGGTGAGATGTTCGAGGTCAGCTTCCGCGTTCACAGTCATCTCGTCCCAGCGCGCCTCGACGGCCTGTTGCAGGGCGGTGAGTTCTTCAGCCTTGCGGCGAAGGTCAGCCTCGCGGGCTCGAAGGTCGATCTCGCGCTGCTGGAAGTCGGCTGAGCGGGCCTGAAGCACGCTCTGGTCGCTTGCGAGCGCTGCGGCGGCTTCTCCGGTCAGGCAGAACTCAGACGGCAGGGCTGCCATCGGTTCTGTCGAGACGTTGGGCGTAGCTTGTTCGCCGCGCGCGGCTTCCGTCGACTGTGCGGCGGGTTGGGCAGGAGAGGCGGCCGCTTCGACTGCCGCGGCTGGAGGAGAGGTATTCTCTGCAGATGCCAGCGTATCAGGCAGGATGCGCACGACGCCGCCCACGGTGAAGAGGACGCCGAGCGTGATCAGAACATGTGTGCGCGCTTTTCCGGCCATCTCTCTTTCAGGTCCTAATTATGGTTCTGGGTGACCCAGGCTTCGTCGTCTTCGAAAAGGAAGTCGCCATTGCGCGCGGCTTTTTTGAGCCTTTCCTGACGCGCACGCATTTCGTCGATCAGTTGTTCGAGCCCACCTTCAGACCCGGCAGACAGTCTCGCCGGGGCCGCTTCACGGGCAGGCTCGTCATAGGTTGTCCTTGGGCGGGCCGGCGCTGGGGCAGGGCGGCGCGGGGCGGCGCGATCAGCGCGCTCGACCAGCGCTTCCAGCCGGTCGCATGTCGCGTCCGCTTCCTTCATCAGCTTGCTCAGCCGGGCGGCCAGTTCGCCAGCCTGGTTGCGGGTTTCCGTGGTCGCGGACGAGACAGCGGATACGGACTTGGTCATCGCCATGATGGTGGCGCCGAGCCCGTCGCGGGTGTCCTGCAGGGATTTCAGCCTGCGTGAGAGCTGCACGCAATAAATGCAGGCTGCAAGCGAGACGAGAAAAAGCGCAAGGTCAGTGATCTGAAATTCCGGCATGGCGCTACCTCAACATGAATTCGGTTATCAGGACGCCGCGGGCGCGCTCTGCGCCAAGGACGAGTTCGGCGCGCCGCGACAGCTGCTCTTTTAAGTCAGGGTAAAAGGCTTCTGCCTCAAAATCCGAGATATCAATCGCGCGCAGATAGGTCAGGAAAGCATCCTGAAGCATCGGAGAAGCGGCCCGAACCGCCTCGACCTCAGCGGCAGGCGTCATGACGACTGCGTTGACTTTGACGTAACGCGCATTGGCGCCGTCACCGACCGTGATGAGCATGTCTTCAAGCTCTACATAACCGGTGTCGGCGCTCGCCAGAGGGGCTGGTCCGTGCGCGTCCGGTGTGACGGCGCAGGCGGCCGATTCGGTTGTGGCGGACGGGGTCAGGAAGAAGACTGCCCCAAAAGCGGCTGCACCGCAGATGACGGCAATAATCGCAGAGTTTACAAGGAGGTTGCCGCCGCTTTCGGCGGGCGCGACATCATCTGCGTTCGGATTGCGGGCGTTATCAGCGGCCATCTGCCCCTCTCGGCAATGCATCATTCCACACCGCTGCTTTAGTAAATCCCCGGTAAAGGAAGCGTTAATGATTTCGCCCGATTTATTAATCATTCCATCTGGAGCGCTTTTCAGAACCCGGGGCTGATATCCGCTATGAAATTTCTAGAGACCTTGAAGTCCTTGCCGCCAAGCCGCCAGCTTGCCCTCGCGGCTGCGGTGCTTGGTGTCATCTTCGCGATGGTGTTCCTCGTCCAGGGTGCGATGAGTGAACCGAAATCGCTGCTCTACTCCAAGCTGGAGCCGGCGACGGCTGGTGAGGTGATTGAGGAACTGGAACAGCGTGGCATCGACTATGAGCTGCGCGGCGACTCGATCTTCATCGCACAAAGTCAGCGCGATCAGGTCCGTTATGCGCTCGCCCGTCAGGGCCTGCCGCAGCAATCGGTACAAGGGTATGAGCTGCTCGATGATGTGAACGGCTTCTCCGTGACATCAGAAATGTACAATGCCGCTTACTGGCGCGCCAAGGAAGGTGAGCTGACGCGCACAATTCTGGCCATAGACGGTGTGTCGGCAGCGCGGGTCCATATTGGGGCCAGCCTAGGTTCAGGCTTTGCCCGCTCGCAGGCGCCGCAAACGGCATCTGTCACACTGAGCACCGCGCATGATCTGTCACCCGGTCAGGCCGAAGCTATCCAGTTTCTGGTGGCGCTCGCTGTTGCTGGTCTTGCGCCGGAAGACGTCGCTGTCATCGACCCGGTCAAAGGCGTCATTGCCGGGCCGAATGTCGCGAAAGCCTCCCAGCCATCCATCGCAGCCGACAATCAGGCAACCATGCTTGAAGACAAGGTCATGCGTCTGATCGAGGCCCGCGTAGGCGCTGGCAATGCGCGCGTCTCAGTCAGCGTCGATGTGAACCGTCAGCGTCAGACTATTTCAGAACGCACCGTCGACCCGGACTCGCGGATCGTGCGCAGCCGCACGACGAATGATGTCAGCGAGACAAGTGCCGGCACGAGCGGCGCCCTCAGCGCAGCCAGCAATTTGCCGCAGGGTACCGGTGGCGGTGAGGGCAATTCCAGCACGATGCGCAACTCCACAGAGAGCATCAATTACGAATTCAATGAACGCCGCACCGAAACCGAACTCCTGCCAGGGCAGGTGGAGCGAATTTCGATCGCCGTCCTTCTCAACGAGGATGCGCTTGTTCAGGAGGGGCTAGACCCTGCCGCTGCGCAGGCCGCCGCGCAGGAAATCCTGAACGATTTCGAGCAGCTCATCCTGTCTGGTGCGGGCCTCAACACTGCGCGGGGCGATACGCTGACGGTCGAACTCATGCCATTCCAGGTCGCCGAAGTTGCGGAAATGGTGACGGCACCAAGCATGGTTGAAACGCTGGTGCAGAACTATTTCTGGTCCGGTTTGCAGGCGGTGCTGCTTGGCCTTGTCGTGATTGTGCTCGGCCTTGGCGTTGTGCGCCCGCTCCTCTCGCAGAAAAAGCTTGAGACGGCCGCCCTCGAAGGCCCCGTGCCAAACGCGGCTGACAATGCCAGAGAAGAGGCAGCTGATCCGTTCGTCTATCTTTCCGATTACACCCGCGAGCGCCCGGATGAGGCAGTCGCCCTGCTTCAATCCTGGTTGAGCGAAGACAGAAAGGCGGCTGTGAATGAGTAGGGCAGTCTTTTCCCGTTTTCCGAACTTTGATTCCGTGCATGCCGGCGCCTCGGTCAAGGCAGCTGCGCCAGCTCCAAACCCGCGTGACCGCCTGGCTGAGCTGGAGCAGGCCCATGAGCGCGAGATGGAAAAGCGCCGGCGCGAACAGGACAGCCAGTTCAGCCGCCAGATGGGTGAAGTTCAACTCATCCTGGACTCGCTCGCAGGCAAGGTCGAAAAGATTGAAGCGGATGCCCGCCGCCAGACAGCAGCTTCCATTGCGGCGATTGCAGAACGCCTTTTCCCGAAACTTGCCCGGCGGTTTCTGGCAGAAGAGATTTCTCTCAATCTGGAAAAGATGATCCCGCCCGGTGAGGTCTGCATTGACATAAAGGCCGAACCACATCTGGCTGAGCAGCTGTACGAGGCGATCCAGCGCTCAAAGCAGCTGGCTGAAATCTGCAACGTGATCCCACAGGAAGATGCCTGCGGAAACCGCGTCGATGTCAGCTGGAAGAGCGGGGGTCTGGATTTCGACTTTGATGGTCTGTTGGAGGCCTGCATCGGGCATCTACGCAGCGAGCGGCCGAATGAACAGGAGAGTGGGTGATGGCAAATCCTGAGGTTCAGGCAACAAGTGACGACGCAGAAGACCGGCGAGACACCTCTCCGGTCAATCAGTTTCGCCGCGCGATTTATGGCGTGCCTGTCACCTTGACGGTTTCCGTTGGTCAGCGCCGCCTGAGCGTTCAGGAAGTGCTCGACCTTACGCCAGACTCGGTGATCGCACTGGACTCGCGCATTGAAGATCCGGTCCGTCTGATGGTCGATGACAAGCTCATCGCACGCGGAGAACTGGTCGAGACTGATAATGGCGGGATTGCCGTCAAGATCACGGAAATCGCGGAAGAGGCTGATGCTTCTGAAGGCTAGCGATAGTGGCCTGATCCTGCGTCTCGCCAGCCTTATTGTCTTTGCCCTGATCGTTGGCTTTGCGGCGCATGCGCAGGATACCGGCGATGCAGGCGCGGCGCTTGATGCCGTGCTTGGTCAGGACGGCGAAGGCGGGCTAAGCGGCACCGTCATTATCCTGTTCCTTGTCGTGACGGTGCTCAGCCTCGTGCCGGGCCTCGCCATGATGGTGACCTGCCTGCCATTTCTGGTCATCGTGTTTTCCTTCATCCGGCAGGCGCTCGGCGTTCAGCAGGCCCCTCCGAACATGATGCTGATGGCGCTCGCCATCTTTCTTACTTTCTTCATCATGGAGCCCACCTTCACCCAGGCGTGGGCGAATGGCGTCTCTCCATACATCGACGGCACGATTGATGAGGCCGTTGCCTGGCAGCAGACAACCGATCCCTTCCGCACCTTCATGACCGCGCGTGTCGAGCCGGGGACACTCAGCGTGTTGGGCGATGCGCTCAACCGGCCGATGGTCGAAGGCGAAGAACCGGCTTTCTCGATGCTAGCCACCGGGTTCATGCTTTCTGAAATTAAGCATGCATTTCAGATCGGATTTGTAATCTTTCTTCCATTTCTTGTTATTGATCTCGTCGTAGCGTCTGTCCTCATGGCCGTCGGCATGATGATGGTTCCGCCCACCGTTGTGTCGCTGCCATTCAAGATCGGGTTCTTCGTGCTGGCCGATGGCTGGCTGAAGATCACCGAGGCACTGGTAAGAGGATATGCCGGATGAGCGAGGCTGCGACAAAGCCCGGATCGAACGTCACCCAGATGCGCGCCCGAGGCGGCGCAGCATCCGGCAAGGTTGGCGCGATCCCTCCGGCAAGGCGTGCGGCTGTCGTGATCGCCATGCTCGGAGAGCAGGCCGCCCGTCCTATCGTTGAAAAGCTGGACAACGCTTCGCTTGCGCAGGTCGCAAATGAGCTGGAGGCCGTGTCCTATCTTGGCCGCGAAGAGCTTACTGAGATCGTCATGGACTTTCTCCAGGCCCTGCGTGCAGCCAACGGGTCCTTCCGCGGCGGGCGCGAACGCGCGCGTGAAATCGTTTCCAGCTTCCTTGATGAAAATCGCGCCGATATCGTTTTCGGCAATGTCGAAATGCCAAAGCCCCAGCCTGTCTCGAAGTCGAGCGATGTCTGGACGCGTCTTGAAGCGCGCAAGCCTGCCGTCGTGGCGGCCTATCTGTCGAAGCTGACAGCGAATATCAGTGCAATCATCCTGCGCAAGCTCGACGTAGCCTTTGCCTCAGAAGTGGTCGGGCACCTGCAGGAGCCGATGCTGGACAGCACGATCGGATATCTTGTTGGCGGCGAGGATGTCGATAGCGAGATCGAGGATGTCGTCGCCCAGATGGTCGAGATCGAATTCCTCAATCAGGTTCAGACGACCGAAGATGAAGGCGGCGGGAATGCAGAGTCCGTTGGCGAGCTGCTCAGCCTGCTGCCGAACCATACGCGCGCACGTATCATGTCCTTCATCCGCACCGAACATGAAGACAAGTTCGAGCGCATCGAGAAAGTCATGTTCACGATCGAAGGTCTGCCAGAGATCCTGGCGCGCCAGTCTGTGCCGGTTATCTTCAAGGAACTGGGTGAGGATGAGCTGGTGCCTGTCCTGGCGACCCTGACGGGTCCGGCGCAGCGTGTGCAGGACTATCTGCTTGAGAACATCTCTTCGCGCCTCGCCGTTCAGTACCGCGATGCGCTGACTGATCCGAACCGCAAGCCGGTCGAGGACCCTGAAGCCACGCAGCGCACTTTCCTGACGACGCTCATGTCGATGAAGCGCCGCGGACTTATAACGCTTGAGAAAGCTCCGGCGACAGCTGGGTAGGACAAAAGCCGGTCGAACGCAGTTCGCCCTTTGCTCTAGTGGCCGCTTACCTACTGGATAATCAGGTCTGCGTGCAAAGCGCCTGCCGCCTTCATCGTGCGGATGATGTCGCCCATTTCCTGTGGGGACACACCGAGCGCGTTGAGGCCTGCGATCAGCTGCGAGAGCGTAACATTGGCGTCGAGCGTTGCGATATTGCGCGTGCCGGTCTGGCCGATCTCGATCTGCGAGCGTGGCAGGACGATCGACTCGCCGTCTGCAAACGGGTTCGGCTGTGAGACCACTGGCGTCTCCGTCACCTTGATGGAGATGTCGCCCTGCGCGATGGCAACACGCGAAATGGTGACATCCTTGCCAAGGACGATTGTGCCGGACTGCTCGTCAATCACGATGCGTGCGGGCACAGCGACTTCAATCGGAAGGTTCTCGATGCTGGCGAGAACGCGCGAAGGTGAACCCTGAAGGCTGCGAAGGTCGATGTCGACTGTGCCGGGGTCGCGTGTATAGGCGACAGGAGAACCGATGGCGGCATTGATCGTGTCTTCAATACGGGCGGCGGTCGTGAAGTCTGGTTCACGAAGGGCCAGGACCAGCGAGTTGCGGTCATTGAACTGATAGGGAATTTCACGTTCGACGCGTGCGCCGTTCGGGATGGCGCCCTGGGTCGGCGTGCCGCGACGGGCACGTGCACCGTCTGCCTTCACATCGATGCCAGAGACAACAATGCTGCCCTGTGCGACGGCATAGACTTCATTATCGGCGCCTTTGAGCGGGGTCAGCACCAGCGTGCCGCCTTCAAGGCTCTCGGCGTCGCCGATAGAGGCCACAGAGATGTCCAGCGTTGAGCCGTTGCGGGCAAAGGATGGCAGCGTCGCGGTGACAAGCACCGCGGCGACATTGTCAGGTTTGATGTCTTCACCCTGCACGTTCACGCCCAGCCGCTCGAGCATGTAGGTGAGCGAATCCTCGGTAAACGGAGAGTTTCGCACCGAGTCGCCGGTGCCATTCAGGCCAACCACGATACCGTAGCCGATCAGATCGTTCTGGCGGACGCCTTCGACATCGACCACATCGCGGATGCGTGTCTGCGCGTCGGCCTGCAGGGACGGCTGGGCCGTAACGGCAAGGGCTGCGAGGGCGAGAAGAGCGAGGATCGGCTTCATCAGATCACCTTAGGAAATTCATGAGGCTGAGCTGCGAAAGTCTCGCGGTCAGCATGTAAGAGGCTTCAAGACTGGCCTCGAGGGCTTTCAGTTCGGCGGCGGCTTCGTACTGGTCGCGGGAGGTCATGCCTTCCAGCAGACTGTTCAGCACGACCTTTTCCTTTGCCAGGCTGTTCAGCCCGGTGGCGACGCGCTCCTGCAGGATGCCGTTTGCGGCGGCTGTCGGCCGACGCGGAAATGACGCCGAGGGCTTCGGGCGTCGAGAGATTGTCGAGACCGTCGCCCGGACCTGCCATGGCAAGCACACCAAGATTGCGAAGCGTCCGGATGATCGCGGGGTCGAGACCTGTGACGGCGTCCCCGTCCGAACTTGTCTTGGCACCGCGATAGAATCCATTGGCGAAGTCGCCCGTGTCGAGATCGAAATAGGCATCGAGCCTTGCGTCGAAATCGGCCTGATCGGTGGCGGCGTCTGCGATTGCGCGCAGGTCCGTCATGAAGTCCTCAGGCGATCCGAACGGTGCCTTGTCGGTGGCATCACCGGAGAAGAGAAAGCGTTCGCCATGTCGCGAGTTTAGCGCGATCAGGGCGCTATCAAGCTGGGCGCGCGCATCCTGTGCGAGCGCGGTACGCTCAACAGGCGAGCCTGCGCTGAGACTGTCGAGAGCGCGGACGGAAATTTCGGCGAGGCCTTCCTGCATTCGCGACAGGCTCTGCTGGGTGATGTCGAGGCGGCTCTCGCGGATCTGCAGGAGGCTGGTGTCGCGATCAATCTTGTTGAGCACGTCATTGGCGACCATCGCCTTACCGATCTGTCCGGACAGGTGCGCCGTCGGGTCGGCGGTGCGCCCGGTCACAGCCTCGCTGGAGGTGCGGTCGATCCGCTCACGGATCGACTGGATATCGCGGCTGAGCTGCGTCGTGATGGAATTTGAGAGGTAGGATTTGTTGATCATCCTAGAGCTCCATCAATCTGAGCATCATCTGATTGGCGACTTCGATGACGCGTGCATTCGCGGCATAGGCCTGCTCAATCTGAAGAAGGAGTTGCATCTGTTCATCGACATCGACGCCGGTCTGCTTCTGCTCGGCCTCGACCATGATGGAGTGCTGTGCGGCAGTAGAGGCCTGCACCCCTTCGCTTGCGACCCTCATCTGGCCGGTGCGCGAGGCAAAGCCTGCGACGAGGCCCGTAGCGGTGTAGCTGCCCTGGAAGCCGCCGCTGCTGACAGAGCGGTTGGCGGTCATCGCATCCAGCATGGCATTGAACAGGCTGCCATTGCCTGCATTGCCGACATCGACGGCGTCGAGCCCGTCGCGGAGGAGCGATAGCTGGCCGCCCTGAAGGGGGTCGATCAGCGGGTTGATAGAGATCCGGGCGGCGACACCCGCGCCAGCAGTCGGATTGGTATCGATCAGCAGGCTGGTATTGGCACCGCCCGCAAGGTCTGCATTGTCGAGTCGCGCCATCACATCGCTTGCGACCGTATCGAGCTGTTCCTGAAAGGCGGGGAGGTCAGTGTCACGAAGCGTGAAGAGCGCCCCGAAAAGCCCGCTGGAGATCGCGCCATAGGAGGCCGCGCCGGGCGTGATATCCACGTTTCCGACCTTGATGCCCGAAAGGGCGCCAGTATCGATGCCGTCGCCAGGGCCGACAGCTGCGGCAGGCGAAAATTCAATCTCGCGCGCACTGCCCGCCAGAAGGAATACGCCTTCCTTGGTCATGACATCGATTGCGCCTGCCGGGCGCTGGACGGTCTGAATAGGCACGAATTCCGAGATCGTATCGACGTAGCGCTGGCGCTCATCCATCAGGGCAGCGGCTTTGCCCGATGTCCTGTCGGTGCCCGCAAGCTGCGAGTTGATCGCCTGAATCTGTCTCAGCGCATCATTAACAGTGTCGACGCCGCTTGCGATTTCCCTGTCTGCCTCAATGCGCTCTGAGGCGACAAAATCTGAAAGATTGTTGAATTCGGACGCCAGCGCGCGAACGGAGTCGACGATGGCGTTGAGGTTGGCCTGGGATTCCGGTGTCCCGGCTGCATTGGCAAGTGCGGACTCAAAGTCCGACATCATTGAAAAGAGGCCGGTGCCGTCGACGCTGTCACCAAGGCGGGCTGAGAGAGACGCCCAAGTGGACGCCATCACGCTTGCCTGGGCCAGATCGCTGCCGGCGGCCATGCGCTGCGTCGTCAGCGGATCGTTCGCAGCGCGTCCGACACCATCCACCCGCACGCCGGATGGATTGGTCACCGTCATCTGCTCGCTGACAAGCACCGAACGCCGGACATAGCCCGGCGTTGTCGCATTCGAGACGTTCGTTGCGACCATATCCGCCCGCAGGCCGGTCACTTGTAGACCGGTGCGGGCGGTGTTGATGGCGTTTGACAGACTCAAGGGTTAGCCCCCGCGCTCAGCGACTGGTCTAGCGCTTCAGGTTCGTCGTTTCCTGAAGCATCTCATCGACCGTCTGGACGATCTTCGCGTTCGACGAATAAGCCCGTTGCGTTTCGATGAGGTCGGTCAGTTCTGCTGCAATGTCGGTGGTCGACTCCATCAGGGAGTAACCTGCAACTTCACCGACAGGACCCGTGCCAGCGTCCCAGAGATAGAGGTTGCCGCTTTCAGCCGACACGGAGAAAGCCTGACCGTCCTTGGCGCGCAGACCGTTCATGTTCGGCACGTCGCCGACCGGGATCTGGTAGAGTGCGCGGCGGTAGCCGGAGTTATAGACAGCCTGCAGGAAGCCCTTCTCATCGACTTCGACGGACTGAAGGTCGCCAATCGGTGCGCCGTCCTTGGTCACATTGGTTGGCGAGAAGGGGGCAGACAGCTGTGTGACGCCAGTCGTGCCGCCTGGCTTGCCGACCATCACATCGACGTCGCCATGAGGCAGGCTGAGGGTCATGATGCCCGTGTCTTCGTCATAAACGGTTCCAACGGCAGGGGCGACCTCGTCAAGGCGGCCGCCCTGGTCGACAGCGTCCGTGAAGTCGAGCGTCAGCTCTGCAATCGGGTCTGTGCCGCCAGTCGCGCTATCAAAGACCTGCACAGTCCACTGATTGGTCGCGCCGTCAGCTGGAACGTTCGGGACAAAGGACAGCGACAGGGTCTGGGCACGGCCGATATTATCAAAGTATTCGATCGGCAGATCATATGCCTGACCGGACGCCCCTGCGAGCGTCGCGTCTGCTGGCAGGTTGATGCCAAGATCGATCCGGGAAGTTGGCGAAGCAACATACTGAGAAGCCGAGATGTTCACCGGCTGCAGGTTTGCACCGCTGTTGCGGCTAACCGTGCCGATACCACCGTCGCTATCAACGGCCCAGCCGAGCAGGAACATACCGCTCTGGGTGCGAAGGTTGCCTGACTCGTCGGCGTAGAAAGAGCCGGTCGGGAGCAGCATGAGCTCGCGTTCAGATGCCAGCGAACCAACGCCAGCACCATCGGTCACTGGCAGGAGGCCGCGGCCGCCGACTGCGATATCGGTCGAGTTGCCCGTATTGATGAGCGAGCCGGTCTGCTGGATATCCTTGAAGGTGTTCACGGTCACACCGCCAGCCGCGTAGGCGGAGGCCTGTTTCTGGATGACCATGCTGGAAAAGTCTGCGACGCTGCGCTTGTAGCCGTAAGTCGAAGAGTTCGCGATATTGTCGGAGATCGTGGACAAACGGCTCGCGTTTGAATTCAGCCCCATTACTCCTGCATTCAGGGACGAAGAGATACTCATTGACAACTCCTTTGTCAGATTTCCTCTGAAAGTGGAGCTGAATGTTTAATAGACGGATAATTAGCTCGCGGCGGGCCCCGGGGCATCTGTCATGATGGTGATCGAGATGCGTCGATTGCGTGCGGTATCTGCCCGGCCTGAAACCTCTCTGACGCGCTCGACCGGGAAGCCATTTGCAGCGAGGAGCTGACGGGCGGTATTTGCGCGGTCAGAAGACAGGCGCCAGTTGTCATAGCCTGCCGCCCCGCGAAATGGCCTGTCGTCAGTGTGGCCGACAATCTTCACGTCATTCTCAAACGCGTTGAGCGAACCTGACACAGCATCAAGCAGATTGGTCATGAGAGGCGTTGGTTCGCTACGGCCCAGCTCGAACAGCGGACGGCTTTCGGAATCAACGATCTCCAACACAATGCCTTCCGGCGTCATCTTGACCATCAGGTGCTCTGACAGCCGTTCCGGGTCCTCGCCCAGCTTCTCTCGCATTTCCTCAAGATCGCGTTGTATGTCGGTATGGCGCAGCTGCTCCATCGACTGGCCGTCGCCTATCCCTGTTGCGCCGGTACCGACCTTTACCGCAGAATCGTCCGCCATGAGCGAGCTGCCATTGAGGCCATCGGCGCCGCCGCCGGACACACGGCTCACAGGAATGGACGGGTTGAAATAGTCGGCAATGCCCTTGCGCTGGTCTTCGGTCGTCGCATTGAGCAGCCACATGAGCAGGAAGAACGCCATCATAGCGGTCACGAAGTCGGCGTATGCGACCTTCCAGGCCCCGCCATGGTGCCCGTCGCCTTTAACGACTTTCTTGCGCTTGATGATCGTGACGTGGTGAGCGTCGGACGGCGATTGTGCCATGAGAAGACCCGCTTTCTGCAGTTTCAGCATCTCCAATAGCAGAGAGACGCTGACGCTTCGTCTAGCCAGGGGTGGCGATTGGCGCGGCTTCTCTAACGAAACGTTTACCAAATCCACCGACACCGGACTGTGGAGAAATAGCCAATCGGCTGAGGGGCTGGCGTGTCGGAAACATTGCTCAAAATGATGAGGTCAGCGGGCGGATTACCCCCGTCCCTCCTGCAATGTGAGCCGCTTTGGGCTGCCATGTCGAAGGGATGCGAGACGTGGCTGAAAGAGGCCCTCGGCTTCGAAATGAAGGCCCAGATCGGGGCCAAGGCCCTCTGTAACCTCGAACAGGCCAAAGTCCGCATTCGTGAAAAATTCGGCTATATTTGTTTACCTAGAGGGACGGGCGGTCTTCACGCTATCTCTCTCGGTGCCTCGCTCGCAGAGCGTTTTGTCGCGCGCCGCCTCAAGGAAGACCTGTCCCATGTTGAGATCGCACCACCGCTTTTCCTGCGGCTGATGTGTGACAAGCCTGTCCGCCGGCTGATGAGTGATCTGGCTCGCGCCGTGCCAGCGGGCCTTCCGCTTCCGGAAGATTACATGGTCGCCGATCCAGCTGGCCTGCCTGAGCCATTCCTCGATGGGCCGAAGCTGGTCTGTATAACGGTCAACCTTTTCGGACGCGGCGATGTCGAACCTACAGGCCGCCTCGATTTTTACTATGACGTCGAAAGCCTGACCGCGCTTGCCGAGCGGCTTGACCGCGCTGTTGCCGCAAGCGCGAAACCAAAACCGATCGTCAACAAGTCCAACCTGATCAAGTCGATCCGCCGCTCCAGCGTTGGGCTGGACGCTGTGCTTGCGAAGTTGCCGATCACGGTGGCCGACTGCTCGCGCCTCGAAGTTGGCCAGGTACTACCGCTGACCGATGCGGAGGGGGGCAAGCTTTACCTCCACGCAGAGACACTGACCGGACCTGTGGAAATCGGTGAGGCTGAATTAGGCAACTGGAAAGACAGACGCGCCATAAAGCTGACTTCGCCCCTGCTGGAAAGTTTCGTTCAGGAGCTATCGGGCGCCTGAACGAGGGAAATATCCGCGCCTTTTACGGCGCGATGGAGGATGAGTTGAACGCAATACTGGGCATCTTGGTGACGGTCGGCATGGTCTTCGGCGGCTATATTCTGGCTGGCGGACACATGGAGATCATCACCCATGCGCTTCCATTCGAAGGCATGATGATCGGCGGCGCAGCCATTGGCGCGCTTCTGGCGGCTAACGATTTCGGCACGATCAAGCAGACGGGCGCGGACGTGCTTGCTGCGTTCACAGGCTCCAAATGGAAGAAGGCCGACTATCAGGACCTACTCTGCCTCATGTCGGAGCTTCTTAATGTCCTGCGCACCAACCCGGTCGACATCGAACAGCATATTGAGGACCCGGAACAGTCGTCGATCTTTCAGCGCTATCCGAAAATCCTCAAGGATCAGGACGCCATCAACATGATCTGCGACACGATCCGGTCGATGTTGATGAACTTTGACAATGTCCACCAGGTCGAGGAACTGCTCGAAAAGCATCTGGAAAGCCTGCACGAGGACAAGCTCGCCGGGTCCCATGCGCTCCAGAACATGGCGGACGCGCTCCCGGCACTCGGCATCGTCGCGGCTGTGCTCGGCGTTATCAAGACCATGTCGTCCATCGACAAGCCGCCTGAGGTTCTTGGCGGCATGATCGGCGGCGCGCTTGTCGGGACGTTCCTTGGCGTGTTCCTCGCTTACGGTCTCGTTGGTCCTTTCGCTGCCCGCGTCAAAGCCCTCCGGACCGAGGAGCATTTCTTCTACTCTATGATCGGCGAGATGCTTGTCTCCAATCTTCACAAGAACCCGGTCAATATCTGCGTCGAGGTGGCAAGACGCCATGCGCCAGCGCGGGTGCGGCCATCCTTCAACGAAATTGAAGAAGCATTGAGGGGGCTGAAGCAGGCAGCTTGAAGAAGTTCGCGAGCATATGTTTTGGCGCTGCATTACTGGCGCAGGCGGCTTCTGCTCAGCAGGAGCCGCCGATCGTGTCTGGTCAGCCCGACGAAATCGAGCGACTGCCTACCCAGCTCGACAGCTTCGTTCAGGAAGCGATCAATGAAGGCCTACTGAGACCGGCCCGGCCCCAGTCCGAGCAAGCGCAACCTGCGCCGGTGGCAGATCAGCGAGCGCAAGGCGAAACCCCGCGAGACATTCGGCCAGAAGCGGTTGAGGCCGCAGAAGAGCTCACGCCAGCTGAGCCGCTGGCTGCCGCCCAGACAAAAGTCGACTATCTCTGCCCTGAAACCTCGCCTTTCGATTTTTCAGAATTCTCTGACTTTGTGTCCTACGGCGACCTTGCCCAGTGGCGCGGCTATCTCGAGAGCGAAGAGCGCACGACAGCGCTGGGCCGTCTGATGGCGAAAGCCTATCTTTCGCTCGGCATGATTGCCGAAGCCCGCGCCGAGATTTCTGGAGATCACGGGCAGGGCGGGGTGGCGCTGCGGTTGTTCACTGATCTTCTGGACCGGGACGCCCGGCCGAACCTGTCATTCTTTCGCGACGTTGCGAGCTGTTCTGCATCGGACAATGTCTGGCTTGCAGTCGGGCAACTGAAATCCAATGATGCAAATGGCGCCGACCTGCTTGCGCAACATTTCGCTGACTTCCGCGCGCTGCCGCTGCGTCTCCGGGCTGACGCGGCCCTGATCATAATACCGGCCCTCGACCGTCTCGACCGCCCGATCCTGTCGGAGCGTCTGATGACGAGCTTCACGGCTGAAGAAATCGCGCAGAGCCATGAGTTGCAATTCGTGAAGGCGCTGCAACGCCTGTCCATGGGCTCACCCAGTGCCGCAGAAGACATTCGCGCCTATCTGCGCCGGGCCCAGTACCGCAATGAAGCGGCCGCAGCCCTTCGTCGTGATGGCAAGGCAGTCTCGAGCGATCTCGAACGAGAGATCGTGGACTATTACATCAACGAGCTTGGCAACCTGCCTGCAGAAGCTTCGGTTTCAGAAAACCTCGAGCTCATCCTGCATGATCTGAATAGTGCTGTCGGCTATGACCTTACGCTGCGTCTCGCCGAAGTGCCTGCGGCGGCTAGCCCGGAAGCGCGTCAGCGCCTTGCTGCCCATTACGAAACAATGGTCGATGAAGACCTTCATAGCGATGCCTTCCTCATCAATCTGAAGGCAATGGACGCGCTGATCAAAGGTGAAGACCTTCTGGCCGATCGCGACGGCACCGAGGCGCGGTTTGCCCGGGCCGCCGCCATCGCGGCCAATCTTGGCCTGCCATCCATGTCTTCGAAACTGTCTGAACGCCTCACGCATGACGCCGCGCTTGACCTTGCGCAGGCTGAGCTCGCCTTCCGGCTCAAGGACGAAGTGACGCTGGCCCGGCTTATCGAAGAAAATCCCAACAGTGTTGCCATGCGCAAGATCGCGCTGATCGATGCCATCAATCGCGGTGATCGCGAGGCATTCAATCGGTTTGCCAGAGGCATCCCCGAAGATATCGACACCGCTCTCATGCTGATCGAAGCGGACGCGGCCGCAGGTCACTGGATCGTGCCACAGCGCTTCTACACCATCGCCGCGAGAAGCGGTGACGAAGACACCCAGATCCGCGCGCTTCGTGTGTCTGAAGCGCGTCCTGCCCCTGAAGCGTCACCTGAGGGTGAAATCGCGCTGACCGATGTATCCTCACGGCTTGAGCGCCTGCGCGAGTCCCTGGGGCCAATTCCGACGGAGGTTCGCTGATGTCGAACGCAATTTACGCCGCCCTAGCCCGCCAGACCGGCCTGATGAGTGAGATGCAGGTCGTGGCCAACAATCTCGCCAACGCCAGCACCACGGGCTACAAGTCAGACCGTGCCATCTTCGCCGAATTCATCGCCGGGACGCGCAACAATCTTGCAGATCTGTCCATGGGCACGCTGGCAGGCCACGAGTTCGACCTGGAGCAGGGCGGTCTTCGCTTTACCAATGGCACTTTCGACCTTGCCATTCAGGGCGAAGGCTACTTTCTCGTCGAGACGCCGCAGGGCCAGCGCCTGACGCGCGCCGGGCACTTCCAGCTGAATGCTGAGTCAGAGCTCATCACAGATACCGGCCTTCGCGTGCTCAATGCAGGCGGCGGCGCCATCCAGATTCCGGAAGAAGCGACCAATGTCAGCATCGCCGGCGACGGAACGATTTCCTTCGATGGCCAGATCATTGATCAGGTTGGCGTTGTCCAGCCAGAAGGCCAGCTCAGCCGCGTCGGCAATGCCATGTTCGCGGCCGAGGATGGCTTCCAGCCTGTCGAGGAGCCCCGCGTGGTGCAGGGCGCTCTCGAACAGTCAAACGTCTCTCCGGTGCTAGAGATCGCGCGCATGATTGAAGTGCAGCGCGCCTATGAAGCCGGGCAGGCGCTTATCGAACGTGAAGATGATCGAATTGCCAAATTCATCAGCACTTTACGGCAGCTTTAACGCACAGGACGTGGATCAAGGGAGGACCCTATGAAGTCACTGCAGATCGCAGCCACGGGCATGGCGGCACAACAGTTACGTGTCGACGTCATCTCGAACAACATCGCCAACATGAGCACGGCCGCCTACCGGCCGCGCACGGCAGAGTTCGCCGATCTCATGTACCAACAGTATCTGACGCCAGGGACGATCTCCTCGCAGGTCGGCACGGTCGTGCCCGCCGGCATTCAGCTTGGCACGGGGGTGAAGCCATCGTCGGTCTCGATGGAGATCACGCAGGGCTCAATGCGCCAGACTGGATCAGAACTGGATATCGCAATCGACGGGACCGGATTCTTCGAAGTCCAGCTGCCATCCGGGGAGTCTGCGTACACACGCGATGGAAAGCTGAACCGCAGCGCCGAAGGCCAGATCGTGACCAAGGACGGTTTCGAGCTCGCCGACGGGATCACTATTCCAGAGGATGCACGCCGTATCTCCATCAGCAGTGATGGCGAAGTGGTTGCCTACTTCGCGAACGAGACACAGGGACAGGCCATTGGCACGATCTCCCTGGTGCGCTTCGTGAACGAGAAGGGCCTTGAGGCCATGGGCGACAACATGTTCCGCGAGACCGAAGCCTCCGGCGCGCCGAACAGGCTGGTTCCTGCCACTGAAGGGGTGGGCATTCTCCGTCAGGGCTATCTTGAAGACTCTGGCGTCGACGTCGTTCAGGAAATCTCTGAACTGATCGAGGCACAGCGCGGCTACGAGCTGAACTCCAAAGTCATCACGGCAGCAGACGAGATGCTCGCCGCCACGACGAGAGTGAGGTAGTCCGATGAGCATTGTCGCTACACTCGCAGGCGGTTTCATGCTTGCGCTCACCGCCTCCGGTTCAATCGTTGCCGAAGACGTCATCCGCTCCGGCGAGGTCATCACGCCGGGTATGCTTGTCACAGAAGACGGCACGCCAGTCTTCGACAGCCCCCTGATCGGCCGCGAAGTTCGCCGCACGGTCTATGCCGGGCGCGAAGTGTCCTTGGAAAATACCCAGTCACCGCGCCTCGTGACACGCAATCAGGTCGTCACCGTGAAGTACATCCGGGGCGGTCTCGAAATCTCGACCACCGCACGCGCGATGGAAGAGGGCGGCCTCAATGATACGGTCTCTCTCATCAATACGAACTCCCGCAAGATGGTGTCTGGCGTCGTCCAGTCGGGTGGATGGGTGCTGGCCCAATGAAGACGACACTTCTCCTCTCCATGGTCGCGCTTGGTTGCGCTGCCTGCGCCTCCTCGCCGTCCAGCCAGCAGGCCATGATGGCGGCCCCTCCTGCGAGCCCGCCGCCGGTGCAGACCATGGCGGCCTTTCCTCAGGCGCCGCTGAACAACGACACCAATTCACTCTGGACGACCTCGGCCAATTCGCTGCTCAGCATGCGCCGGGCAAAGTCAGTGGGTGACCTGCTCACGGTCGTCGTCGAAATGGACGATCAGGCCAGCATGCAGAACTCGCTGCAAAGCACGCGAGGCACCAATCAGGACTTCAATCTCGATGCGCTCTTCGGTCTGCCGGAGTGGGCAAACGGCGTCCTGCCGGGTGGGGCGAGCGTTTCGCCAGGTATCGATTACAGCCGCAACTCCGCGCTCAATGGTAGCGGTGCAATCAACCGGGCCGAGCAGGTTACCTTCCGTCTTGCTGCTCGAGTCATCGGACTGGAGCCGAACGGCAACCTCGTCATTCAGGGCTATCAGCGCACCCGTGTCAGCAATGAAGTCCGGGTCCTCACCGTCACGGGCGTCATCCGCTCGCAGGACATCACCCGTATGAATACGGTGACCTATGAGAAGATCGCTGACGCCCAGCTTTCCTATGTAAGTTCAGGACAGGCGACAGAGCCTGTGCGCGCGGGCCTCGTGCCCAAACTCCTGGACACCATTGTTCCATTCTACCCGCCATTATTGCTGCCATTTTCGTCGTCCTCGGCGCGGGTGGCGCGCTCTTCATGAAGGGCGCGTTCTCGTCTGGTGGCGGGGCTGCCGCCAGTTCTGACGGGCATGAGGCCGAAGCATCTGGTCACGGCGAAGCCAAAGGCGGTGGTCACGGCGGCGGCGGTGGCCATGGCGGCAAATCTGACGCCAGCATGTCCGGCGACGTAGAGTACTTCAAGTTCAGCCGCGAATTCGTGGTACCTGTCACGCAGGGTGAGCGGGTCGACAGCCTTGTCATTATCAATCTCAATCTCGAGATCGACAAATCTGTCGCCAACCAGGTTTACGGCATGGAGCCGAAACTCCGCGACAACATCATGAGCACGCTCATCCGCCTGTCCAATGAAGGCGTTGCGCTCGGCGACCTTACAGATCCCGAGAACTATGAGACGATCCGCTCAATGATTCTGGCAAACCTTCGGGAAGTCATCCCGAGCGGTCTCGAGAACGTGCTTATTCTGGATATGGCAAAGCAGCACATCTAGTGCGCTGCTTCGTAAGCTGAATTCCTGAAAAGTTGATGCCTATTCGGTGACGCGGCGAACCTGGCCGAGGTCACCTGAAAGGCTCGATGAAGTGCCAATGCGCAGCTCACCGTTTTCCGTGCCGACGTCAGTTACCTTGGTCAGTACCTGTGGGGCGACTGTGCCAAGGAAGGTGTCACCTGCATAAAGGTCGATGCCGAACTGGTAGATCTCACCAGACGCCGCAGCGCCGCCATTCGAGAAGCGGCCATCCCAGCTCTTACGCTCATCATCAATCGTGAGGCGGTCGCTATATACGGCTTCGCCGGCCGAATTTGCGATTGTGAGCACAGCGGCAGTCGCTTCGTTCGGTGCGTCAAAAGAGAAATCGACCTGGTCGCCGGAATAGGGCACCCATGAGGACTCGACTGTCACCGTCTGCCCGAGCCATTCGCTGGCGAACATGGAATGCAGGTCGCCAATCATGCTGGCCATACTCTTCAAGCTGGTATTCGATTGCACCTGCTGCTCCAGCGTCGAGAAGGAGGCGAGCTGTTCGACGAACTGCGTCGAATCGAGAGGCGAAAGCGGGTCCTGGTGGCGCAGCTGCGCAGTCAGAAGCTTGAGGAAGTTGTTGAACTCCTCGCCAACGAACTGGGTGCTTCCGCTCTCATTGGCCTGCGAACCCGTCGCCTGACCAGACTGGGTGTTCTGCGCCGACTGGGCGATCTGGGTCGCCTGCGCTGCGTTGATAACGCTCATTTCCTAAACTCCTTCCTAGAGTTTGATGTTCAGGCCGCTCGCCCCGATCGTGATGGGGGCGCGGCGCGTCTGCAGCATTGCAGGGGGCGGCATCGATGCGGCGTCGTCATCTGCAATGTTGGTGTAGTCGATAAAGTCGGCTGGCTGCTGGTTCTGTGACCCGTTGGCCGAGCCTTCGCTGAAAGTCATGTCGCGTGCCGACAGCCCATGCTGTTCCAGCGACTGGACGAGATCAAAGTGCAGCAGGCGTAGCTGTTTCATGGCCTCTGGTGTATCGGCGCGCACTGCGACCTGCTGAAGGCCCTGCGCATCGAATTTGAACTCGATCGACACACGCCCAAGTTCGGGCGGGTCCAGCTGAACCAGGATACGGTCGGGTTTGTCGCCGCCAGCCAGCTTGTTGGTGACGATGTCCACGATTTCCTGAGGCGCAGCGACGACGGTCGCCTGCATAGGCGCCATCATCGCACCAAAGGCGGGTGCATTCGCGGCGGGCGTCGTTGCAGCGATGGGGGCGGCCGCTGGTGCTGCACCTGCGGCAAGCGAGAGGGTCGCGGCCTGCTTGCCGGTATCACCTGCATCCGTTGCCTGCGCAGTGATCTCAAGACCGCCGCTCAGGAAAGACGCGCTCTCCATCATATTGTCAGCGGCAACCTGCGGGATCGTTATACTCGGCTGTGTATCAGGCCGCTCCATGCGCGGCGTGCTGGCTGCCATGGCTTCGGCGCGTGCAGCGCGTTCCGGTAAGCCAGCCGCTGGAATGTCCTTCAGACGGCCCGCCTCGCGGTCTTCTGTCTTTGCAGCTGGATTCAGCGAGGCCATGACGAGGTCAGGACGGCCCGGTGCCTCATTGCTCTTAAGCTGGGCGTCAATCGCGGCGGCATTGTCGCGGCGCTCGGCCTTCTCGGCTTTGAGCTCGGCAAACTTCTCCGCGTCGATGTCAGTGGCTTCGACGTCTCCGGTTGCCGTCTGGCTCACGGTGCCGATGTCCGTGGCATCCGGCTCAACCGGAGCGGGTTGGGCTTTCGCATCGCCAGTCGCGTCATCATTCAATGCTGTGTCGGCTTCGATGGAAGAAGAGCGTGCCGCATGGGCAGCTTCAGCGTCTGATTTGGCAAGGAGACTGTCAGTGGTCTCAACGCTGTCAACGTTTTGTGCCGGGAGCTCTGCCGTCGCTGCGACCGTCTTTGGTGCCGCAGCTTCGCTTGTCAGGGCTTCTCCAGCCGGCCTATCGCCCTCGGCTATATCTTCAGCGTCCGCATCAGCCATGTTCGCCGTGGCAGGAACTTGCGGGGCAACGCCGCTCACGAGTTCAGCGGTTTCCGCAGTCTCCTCGACAGGCGCGTCAGTGTCCTCAGCCGGGGTATCTTCTGTTGCCACATGCGTGGTCGCAGAGAAGGCAAGCGCCGCAGTATTGCCAGATCTGTCAGACTGATCGCGCTCTTCTTCCGCAGAAGCGTTCCCAGCGCGGCCCGACGTTTCAAGGATTTTAGCGAAAGCAGTGCCGCGGCCCGGCTCAGAAGGCTCACTGCGCGATTGCGCCGGTTCGGCCAGGAGTGGGCCCAATGGTCCAATGGATGCGGGCATTCAGTGTCCTTGGTTAACTCTGATTAGCGCTCTCTTAACCAAATCTGCCTCACCACAGGTAAAAGCGGATTTAACGCTGGCAGAAAAATCCTTGCCGCCCGCCAAGCGGGTGCGCTGATCGAAGGGAGGCAGAATATGATCCCTCTTAAAGTACTGACGCCGAATGCGGACCAGCTTGCGCCAGCAAGACGCAAGGCGGCTGCTCCGCCGCCGCTACCATCCTCGCGCACGCCTCAACCGGCCCAGCCGACAGCGACATCGCCAGCTGCGTCTTCTTATACGCCCCCTGTGCAACCCGTTCGTGCGCCAGCGGCGCAGACAGTCAGTGCGCCAGCCTCGAGCGATCGAAATGCAGAGCTGAATATCCGCTTTGAGCAGATGCTGTGGGCTGAAATGCTCCGGCATACCGGTCTTGAAGAAGCATTCTCCAGCGTTGGCGGCGAAGGCGCAGCTGCATTCACCCAGTTTGCCGTTGAGGCCATCGCCAAGGATCTGGCCGAGTCGACCGTGCGGTCGAGGCTTATGAGATGTCCAGAAACGTTGGAGAGACCTGATGAGCGCGCAGGCCACCCCGGAATCTGTATTGACGAATCTGCTCGACATTCTTGAAGCAGAGCATGAAGCGCTCAAGGCAGGGAAGGCGGGCAAGGCGAGCGGCCTGCTTCAACCAAAGATGGAGGCTATGCAGGCCTTCGATGTACTCGTTGCCGACCCTGCGCGCCTGCGCGATGTACCTGATGTAAAAGTCCGCATGGAGCGCATCGTCACGCTGGCGACAGAGAATGCCGACCTCTTTTCAGCTGTACGAAATGGCGTCGGCCAGGCTGTAACGCGCGTGAGCGATTCTAATGCCCAATCCTATGTCGGCGCCTACACCGCGGCTGGGGAAAAAACAGCGTTCTCCAAGGCAACTGGTGGGTACGCAAAAAAAGCGTGAGCCAGTTAACCGATTGTCCATGAGTGTCCGGTAATCAGGGCTCATAACCAAGATTGGTTCAGGACAAATACCTGCTGTCAGGATGACATGAGTTGGAACTTCGAGGTCGGGTCTCACCGGCTCGATCTGGAACTTAAAAGGGGATAACTGATGTCCAGTATTCTTACGAACAATAGCTCGATGGTTGCGCTCGAAACCCTGCGCAACATCAACCGCAATCTCGAATCCGTTCAGAACGAAATCTCGACGGGTAAGAAGGTTGCGTCTGCAAAAGACAACGCTTCCGTCTGGGCCATCTCGACCGTGATGTCGACCGACGCCGCAAGCTTCGAACAAATCTCGTCTTCGCTCAACAAGGGCTCCGCAACCGTTGGTGTTGCGCGCGCTTCTTCCGAGCAGATCACCAGCCTCCTTCAGGACATGAAGAACCTGATCGTTGACGCCCAGCAGGACCTCAACGACAGCGACCGCGCGAAGATCCAGAAAGACGTTGCTGCTATCCGTTCGACGATCACGAACATCGTCAACGGCGCACAGATGAACGGTCAGAACCTGCTCAAGGGCACCGACGACCTGAAAGTCCTCGCTTCGCTTGACCGCGACGGCACAGGTGCCGTTGCACCAGCCTTCATCAACGTTTCCCGCGTTGACCTTCAGGCCACGGCTGCTGTCGACGAAGCCGCCAAAGAAGCAACTGACGCAGGTTACCTGTCCACTGAGGACAGCGCTACAACTTCCGATGTCGCTAAGGATCCAGGCGACCCAGGCACGATCACGGTTGCTGGTAACACTGGCGACGAGATCTCACAGGACGATACTGCAACGCTGACCATCAAAGGCGGCACGATCAATGCTGGGGACAAGTTTGAATTTACCATCGGTGGCGAGGACATTACTGTCACGGCTGAAGATGGCGATACTTCGGCAACGATCGCTGGTAAGCTGCGTGACGCAATCACCGATGCCACGCCGACCAATGTCAACCTGGGTACGCTTGGCGGCTCTGACGGCGCGACTGCGGCCGATGACTCCACGCTGACCATTGAAGCGACTGGTGGCGCCGTCACCTTCGTTCAGTCAACTGTTTCCACCACGTTCGAGCAGTCCCAGATCGACGAAGACGACTCGATTGAAGTGACCATCAAGGGTGGCACGATTTCGACCGGCGATACTTTCAGCGTGGGTGGCGTAAGCTACACCGCTCTTGAAGGCGACACGATCAATGAGGTTGCCGCAGGCCTGAAAGACGCGCTCGATGGCGAGAGCATCGATAACCTTGTTGTCACTGTTGGTGAAGCAGATGATCCGGCAACGGGCGACGCAACCCTGACCCTGACGGCAACCGGCGGCAACGCAGTGGTCGGCATCTCCGACCTTGGTGCAACCAACGTCGCAGTCGCAGCTGGCGGCCTTGGTGCCCTTGCTGACATCGATGTGTCTGACTCCACCGGCGCAACCGCGGCCCTGACCTCAATCGAGACCCTTCTCAACAAGGCGATCACGGCAGCGACCACCTTCGGTTCGGCTCAGAAGCAGATCGAAGGCCAGACGGAGTTCGTTCAGAACCTGGTCGACTCGATGAAGTCAGGTATCGGCGCCATGGTCGATGCGGATATCGAAGCAGCATCTGCAAAACTGCAGGCTCTGCAGGTTCAGCAACAGCTTGGTGTCCAGGCGCTTTCGATCGCGAACAGCGCACCACAGACCCTGCTGTCACTGTTCCGTTAAGGACGATGAATTGAGGCCGGGCGTCCCTTGGGGCGCCCGGTTTCACCTACCAGTTACGAGTGAGGGCACATGCATAATTTGGCGCACAAGGCATACAGCACGGTCACCAGCCGCACGGCTTCTGACAAGCAGATCGAACTTGCCCTGTTCAGCGAAATTACGAACGCTCTCAAGGATGTGGCGGTGCAGGATGCGCCGCTTCCTGCCGTTTGGGCAGATGCGATCGATCGCAACCTCCAACTCTGGCATCTTCTTTCCGTGGATCTTGTCAGCCCCGAAAACGGGCTCGACGACAGCCTCCGCACCAACCTTCTGACGCTCGCCGAAATGGTGCGCCGCGTCAGCTATCAGGTGCTCGCGGGCGATACCGACATCTCTGATCTTGTCGAGATCAACGAAACGATAATGAAGGGGCTTTCTGGCGAAGTTGGCCCCAGCCAGATGGAGACTGCTACCTAAATGTCCGGACTGATACTGAAGCTCGCCGCTGGCGAGAAAGTCGTCATCAACGGCGCCCTGCTGGAAAATGGCGACAAACCTTCGAGCCTGAGAATTGCTGACGCAAACGCGCGCGTCCTGCGCTGCCGCGATGCACTGCGCCCTGACGAGGTGAACACCCCCGTCAAACAGGTTTACTACGCCATCCAGCTGCTGATCACGGGCGATCTTGAAGAGGACAACGTCCTGCCAGCGCTTTTCCGTGAAATCGACAGCCTGGAAGACGTCTTCCGCGGCATCGACCCGCAGGCGATCCCGCAGCTTCGCCAGATGCTGCGCCGGGGCAATCACTATTCCGCGCTCTGTCACATGCGCAATCTGGTCGAGCTGGAAGCCGAGCTTTTCCGTCACGCTCACCTGAAGAATGCGATGACCGAACCGCAACAGGCGAAGGTGGCCTGATACGCGATGGTGCAGCTAGCGATCCCCATGTCGGGCCTGGCCGGCTGGAGCTTTCTCCAGTCCACCTACAACCGTCAGCTTGAAACATTTTCGGATAGCGCGAGCGTCAAGAATGACCGCTCCTATATGACCGAGAAGCTGTCAAAGCCGGTGTCGCTGGACGATTTCATGTCGGACCGGCGGCTCCTGCGTGTGACCATGACGGCTTTCGACCTTGGCGGCGAGGAATGGAAGGGCGGGTTCATCCGCAAGGTTCTGGAAGAAGCGGCTACACCGGACAGCACCTTTCTCGAGCGTCTGAACAACCCCGCTTATACCAAGTTTGCCCAGACTTTTGCTTTCGAAGACGGCACGCTGTCGCTCGCTGCCGACAAGATCGAGCAGCTGGGGGAGAATTTTGAAACGGCGGCCTTCCGCATCGCTGTTGGCGATGTCGATGAGAATATGCGCCTCAGCCTGAACTATCAGCAGAAGATCGTCGATATTGCAGGCACGGGCTCATCGAACGACGCAATTGCCTACCGCATCCTCGGCAATCCGCCCGTAAAGGCAGTGCTGGAAACGGCACTCAACCTTCCATCGGATCTTTCCAAACAGCCGATTGAAAAGCAGGCCGAAATCCTGCGCGACAAGCTGCGCTCTTCGTTTGGCATTTCTGACCTGTCCATCCGCCGGTTTCATGTGATGGAAAAGGTCAATAATGGCCCGTCCGCAATGACCCCCGGCTATACCGCCCTTACACTGCTCGGCGGCGGGCAGGGCTTCGGCGCAATCGCCAGTCAGAACCTCTTTTTAAGCTTGCTCTAGCGCGGCTTTGGCGCCTTCGGAGGCGCTACGTCCTGCGGCGGTTCCTGCATCAGACCAGCACTCAGCAGTTCAGCCAGTCGCACATAAGCGGCCTGGGTATCGCCCTCATGCCGTTCTGACACGAACCCATCGAGCGAAGGGAAAAGGTCGATGGCCCGGTCGCCCGCCAAATCCTTGCCGCGCGCATAGAGGTTGGCACGAACCATGGGTGCCAGCTCTTCATAAAGCGCAAGATTCCGGCGGTACTCGGCGAGCAACACATTCTCTTCGGGAGAGGCTGCGCGTGGCAGGGCGCGGGATACTGATTTCAGGACGTCGATCGCCGGATAGCGCCCACGCTCTGCAATATCGCGCGAGAGAACGATGTGGCCGTCGAGAATACCGCGGATCATGTCAGCGACGGGCTCTTCCATGTCAGACCCGGCGACGAGGACCGAGAAGATCGCCGTGATGTCGCCCTTGCCTTCCGGTCCGGGGCCAGCGCGTTCAGCAAGCTCGGCGATCGTGCGGACGGTCGATGGCGGGAAGGCATGCAACGCAGGCGCTTCGCCGCCGACCAGCGCGACTTCGCGGTGCGCCTCTGCAAAGCGGGTGATCGAATCAAAGAGCAGCAGCGTGTGGTGGCCCTGATCGCGGAAGTGCTCGGCCGCCGCCATGGCGCAATAGGCCGCGCGCTTCTTGGCACCCGGCGGTTCACTGGCGGTCGCGGTCACGATGACGGACTTTGCGCGCGCTTCTGCAGGTAGGGTGACCTTCGCAAACTCATTGAGTTCGCGGGAGCGTTCCCCGATGAGGGCGATGACGATGCGGTCGGCCTGAACTCCGTTTGCGAGCGCGCCAAGCAAGGTCGACTTGCCGACGCCTGAGCCTGCAAACAGGCCAAGCCTCTGGCCCTGGCAGATCGGGATGGCGGTGTCTGTAATCATCAGCCCTGTATTGAGGCGCGGCCCGAGGGCCTTGCGCACATGGCTCGGCGGCGCCTTGGAAATCAGCTTCTTGCGCATCAGGCTGCTGGGCAGGGTTTCGGGCGCGCCATTCTCCGTGTCGACGATCTCGCCGCGATAATTGATGATCCGGCCAATCCAGTGGTCACCGGGCGAGACAGACGCTTCCCGGTCGATATAGGCGCGGTCGCCAATGCGGACTTCGTCGGACTCGTCGAATAGGAGGGCGGTGACGCGATCTTCGGTAATGTTCAGGATCTCGCCGCGCACGGCCGCGCCGCTCTGGGTCTGGATCTCGACTTCATTGCCAAGCCCTGCATGGGCGCTGACGCCCGTAATGCCAACATTGCCGGGGCTGACATCGCTGACGCGGCCCCAGATGCGGACGAGTTCATGTGTCTGTGCGCGTGCTGACTGCATTACGTAAACAGAATCTCGCTTTTCATTAACCTTTTATTCAACGTAGCCCGGCACTCTTTGCAAAGAGTTAACCATGATGGGCCTGTGCCATGTTCTCGAATATGGATGTCTTCAAGATGTACAGCGCAATGGCGCGCCACGCCGCCGAAGCGCAGACTCACGCCTCCAAGAATATCGCGCATGCGGACGATCCCGGCTACCGCGCGACCCAGCTGGAGTCCTTTGAGGATTTTCTCTCGCGCACCGCGCTCAGCTCCAGCCAGTCGCCTGCCTTCAAGGTTCAGGATGCCGGCACACCGACATCGCCGAATGGCAACTCGGTGAGCATCGAGCACGAACTTTACAAATCGGCCGAAGCAATGGACCAGCATCAGATGGCGCTCACGGTTTACACCAAGTCGCTCGACCTTCTGAGAGCGGCGCTTGGCAGACGATAGGGGGCAGGTTGAATGAATTCGATCAAGGCAACAATGATGCAGGCCATGCAGGGGATGCGCGTTCAGTCTGAGCGCATCGACCTGACGTCGCAGAACATCTCCAACGCCGACACGCCGGGCTATCAGCGCAAGATGCTCATCGTGGACAAGAATGGCGACGCGTTCCGCAATCTGCGGATCCAGCTCGACCAGACCGAGGGTGATCGCAGCTATGAGCCGGCCCACCCGATGGCCGATGAAAACGGCTATATCACGATGTCCAACGTGCAGGTCGTCACAGAGATGGCCGACATGCGCGAAGCAAACCGGTCTTACGAGGCCAATCTCAACTCATTCCAGCAGGCACGTACGATGTACAAATCCCTGCTCGATGTTCTCAAGCGATAGGGGGTCATAGAAAATGTCAGGTATCGGTTTTTCGGCTTATGCCGCCCTCAACAACGTAAAAGCTGCGGACGCGGCCAGCCAGGCGGCCAAGCCGCAGGGCGGCTCCAGTGCCGTCTCCGAAGGGTTTGCGAACTTCAAGCAGACGATGGATGCGGCAGAGCAGACCGCGATGCAGACCGCCGTTTCCGGCGCTGACCCGCACGCCATGGTCGAAGCGCTCGCCAATGCAGAGCTCGCGCTCGATGCGGCCGTGACGATCCGCGACAAGGTCGTCGAGGCGTATCAGGAACTCCTGCGGATGCCGGTCTAGGCGGGCATATATGACTGAGCTTGCGATCTTTGAAATCCTGCGCGGCGCCTTCTGGACAGCAGCCCTCATGGCGCTGCCGATCCTTGCCGTAACGCTTATCCTTGGTTTCGCGATCGGCCTTCTACAGGCGCTGACCTCGATCCAGGAAATGACGCTGACCTTTGTGCCGAAAATCATGGCCGTGGTCGTCGTCTTCTTCCTGACGCTTGGCTACATGACGCAGCTCTGTCTCGACTTCTTCAACAACTCCGTTCTGCCTATAATAGCGGGGTAGGCGAGCCATGCCCGCCGCGAGCCTTCTGAACCTGGCGAAACCGACCACGCTGCTGGCGGTCGGGCTCATGCTGATCATCCTCGTGATGGTCCTACCGGTTCCTGCATGGGTCATGGATATCGGTCTGACGCTGTCTTTCGCGTTCGCCATCCTGATCTTCACGACCGCGATCTTCATCGAGAAGCCGCTGGACTTCTCATCCTTCCCGAGCGTGCTTCTGGCTTCGCTCGTCCTGCGGCTTGCGCTCAACGTCTCCTCGACCAAGCTGATCATTTCCGAAGGCCACACCGGCACCGGCGCGGCTGGCAACGTCATTGAGGGCTTCGCCATGTTCATCATGGGCGGAAACCTCTTCGTCGGCCTCGTCGTTTTCGGCGTGCTCATCATCGTGAACTTTATGGTGATCACGAAGGGTGCTGGCCGTATGGCAGAAGTGGGCGCCCGCTTCGCCCTCGATGCGATGCCCGGCAAGCAGCTCGCCATCGACAGCGACCTCGCCGTTGGCGCGATCAGCCATGAAGAAGCAAAGATCCGCCGCCAGAAAGAGCAGGAAGAAGCCTCCTTCCTCGGTTCTCTCGACGGTGTGTCCAAATTCGTGAAGGGCGACGCGGTTGCGGGCCTGCTGATAACCGCGCTCAATCTGCTCGCCGGCATCGGATTCGGCATCGCCGTGCATGGTCTCAGCATCACCGAAGCGCTGAACAACTATTCGATCCTCACCGTTGGCGACGGTCTCGTTTCCCAGATCCCGGCCGTGATCATCTCTGTCTCGGCGGCTCTTCTGCTTTCAAAAGGCAAGGATGAAGGCGCGATCGACGTTGCGCTTCTCGCCCAGCTCGGCGCGAATGCGTCGGTTCTCTACATTGTGGCGGGCCTGCTTGGCGTCTTCGCCCTGATGCCCGGCCTGCCTTTCCTGCCCTTCATCGCTGCCGCCGGCGTCTTCGGTACCTCGGCCTACTTCATCCGCGAACACGAGAAGCGCAAGGAAGCCGAGAAGGCGCAGGAAAGCGCCTATGATGCGCCCGAGCCTGTCGTTATCGGCGACAGCATCCATTCCGACGAGATACACCTCGAAGTCGCACCCGACCTTGTCGCCCTCGTGCTTCAGGGCGCTGACGGGTTTGAGAACCGGGTCGACAAGATCCGCCGCTACATCGCCGAAGAGTATGGCTTCGTCCTGCCGTCGATCCGCATGACGGACAATCCGACGCTGGCAAAGAATTCCTACCGTGTCCGCATTCAGGGCGTGAAGGTCGATGGCGGCACGCTTCGCCCTGGCAACGTACTCGCGCTGATGGAAGACAAGCAGCTGCCCCATCTTCAGGGAGAGCGCGTGAAAGAGCCTGTCTATCAGGCCTCCGCCCGCTGGCTGCCGTCCGGCAAGAGTGCAGAGCTGGCCGCTGCAGGCGTTCCAGCAATCGAGGCGACGGAAGTGCTCGCCACGCACATGCTGGAGATCATCCAGAACAATTTCTCGCTGATCTTCTCGCGTCTCGTCATGATGGACACGCTCGACGCGCTGACCCGCCTCACGGATGCAGAGCGTGCTGCCGCGAACAAGCGCTTCCTCGACGAGTACATCCCCGGCAAGGTCACGCCAGAGCTGCTGCTCGCCGTGCTGCGTCTCCTCCTCGAAGAGCGCGTCTCCATCCGCAACATGTTCCTGATCATCGAGACGGTCGGCGAAGCGAAGGCGCGCACCTCCAGCCCGCCGCAGCTCGCAGAGCTTGTACGCCAGCGCCTCGGCTTCCAGATCGTGGACCGCCTGCAGGACGGCGATGGTCGCCTGCCCCTGCTTCAGCTCGGCCCGACCTGGGAAGAACAGTTCTCAGCCCACGAGATCACGAAGGAAGACGGCGCCTCGGACATCGCTCTCCCGCCGGATATCTTTGGCGACCTCACCACCTCGATCCAGAAGAAGCTGAACGAGTACGCCCAGAAGGGCGTCACGCCGTCGATAGCGACAACATCCCGTCGCCGCCGCTTCATCCACACGGTCCTGTCGAGCAAAGGCATCCGTAACTCTGTCCTCGCCTATGAGGAGATCGGGTCGAGGAGCAAACCCTACATCGTCGGCGTCGTCTGATGCCCGATACGCTGCTCGCATCTGGACAGGCCGTCTACTGGATTGGCGCTGTCATGCTGATCATGGCGCGGGTGGGGTTCATCATCTACTTCATGCCGGGCGTTGGCGAGCAGGCCGTCCCTGTTCGCGTGCGGGCGATGATTATCCTCGTCTTCGCCATCTCGCTGGCTGCCAGCGGCGTGATCGAGCTTCCGGTGCTCTCCGGCCTCGGCGAGTTCTTCCGGTATCTGGCGCTGGAGGCGACGATCGGGCTCTTCTTCGGCCTGCTCCTTCGCCTCGCAATCTGGATGCTGTCGATCACGGGCACGATCATCGCGCAGGTCATCGGTCTTGCGCAGATGCTGGGCATCGCACTGGAGACTGAAGCCCAGACCATCACGGCAAACGCTCTCGCCATGGCGGGCGCTGCCCTCCTGCTCAGCATGGACTATCATGTCAGCGTCTTCGCGCGGGTGGTGACGTTGTACGGCGATATTCCAGCCGGCGCGCTTGGCCTGATCGACCCAATGTTCTTCGTCATGCGCGGCTTTGAAGCGTTCGGCATCGCCATCATGCTTGCCTGGCCGTTCGTCGCGGTGAACCTGCTCTACAACATCTGCCTTGGTTTCATAAACAAGGCCCTTCCTTCGCTCATGGTCGCCTTCGTGGGCGCACCTTTCATGATCGGCGCGGGCATCATGCTGCTCGCCTTCTCAATCACAACAATGCTGTTGGTGTGGGGCGACCGCGTCCCGTCCATCATCGGCTGGCTATAGGGGGACTGCCGGATGGCTGAAGACCAGAATAGCGGTGGCGGCGAGAAGGAATTCGAGGCCACAGAGCAGAAGAAACGCCAGGCCCGTAAGGAAGGTAATGTCGCCCAGTCCAAAGAGGCGACCAGTTTCTCTCTCATGCTGGGCATGGTCATCGCGTCGGCCGTATTCGGGACCGTGCTTGCAGGCGGCATTTTCAACGACTTTTCGGCCATGTTCTATCACGCCGACAGCTATGCGCAGGACATCTTTGCCGGTACCGGTGCGCAGTCGCGCCGCTGGCTGACCAGCGTCCTCATGCAGATCCTGCCGCTCTTCGGTATTCTGGTCGTGCTGGTGCTGGCAACGGTCATCGTTCAGGGGGCAGTGGCTTTCTCGACCAAGTCGATCAAACCGGACATGAACAAGCTCAACCCGGCTGAGAACCTGAAAAAGAAGTACGGTCCGAAAGGCCTGATCGACTTCGGCAAGGACACCGCCAAGATGCTGTTCGCGGGGCTTCTGGCGTCGCTCTTCCTCTATCACTTCGTGGAAAACTATTACGCCAGCAGCGCCGTCCAGCTGTCGCAATTCTTCCAGTTCACCTTCAGCCAGGTGACGGCGATCATCATTATCTTCTGTGTGTTCCAGTTCGCGCTTGGCGGCGCCGACTTCTTCATCCAGCGCCAGCTTCACGCCAACAAGCTGAAGATGACCCGCCAGGAACTGAAGGATGAGATGAAGCGCAGCGAAGGCGACCCGCATCTGAAGCAGCAGCGCCGCGAGAAGGGCCAGAAAATCTCCAAGGGCCAGATGCTTCAGAATGTGAAGGATGCCACGGTCGTTATGGTCAACCCGGAACACTATGCCGTTGCCCTGAAATGGGAGCCCGATAGCGACCGCGCGCCTATCGTTGTCGCCAAGGGTGTCGACCATATGGCCGCCCGCATCCGTGAGGTCGCACACGCCCATGATGTCCCGATCTATCGCGACCCACCGGCGACGCGCTCCATCTACCGCCTCGTGGAGATAGACGAGGAAATCCACACCGAGCACTTCGCTGCTGTGGCCGCGGCCATCAGCTTCGTCGATCGCCTGCGTCAGCATCTCTAGGGGAGGGGCGCGGTGAAACCGATGAAGAAGAAAACGGCGGCGGCCCTGAAGAAACTTGTCGGGCTGAAACGTCAGCGGGCCGAGCAGGACATGGCCGAGGCCCAGTTCGCACTGGAGCGGGCGCAGACCGACCTTGCCGCCATGCGTGCCGCCCTGCAGGCGCCGGCTGAGCCGGTGGACTTTGCCGCGGTCAGCCTCGCCGAACGGAATGGAAGTTCGCGCCGGCTTGTCGAACAGCTGCGCTCGCAGGAATCGCTTGTGGAAGAGCGCCGCACCGCGCTCGCCGAAGCGACGGACCGCCTGCGCCTCGCCTTCGGCTCACAACAGGTTCTCGAACGATCCCTGCGCCAGGGCGGGTAGGCGCGATACACATGGCTTGCCTTTCGTCGCATGGACAATCATGTCACGGCATGATGAAAGGCGCAGATCATTTCAAACAGGCTGCGGAATAGAGGTTCAGCGCTCATGTCGACAGGTCTTGTTACTCTTTTTGGTGGCTCCGGCTTTATCGGCCATTATGCGGCTCGCGCCCTTGTCGAGGCAGGCTACCGTGTCCGCATCGCCGTGCGCCGTCCGCACCTTGCTGGCGATGTGCGTCTCGCGGGCCCTCCGGGATGGATCGACATTGCGCAGGCCAATGTCCGCAACCGTCTCTCGGTTGAGCGCGCGATAGAAGGTGCCGACGCCGTCGTGAACCTTGTCGGCATCCTTTACGAAAAAGGCCGCCAGAGTTTTGAGTCCGCCCAGCTTGGCGGTGCACAGACAGTTGCCGAGTGCGCAGCTGCCGCGGGCATCAAGCGCTTCGTCCAGATTTCTGCGATTGGCGCTGATGAAAATTCAGAGTCCGATTATGCGCGCACCAAGGCGCTTGCCGAACAGGCCGTGCGTGACGCGATCCCCGAAGCGGTCATCCTGCGCCCCTCCATCGTGTTCGGGCCGGAAGACGACTTCTTCAACAAGTTCGCAGGCATGGCAGCCCATCCTGTATCGAACGTTGCGCCTTTCCTTCCGGCCATTGGCGGCGGCAAGACCAAGCTCCAGCCAGTCTATGCGGGCAATGTCGCTGAAGCCATCGCGGCTGCAGTGAGCCGCGACGATGTTCAGGGCAAGACCTATGAACTCGGCGGCCCGCGCACCTACACCTTCAATGAGCTTTACGACTTCATCGGCGAGACGATCGACCGCAAGCGCTATGCGCTGCCGCTGCCATACTTTGTCGCCAAGCCAATGGGCCTGACCTTTGGCGCAATCTGGAAGATCCCGTTCCTGCCGCTGCACACCGTCCTCGGCCCGCCGCCGATTACGGGCGACCAGGTCGATATGCTGAAGACGGACAATGTCGTCGCAGATGATGCGCTGACGCTGAAAGACCTCGGCATCCAGGACATCGAAAGCATCGAGTCGATCGTGCCGACCTATCTGTGGCGCTACCGTGCCTATGGCGAATTCCACCAGAAGGGCGAAGCGTAAGCTTTCCCTTCCCGGTTCGCCGGGAATTCTGGATCAGAGGCCGATGAGGGGAATGGCCGCCAGAATGGCGATGCCGAGAAGCACCCGGTAGATCACGAAGGGCAGGAAGCTCATCCGGTTGAGGAGCGCCATGAGCGCCCAGATGGACGCAAACGCCGTCACGAAGCTGAGCCCCGCCACGATCAATCCGTCAGAGAGCGGCACCGTCACTTCGCCCGAATCGGCGGTGGCGAGCTTCAGGCAGGCATAGCTGCCCGCGATCAGCAGGACCGGCGCACCGCACAGCATGCCAAAGCGAGCTGCCTCCGTCCGCGACAGGCCGAGGGCGCGCGCCGCTGTCATCGTGACGCCTGAGCGGCTGACGCCCGGGATCATGGCAAGTGCCTGCGCAAGGCCGATCAGGACGCCGTCGCGGAGCGTCATGTCGGCTTCGGTGCGGTGACGGGGGCCTTTCACGTCTGCCCACCACAGAAGCAGGCCAAAGACGATCGTCGTGCCAGCGATTACATAGGCGCTGCGCAGGACGTCGAGGCCGGGAACGAGTTCATGGGCCAGTCCAGCCAGCAGGGCAGGCGGTGTCGCTACGAGGATGAGCAGGGCAAGTTTGCCGCCATCTGTCAGGCGGCCATTCTCCCGGCCAATCCCGACGAGTTCGAAACTGCCCTTCACGACGCGGCCAGTATCCCTCCAGAAAAATGCAAACAGCGCGAACAGCGTGCCGAGGTGGGCCATGGCGTTCACCATCAGCTCGTCCTCGCCCGAGACGCCGAAGATGTTTGCGGTCAGCAGGACATGCGCAGACGAGGAGATCGGAAGCCATTCCGATATGCCCTGCACGATAGAAATGATGACAAGCTGGAGGAGCGACATAGTTCTAGTTCCGGCGGTCTGTTGGACGCTAAATCCTATGTCACGCTTCGAGCGCGAAAGCACCCGCGCAAAATGCATATCGAAGTGATATGCGTTAAATTTGCCAAGCTCAGCTTTTGGCGCTATATTGATAATCAAACCAAATTAAATATATCATCGCGATATGTGGTGGATGAATCTGCCTTGCAAAGCTGCTGAAAAGCGCCGATAGGGCACAAACTTGCACGAAAAGGATGGGCGCCATGGCCAGCCGCATGCTGAAATTCACGTCGATCAACCCGACCATGCCTGAAAAACGCGCGGCCGATGCGCGCCGCAGCGACTTCCAGGAAATTTATGGCGACTACGCCCAGACTGTCGCTGAAGATCAGGCGGCCCGCTGTTCGCAATGCGGCGTGCCGTTCTGTCAGCAGGGCTGCCCGCTCTCCAACAATATCCCTGACTGGCTGAAACTCGCCGCCGAGGACCGGATGGAAGAGGCCTACCAGGTCTCGTCCGCCACCAATAACATGCCCGAAATCTGCGGACGTATCTGCCCGCAGGACCGCCTGTGTGAAGGTATCTGTACCGTTGAGCAGTCCGGCCATGGCACGGTCACCATTGGCGCGATGGAACGCTACATTACCGACAATGCGTGGGAGCAGGGCTATGTCACCCCGATCAAGCCCCCGCGTGAGCGTGAGCAATCTGCCGGTATCATTGGCGCGGGTCCGGGGGGGCTCGCCGCCGCAGAACAGCTCCGCCGCAAGGGCTATCAGGTCACTGTCTATGACCGCTATGACCGCGGCGGCGGCCTGCTCGTCTATGGCATTCCGGGCTTCAAGCTTGAGAAGCACATCGTTGAGCGCCGCATCAAACGGCTTGAGGAAAGCGGCGTGCGCTTTGAGTTCAACGCCTCCATCGGCGAAACCCACAAGCTGTCAGACCTTCGCGACGAACATGACACGCTTCTGATCGCGACGGGCGTGTATAAGGCGCGCGACCTGATGGTGCCGGGCGCAGGCTGCGAAGGCGTCCATAAGGCGCTCGACTTCCTGACAACTTCCAACCGTAAGGGTCTTGGCGATGACGTGCCTGAGTTCGAGGACGGCACGCTCGACGCAAAAGGCCGCAAGGTCGTCGTCATTGGCGGCGGCGACACCGCCATGGATTGTGTGCGCACGGCCATCCGCCAAGGCGCGACATCCGTCTCATGCCTCTATCGCCGTGACCGCGCCAACATGCCGGGCTCACAGCGCGAAGTCGCAAACGCCGAGGAAGAAGGCGTGGTCTTCGAATGGCTGGCATCTCCTGAAGCGCTGATCGATGACGAAAGCGGCAAGCTGAAAGCTGTGCGCGCCGCGCGCATGAAACTCGGTGCGCCAGACCCATCGGGGCGTCAGTCTCCGGAAAAGACCGGCGAGACCTTCGATATCGAAGCTGACATGGTCATCAAGGCGCTTGGTTTTGACCCTGAAGACCTGCCACACCTGTTCAATGAGCCGGCGCTGACCGTGAACCGCTGGGGCGCCATCAAGGTTGATTTCGCCACGCTTGAAACGAGCCTGCCGGGCGTATTCGCCGCTGGCGATATTGTTCGCGGTGCCTCGCTCGTCGTCTGGGCCATCAAGGATGGGCGCGACGCAGCCGAGAGCATGCACAAGCGCATGAAACAGATGGCCCGCACGGCCTCCGCTGCCCCCGTCGCCGCTGAATAGACCGGCCTGACCGACAGCGCTCCAAGACAAACCCTTTCAGGGAAACCGACATGACCGACACGATCGAAAAATACCTCAAAGAACGCCAGAAGCTCATCGAGGCGCACGCCTATGATGAAGAGTTCGAGAAAGATGCCTGCGGCGTCGGTCTCGTTGCCTCTCTCGATGGCAAGCCAAAGCGCGAAATCGTCGAGATGGGCATCAAGGCGCTCAAGAATGTCTGGCACCGCGGCGCCGTCGACGCAGACGGCAAGACGGGTGACGGCGCCGGCATCCGTATCGAGGTCCCGCAGGACTTCTTCCGTGAGCAGGCAGAACGCACCGGCCACAACCCGACAGATGACCCGATCTGCGTCGGCCAGATCTTCCTGCCGCGCACCGATCTCGGCAATCAGGAAGCAGCCCGCGCCATTGTGGAGACCGAAATCCTTCACTTCGGCTTCTATATCTATGGCTGGCGCCAGCCTCCGGTCGACATCTCGGTCATCGGCCAGAAGGCAGCCGATACACGCCCTGAAATCGAGCAGGTCATGTTCCGCGACAGCCGTGGGCGCACCTCCGATGAGCTCGAACGCGCGCTCTATCTCTGCCGCCGCCGGATTGAGCGCAAGGCACGCGAGGCTGGTATCCCGAGCTTCTACATCTGCTCGCTCAGCCACAAATCGCTGATCTACAAGGGCATGTTCCTCGCCCAGGATATCGACAACTTCTATCTCGACCTGAAGGATGAGCGCTTCGTTTCGCCGATCGCCATCTATCACCAGCGCTATTCGACCAACACTTTCCCCCGCTGGGAGCTGGCACAGCCCTTCCGGATGCTGGCCCACAACGGCGAGATCAACACACTGCGCGGCAACCTCAACTGGATGAAGAGCCATGAGATCAAAATGGTCTCCGGCGCGTTCGGTGATGACGTCGAAGATGTGAAACCCGTCGTGCCGAAAGGCCTGTCGGACTCCGGCGCGCTCGATTCCGTATTTGAAATTCTCTGCAAGGCCGGCCGCACCGCGCCAATGACCAAAGCGCTTCTTATTCCGGAGGCCTGGTCCAAGCGCGCGTCGATCATTCCGGATGAGCATGCTGCGCTCTACGCCTACTGTAACTCCGTTATGGAGCCGTGGGACGGGCCTGCCGCTATCTGCGCCTATGACGGTCGCTGGGCTGTCGCAGGCTTCGCCCGCTCCGCTATGCGCTCACCTCCGATGGCATTCTGGCTGTTGGCTCCGAGACCGGTATGTGCCCGCTCAGCGGTCATGATGTTGTGCGCCGCGGCCATGTGCGCGCCGGCGGTATGATTGCGGCCAACCTCGAAGAAGGCCGCTTCTATGAGCATGACGAGATCATCGACGAGCTGGCTGGCGAACACCCGTATTCGGACTGGCTGAAAAACGTCAAAGAGCTCGAAGTCGACATTATGAACGGCGAAGAGCCGCGTCTCTACGACAAGGAAGCGCTGCTGCGTCGCCAGATGGTCGCTGGCTTCACGCTGGAATCCTCAGAACTGATCCTCGCGCCGATGGCGGAGGACGGTAAGGAAGCCATTGGTTCGATGGGCGACGACACGCCGGTCGCGGTCCTCTCTCAGGAATGCCGCCCGCTCTCGCACTTCTTCCGTCAGAACTTCAGCCAGGTGACAAACCCGCCCGTCGACCCCCTGCGCGAAGACCGCGTCATGTCGCTGAAGACGCGGTTCAAGAACCTCGGCAACATCCTGACGACGGATGAGACCCAGCAGAACGTCTTCGTTCTGGAAAGCCCATTCCTCTCGACCGGCATGTATGACCGGCTGATGGGCATTCTCGGTGAGGGCGTCGAGCACATCGACTGCACCTTCCCGATCTCCAGTGTGAAGCATGATGGCCGCGCCCTGAAAGAGGCCCTGTCACGCATCCAGCGTGAGGCAGAAGAGGCCGTCCGCGCCGGGCGTGAGCACATTGTCCTGTCTGATGAGAACCAGAACCCTGAGAACGTCGCGATCCCGATGATCCTCGCGACGGGCGCGGTACACAGCCACCTCGTCGCACAGGGCCTCCGCACCTTCTGTTCGCTTACCGTCCGGTCTGCTGAATGTCTCGACACCCATTACTTCGCCGTGCTCGTCGGTGTCGGCGCGACCTGCGTCAACGCCTACCTCGCGCAGGAAGCCATTGCTGACCGCCATGCACGCGGCCTGCTCGGTGACGAGCCGCTCAACTACTATGTGCAGAACTACAAGAAGGCGATCGAGGCAGGTCTTCTGAAGATCATGTCCAAGATGGGCATCTCGGTCATCTCCTCCTATCGCGGCGGCTATAACTTTGAGGCGCTTGGCCTCTCGCGTGCACTCGTTGCCGACTACTTCCCCGGCATGACCAGCCGCATCTCCGGCATTGGTCTCGCTGGCCTTGAAGACAATGCCGTCGAACGCCACGAGCTTGCCTTTGACGAAGATGTCATCTCGCTTCCGGTCGGCGGTTTCTATCGCCTGCGTGCATCGGGTGAGCCGCACGCCCTTGATGGCAATCTCATCCACATGCTGCAGGCGGCCTGCGACCGCGGCGACTATGCCCTTTATGAGCGCTATGTCGACGCGCTGAGCGGCCGCCCACCCATCCAGCTGCGCGACCTGATCGATTTCAAGACCCGCAGCCAGACCTCGATCCCGCTGGAGCAGGTCCAGTCGGTCAACGAAATCCGCAAGCGGTTCGTGACGCCGGGCATGTCGCTTGGTGCGCTCTCTCCAGAGGCGCATGGCACGCTCAACGTTGCCATGAACCGGATCGGCGCGAAATCCGTGTCCGGCGAGGGCGGTGAGATCCGTGAGCGCTACCGTCCGCTCCCGAACGGCGACAATATGAACTCGGCCGTCAAACAGGTGGCTTCCGGCCGCTTTGGCGTCACCGCTGAATACCTCAACGAGTGCCGCGAAATCGAGATCAAGATTGCCCAGGGTGCAAAACCCGGTGAGGGCGGCCAGCTGCCCGGCTTCAAGGTCACTGAATTGATCGCGAAGAACCGCCACGCCACGCCGGGTGTGACGCTCATCTCGCCGCCGCCGCACCACGACATCTACTCGATTGAGGACTTGGCCCAGCTCATTTACGACCTGAAGCAGATCAACCCCGAATGCCGCGTCTGCGTGAAGCTTGTTGCGCAGTCCGGCGTCGGCACGGTGGCCGCAGGCGTGGCGAAAGCCAAAGCCGACGTGATCCTGATTGCCGGCGGTGTTGGCGGTACGGGTGCCAGCCCGCAGACCTCCATCAAATATGCCGGCCTTCCATGGGAAATGGGCCTCGCAGAAGCCCATCAGGTTCTCTCCCTCAACAATCTTCGCGACAAGGTCACCCTGCGGACCGATGGCGGCCTTCGCACTGGCCGCGACATCGTCATCGCGGCGATGCTGGGCGCAGAGGAGTACGGCATCGGCACGGCATCGCTCGTCGCCATGGGTTGTATCATGGTCCGTCAGTGCCACTCGAACACCTGCCCGGTCGGTGTCTGCGTGCAGGACGAAGCGCTTCGCAAGAAGTTCACAGGCACGGCTGAGAAGGTCGTGAACCTCATGTCCTTCCTCGCCGAAGATGTTCGCCACATCCTGGCAAGCCTTGGTCTCTCCTCTCTGGATGAGGCTGTTGGCCGGACCGATCTTCTGGCGCAGGTCAGCCGCGGAGCCTCGCACCTCGATGATCTCGACCTCAACCCGCTCCTGGTGAAGGTCGAGACCACCAAGCCGGTCGTCTATCGCCCTGACCACCGTACCGAAGTCGTCGAAACACTTGATGCGCAGATCCTGCGCGACGGCGAGCCCTTCTTCACGCGCGGTGAGAAGATGCAGCTCGAATATGACGTACAGAACGTGCAGCGCTCGATTGGTGCGCGCTGTTCGTCTGCCATCGTTCGCAAGTTTGGTGAGCGCGCGCTGCCTGAAGGCCGCCTGCGTATCCGCCTGACGGGCAGCGCCGGTCAGTCGCTCGGTGCCTTCTCGGTGCAAGGCCTTCTGCTCGACGTTTATGGCGACGCCAATGACTATGTCGGCAAGGGCCTTTCGGGCGCGACCATCCAGCTGCGCCCGCGCCGCGATGCACAGCTTGAGGCGTCCGAAAACACCATCATCGGCAATACCTGCCTCTATGGTGCCACCAATGGCCGCCTCTTTGCGGCGGGTCAGGCAGGCGTGCGCTTTGCCGTGCGTAACTCTGGTGCAGAGGCGGTGGTCGAAGGCTGCGGCGCGAATGGCTGTGAGTACATGACGGGTGGCCGCGTTGCGATCCTCGGACCTGTTGGGGACAATTTCGGCGCCGGTATGACGGGCGGCATGGCCTGGATCTGGGATCCGAAGAACATCTTCTCCCGCGTCGCCAACCCGGACTCCATCGACTGGTATCCGCTCGCCGACATGTCGGAAGAGCATATCGGGCGCTATCAGACGCTGCTCGAAATGCACGCTGAACGCACCGGTTCAAAGCGCGCAAAAGAGCTTCTGGAGAACTGGGGCAAGACGCTGCAGCAGACCCACTTCATCGTCCCCAAAGAGGTCGCTGACCGCATCCTTGGTAGTAAGCTGCCAGAGCTGCAGGCGGTCTAGGGGCCGGCGCGCTGAAAATAAGGCATGACCCCTCGATCCCTCGCTGCTACCTTAAATTAAAGGGTAGCCAGGGATGGGGGGTCATGCTGCTACGCCGCGTATCGAAACATCTAGGCGACCAGAACTGGCTGGCGGTCGCGCTCGACTTTCTCGTCGTGATTGCCGGTGTGTTTTCGCCATGCAGGCCGAGAACTGGTATTCCTCGCGGCAGGACCGCGCCGACGGGGACCAGCTGCTAAGGCGCCTCTATAATGACTACACCGGCATGGAATATGTGCTGAAGTCATCAGTCGTAGCCATCGACGGGGCTTTTCGACAGACAGACCATCTCATCAAAATCCATGATGGGCGCGACGCTGACGAGCATGAAGAGGATATTCTCTACAGGATCGTTGGCACGTCGCTGCAGACGACACCGCCTCCTCAGCCCATCGCCACACAGTCCGAAATGATGTCGTCCGGCCAGGTCAGGCTCATTGAGGATCGCCAGTTGCTCGCAGCTTTCAACAATTTCGAGCTGCGCCGGGCCTATACTACCAATTCATACGATCAGATATCCGACACCATCCAGCCCATTCGCCGCGAAATTTATTCCAAGATGGCGCTGCTGGATGAGTTGAACGAAGAAGGTGAAGTGCTCTTCGGCGCCGCTAGCGAAATCGACATTGATTGGTTGCTGAGCGACCCGGAAATCTATCGGTCTCTCACGCTGATGAGGCGCATGCAGGGGCAGTACCTGATGCAGCTCCAAATGTTGGAGGCGCAGGCGCACGATGTAGTCGTAGCGCTTGAAGAAAAACTCGGTGTGCCGGGACGCCATGATGAGTTCCTGCATGCTGATGACGTCGATGCAGAAGCTGCTCCTCAAGTGACCGGAGAACCTCAAACTGGCGAAGACTCATGAAGGGCCGCAGGTAAGGCCTTGCGCTGGCACCTCGGCGCGCCCAATTGAAACCGCAATGCCAGACAGAGAAACCAGTTGATCGCCTGACATGAGCAAACAGGATTATTACGAAGTATTGGGCGTCTCGAAAGACGTCGACGCAAAGGCTCTGAAGAGCGCCTATCGCAAGCTTGCGCTGAAATACCACCCTGACCAGAACCCCGGCGACGATGCTGCCGAGGCGAAGTTCAAGGAAGTCGGCGAAGCCTATGCGATCCTCTCCGATCCGGAAAAACGCGCAGCCTATGACCGGTTCGGCCATGCAGCCTTTGATGGTGGCGGTGCAGGTCCCGGCGGCGGTAATCCGTTCGGTCAGGGCGATCCTGGCGACATCTTCGAGAATATCTTCAGCCAGGTCTTCGGTGGCGGCTTTGGCGGCGGTGGCCGTCGTCGCAATGGTCCCGCACGCGGCAACGACCTTCGCTATGATCTGGAAATCTCGCTCGAGGACGCCTTCACCGGCAAGGACACCGAAATCACGCTGCCGACGGCTGTTGATTGCGGCACCTGCGAGGGCAGCGGCGCAGAGCCCGGCACCAGCCCCGAAACCTGTCCAACCTGTCAGGGCGCAGGCCGCGTTCGCGCCCAACAGGGCTTCTTCACCATGGAACGCACCTGCGCGCGCTGCTCTGGCCGCGGCAAGGTCATTCCGAACCCGTGCAAGACGTGCGGCGGTGCAGGCCAAGTCCGCGAAGAGCGCACGCTTCAGGTCAAGATCCCTGCAGGTGTCGAGAGCGGTATGCGTATCCGCCTCGCCGGCGAGGGTGAGCCAGGTCTCAATGGTGGGCCAAAGGGCGACCTCTACATTTTCATCGACGTATCCGAGCACGACATCTTTGAGCGCGATGGGCCGAACCTCTATTGCCCGGCGCCCGTGCCGATGGTGACCGCGGCCCTTGGCGGCGAGATCGAGATCCCGACCATCGATGGTGGCCGCGCCCGCGTCACCGTGCCTGAAGGCGCGCAGACGGGCCGCAAGCTGCGCCTGCGCGGCAAGGGCATGCCATCGCTTCGTGGCTCCGGCCATGGCGGCGACCTCTTTGTCGAGATGATTGTCGAGACCCCGTGCAACCTTTCTGCCCGCCAGAAAGAGCTGCTGCGTGAGTTCTGCGAATGCTCAGGCGCTGACTGCAACCCGGAAAGCGAAGGCTTTCTCGGCCGCGTCAAGAAGTTCTGGGATGGCATGACCGGCGAGGATGGCCAGCGCCCGAACTAGGCGCTGGTGCCCACAGCCTCAGCGATTTCCGCACAGGTTGCCTTCATCCGCGCAATGTCCTGCGGACGTGACAGGCGGTGGTCGCCATCCTTGATGAGGTGGAAGACCAGGTCTTCGCTTGTCATGGCACTCACTAGCCGCTCTGCATGCTTCCACGGCACATCCGGGTCCTGCATCCCCTGCAGGATGCGCACAGGTCCGTTAAAACTGATCGCTTCGTCCAGTATCGACCAGGTCCTCCCGTCCTCGATCAGCGCACGCGTAATCGGGTAAGGATCGCCATAGTCCGAAGGGCGAAGGTGCATCCCCTTTTCCATGATCTCAGCCTGCACCTCGCTTGAGAATTCAGGCCACATCAGCTTCTCGGTAAAGTCCGGCGCGGGCGCAATGAGGACCAGCCCCTTCACGCGGTCCGGCAGCGCCATCATCGATAGCAGCGCTATCCAGCCGCCCATGCTGGAACCGACAAGGATGAGGTCGCCGTCTGTCTGCGCTGTGATTGCCGCCAGTGCGTCTTCGCGCCAGGCGCTGATCGTGCCGTGCTCGAATGCGCCGCCTGACTGGCCGTGCCCGGAATAGTCGAAAGCGAGGAAGCTGTGGCCCTGCGCAGCGGCCCATGTTTCAAGCTCGGTGACCTTGCCGCCCATCATGTCGGACTTGAACCCCGACAGCCATACAAAGGTGAGGCCGGTCTTCCCGTGACTGCGTCGGAAGGCGATACGGCGCCCTTGAGGCGTTTCGAAATACTGTGTCGTCATGGCACGAAGGCGTTGCGCGCGCTGCAGGTATTGTCAACCAAGTCCCTTGGCGAACGCCTTGCTTACGCGCTAGAGCGGCTGTGAATTGCTGCATTCACGCCAGAACGAGTGCGAGAGAAAGATCCTGTGCGCATGACAGAGACGGCGCTGCCAGACCTTGGCGGCAAGACCATACTCCAGGTGATCCCCGAAATGTCGGCCGGCGGGGCTGAGCGCACGACGCTGGAAGTCGCAGAAGCCATCATCGAAGCAGGCGGGCGCGCCATCGTTGCCAGTGAAGGTGGCCGGCTTGTCAGCGCACTGGAGGCTGCAGGCGGCGAGCATGTGCCATTCGCCCTGAAGACAAAGAACCCGCTCAGCATCTATTCCAATGCAGGTAAGCTGGCAGACCTGATCGAGGCGTGCGGCATCGATCTCGTCCATGCGCGGTCGCGTGCGCCAGCATGGAGCGCGCTCTGGGCTGCGCGCCGGACAGGCCGGGCTTTCGTGACGACCTATCATGGCGCCTATTCCGGCAAGTCTGCGCTGAAGAAGGTCTACAACTCTGTCATGGCGCGCGGCGACGTTGTCATCGCAAATTCCGAATGGACTGCCGGCCATGTCCAGTCCGTCCACAGCACACCGGGCGAGCGCCTCGTCACCATCCCGCGCGGCGTGGACTTCGACGTGTTCGATGAGGCTGCCGTCAGCCCGGACCGGATCGAGGCGATCCGTAACAATTGGCAGATCGAAGCGGCAAAGCCGACCATACTGCTCCTGCCCGGACGCCTGACGAGCTGGAAGGGCCAGCTTGTGGCGATTGAGGCTTTCTCCAAGCTTGATGAAAGCCTGCGCGCTGGCACCATCCTGATCCTCGCAGGCGACGCGCAGGGGCGCGACAAATACCAGGAAGAGCTGGAGCAGGCGATCGAGACCTATGGCCTTGGGCATGCTGTCCGCATCGTCGGTCATACCGATGACATGGCTGCGGCGTATGCTGCGTCGGATATCGTTCTTGCCCCTTCCACGCGTCCCGAAGCGTTCGGCCGGGTTGCCGCCGAGGCGTCTGCCATGGGCAAACCGGTCATTGCTGCAGATCATGGCGGGCAGCGTGAGATCGTTGAGGACAGGCGTACAGGACTACGGGTTGAGCCAGGAAACCCTGCATCACTGGCCACCGCAATCGGCGCGCTCCTTGCATTGGACGGGCCAGAACGACACGCGATTGGCGCAGCTGGCCGTGCCCATGTGCGTGAGCGGTTTTCAAAACGGGGTCTGCAGGTTGCAACCCTGTCGGTTTACAAACGCGTCTTCGAAGCGCGTGAGGAGCAGTTGAATTGAGCAGAAGCGCTAATCCTGGAGAGAAAGCCAGGCGCGTCCTCGTCATTAAACTCAGCGCTCTGGGCGATTTCGTCCTGGCGCTTGGTGCCATGCGCGCGATCCGCGCAGCCCATCCCAAAGCAAGCATCACGCTTCTGACAACGCCGCCCTATGAGGGGCTCGCAAAGGCAACCGGTTTTTTCCAGAAGATCGAGACGGATGGACGCCCTGACGGGCTGAAGGCAACGCGCGCGCTCCTCAAGCGCATCCGCGACCAGAAATACGATATCGTCTACGACCTCCAGACATCGGGCCGCACGGCGAACTATTTCAAGGCGCTGAACATGCCGCTCCGCAAGCCGCCGCTCTGGTCCGGCCATGCCTCCGGTGCTGCATTCGAGCACAAAGGAGCCGAGCGCGAGCGTATGCACAGCATCGACCGGTTCGGCGCGCAGCTGGAAATTGCCGGTCTCGGGCCAGAAACGACCGGAGGCCAATGGCCGCCAATGCCGGACATGTCCTTTGTGCGCAGGGCGCTGGGCGACTCGCCGTCACTCCTGCCGGAATACTTTTCAATTTATGGGCCCTATGCGCTGATGATCCCCGGCGCTTCCAGCCATCGTAGCGCCAAACGCTGGCCACCCGAACGCTACGCGGCGCTTGCCTCTCGCATCGCAGAAGCAGGCGTCACGCCTGTCCTGATCGGGTCGAAAGCCGAGGCCGAAATCGCTCAAACCATCTGCCAGGCAGAGCCGCGTACCAAGAACCTCGTCAACCGGACCAGCCTCTTCCAGATTGTGACACTTGCCGATCAGGCGCTTTTTGCTGTTGGCAATGACACCGGGCCGATGCATATGGCGGCACTATCTCGTTGTCCGGGCGTTGCCCTTTTTGCCACAAGCGAGAGCGACCCTGACAAGGCCGCGCCGCGCGGCGCGCAGATGATTATCTGTCAGGCGCCGACGCTCGATGAGCTTAGCGTGCGTGATGTCTGGCAGGCCGTTCAGATGCTTGGTGCAATTCCAGGGCGCGATAAAGTCGCCCAAACTTGAAAATTCGCCCGGAAATCGGCATATTCCGGTACGCTTTAATTTGCTCAAAGGAGAAGAGCCATAGCACGTAGACCGCATGCGGCACCGCCATCCAAAAGAAACGCAGGGCCGCGCATCAATCGGGATATCAAGGCAGACAAGGTTCTGCTGATCGACGAAGAAGGTGAAAAGCAGGGCATTATGCCCCTCATGGCGGCACTTGATGCTGCTGCTGAGGCTGGCCTCGACCTTGTGGAAGTGTCGCCTAACCAGGAAGTCCCGGTCTGCAAGATCATCGACTATGGTAAGCTCCGCTACGAAGAGCAGAAGAAGAAGGCGGCTGCCAAGAAGAAGCAGAAGTCCGCTGAGCTCAAAGAAATCAAGATGCGTCCGAACATCGATGTTCACGACTATGAGGTGAAAACCCGGTCGATGACGCGCTTCTTCGAAGAAGGCGACAAGGTGAAAGTCACGCTCCGCTTCCGCGGTCGCGAAATGGCGCACCAACACCTCGGCATGGAGCTCCTCCAGAAGGTGAAAGAAGAATTTGCCGAGATGGCAAAAGTCGAGCTGGAGCCAAAGCTCGAAGGTCGCCAGATGACCATGGTGATGGCACCGCGCTAGGGCGCGGTCGCTTTCAGCGTTCAGACTATTGCCATTACGCCGCCTCCCCACCAGAAGGTGGGGTCCATGGCGGCTGTGGGGTGATCGCTCAACCGTCATGGGCCCCAGCTTGCGTTGGGAATGCGGAGGACAGGCGCGCTGCGAACTTTCGCTGCAGTGGCATGTCCTGACGCCTTGATTTAGGCGCGCCTTTCCGTCATAAGCCCCCTCTTTCGAGCACTGCGGGCCAAAACGGCATGCCTGCGGGCTCATGAACGACTAGACAGTGGTCGCCACGTGCGTCCCGACAGGAGATCGAAATGCCGAAGATGAAGACCAAGAAGGCCGCTGCGAAGCGGTTCAAGTTCACGGCCACAGGCAAGCTCAAGCACGGCGTCGCCGGCAAGCGTCACCGCCTGATCAGCCACAACGCGAAGTACATCCGTCAGAACCGCGGCACCAAGCCGGTTGCTGATGCGGACGTCGCACGCGTCAAGAAGTACCTGCCCTACGGCCTCTAGGCCGGACGCAGATCGAACTCGAACCGTATTTGAACTAGCAGGAGGCCCAGATGCCCCGTTCACGTAACAAAGTGCCGGCACACGCCCGCCACAAGAAGATCATCAAGGCAGCCAAAGGCTATTATGGTCGCCGCAAGAATACGTTCCGCACGGCAAACGCTGCTGTCTGGAAAGCTGGCCAGTACGCCTATATCGGCCGCAAGCAGAAGAAGCGCACCTTCCGTTCGCTCTGGATCCAGCGCATCAATGCGGCTGTCCGCATCCATGACGAAGAGCTGACCTATTCGCGCTTCATCGACGGCCTCACCAAGGCTGGCATCGAAGTTGACCGTAAAGTCATGGCTGACCTTGCCGTCCACGAACCAGAAGCTTTTGGCGCACTGGTGGAGAAGGCCAAGGGCGCGCTCGCAGCTTAAGCGTTCCGCTTTTCGCATTTCTCCGCTATTTCCGACCGCCAAGGCGGGGCGGAAAAGCCCCGTTCGGCCTTAAACCCAACGGGGCTTTTTCATGTCTGAACTCGATAAGATCGAAAAAGAAGCGCTCGATGCGCTGGCTGCAGCAGGTGACCTTGCTGCGCTCGACGCGGTACGCGTGGCCGAGCTCGGCAAGAAAGGCCGCATCTCCGGCCTTATGAAGACACTCGGCGGCATGAGCCCGGAAGAGCGCCAGGACATGGGCCCCAAGCTCAATGGCCTGCGCAACCGTGTTCAGGACGCCGTAGAGGCGCGCAAGTCAGAGCTGGAAGAAGCCGAGCTGGAGAAAAAACTCCAGACCGAGCGCATCGACATGACCCTCCCGCCGGTTGCGGCGCCTGAGGGCAAGCTGCACCCGGTCATGCAGGTCTTCGAAGAGATCGCCGCTATCTTCGGCGATATGGGCTTCACGGTCGCTGAAGGCCCGGACATTGAGGACGACTGGCACAATTTCACGGCACTGAACTTCCCGGAAGGCCACCCGGCGCGTGAGACGCACGACACCTTCTTCTTCCACCCGCAGGAAGGCGCGGCGCCAAAAGTGCTTCGTACCCATACCAGCCCTGTTCAGGTGCGCGTGATGGAGGCCCAGAAGCCGCCAATCCGCATCCTCGTGCCGGGCCGTGTCTACCGTAATGACTGGGATGCGACCCACACGCCGATGTTCCACCAGGTCGAAGGCCTCGTCATCGAGAAGAACATCCATATGGGCCACCTGAAAGGGTGCCTGATCGATTTCGTGCGTGAGTTCTTCGAGGTCGATAATGTCGAGGCACGCTTCCGCCCGCACTTCTTCCCGTTCACCGAGCCGTCGGCCGAGATGGACGTGAAATACACCAAGGTCGGCGATTCGATCGAGATCGGCGAAGGCGATAGCTGGATGGAAATCCTCGGCTCCGGCATGGTCCATCCGAACGTGCTGCGCAATTGCGGCATCGATCCGGACGAGTATCAGGGCTTCGCCTTCGGCATGGGCGTCGACAGGCTCGCCATGCTGAAATATGGCATGCCGGACCTTCGCCCCTATTTCGAAGCCGATGCAGGCTGGAGCCGTCACTATGGCTTCCGGCCATGGGCAACGCCCAGCGTGTCCGGCGGGCTGAGCTAGAAGGCGGGACAGGCCATGGGCAACGGTAACAAGGCAGAGATGCTGATTGCGATCTGCGCGGTGATCACCAGCGCGATTGCGGTCTTCATTGCCTGGGACCAGGGACGCGTCATGCGTGCCCAGCAGCATGGCGCCGTCTTCCCCGTCGTTCAGATCGAGGGCTTCGTCTCGGAGACCCCCTCGACCTCTGCAATGGGTATCCGCCTGACCAATAGCGGTGTTGGCCCGGCCCTGATCGAGCGGGTCGAGATGCTGAAGGATGGTGAGATCGTTGAGGACCTGACGCCCTACGCGGACACATTCCCGCCTGGCTATCAGCAATCCTGGTCGAGCCTGATTGGCCGCGCCGTCGCGCCCGGCGACACCATCATGCCCCTGCGGGTCGACTGGCCGCGCGGGCAGGTGACGCTCGAACAACGCAATGCTGCTGCGGCGGCGTGGAGCGAGCTCGATGTGGAAATCTGCTACTGCTCTGTCTTCGACCGCTGCTGGACGGCGCGCGGCCTTGGTATGGGCGTCAGCATGAGCCGTGCTGAACCTGTCAAACGCTGCCAGCGCAGCGAAAAAGATATTTTCGAGGACCTCGCGGACGATGTGCGCGCCCCTCAAACCGAACCGACCCCGGAAGTGGAATAGACGATGAAGTTCACACTCTCATGGCTGCAGGACTATCTCGCGACCAAGGCGCCGCTGGATGATATCCTTGCGACGATGCTGAAGGCTGGCCTCGAGGTCGAGCATGTCGAGGATCCGGGCGAGAAACTGTCCGAGTTCACCGTGGCCCATGTCACCGCAGCCGAGCCGCATCCGGATGCTGACCGGCTGCGCGTCTGCACGGTAGAGACCAAGGACGGCACCAAGCAGATCGTCTGCGGTGCGCCAAACGCCCGCGCTGGTATGACGGCCATCTACGCCCCGCTCGGCACCTATATTCCCGGTCTCGACTTCGCGCTCGACAAGAAGCCACGCGAGATCCGCGGCATCGAAAGCCACGGCATGCTCTGCTCCACCAAGGAGATTGAGGCGGGCGAAGACCATGACGGCATCGCGGACCTCAAAGGCGACTGGAAAGTCGGCACGCCAGCTGCCGAAGCCCTCGGCCTGACCGACAAGGTCATTGATTTCGAAGTCACCCCGAACCGTCCAGACTGGCTCGGTGTGCAGGGCATTGCCCGCGACCTCGCTGCAGCGGGGGCAGGGCGCTTCCTCGAAAACCCGATCAAGAAGGTCGAAGGCAGCTTCGACTGTCCAGTCGATATCCAGCTTGAAGCCCCGCAGGCCTGCCCGGTCTTCGCTGGTGCGCTTGTGCGCGGTGTCACCAATGGCCCATCGCCGGACTGGATGCAGCAGCGCCTGAAAGCGCTCGGCATCACGCCGCGTTCGCTGCTCGTCGACATCACCAATTACATCTCGTTCGACCGGGCCCGCCCGCTGCACGCTTATGACGCTGCAAAGCTGAAGGGCGCTGTTGTTGCCCGTCTTGGCCGCGAGGGCGAGAAGCTGGAAGCCATTGACGGCAAGACCTATGAGATCGGCACCGAAATGTGCGTCATCGCCGATGATAGCGGCCCTATCGGTCTCGGCGGCGTGATGGGCGGCCAGTCCACGGCCGTCAGCGCAGAGACGACCGACGTCTTCATCGAGAGCGCCTGGTTCGACCCGCTTCGCACAGCCCGTACCGGCCGCGATACCGGCATCATTTCTGACGCCCGCTACCGCTTTGAGCGCGGCGTGGATCCGCAAAGCTGCGTCGATGGCCTCAACTTCGCGCTCATGCTCATCAAGGAGTATGGCGGCGGTGAGGTTTCGGTTAGCCGTATCGCGGGTCAGCCTCCGGCGCCGCATGCCAAGGTCCTGTTCGACAAGCGCGACGTTGCCCGCCTCACAGGCCTCGAAATCAAGCCAGCTGATCTGAAGAAAATGCTGAAGGATCTTGGCTTCGGCCTCGAGGATACTGGCGAGGCCTGGTACCTCACCGTGCCAAGCTGGCGCTTCGACATTGAGCAGTCCGCCGACATCGTCGAGGAGGTCGCCCGCCTCACCGGCTACGACAAGCTGCCGACCCAGTCGCTGCCACCGCTCGAAGGTGGACGCACTGCCGTTATCACGCCGACGCAGGCCCGCATCCGTGCGGCGCGCCGTGTCATGGCGGCTCGCGGCTTCCTCGAAACCGTGACCTGGTCCTTCATGCCGAAGGAGCAGGCAAAGCTGTTCGGCGGCGGCAGTGATGCCCTCACCCTCTCGAACCCGGTCGCAAGCGAGCTCAACCAGATGCGCCCAAGCATTCTCGCCAACCTCGCCGTCGCCGCCCAGCGCGGCGCAGATCGCGGCGAGCGGGAGATGCGCCTCTTCGAAGCTGGTCCTGTCTATCTCGGTGATGGCCCGAAGGACCAGCGCAATGTCGTCGCGGCGCTTGTGCGTCCCGTGACCGCCCGCCACTGGAGCGGCGCGCTCTCGCCTTATGACGCCATCGCGGCCAAGGCGGACCTCTTTGCCCTTCTGGCAGAGCTCGACCAGCCGCCAGAGCGTTTCCAGATCGAAGCCCCGCGCCAGGACCACTGGCATCCGGGCCAGTCGGCCTGCCTGAAGCTGGGACCGAAAGTCACCATCGCGCATTTCGGCGCGCTGCACCCGCGCGTCCTGAAGGAGCTTGATGTCGACGGCCCTGCCTATGGCTTTGAGCTCAATCTCAACGCCCTGCCGATGATGAAGGCGAAAGCCACCAAGACGCGCCCCGTGCTGCAACGCGCTGACCTGACGCCGATCCGCCGCGACTTCGCGTTCGTTGTCGATGAAAGCGTACCGGCTGGCGATATCGTCCGTCAGGCCCGCGCCGGCGACAAGAAGCTCATCACCGCGGTCGATGTTTTCGACGTCTATCAGGGCAAGGGCATCGACCCGGGCAAGAAGTCCGTCGCCATTGAAGTCACGATCCAGCCGGAAGGCGAAACGCTGAAGGACAAGGAGATCGACAAGATCGCCGAAGCCATCATCGCCAACGTGACCAAGGCCACCGGCGGTGTGTTGCGGGGATAGCCGTATCGCGCTTAAGCTTGCCCTCTAAGGCGGGGGCAAGCAGCCATGGCGATGCATCACATCATGACGCAGATGGGGCTGCGCAAACGGCTCTACACGCAGATGGAGCCGACGGCGCGCGAGAGAAACGGCCTCTCGCCCTTCAACCTGTTCATCGTCATCCTGGTCCTGCTCAGCTTCCTCGCGCTCGCGCTGGAGACAGAGCCGACCATGGGCGAGGCGTGGATGCGCGCCATCGACGTCTTCAACGTCGCGATCATCATCATCTTCGCGCTGGAATACCTCCTTCGGCTCTGGGTGGCGGGTGAAAACCCTGAATATCGCGGCGTTCGCGGGCGCATGCGCTATATCTTCTCCTTTTACGCGCTGGCAGACCTCATTGCGTTTCTGCCGGAGCTTCTCTGGATTATCTTTGCGCCAGATGGTGCGGCAGCGCAGGTCATAATGGTGCTCAAGGTTCTGCGCCTCGCCCGACTTGCGAAGATATCTCGCTTCATTCCTGCATTTGATATTCTCGGCGCTACGCTCTCGCGAGCAGGTCAGCAGCTCTTTGTCACGCTCGCCATGGCGATGGCGCTCGTCTACATCTCGGCGGTGTTGCTGTATTTCGTTGAGGGTGTTGGCGGGGAGCAGCAGGAAAACTTCGCTTCCATCCCCCGTGCCATCTGGTGGGCCGTCGCGACACTGACAACAGTCGGCTATGGCGACGTTTATCCTGTGACGCCGCTGGGACGTTTCTTCGCATCCGTCATCGCGATTGCCGGCATCGGTATGGTCGCCCTGCCTGCCGGTGTGTTCGCCAGCGCCTTCTCAGATGAGATACGAGACCGTGAAACCGCCAAGCTTGAGCGCCGCGAAAAGGCGCTGGAAAAGCGGATGGATAAGCTTGAGGCTGAGCGCGAAGAAAGTGGGACACACGGGTAAGTGATCCCCACCCTAACCCGACCCGCAAGGGGGAAGGGAATTTCTCGCGCTTTCTGAAGAGTTTGGGCACTAGCACTACCGCTTGCACCCCCTCCCCGCTTGCGGGGAGGGTCGGGGTGGGGCTCTAGCCGCTACTCATCCGCCTCCGGCTCATCCATCGCCATGACGATCTGCGCATAGCTGCGTGACAAATGCCCCATATTCTCGACGCTGAGGCGCTCATTGGTGCCGTGGAAGCCTGCAAGGTCCGCCGGGCCCACAATGCTCGGCGCGAACCGGTAGACATTGTCCGTAATGGCGCTGGCATAGCGCGCATCCGTCGCCCCGATAACGAGGGCAGGGGTCACAGGCGCGCCGCCGCCAACTTCGCTCGCCACAGCGTGGAGCACGCCGTAAGCCCGGTTATCCGTCGCGCTGACGCCAGAGGCTTCGCTGCCAATGCCGCCTTCGACTGGTGCATATTCAAGGCCCTCAATGTCAGAGGTCACCTCACCGATATGATCCAGAATGTCCTGCACCGAATTGTTCGGATGGACGCGGAAGTTGACGATAGCGGTTGCCCGCTGCGCCAGTACGTTTTCCTTGGCGGAGCCTGACAGCATTGTTGGTGCCGTCGTTGTGCGGATCATCGCATTGCCTTGCGGAGAGGCTGCAAAGCCGCTCTCGACCATGCCGCCAAGCAGCCATTGGTTCGCAAGCGCCATGCGCTGGACAAAGCCCATCTCACCGGCAACGACCTGCATCATGTCGGAAGTTGGAGAGGCAGAGAGGTCAGCGTCCATCTGGGTCTCATCCAGCGCGATCAGCGCCCGCGACAGGCGCACAGTGGCGCTGTCGCGCGGCGGCGCAGATGAGTGCCCGCCCTCAGCCGTGACGGTGATCTGGACGGTGACATAGCCTTTCTCGGCCACGCCGATCAGGCCGAGCGTGCCACCTGTGACAGGATTGTCCTGAACCACCATGAAGCCTTCATCGAGCGCCATGATTGGAGAGACACCGCGCTCCTTCAGGAGGGCGATGCCTGCCTCTGCGCCAGAGCCAGAGACTTCTTCATCATGGCCGAGCTGAACCAGGATCGTGCGCTGCGGCTCAAACCCGTCGCGGGCCAGCGCATCGAGGCCTTCCATGATCGCAACGAGGGATCCCTTATCGTCCATCGCGCCGCGTCCATAGACATAGCCATCGACAATCTCGCCAGCGAAAGGCGCGCCGGTCCAGTCGCCTTCGGTGCCGATATTCACCGGGACGACATCCTGGTGCGCCATGAGGAGAAGCGGGTCCAGGGCAGGGTCAGACCCCTCCCATGTGTAGAGGACTGTATATCCGCCGGGCACGGTCTCTTTCGATGCGGCGTCATGGAAAGCGGGATAGGTCTCTTCCAGCCAGGCCTGCAGCTCAAGCCATGGGCCTTCCTGACCGGGACGCGGGTCGCCGGATGACAGGGTGATCGTGCGGAACTGGATGGCCTCAGAGAGGTGCCGGGCGGCCCTCTCGGCCGAAATAGCCGGCGGCTCTGGCAGCTCGACTTGCTGCACTGTGTCCGGCACGCCGCCATAATTAAGGGTGCGGATGACCAGAACGGCAATCAGGCCCAGAAAGGCAAAGCCCACCCCAAGCAGGATTTTCTTGAACATACCGGCCCTCCCTCAATCGCCGTGGCTTTGCGGGCCACTCTGGTGCGCGCGGCGCGCGCGGGCAAGGGGGCGTGCCAGCCTTAGTTCACGAGCTGGCAGTAATAGACCTTGTTCTCGCCATCGCTGCGATCTTCGCTAAGGCGTAGAACCTCTCCTTCGCGCATGATGTGCACGTGAAATCGATCAAGGGTGGAAGTGTTGGTGAATTCGGCGAGGTGGTCCTCGCCGCTAAAGACATAGCTGCGATCACTCAGTGTCAGCCGTCCATTGAAGAAGACCTTGCCAGCGCCGCTTGCGATAAACTCGTTGATGTTTTCGCGCACTGGCGCGACGCCTGCGCCGCTCATTTCGATCGTATCGTATTCGGCTTCGAGTATGCCGGCAGACCCGTCCAGATCACATGACCAAGCAACCTGCGTGCGCTCACGCGGAGAGGCCGGAAGGGCAAGTGCCAATATGAAGGCGAGCGGGAGAAGGTGCATTGGGAAGAGGTCTCCGCTGGCAAAGCGCCAGCAGAGACATCTCTACACCATTTAGGTGTGCGAATCTAATGAAATGCCGCCGATGCGGGCGTTATGCCTGACCAGATACCGCCAGAACGTCCTCAACAGTCCGCAGGCCCGGCTTCGGAGACGTTACCAGAACCGCCATATTGCCTGGAAGGTGCTTGTTATCGAGCATCTTCTCGTGTGCTGCCGGGATATCCGCCCATGGGAAGACCTCTGACATGCAAGGGTCGATCCGCCGGTCGATGACCAGCTGGTTCGCCGCAGAGGCTTGCGCGAGGTTGGCAAAGTGGGAGCCTTGCACCCGCTTCTGGCGCATCCAGAGGAAGCGCGCATCCATGGTCAGGTTGAAGCCAGTCGTACCCGCACAGATGACCACCATGCCGCCGCGCTTCACGACGAAGACGGAAACCGGGAAAGTGCTTTCGCCCGGATGTTCGAATACGATGTCGACATCCTTCTTGCCGGTAATCTCCCAGATCGCCTTACCGAACTTGCGGTTCTCGCGCATGTAATCTGAGAATTCAGGTCCGTTCACCTTGGGCAGCTGACCCCAGCAATTGTAGTCCTTGCGGTTCAGCACGCCCTTGGCACCCATCGAATAGACAAAGTCGAACTTCTCATTGTCCGAAACAACGCCGATCGCGTGTGCACCCGTCACAGCACATAGCTGGACGCCGAAGCTGCCAAGACCGCCAGATGCCCCCCAGACGAGGACATTGTTGCCCGGCTTCACGATATGCGGGCGGTGGCCGAACAGCATGCGATAGGCTGTGGCGAGCGTCAGCGTATAACAGGCGCTTTCTTCCCAAGTGAGGTGCTTTGGACGCGGCATACACTGGCGCGCCTGAACGCGGCAGAACTGCGCGAATGAGCCGTCCGGCGTCTCATAACCCCAGATACGCTGGGACGGGGAGAACATCGGGTCGCCGCCATTGCACTCCTCATCGTCGCCATCGTCCTGGTTACAGTGAATGACGACTTCGTCGCCCGGCTTTACGCGCGTAACCTTGCGGCCCACGGCCCACACGATGCCCGCGGCATCAGAGCCTGCGACATGGAAATCGGCCTTGTGGACGTCAAAAGGCGAAATCGGCTCACCAAGGCCAGCCCAGATGCCGTTATAGTTGACGCCTGCCGCCATGACGAGCACCAGCACTTCGTCGGAATCGATCTCCGGAACTGGTACCTGCTCAACCTGCATGGCGGTATTCGGGCGCCCGTGACGCTCGCGGCGAATCGCCCAGGCATGCATGAATTTGGGCACGTGGAACTCGGGCGGAATCTCGCCGACTTCGTAAATATCTTTCTTCTCACGCGCCTTTGTCGCAACACTCATTCTACAAATCCTCCGATAGTCCTCTTGTGAGCAATATTTTTGTTTTGCTTCACAAATCTCCTCAATGGCGGGACACTGACCAAATCATTGACGCGAAGGCAAGGAAAAATTTGCTGCAGCGCAACATCCAGTGTCCGAAGATTGAGAGTTCCCCGTTCATGCAGCCTGCCGAGATCGTTTACCTGAACGGTTCATTTGTGAAAAAGGAAGACGCCTGCCTGTCGCCGTTCGACAGGGGCTTCCTGTTCTCCCATGCCGCCTATGAAGTGACAGGCGTTTTCGATGGCGCGCTCATCGATTTTGATGGCCACATGGCGCGCCTCAATCGCACGCTGGAGGGCATTGATATTCCGCGTGAGGGCCTCGCCGATCACCTGCGGAAGCTGCATGAGGAGCTCATCGCAAGAAACGGCGTCACCGAAGGCTTTGTCTATCTTCAGGTCACGGGCGGCGCGTATGGCCGGCGCGAATTCGGCGGCCCTGAAACGCTGAGCCCGGGCATCTTCATGTTCTGCGAGACACGCAATCTGATCGGCGAGAAGGCGCAGCATGGCGTCTCTGCAATCACAATCGAAGATCAGCGCTGGAAGCGCCGCGACTACAAGACGACCCAGCTTCTCTCTCAGGCGCTGGCCTATCGTGAGGCGGAACGCGTCGGCGCATTCGGTGCCATTCTCCACGAAGACGGCATGGTGACCGAGGGGGCCTCGGCGAATCTATGGGTCGTGCTGGATGCCGAGACGCTGGTGACCCGGAATCTCGGCCGTCAGATCCTGCCAGGTATCACCCGCCAGTCCGTGCTGGACCATCTGGGCCGCGAGGGCATCACCGTTGAGGAACGCGCCATTGCCCTGCCAGAACTTCTGGCCGCACGCGAAGTGTTCACCACGTCCGCCACCGGATTGATTCTGCCGGTCGTCGAGCTTGATGGCACTCCGGTTGGCAACGACAGGCCCGGCCCGGTTACCCGCCGCGTGCAGGGACAGTATTATCGCGGGATTGGCGCAGATCTGGGTGCCCGCGCGCCATGGCTCAACGAGGCCTGATAATCGCCCGCCGGGCTGAGATCGTATTCATCAGCTTTACCGTCAGGATCATGGAGGCCAGAACCACCGTGATCAGGTTCGCGATGATGATGGGCAGGCTGCCGATCATCACGCCATAGACCAGCCAGAACGCAATACCGGTCGTGAACAGCAGGTACATGTAAAGTGAGAGGCCATCGGTGTTTCGGGTCCGAATCACCAGGATCGCCTGAGGCACAAAGCTCGCCGTTGTAAGGCACGCGGCCACCAGCCCAAGAAAATCAGCCATCTCCGCCCCAGTCTTTACCTGAAAGCGGCGAAATAGCATGGCTGAAGGCAGCCTGTCTCTGACTTAATCGCGTCCGTCTGGTTTGCGCGGGCCACGCCCGATCACTTCGCCCTCGATGATCTCACCGCCGTCATCGCCCGGCGACGTCCCATCCGGACTGATCGCGAACGGTCCGACCTTCAGGCCCGCACCCGACGTATCGATGACCCCGTCCAGAAGCTTCACCGGAATGGCGAGGCAGATCGCCGCAAATGCTCCCCAGAAGCCAAGAATGGCCGCATCGGTCAGCGTCAGACGGCTCTCAAGATCGACTTCGGTAAACAGCGCCGAAATCCCGGCAAAGGCAACGAAAAGGATGCCGCCCAGCACGACCATGCCAACGAATTTCGGTGCAAGCTTCTGAAGTCCGGGCCATGGCGGTGGGCGCTGTTTGACGGCGCGCAGGACGACAGGGCGCACTGCCGTCATCACGGCCGCGATCAGCACGACCATGATGGCGCTGCGCTCCATGACCACGGCCGTCAGGATGGCGAGCGGCAGGGAAAGCAAGGCTGCAAGCCGCAGGGCAAGGCTCAGTCGGATAAGGCCGGTCATGTATTCTGCTCCAGACTGCGCCCTGTTGCGCCATTACGCCTTGGCTGTTGATCGTGGCGGCTGGTCTGCCCGTGTGAGCAGACACGCCCGCGGGGCGCCTTCTCAGCGCAAGATTGTTTTGCGAGCGGCGTGATGCAATCCCCCAACTGGTAGAACTTGCCCTGACGCTACGTTCGGTACATGTTGCGCCGCAATATAAGGAGGAGCGTATAAATGAGTGAACGCGATTACCAGCACGATGCCGACAGGCCGTGGATTTTCCGTACTTATGCGGGCCATTCCACCGCGGCGAAATCCAACGCGCTCTACCGCTCCAACCTTGCGCGCGGCCAGACAGGCCTCTCCATCGCGTTCGATCTGCCAACGCAGACCGCCTATGATAGCGACCATGTCCTCTCGCGGGGTGAGGTTGGCAAGGTCGGCGTGCCGGTCAGTCATCTTGGCGATATGCGCACCCTGTTTGAAGGCCTGCCGCTGGAGGAAATGAACACCTCCATGACGATCAATGCGCCCGCGGCCTGGCTGCTCGCGCTCTATGTGGCGCTTGCCGATGAGCGCGGTGATGACCGCAAACAGCTGCGCGGCACCACGCAGAACGACATCATCAAGGAATACCTCTCGCGCGGCACCTATGTGTTCCCGCCAGAGCCATCCATGCGCCTCATCGCGGACATGGTCAGCTGGTGCTACACCGAAGTGCCGAAGTGGAATCCGCTGAACGTCTGCTCCTACCACCTGCAGGAAGCCGGCGCGACACCGGAGCAGGAGCTTGCCTATGCGCTCGCCACTGCCTGTGCGGTGCTCGACAAGGTCAAAGCTGGCGGCCAGGTGCCCGATGAGGACTTCCCAACTGTTTTCGGCCGCATCTCCTTCTTTGTGAATGCTGGCGTGCGCTTCGTGACAGAGCTTTGCAAGATGCGCGCATTCACTGACCTCTGGGAAGAGATTGGCCGTGAGCGTTATGGCGTCGATGACGAAAAGGCGCTTCGCTTTCGCTATGGCGTGCAGGTCAACTCGCTCGGCCTGACAGAGCAGCAGCCGGAAAACAATGTCTACCGCATCCTGCTTGAAGCGCTCGCTGTGACCCTGTCGAAGCGCGCCCGCTGCCGCGCGCTTCAGCTGCCCGCCTGGAACGAAGCGATGGGCCTGCCACGTGAATGGGACCAGCAATGGTCGCTGCGCCTCCAGCAGATCCTCGCCTATGAGACCGACCTACTGGAATTCGAGGATCTGTTCGACGGCAGCCACGTCGTCGATGCCAAGACGAATGAGCTGAAAGACGGCGCCCGCGCAGAGCTTGCCCGCCTCGACGAGATGGGCGGCGCGGTCGATTCCGTGCCTTACATGAAGGAAAGCCTTGTCGGCGCTCATGTCGAGCGCATTCTCGCCATCGAAAGCGGCGCGCAGACCGTCGTCGGCGTTAATCGGTATCAGGAAACAGCCGAGAGCCCGCTCAGCGCTGGCGAAAAGATGATCGAGACCGTCGATCCGATGGTTGAGGCTGGCCAGGTGAAAGCTCTGAAAGACTGGCGCAAATCCCGCGACGAAGCCGCTGCGCAGGCCGCGCTGAAAGCCCTTCAGGACGCTGCCCGGTCCGGCGAGAATATCATGGAGCCGTCCATCGCCGCCGCCAAGGCAGGCGTCACCACCGGCGAGTGGGGCGGTGCGCTGCGAGAAGTCTTCGGTGAATATCGCGGGCCGACCGGCGTCGCACTGACGGTTGAGACGCGCGGTGATGAGGACATCGAAAAGACCCGGGCCCGGGTTGAGAAAGTGTCCGAAGCGCTCGGCCGCAAGCTCACCTATGTGCTCGGCAAGCCCGGCCTCGATGGGCATTCGAACGGTGCCGAACAGATCGCCAGCCGTGCGCGGGCTTGCGGCATGGATGTCGTCTATGAGGGCATCCGCTTCACGCCAGCCGATATCGCCGCGCAGGCCAAGGAGGCGAATGCCCACGTTGTCGGCCTCTCCATCCTGTCGGGCAGCCATCTCGACCTCGTGCGCGACACGATTTCAGAGCTGCGCAAGGTTGGCCTGGAGAATGTGCCCCTCATCGTTGGCGGCATCATCCCGCCGGAAGATGAGCGTGCGCTGAAGCAGATGGGCGTGCGCCGCGTCTACACGCCGAAGGACTTCAAGATCACGTCGATCATGAGCGATGTCGTCGACACGGTAGAGGATGCCTGGCTGGAAAAGGTTTAGGTGCAACGCGGCGCGCACATTGCGCGTTACGCGCAGGGACCTAACTCAAAACCCAGCTTGGCAAAGGAGACTTCACGGGCCTGACCGCCCGACAGCACCATGACCCTACTTCTTGTTTATCTCGCAATTGCGATCGGCGTATCGTTCTTCTGTTCGGTGGCCGAAGCCGTCCTTCTCTCAGTCCGGCCTTCCTACATCGCAACACTGGAGCAGCAGAAGAAGCCGGGGGGCAAGGTGCTCGCCAAGCTGCGCAACCGGATTGACCGCCCGCTTGCGGCCATTCTGACCGCGAATACGATCGCCCACACAGTTGGTGCCGCAGGCGTCGGCGCCCAGTCTGCTGTCGTCTTCGGCAATGCCTATCTCGGCGTGACATCAGGCGTCCTGACCCTGCTTATCCTGGTCTTTTCAGAGATCATCCCGAAGTCGATCGGCGCGGCCTACTGGCAGAAACTGGCCCCGCTGATGGGCACGCTGATCTGGTGGCTCACTATCCTGCTGACGCCGTTCNGTTCGTCATCATTTTCGAACAGCTGACTCGCCTTGTTTCGGCAGGCGCTCATGGCCAGCCGACTTTCAGCCGTGACGAATTGCAGGCCATGGCCCGCATCGGCGCGGAAGAGGGCGCGATCAATGCGCGTGAGCATCGAATCCTCTCCAATGTGATGAAGCTCAACCGCCTGTCGGTTCGAGATATCATGACCCCGCGTCCCGTCATCTTTTCTGTCCCCGCCACCATGAATGTCGATGAGTTCTTCCAGAAGCATTCTGAAAAGCCGTTTTCGCGCATCCTTGTTTCGGCTGGTGATAGCGACGACATGACGGGTTACGTTCTCAAGAATGACCTCCTCGTGGCCCAGGCCCGCGATGAATTCGATGCCGCGCTCGGCGCCTTCAAGCGCGATATCCTCACCATCCCGGACAGCAAGACGGCATCGGCGACCTTCGGCCTCCTCATGGAGGACAAGAGCCACATCGCCGTTGTCGTGGATGAGTTCGGCACGGTGCTTGGCCTCGTCACGCTCGAAGACATTGTCGAAACGCTGCTCGGCCTCGAAATCATTGATGAGCAGGATGTCGTTGAAGACATGCAAAAACTCGCCCGTCAGCGCTGGAAAGAGCGGATGGGCAGCATGGGCATCAATGCCGACCTCATCGAGGACACGTCGAAAAAGTCGGGCTAGACTGGATGTTTATTAGCGTGCGGGTCGATCAGACCGGCACGTTCGCTCGCAGCATGTTGTAATAGTCGCGGATCCGCTCGACATAGCGCACAGGCTCATAGCCGCGTGCATAGCCGTGATTGACCGAATTATAGTATTTCGGGCGCGTCAGAAGCGGCAGCATACGTTCAATGTTCTGCCAGTCATTCGGGTCCAGCCCCTGCCGGCGAGCCAGTGTGCGGGCGTCATAAACATGACCCATCCCGACATTGTAGGCAGCAAGCGCAAACCAGAGGCGGTCCTCGCCCTGAATGGCGTCGGGCAATCGCTCATAGAGCCGCTCAAGATAGCGCGCGCCGCCATCAACACTCTGGGCAGGGTCAGTCCTGTCCTGAATGCCGACTTCTTGCGCCGTCGGCCGCGTCAGCATCATGATACCGCGCACACCGGTTGGGCTGACGGCATCGGGGTCCCAATGCGACTCCTGATAGGCCTGTGCAGCCAGCAATAGCCAGTCAAACGGCTTCTCTTCAGCGGCGGCTTCAAAATAGTTGCGATACAGCGGTAGACGATCTTCGACCCGCTCGACGAAGCGAAGGACTTCGACATAGTCGAACTCGTCCAGATGGCCGAACCAGTGCTCGTCGAGCTCCATAAGATAGCCGTTCGCGTGCGCTTCCATAAACCAGCCGGCAAGCGCCTGATCCATGCCTGAAATGTTGGAATTATAGACCCAGCCAAGCGGCCTTGCCTCGGTCAGCGTCATTGGGATGACGAGGTCGGGATAGAGGCGTCTTGCATATTCGGCGAGGTGAGAGTCGGCCACCGTGCAATCGACCCGCTGCTCGGCGACGTCACGCAGCATCGGCAGCGCAGAGCCCGCAATCTCTGTTTCAAACGAAAGGGCAGGGTAATCTTCACTCAGGCCCTCGAGTGTTTCGGCATAGGTAGAGCCTCGGACAACAGACAGGCTGACTTCTGAGAGCGCTTCCACCGTCTGTGGGGCAGGTCCGCTCTGGTGGCAGACCACGCTCTCTTCAACGTTGCGATAAGCCGGGCCGAAGGACAGCCTGGATTTGCGTGCGTCCGTAATTGTCAGATTGGCTGCGGCCAGATGCGCCCGGCCATCCTCCATGGCGTCCAGGATCTCATCGATACTGTCCATCTGGATGAAACGGGGGGTCACGCCGAGATCTTCGGCGAAGGCTTTCATAAGGTCTGCTTCATAGCCGATCGCGCCGGCGCGCGACGCGCTGAATGTCGTCGGGCCTTCAAGCGTCAAAACGATCAGATCTCCATCCTCACGGATGGTCTCGACAGACCCGCCTTGAACGACATTGGTCGTCTCTGGCGCGGAGTTACACCTCGTTGTGCTTAGCCCTGCCAGGATCGTCGCGCCAGCTATGAAGCTAATGCGAACTTTCTCATGCATACTCACACAATAGTTGAATGAGGCGTCAGTTCAAATTTTCGCCGAGATTCTTCTTCTTAGCGTAAATCCTGCAACCATGGCGTGCCTGACGGACTCTGGCGGGACGACTTTTCTCAAAACCGTCCCGATTCTGCAGACCTTCAGAAAATTAGTCTTCGTACTCAGGATCGTCGCGGCTGCCGAACATGCGGCCCTTTTCCGTAAACAGCACGATCAGAAGACAGCCAAGACCCAGCCCGACATACCCTTCAAGGATCGGCACGACGGAGCCATCGAAACGGCTCGCCACCAGCCAGCCGAAAAAGCTCGCTACCGTGGTCGTCATGAAGCCATAAGCGGCACTGCCTGTCCCGGCGA
>LWDU01042501.1_pt1 | contig 65371 bp, 61 predicted proteins | sample 727161 | NCBI WGS metagenome assembly LWDU01 (sample SAMN04566230, study PRJNA314399) | hydrothermal vent metagenome | isolation source: deep sea hydrothermal plume seawater | place: Mexico: Gulf of California, Guaymas Basin | collected 2004-07-11 | reverse complement strand
GCCCGTCTCTCCAGATCCTTCTGCGCCCGCTCCATCGCATCGACGACCCCTGGATCCACTCCATCCTGCTCTCGACTGCCCTCCCTGGCACTCGCCACCACATCTGCAGGCATCCCGATGCGCTCGGCGATCACCAGTGCATTCGATCTCCCCGGTAGCCCCACCACCACACGATAGGTCGGAGCGAGTTTGACCGGATCGAACTCCATCGAGGCGTTTTCACACTTGCGCCGTCGATACGCATATTCCTTGAGTCTGCCCAGATGAGTGGTCACCAGCGTAAAGGTGCCACGTTCATACAATCGATCCAGCACAGCCTCGGCCAGCGGCGCTCCTTCCAGTGGGTCGGTTCCCGATCCCAGCTCATCGAGAAGCACCAGGCTACGACTGGTCGAATGACGCAAGATCGAAGCGACCACCGTGACATGAGCGGAGAAGGTCGAAAGATCCTGCTCCAGACTCTGCTCATCGCCGATATCGGCCAGAACAGAATCAAAGATGGGGATTTTAGTGCCCTCAGAAGCGGGCACAGGTATTCCAGAGGCGGCCATCAGAGAGAGCAAGCCAACCGTCTTGAGCACCAGCGTCTTGCCGCCCGTGTTGGGACCGGTGATCACCAACTGATAGCGTCCAGGATTCATCGAGAGGGTCATCGGCACCACATTTGATCTGGCGCACTGCAGATCAAAGGTGGTGCCGGGTCTCGCCTTCCCCTCTCTCCAGAGCAACAAGGGGTGGCGAGCGTCCAGCAACTCGATGCTCCTCCCCTCGACCAGTTGGGGAATCACACAACCCAGTTCTCCCGCAAACCTGGCCCGCGCCTCGATCGAATCCATCTGCACCAGCTGGTGCCACAGTCGCAGGATCAATGGCCGCTTGGACCGTACCTCCTGGGTCAACCGGGCGAGGATTCTCTGAATCTCATGCTGCTCTGCCGCACGAGCTCGCTGACTTCGATCTCCCAGACGAATCACTGGCTCCGGTTCGATGAATAGTGTCTGCCCCGAAGATGATTCACCCCTGACCACACCACGAACCTGATTCTTACACTCGGTACGAATCGCCCAGCAGAAACGACCATGCCGCGGGGTGACCACATGCCCCTGGAGCGCCTTCTTCCATGGAGCCTTTTCGGCATGATCGGCAAACCACTTGCGAATCTCGCCATCCAAGCCGGAGGACTCCGATCGAAGGCGAGCCAGGGTTTCACTGGCCTCATCGAGAATTTCTCCGGAGCCATCGATCGAACTCTCGAGACGTTCCCGCAGCGCCGGAACATCGACCAGTAATGCCGATCGGTCACTCAAGCGTGGAGAGGACTCGGACTGCAGAAGAGACTTCAATCGTCTCGACCGATCGATGACTTGCCACACCGAATTCAGCATCGGCCCATCGAGAACCGTCCCCCCTGAATCGGGCAAGATGGAGGGGAGGTCGACCAGGCCCTCCAGACCCAGTTGCCAGGAGGATTGTCCGAGCCGCTGGCAGACCTCTGCTGTCTCCTCCATCTGGATCCTGGCACGGTCCAGGTCATGGTCAGGATTCAATGCTTGGATGTACTGCTTGCCCGGTCGGGAAGAGGCGAAACCGGAGATACAGGTGAGGATCTCGGAATAATCGAGGCGGCGCTGACTGTCATCACTGACTTCGAGGAGGTTGGCTGTCCTGGCAGAGGAAGAAGAAGAGGTCGTTCGGGTGCCTCGCCGTGATCTTCGGTCAGATCTCTTCTTCCTTGCGGGATCCTCGCGTCCTGACAAGGTGCCACCTTTCCGCGGATCGCTCCGATCCAGCACCCGGATGCTACCTCATCTGATCGACGATGCGCAGGTGATCGCTGTTTCGCAGCAGTTCCTTACATCTCTCCATGCATTCCTGCGCCACTTCTCCCGCTGAGACCCCGATGACTCCTCCGCCGCGAATCCCCGGCAGGGCTTCTTCGAGTCTCCGGGTCAACGCCTCGGCAGCCCCCAGGGACGGATGGTCGAGCAGCACCCAGAGACCCGACTCACTGGTTTCGATCCAGTCGGTGCCACGCAACAGGTCTTTATCCACCAGTCGATTCGAATCCACGGCATGCTCGAGGAGTAACACTCCCGGCGCTGGACCACCCCGCTCGACCGCACGTAGACGGGTGGCGAGGAGTCGGCTGAAGCGATTCTCGGGATCCTCCACCTGTGGGGATTCACTCTCCGCCGGCGGAGGGATCAATCGCTCGAGAAGCGGCAGCATTTGTAACACCTTGAACAGTTCTCGGCGTCCAGCATCGGGGTCTCTGGCGAGAAAGCCGAGCCAGGAGCCGTCATGTGGCAGACCGATCAGCGGGCCAAACTGTCCCACCCCGGTGGGCAGTGGTTGTTCCTCATCGAGTGGATCACCGAGGCTTCTCAACACCGCTCCCCGATCGCGCCCTCCGACCGTCAGGTCCACCTGATCATCGCTGGAATTCAACTCCGCCCAGCCGAGAAAGGCCGGATCGTCGAGCACCCATCTTTTCAGCGCATCGACCAGCAACTCCCCATTCATCCGCGCCTCTAGCAACGCCTTTATCGCAGCGAGCCCATCGGGCTGAAGATCCGTCGGTGCGTACTCGACACCGTGGGGAAGGACCAGTCTATTCAACTCTTCTGCTGAAACATCGGCCAGGCCTGTTGCAGATGAAGGGCTCGATTCGATGATCGAATCCGCAGAAAGTTCAGCATGTCTGTCGTCCGGGGAATCACTGTCGCCTTCGTCATCTTCTTCGATCTCCTCAAAGATCTTGTCGAACAGCTGCTGATTGTGACTGCCCTCGATGGGACGGTCGAAGCGCAAGCCCGACGGTGGTGCTGGCTGCACCGCATCCACGATCCAGATCAATCGATCGCAATACTCCCGATAGGCCCGGTACTCATCATCGGACACGGACGCAACGCCACAACTGACCACGACAAACTTGAAGTTGGATTCAGCCGGAGTGGGATGTATAGCCGATGCTTCTTCGAGAGATTTGACGGTGAAGAGTCTCACCTCTTGTTCTTCAAATTTCGCCCCTTCCTCGGTGAGGTGAAGGAGCTGACGATGGAGATCATATTCATCATCGGGATGCCCGTTGTGGATCAGCAGCAGCGCCTTGTCCGCATGGCCCAAGAATCCGGAGACTTCGCTGAAGGCTTGCTCTTGCATCTCCTTGGCCCTCTGCCTGGGAGACCGCCCAGCATTCCCATCGTCGGTAGGCCCGATAAGATCTCCGACGTCAGGCTCCGGGGGCTGATTTTCGACCAAGGGGCTTCTCCTGTGTGAAGGGCAATGGGCACAGATCTCGATGAAACCGCTTCAGGAGGGGCCCGTCAACCACGCTTCAAAAGAGTCTCAAATCACCGAATCTCGGTGTATCTGCCATGGTTACTGCGGGCCAATCGCCGCAAGAACTCTCTCGCCTTCGCCTCGTCCTGGCGTGGAGCTTCTCCGGCAAACAACCCGTAGCAATGGATCCTGGTGCCACGGTAGCGATTCCAACGACTCACCGCGTCGAGGATCAGCGTCGTAGAAGTCTCATCCCCCACCGTCGGACTGCCATCCGAGAGCAAATAGATGGTATCGACTTCACGATCTGCGAACGCCGCTTCGAGGGCTCCGTAGGAGTTGGTCTCTCCCCCCGCCGTCAATTTCTGGACAAACCGAATCGACTTCTTGAGACTTGCTCCCTGTGCCTTGACCAGCTTGGTAGAGAACCTCAGGACCCCTTCACTGAAGGCCACCACCGAGAATCGACTATTGGGGCTCAATCCCGATTCGAGAGCGCGACACAATTCCGTTCGGGCGACTTCGATCCGTGACCCACCCACCGATGTTTCGGCCAGCATACTTCCAGAAATGTCGAGCAGGAACACCACACGCTCGCTGACGATCTCGCCGTACAATCCTTGACGCACGGCAGTTCCGAGACTCTTTTCTTCATCTGCACCCGAGGACGGTGAGATGGCGGGTGGCTCCCAGGTTGACTTATTTTCGCGCCACCAGATTCTCCAAGCGGCAGCACTGTGACCATGCGACTGAGATGTCAACTCGCCCAAGGCGTCATTGAAATCCTCCAGCAACCGCCCCTTTGCATCGGGCATACGCTCGATCAGTGCATCGACCACTTGCTTGGCTCGATGATCGCGTAATCCTCGCACCGCCTGGGCCACTACCAGCCAGGAACGATCCTCAAGACAGTGGAGAAGTTCGGGACGTGACAGGCTCTGGGGCCACGCTCGCGCCACTCTCAGCGCATCGATTCGGCGCGAAACATCTTTGGATCCCCTGACGACAGTTCGCACTGCTTCCCTCGCACCCTCTGATTCAAATTTACGGAGTAGACGGAGCGATTCCTGGTGAACCAACAAACTCTCATGCGGAAGCCCGTAGCGGAGCATCAGTTCGGCGCTTTTTTGCTGATCCTGTGCTCCGAGGGTCTCGATGGCGTCGCAGATCGCCGATTCGTTTCTTTTTTGTAACCCAGCCATCAAGGCGACCCGCGCCTCCTCGAACTGATCAGGAATACCGGTGATTGCGGTGTTGAATAGAAGCAGATAACTGGCGAGAAGGGCCATCAGTTCGCCTCCAGATCTTCCAGGTCTGCTGCAGCGATCTCATCCTTGACAATTTTCCTGGCAGCCTCTTTCAACTGCTCACGATCGACACAACTCTCCAACAACTTTTCTCCGATCATCCGATCGAGTGCGCGGGCAAAGGCATTCCTTCGGCTCGGATGACTTCGTATCAACAGCGTGACCAGTTCATCGACGAGGTGGTCCGCTGCGATCTCTGCCAGCAAGTGGGAGGATCGCTGGGCGCTAAGATGCAATTCTTCACCCGCACGCGGCAAATCCTCGGTTTCATCGGCAGCCATCGCCACCAGTTCCGAAATGCGATCCTGATTGCGCAAGCCATCGCAATTCACCGCAGGAAGGTCTCCGGTGGTCTCGAGAGCGATCAAGCACACCGAGCCCAGTTCAATCACTTCACCCACTGCCACATCTCGAACATCCACTCGCTCACCTCCGACATAGGTTCCATTGGAACTGCCGAGGTCAGCCACCACGAGGCGGCCGGCATCGATGGTCAAAGCGCAGTGCTGACGGCTCAGGATTGGATCTTCCAGTTGCACACCGCAACTGCGAGATCGCCCCAGGGTGATGGTCCCCTCATCCAGAGGCATCTGCCTCGGGGTGCCATCGTGAATCAACAGGCGAAAGTTCATGTTATTCCTTCCCCGCGCTAGAGAAGCCAGCGGGATCAATTACATCGGGATCAATTACATCGGGATCAATTACACCCTGCTGAAAGAACGGCGGAAGGCGCCGCGGTCTTGCCGATTCCACATCGATGCAAGCGAGGGTGGTTGTTCCCTGACAAACGCAATCTCCTCGAGGAGAAGTGATGTCATAGCCGAGGTATAGTCGGGCCCCCTTCACCTCGAGAGCCCTGGTCTCGATCGTCAACAGATCGTCGTAGAGTGCCGGATGGTGATACGCCACCGACACCTCGGTGACGAGAAAGCGGAACCCCTGCTGTTCCAACTGCTGGTAAGGCAACCCCAACTGGCGTAACCACTCGGTCCTGGCACTCTCGAACCAGACGACATGACGGGAATGATGGGCAATTCCCCCCTGGTCCGTTTCCTCGTAGCGGACTCGGATGGTGCAGACACCTCGATCCCTCATCGATCTGCCTCCTCTGAGGACGCAGACTCGCCAGTGGAGCGCTTGAATCGGTGCTGGAACATCCGGCGAATCTCCGCCTGAGGATAGCCGAGATCCCTCCATCTCAGGTAAGCCTTGACTGCGGTGACCGTCTGCTGGTCGTAGAGGTAGCGCCCCGTCTCGGTCACCTGAGCCGGTTCGATGAGGCGCATGGTGACCAGATTCTGAAGCAATTGCCGGGTGATTCCGGTGCACTCCATCAGGTCTCGCGGTTTCAGTAGTTTCGGTTCGGTGGACATGGAATCAGGCTATCACGGGGTCCACTGCCGGGAAACGCACGGTATCCTCTGAACCAGGAGGAATCGTGCACTCAACGAGACCCTGGGAGATGCTACTTCTCCCACAGACGACCAGCACCCAGCAAGAGGGACGCCGCCTTTGCGCTGAGAAAGCGGGGGTTCGACGAGCGATCCGAGCGGTGCAACAAACCGAAGGTCGAGGACGACGGGGAACCCGATGGGTCAGCCCGGTCGGAGGGCTCTGGTGCACCCTGACGATCCCGGCACCGCACGGTGCCGACCCGTTCGACAATCTGCTGGTCGCGCTCGCCGCTCGCGAAGCAGTGGCAGGGCTGCTCGGTCGAGGCCAGAGTTGCCTGGCGCTGAAATGGCCCAACGACCTGATCATCGATGGCCGGAAATGGGGAGGGGTCATCGCTGAACTGTGCGGCCCCGCCGATCAGCAGGAGATCCTCTTCGGAATCGGCCTCAACCTCCAAATCGAGGTGGATACACTCCAGCAGCATCGCGGAATACCCGAAGAAACCACCTCCATCCTGTCAGAATTCGGTCACAGTCCCTCCCCCGAAGAGGTGTTGGAAAGTATCCTCTTGCATGTCGATCGGTTGCTGGAAGAGGACCGATCGACGGGAGGTCGAGAGAGAAGCCGACTACAGGTGGCTGCAGTTCTCGATACCCTGGGTCGTCGGATTCGCTGGGATGGCCCCGGCGATCAAAGTGGCGAGGGTGAGGCGATCGAAATCACCGCAGACGGAACCCTCATCGTCGAGAAGGACACTCCTGCTCCACGAGAGATGTGCCAGCTACGATCGGCACGGATCTCTCATGTGAGAGTTCAATAAGGTGGCTGAGTAACCAGCCACTGGTGGAAGGACGAGAAATTGAAGGGTGAGGATCAACCACCTTCACGCTGGACCCAGCAATGCTGGGAACCTTTCGTCTCCGAACATCCGGAGCGCATGGAAGCATTCCAGACCTCCAGTGGAACCCCGATCGATCCGCTCTACTGCCACGACGAAGATTCGCCAGGTCCCGGAGAATTCCCCTTCACCCGTGGCATCCACCCCAGCATGTATCGTGGACGACTGTGGACGATGCGACAGTACGCTGGATATTCCACCCCGGAAGAGACCAATCAGAGATTTCGTTTTCTGCTGGAGCAGGGACAAACGGGCCTCTCGGTAGCGTTCGATCTGCCCACCCAGATCGGCTTCGATTCTGACGATCCAGAGGCTTTCGGTGAGGTGGGAAGAGTCGGTGTGCCGATCAACACGGTCGACGACCTCGACCAGTTGCTCGAAGGCATACCGCTCGAATCGATCAGTATATCGATGACCATCAACTCGACTGCCCCGCTCTTGCTGGCACTGCTCCTGGCTCTGGCGAAACGCAGAGGGGTGGCCGCCGATCAGATTCGAGGGACCCTGCAGAACGATATCCTCAAGGAGTATATCGCTCGTGGAACCCAACGATTCCCGGTCGAACCGTCGATGAGACTGGTTGTCGATGTCATCGAGCATTGCACCAAAGAAGCCCCCTCCTTCTACCCCATCAGTATCAGCGGGTATCACATTCGAGAGGCGGGTTCGACGGCGATCCAGGAGGTGGCCTTCACGCTCGCCAATGGAATCGCATACCTCGATGCCTGTCGTGATCGTGGTCTAGACCTGGTCTCGGTAGGACGAAGGATCTCCTTCTTCTTCAATGCTCACAATCAACTGTTCGAGGAGATCGCCAAGTTCCGAGCGGCCCGCAGGATGTGGGCAAAAATCTGTCGGGAGAGATTCCACATCGAGGATGACCGTGCCTGTCAGCTGAGATTTCACACCCAGACTGGCGGCTCGACGCTACAAGCGAAGGAACCTTCCAACAACATCGTTCGCGTGACGATCCAGGCTCTCTCCGCAATTCTTGGAGGGACCCAGTCGCTCCACACCAACAGCTGGGACGAGGCACTTTCCTTACCTGGCCAGGAGGCGGCTCGCCTGGCCCTCAGAACCCAACAGGTTCTGGCCAGGGAATCGGCAGTCACCGACACCATCGACCCTCTGGGAGGTGCACCCTTCATCGAACATCTGACCGATCAGATCGAAGACGCAGCGATGGCCATCATCTGCGAGATCGATGAGCGGGGAGGAATGCTCGAATCGATCGCCAACGGCTCCATCCGCCGCGCCATCGAGCAGAGTTCCTACGAGGCCCAGATCGCACGAGATTCCGGAGCCGCCACTCCGGTCGGAGTCGAGGAAGAGGGAGAGATCCCCGAGGCACCGTTCAAGGTCGATCCCGATATCGAACAGCGGCGCCGACAATCGCTGGAGAAATTTCGGCTCCAGCGTGATAATTCAGCAGTAAACGCAGCGCTCTTGCGAGTCGAGAAATCTGCAACCGGCTCCGACAACATGATCCCGGTACTCATCGATGCGATGGAAGCGGGATGCACACTGGGTGAAGTGTCGCGCAAGTTGGCGACGGTATTCGGGGAGACTCAAGATCATGGATAGAAGTGGACCGATCCGGGTTCTTCTCGCCAAGCCTGGTCTCGATGGCCACGATCGTGGTATTCGGCTGGTTCTTCGTGCCCTCAGAGATGCCGGCATGGAGGTGATCTACACCGGACTGCGGGCGACACCCGCCCACATCGTCAAGGCTGCCATCGAGGAAGACGTCGAGGCGATCGGACTCTCCAGCCTCTCCGGTGCTCACGAGACTCACTTCAAGGAGGTCTCGAGACTACTGGAGCAAGAAGGTGCAACCGACGTGGTTCTCTTCGGGGGCGGCATCATCCCCCAGCAAGATGTCGATCAACTTCGATCGATCGGATTCGAGTGGATCTACCCCCCCGGAACCACCCTCGACAAGATCGTCTCCGACCTGACCAGCACTCTGCGCCCCACCTCCAGTCGAAGTGGAGGCGAATGATGGAATCGATGAGATTGGACCACATCGGAATCGCAGTTCGATCGATCGACCAGGCACTACCTCTCTGGAGAGACGCCCTCGGCGCTAAGATCGGGGATCGCGAGACGATCCCATCGCAACAGGTAGAGGTTCTCTTTCTCGAAACCGGGGAAACTCGCACCGAGTTGATGGAACCGACCTCGTCGGATGGCGCCGTTTCTCGCTTCATCGAGAAGCGGGGCGAAGGTCTTCATCACATCGCGTACCGGGTCGAGGATCTATCCGCCACCATGAAGAAGCTCGAATCTGCCGGATCAAAACTGATCTACTCTGAACCACGTCCTGGAAGCCACTCGACCCTCATCAACTTCATTCACCCGACCTCCACCGGAGGCATCCTGATCGAGCTGGTGGAGTACACCACCGGCGATCAGACCTCGCACCCCGAAGAGGAGCGAAGCACTTGAAGGAAAAGAATCGAATCGAAACGAGACGCCGCATTGAAGCTGCCCGCGCCGGTGGTGGAGAAGCGCGTATCGATCGCCAGCACAGCGCAGGTAAGTTGACCGCACGTGAGCGGATCGAAGTCCTTCTAGACGAAGGTACCTTTCAGGAGATGGACGCGCTCGTCACACATCGCTGTAACGATTTCGGAATGGCAGAACGGAAGGTCCCCGGAGATGGCGTAGTAACAGGCTGGGGTGAAGTCGATGGTCGTAGAATCTTCCTCTACAGCCAGGACTTTACCGTCGAAGGAGGAAGCCTCTCTGCAACCAATGCAGCAAAGATCTGCAAGGTGATGGAGATGGCACTCAAGGTGGGCGCACCGATGATCGGACTCAATGACTCCGGTGGTGCGCGGATTCAGGAGGGAGTCGCGAGCCTCGGCGGATACGCCGATATCTTCCTCAGGAATACCCTCGCCTCGGGAGTGATCCCCCAGTTGAGCGGAATCCTCGGACCGTGTGCCGGTGGTGCCGTTTATTCACCCGCTCTGACCGACTTCGTCTTCATGGTCGATGGTTCCAGTTACATGTTTGTCACCGGGCCCAATGTGGTCAAGACGGTGACTCATGAGGAGGTCACTCAGGAGCAACTGGGAGGTGCCTCCACTCACTCTTCGAAGAGTGGAGTTTCTCACTTCCGCTGTCGCGATGATCGCCACTGTCTCGAAGAGATTCGAGACGTTCTTTCGTACTTGCCATCCAACAATCTCGAAAGCCCTCCTGAACGGGAGTGTACCGACCCCATCGATCGTGCCGATCCGGAGCTGACAACCATCATTCCAGATCATCGAGAAAAGCCCTACGACATGCATGAAGTTCTGCGCAGGGTTATCGACCAGGATTCATTGCTGGAAGTTCAACCGGAGTTTGCACGAAACATCATCACGGCGTTCGCAAGGATGGATGGGAAATCGGTCGGGATCGTTGCCAATCAACCGTCAGTCCTGGCTGGATGTCTCGATATCCATGCCAGTGTCAAGGCGGCGCGATTCGTTCGCTTCCTCGACTGCTTCAACATTCCCATCATCACATTTGTCGATGTGCCAGGCTTCTTGCCCGGCACGGATCAAGAGTGGAACGGAATCATATCCAACGGTGCCAAGTTGCTGTACGCCTATTGCGAGGCTACCGTCCCCAAGTTGACGGTCATCACCAGAAAAGCATATGGCGGTGCCTATGATGTGATGTCTTCGAAACACATTCGCGGAGATTTGAATTTCGCCTGGCCTTCTGCAGAGATCGCAGTGATGGGAGCTCCCGGCGCTGTTGAGATCCTGTTCCGCAAGGAACTGGCCAGTGCTGAAAACCCGGAAGAGATCGCTACGGCTCGAACCGAGGAATATGAAGGGCTATTTGCGAACCCCTTCACTGCCGCAGAGCGCGGATACATCGATGCCGTGATCGAGGAACCCGAAACCAGAAGTCGATTGATCGAAGGGCTCCGCTTGCTGGCAGGCAAGCGTGATCAGAACCCCCCCAAGAAGCACGGGAATGGACCTCAATGAGCTCCCAACACTCCATCAAAAAGGTTCTGGTCGCGAACCGGGGAGAAATCGCCATCCGCATCTTTCAGGGATGTCGAGAACGTGGGATTGAAACGGTAGCGGTCCATTCAGAGGCGGACGCTTCCGCTCCGCATCGTTTCGCAGCCGATGAGTCAGTCCTGATCGGTCCACCTTCCCCCACCGAGTCTTACTTGAAGGTGGATCGCATCCTGGATGCGGCCCGCGAAACAGGAGCGGACGCCATCCATCCAGGCTACGGATTCCTGTCAGAAAGTTCCTCCTTTGCCCAGGCGGTGGAAGATGCAGGCCTGATCTTCATTGGCCCAACCCCAACACAGATCTCATCGATGGGTGACAAGGTGCGCGCCCGAAAATTGATGGAGGCCGCCTCGGTTCCGGTGATTCCCGGAACCAAGGGAGCCATCGATGACCCGGCAGAATTACAACTCGAGAGTCAAAGAATCGGATTTCCACTGCTGATCAAGGCTGCCGGCGGTGGAGGCGGAAAGGGAATCAGAAGGGTCGACACTGCTTCCGAGTTGCTCCCCGCCTGGGAGAGGACGCGATCTGAAGCACTTTCCGCATTCGGAGATGGGCGGGTCTATCTCGAGAAATTTGTCAGCCCTGCCCGTCACATCGAAGTTCAGGTGGTCGGCGACGGAAGAGGATCGGTCTGGTTCCTCGGCGAGCGAGAATGCTCCTTACAGCGCAACCATCAGAAAGTTCTCGAAGAAAGCCCATCGCCAGTCATCGATGCGGAAGTCAGAGCAAGACTTCGCAACGCAGCGGTCGCAGGAGCTGCTTCCATCCAGTATCGAGGTGCCGGAACGATGGAATTCCTCTACGACGAAGCCTCCCGTGAGTTTTTCTTCCTCGAAATGAACACCCGACTTCAGGTGGAACATCCAGTCACCGAAATGGTCACTGGAATCGATCTGGTCGGCATGCAACTCGATGTCGCCCAGGGAATGAAACTGGAGCACGACCCCGATCTGCCACGCAGAGGATGGTCCATCGAATTTCGAATCTGTGCAGAAGACCCCTATCGGAATTTTCTTCCATCCACCGGTCAGATTCGCGCACTGCGAATTCCACATGCTCCCTTCTCCAGAATCGATGGTGCTCTTCGAGAAGGACTGGAAGTGACGCCCTACTACGATCCGATGCTGGCCAAGGCCATCGTCTGGGGTGAAAATCGAAAAGCTGCAGTCGACCGCCTGATGGCGCTTCTCTCTCGTCTCCGAATCGGAGGCATCCACACGACCATCCCACTGGGAATAGAACTTTGTAATCAAGGTTGGTTTCTCGATGGGGATTTTGATACCGGAACTCTCGAACGATGGATGGCTGACCGAGACAAGCGCAGCTCAGCACCGAACGACATGCAGTTGATTGCTGCCATAGTGGCGAGACACACCCTGAGTTCCGCTCGCTCTCATTCAACACCCGGGATTCCTGGCGGTGGCAAATGGGGCATGGCGGCAAGGATCGCTGGAGTCCGGGGGAACCTGTCTTGAAGTATCAAGTGGAATGGGAAGACCAGAAGATTGAAGTGATTGCAGACTGCGACCCTCTCGGACGAGAGTGGCGCTTCCAGATGCCGCGAGGTCATCGGATCGATGTTCGAGTCGAAACGCTGGAAGAAGGATCGGTTCTCCGGTTGATCATCGGTGGAGAGAGCAAGACTGTCTCCCTACTCCCTGGCAACCGGGTCGGAGATCCAATTCGAATCCTGCTCGACCATACCCCGCTGGAGCTGGATGTTCTCGATCCCATCGATCTGATCACCAGAGAGGTGGGAGCCGCTCCTGGAACATCCGGGCAACAAGAAATCGCCAGTCTCATGCCAGGCATCATCCGCAAGGTCATGGTGGCTGTAGGTACGAAGATAGAGGTTGGTACTTCGTTGATACTTCTTGAAGCGATGAAGATGGAAAATGAGATCCAGTCGGAGGTGGCCGGTACTGTCCTCGGAATTCACGTCAAGGAAGGCGACGCGGTGGCGGCGGGCGCCTTGATGCTGGTGATCAAGCAAGATGATTGAATCACAAGTTGACCGAAAGGATCCGATTCCACCACGGGCTTTTTCTTGGGCTCCTGTTTTTTCTTCTCTTCAATGGGTTTCAGGTCACCATTCTCACCGGTGATACCGGTACCTGAGCACTTCGCACAGGAGATTCGTTTCTTTCCGGAACAGTTTTCACACTTCTGAGAAAACTCTTTCTTCCCCTTGCAGTCCTTGCAGGACACCCGTTTCTTTCCCTTGCACACCGGACACACGATCTTGCCCTTACCACTACAGTCTCGGCATCGAGTCTTTACCTTCTTACCCTTGACCGGGTCAAACCTCTCATAACTTCCTGCTCCACCGCACCGTCGGCAATCGAGAAGGCCATCTTCGACTCCAACGCAGATGGCACAATTTTTCCCTTCGCCAGTCCCTGCACATTTAGAACAGGGAGTTGAGATAACTCCAGCACCTTCGCAATCGACGCACGGAGCCATGCCGACGGAATCACAATGGCGACACCACTTGTTGGGATGTTGCTTTTTCCGTGCTTCGATCTCGACACGGGATAGTCGTGCCACGACCAACTTTTCGAGTTCGAATAACTTGTGGGATTGGCACCAATCCTGCAGTTCCTTGTGTCCCTTCAGATCGGCAGGATCAAGTAGTTTGAGCCGACGATTGAACTCCTCTGACTTGAGTTCTCCCATCTCGATCTTCTCGATATCTTTCCTCGAGATCTTCATCACGGCTTTTGATTTTCCAAACACAACCTCGATCTTCACTTCCTTGGCTGTTTCTTCGAGGATTTTACCTTCGAGTTTTTTCCCCGTCTTCAACAGGACCACATCGGCCTCGCAGACCCTGCACAAGAGCAGGGCAAGGAAAGTGATCAGGATCCACCGCATTGAACTGAAAAACATCATTCCACCTTTGCCGGAATATCAAAATAGAGACGATCCAGACCAGGACGCTTGATTTCCCATACCGGATTTTTTCTTATCCTGGCTATCCACACGCCGAAGATCATCAGCACCAAGATGGAGCCACCCATCGAGAGATTCGCCTGGTACCACAAGTCCATATCAATCTCAGGAAAAGGTATCAATCCATTGAGAAGATGCATAGGTGGTGAGAAATTCTCCAGGAATGACTGAGCATTGGACCAGTTCAATTCTCTTGCTGTGAGTGAAACCAAGGCCAAGGCGATCTGAATCCCGATCGCAAGCGCACTGGCGACCATCCCGGAGAATCCACACTGAGCAAAAAACCAGGAAAGAGTCAGTACCGCAACTCCCCAGAGAAACATCATCCCCTGCCACATCAGGAACATCTCAGTGCTATTCAGTGCATTTACCATGGTGTTGGTGGTCATGCCCCCAATGGGAGTGGCTGGATCGTACAGCAAGAGCAACATCATCGCTGCCATTGAAAAAGACAGTAGCAGACAGGAGTACAACAGGTTGCGGATTCCACCCGGAAGAAAAATCGCTCCGACTGTGGTTCCCCATCGGCGATGAGCATGCATCTGAACGATGCGTAGCGGTACCTTGGCACTCGAGCCGGCGATTCGAGTCAATGTCAGCGGATAGAGCAGCAGGATGCACATCAAGACTCGGCCTCCATTTCCGACGATGGAGGATTGCAACTCAAGGCCCAACGTCACCACCAGGATCCCAAAGAAGAAGCCAGCCAGTACAAATGTAAGCAACCGAACAGGAATATCCCTGGATGATTCGGCACCCGATAACAGATAGGACGCTTTCATCAAACTTCCCAGACCGAGACCCAAGTAAATCGTGATGGACCAGATCCAGAATTGCCAGGGAGGTGGGTACTTCTCAATGTAATCGAGCAACAACATGTCGCGGTAGTACACTTCGTTCCACAGGAATGCAAGTACCATGAAAATCAGCGGAATGGTAGCCAAGGCGCACTGCAGGATCGAACGAACCGTGCCCTTGCTCGCAGCAGATGAGAAAATTCCAAGGCTAACGATGAGGATCGATCCGAGGAAATGAATCAGGTACTCGAATGCAATCGATCCCAGGGAGACTCCTCCGAATAGCATCGTCATCGAGAGAATTGGGGCCGGCAACAGGAGCAGATAAAACAGTACTCCGACGATCCCGATCATCTTTCCCGACACCACCTGACCAGGAGTCAAGTCGGTAGTAACCAGGGACTCCCAGGTCTTTTCCTGCTTCTCACTGGTGATACTGACGGCACCCAGCGTGGGCACGATCAAACCGAGGACGACGACCTGAACGGTGAAATAGATCGTGACCAGTAGCAATGCGTGATCCTCAGGTGAATTCTCTTGAGATCCCAAAACCACTGAGATCCACATCGAAGCACCGACGATGCCTGCGAAGGCCAACTGAATGAGGAGTGAACGCACTCGACGGATCCGCAGGATCAATTCCTTCTGGATGATGGCATAACTGGGAAGTCTTTCGAGCATCGATAGAATCATTGGACCTCCCCGGTCGTGAGGTCCATGAACAACTTCTCCAGATCGTCCTCATGCCTTTTGACCGAGGTGAATGCAATTTTCTTGGCCGACAATGCTCCCCAGACCTGATGAATCTCGGAGTCTTCGCCCTCCCAATCAAAACGGACACTACGTCCTTCCTGATGGATCCTTGAAACTCCAGGAAGTTGGGAAAGTACCGCCTCCACGACATCACTCTCTTCGACCAACCGGATCTCGAAGGTCACATCGGATCCGCGAATCCGTTGTTGTATCTGTTCCAGCGGCCCGTGTGCGACCAAGGCGCCCATCTCGATGATGCTGACTGAATCACAGATGGGTGAGAGTTCCGAGAGGATATGGCTGGAGAGGAAGATGGTCTTTCCCAGTCTTCGGAGTTCGGTCAAGAGTCCCCTGAACTCAATCCTGGCTCGAGGGTCCAACCCGTTGGCTGGCTCGTCCAGAATCAACAGATCCGGCTCGTGCAAGAGCGTTTGTGCCAGGCAAAGACGTTGTCTCATTCCCTTGGAAAGGGTGTGCACTTCGACCTCGAGAAGTGATCCCAGGTCAGTCAACTCCACCACATCCGAGATCGCTGATCTCCTCCGTGCAGGAGCCAAGCGGTGTGCTTGTGCGAAGAACTCGAGGTACTCAGTCACCGAAAGACCTTCATACACTCCGAAGTAATCCGGCATGTATCCCAGTCGCCGCCGGACTTCTTTCGGTTCGGTCACGACATTGACGCCATCAATCCATGCTCCCCCGGCGGAGGGGACCTGCAAGGTCGCCAGTATTCGTATGGTGGTTGTTTTTCCGGCCCCGTTGGGACCGATGAATCCATGGATCACACCGCGATCGACATCGAAACTGATGCCCGCGACGGCTTCTTTACGACCGTAAGTCATCTTGAGATCTCGGACTTCGATGATAGATTTACGGGAATCGCTCATCGCTGCTTACCTGGCCCATTGGATTGATCCGTGATGGTACCATTCCACACGATGACACGAGCTTCTGGGCCGATCCCGAGCTGTTCTCGAGTCTTCTCCTCGAGATGTGCAGATGCCGTTGTGCACATCACACTCTCTGTGTACACACCCCAGTTCGTGGAGCGGTCAACGTGGTGCACATGGTTCTTCAGGACATTAGTCAGATCATCCTTCGAGACCCATTTCCCCTGGGATTCCGTCTCTTTGAGTTGATTCCACAGGACCTGCCATGAGTAACGGATCTTCTCTGGATCGAGATTTTCCCTGTCGTAGGCAGGAATCGTCAGAGGCAGCGGATTCACCGGAATCGTCTCCCATCGAACCATGTGACTGGTCGACCGGACACGACGGCCAAAGGTGGTAGTAATGCTCCCATCCAGTTGCTGCTGATAGTGACAGGGAGACAAATCGGAGCCGAAGGAGATGGGTTGGGGAGCCAAGGTCTTGACCGATTCCTCCACCGAGATTCCTCCGGTCGGCGTATAGTCTGTTTCGAACACGGCAGCCATCGCATGAGAACCATCGGGAGATCGGATGATCAGCACATGATCGAGGTGACGGGGCATGATCCCGAGCCTCCAGATCGACACCACGAAGAGAAGTAAGATGCAAGAGGTTACGACCATCGGTTGAAGCCAGAGCATGTGAGGTAACTTGTTGCGCTTCTTCAAATACATGCCGATCAAGGGCCACAGCACTCCCACGTAGAAGAATCCAAGTATCAACATCAACTTCATCGGATGAGGAGGATGCTGACTCGCATCGATCTGCCTCAACAACGACCGAAATGGAGAGAACTTCAGCAAATCAAGAGCTGTCCTCAAATGCAGGGGAGACCCCGAAACAGTGAGTTTCTCACCGTCGTACCAATCGGTGGGCCGCTCGAGGGCGATCCAACGCCCCATTCCGTCATCTACCTGAACACAATGAGTACCGATTCGTTGTCCGATCCCCTCCACCGGAAATTCGATCCTCTCCGCGCCCGAAGCGGCATCGGAGATCAATTGCGGCTCGACCTTCAGGCCCGAGATCCAACGCAGGCCACGGCCCTTGTCATCGGGCTTCAAGACCACCGTGAGCCCCGATCGGACGGCGGCTCGGATGGCGCTTCGTTGTCCGGCGGAGACATCTTCCGGGTCCACACCGGAGAGCAGTACAGCGTCGAGCCCGATCAGCGCTTCCCTCGCCTGTGGTAACTGGTCCGGGGGGAGCCAAGCTCGGTTGACCGTCTGCTTCGCATGGGCCAGGAATTTCCAGTTGAACTGAGCTTGAGATTGGTCATTGACCTCGAGGAAACGAAAGGCGCCGTTTGTGGCCCTCGAAGCGTTGATGGAAATGGAGTACTGGTTCGATGACTGCCCCGGTTGGCTCGAGTTGAAAGGCACTGGCACACCATTGCGACTCACACTGCAACTCAAGTATCCGATATTGTACTGATTGCCTTCATATCCGTTCGGAATTCCGACCAGCGTTGACCTTGTGGAGTTTGCCGGCACTTCCAGGAGCACCGAAAAGTTGAGTGGGACACCCTTTGATCGGTAAACTTGGCGATTGCAGTCGATTTTATAGACCGCATCTTCAGTCATGGATTTGTTGGTCACCTTGATCAAAAAAGGCTCCCAGTCAGAAGAAAATTGATTAACACTGTGGGGAAGACCACCCGAGGATTCGAGGTGTTCAAATTGGATCTGCGAGTCCTTGGATTCGATACCTTGTCCATGCGCAGTTCCGCCGACCAGAAGCGAACTGAACATCACTGCACAGCAGGAGAAAACCGCCTGGTACTGTTTCATCACTCTCCCCCAGTCACATTCTCGAAGGCACTCCTACCCTGAACAGCATCCCGCAGAATACTTCGATTCATGTATTCGATTTGACCTCCCGCGGGTAAGCCACGTGCCAGACGAGTGATGGTGACTCCCGCATTCGATAGTGCTTCGGTGACCAGAAGTGCGGTCCCATCCCCCTCAAAATCAGGATTGGTGGCGAGAATCACTTCCGTCACTTCATCGACTTCGCTTCGTTCGATCAACTTTTTCAGAGCGATCTGTTCCGGGCCACGCTCTTCTAGCGGAGAAAATGATGCCCCGAGCACGTGGTAGAGTCCCAGGTAAGAGCCACTCTCTTCAAGTGCACGCAAATCCTTGGGCTGCTCTACCACACAGATGGAACTCTGGTCCCTTGAATCATCAGAGCAGATGGAGCAGATTTCTTCTTCACAGATATCCTGACACTCGTCGCATCGTCGAAGGTCATCTTTGACTCTTCGAATGGCATCGGAGATACGCATCGCTTCAGTTCTGGGTATTTTCAATACATGATAGGCGAGTCGTTCAGCGCTCTTTTGTCCGATTCCTGGAAGACTCGAAAATGCTTCAATCAACTCGCCAAGGAGGCCTTCTCCCGCCAATAGTCCTCCTATGTCATTCCTGGAAAGGACATTCCCCCGGTGACACGGGAGGTCTCTTGATCCGACAGTTCCTTGGCTTTCTCCAGAGCTTGACCGACCGCAACCAGCAGCAGATCCTCGAGCATCTCGATATCTTCAGGATCGACCACCTTCGGGTCGATTTCGACCTTCAGTACCTCTTGCTGGCCGTTGGCGTAGACCTTGACCAGCCCACTCCCTGATTCACCCAGCACGGTGCGCTGCTTGAGATCTTCCTGAACGGCCTTCAACTCTTTTTGCATCTTTTGCGCCTGTTGAAACAAGCCTCCAAGATCACCGGTCGACATCCTCAGTCTCCTTCAATTCTTCAGCCCTGGATCCGATCTTCATCGTGAACAGGACCTCGATTTCGGGCTTCGCTCGAAAAAATCTCTTCTGCTTGGCTGATGATTTCTGGCCTCTGCGAATCTTCGGTAGATCCGCCACTGGATTGGGACTTACCCTGAATCTCTTCATCGATCTGGATCTGCAGGGAACCGTGGCTCTTTTCCCACTCACGGATCGCTTGCTGGATCTCCGCAGATTCGAGGATCTCTCCCAGGTGAGAAGCGGCTCGAAGTTGCCACTGGTCATCGACGTGGACCAGTTTCCCATCGATTTTCAACTTTCTCGGTAACATTCGATCGACTTGCTTGAGGCACTCCAGCAGTTGCTCCTCTGCCGATGCAGCGGAAGCAGGACTCGGCGCCGCCCCGGTAGATTCCACCACTGGAGGGGTTCCTTCGCTTCTGGAAGCAGGTTTACGAAGCGCTTCCCTGGCCGCCTTGGCGCCACCGCTGGCGGACTCGGATTTCTTCGAATCCACGGCCATTTCCGACGACTGTTGTGAAGCGGATGCTGGGGGCGGTACAGCAGCTGCTGCGACCTGTGGCACTGCTGCGATCCGGGGCACTGCTGTGACCGATGAATCTCGTCGGGTCAATTCAGTGATGGGGACCAATGACCGCAGGGTGCTCATCCTCATCAGAGCGATCTCGAGGAGCAGGTCTCCGCGATCCTGACGGCGTAGTTTCTGCCGCGTCTCCTGGAGAATTTCCTGCCCCAGAAGATTGGCCTCCACGTCGCTCTCCTGCCAACCGTCGGAGACGCCACGGTGTAGTCGCGATCGGAGTTCTTCTGCAAGTTGCTCGGTCAATACCGAAGCCTCGGTACCTCCCTCGAAGATCGGAGTCAGTCGTTCGACCACCAGAGCCAGATCTCCGCCATCGATCGCCGCCAGCAGTTGCGACAGTTGCTCACTTGAAACTCTACCGGTGATTCGATCGAGATCCTCCGGGCCAGGCTGATCACCGGCAAAGGCCAGCACCTGGTCGAGCAACGACTGTGCATCTCGCATCCCACCGGCGGCCAGAGATGCGATGCTGGCGAGCAATCCGTCCCTCGGCTCGGCCCCTTCCTGCTGGCAGATCTGTTCGAGTCTGTGGACGATATCGTCGCGTGAAATCGACGAGAAATCACAGCGCTGGCAACGTGAGAGCACCGTCGGGATGATCCGCTCCGGTTCGGTCGTGGCGAAGATGAACTTCACATGAGACGGTGGTTCTTCCAGCGTCTTGAGCAGCGAGTTGAATGCTTCCCTGGTCAGCATGTGCACCTCATCGATGATGAAGATGCGATAGGGTCCCTGGGTGGGAGCGTACTGAACATGCTCGATCAGGCTGCGGATATCATCGATTCCACGGTGCGATGCACCGTCCATCTCGGTGACATCTGAATCCTCGCCTCTGAAGATCTGCTGGCAGGTGGCACACTGGTCGCAGGGCACTGCATCTTTGCTCTTCGGGCACTGCAACGTTCTCGCAAAGATTCGCGCCATCGAGGTCTTGCCGACCCCTCTTGGCCCACAGAAGAGGTAGGCATGAGCGAGGCGCTTCTGCAGGATCGCCTGACGCAAGACCTCCGCCACTGACTCCTGTCCCACCACCTCTTCGAATCGTCGAGGACGATAGCGACGGGCAATCACCTGGTAGTGATCGCCAGCACCGTTCACAGACTCAGATTCAGAGGAAGAAGAGTGGCTTTCCATGGTGACATCTGAACAGCGGTCAGGGGCTTCTGCAAGCCTCTGATCCAAACTGGAATCAGATGATTCCACAGCCTAGGGGTGTTTCTGGTCAAAAAGATGAGGACAGTCCTGAAGAAAAAGACCGGAGCCCGAAGCACACCAACGGGGGCCGAGTTGGCTGCTCCCGTCAAGGCCTGACCAGGTCACGGGCCGCCAGTCGCCCGGACCCCGGAATTCATTCATCACTTCATCGAGCCAGTTCCACCGCAGGAATACCTCGACTGCAGCGGTGGAGACCAACCCTGTTGCATCCAACGGCAAGAACACCCACTGGAGGGCGTCCTTCCATTCCATGTCTCGTCAAAGAACTCAATGTATAGTCAAAGAACAAGGTTGGCGGAGAGGGTGGGATTCGAACCCACGGTACGGATTAACGCACACACGCTTTCCAAGCGTGCTCCTTAAGCCACTCGGACACCTCTCCCGATGCATCCTTGTTCTGCGCGGTCATTTTCACCGGAATCCGCAGCAATTCCAGTACTCCCCGATCCGCTATCGAATCGAGTTCGTCATCCGGATCGATCTGGCGGAGAGGGTGGGATTCGAACCCACGGTACCCGCAAAGGCACACCGGTTTTCGAAACCGGCCCGATCGACCACTCTGGCACCTCTCCGCGCTCACTATCGAACACTACTTCTCGTTCGGGGGGTTCCGACGATCCTTGAAGAAGGATCGTAGCATTTCACCCGATTCTTCGCCGAACACTCCGGCAGTCCAGGTCACATCATGGTTGAAAAGACCCGGTTCGAAAATCTTTAATTTTGTTTCCACCGCTCCCCAGCGCGAATCGGACGCTCCGAACACCACCCGCTCGATCCGCGCCTGAAGAATCGCTCCAGCACACATCGGGCACGGCTCCAGGGTGCAGTAGAGGGTGGTTCCCTCCAACCGCCATCCTTCGACCGCCGAAGCAGCCTGTCCGATGGCCAGGATCTCGGCGTGAGCGGTAGGATCGCGCAGGGATTCCTTGGAGTTACGCGCCCGGCCGATCACCCCCAGCTGAGGGTGAACGATCACCGCCCCGACCGGGACTTCCCCATCCTCTTCGGCAGCTCGAGCTTCCTCAAGAGCCCACTGCATGTGGATACGATCGGGATCTTGATCCAGCCAGGAGACGCCCACCGAGGTCCTTTCCTGCTGCACAGGAAACAAACAAGCACGCCGGGGAGGATTCGAACCCCCAACCTCCTGATCCGTAGTCAGGTGCTCTATCCAGTTGAGCTACCGGCGCGCAGAAGGGCCAATGTTAGCCAGCCCCCTCGGGGTGTCAAGCCGACCGAAGAATGGCTATTCCTCTACCCACCCATCGGGGACCCAGTCGTCGAGATCTTCTTCCTCTGGAGTGGGCACCTCCTTCTCAGGGGCCCCTACATCTGCGATGGAGTCCTCCTTCTTCCCGGAACTTGAAGGGGGTGGATCCTCCTCAGAATCGACACCCTGGGGGGCCTCCCCCTCGAGTAATCCATCGAGGATCTCCAATCCACGGTCCGAGCCCTGCTCGCGTAGCCGCTCCGGCTCGGGAAGGGCATCGAGGCCAGAAAGTCCCAGTAATTCGAGAAATTCCGAGGTCGTGCCATACAGCAACGGTCGTCCGATCGAATCGTCCTGCCCCACCACCCGGACCAGTCCCCACTCCATCAGATTCTTGAGGATGGGTCCGCACTGAACCCCGCGAACCGCTTCCAGATCGGAGCGCCGCACCGGTTGTCGATAAGCGATCACCGCCAAGGTCTCGAACGCTGCTGAACTGAGGCGAATCCGCCGCCGTTCTCCGCGTAATCGTGCGACATACGGTGCGTATTCCGGCTTGGTCAGGAGTCGTAAACCAGTTCCATCTTCGTGTAGCAGGTAACCCCGGGAAGTCGTGATCAACTGGGCCTCGAGGGCCAGCAGCGCTTCCTTGACCGCCCCTTTGGGAGCTTCCTTTAACATCGCATTCAAGCGGCGTCGGCTGACCGGCTCGGCCGAGGCGAACAGGATCGCTTCGATGGTCGACTGCAACGCCTCCCCTTCGAGAACGACCTCTGCAACTTCCTCGACAGCGTCTTGCGCAAGCGAGTTCCGGTCGCCGTTGGTGACTTTCACTTCTTGACCTTGAGTATCTCGAGAAATCATCAATCTCCTTTTGAACGGTTCGCGCCGGCAGAAACTGCGGTAAAGACCGAAGTCGACTCGATTCGAACCGGGATCCTTTTTCTGATCATCGCCTCGACGGCCAGCACGTCTTCATCCGACACAGGTTCATCCCGAAGTTGCTGGAGCAGTTCCTCCCGCACTTCCGAAAATCGTTTCAACGGCAGCGTCTCCACCACCCGGAACAGATGCCAACCAAAATCGACCTCTTCGATCGGTCCCAGGACCTCACCCTCTGCGACCTGAAACACCTCGAAAAAGGCCGCATTCCCGGCCAGCTCCGATTCACGGATCCAGCCACTACCGATCCTCGGGGCAAACTTCTGCTGGATTCCGACTGGAAGTTCCACGGCAGACTCCAGCGGAGTTCCGGCACGCAACTCATCTGCAGTGATCACTGCCCAGCGCTGAATCCGTTCGCGAAGATCAGTATCCGCAGCATCGATGGGGAATGCCATGTGATCGACTCTGCGCCGTGGTTCTTTCCAGGTGACTCTCCAGAGATCGAGGATTTCCTCCTCCTCGATCTGGATGTGATGAGACACCACCGACTGGATCAACAGTGCGGGGCCCACTTCCAGTGCAATTTCCCGACGCAAGTCACTCTCGACCAGGCCCTGCGCTTCCAGTTGAGCCAACGCCCTGCGGCGCGCGACAAAACTCTCTCCGAGAATTACGGTCAACTCCTGCTCCACTCGCTCGGCGATCTGCTTCGCATCGATACGGATTCCCAGATGCTCCGCTTCAGCACTGAAGAGCGATTCCCTGACCAGCCCATTGAGGGCCCTTGGCCCGTAGTAGCGCTCGAGAATTCGTGCTTTGAGTTTCTCATCCGTGATGATATCTCGTCCGACCCGAGCCAGGATCCGCGCACCCTCGTGCGACGTTGCAGCATCCCCGGCCCCCCCAGCCGATGACTCGATCGAAACCGGGTATGACTCCCGCACGCCATCCGAAGTTGCCAGGGAACAGCCACTCACCAGCACCGAGACTCCCAGCACCCATATCAGGAATCGACGATTCATCGGATGTCCCCCTTCTCGTAATGGCGCAGAACTTCAACCAACTGGGTGGTCGAGAGAAGGCCCATCTCGACCATGCACAACCCCATCATCTTGCGTCCACGACCACTGTTTTCCAGTCGCTGTTGTTCCACCACAACTCGATCGACATCCTCCCGAGTGACGAACCCGAGTCGAACGGCAAGATCTCCAAAGCGAGTGCTGCCATCGCCCAGAGGCTGACGAGTACTGCTGTATCCGGTCGGATGCATTCGGTGCCAGCGCCACGCAGTTTCCATGATCAGGGACATTTCGCTGTGGTCAGGAGTCCATCCCAGTAGTTCCTTCGCCTTCAGATTGGAAGCGAGCAAGGTTGCTGGATCACCATCTCGGCGTCCCTCCTCGACCACCTTGAAATCGATTTCGGTGACGGACTTTGCTGCTTCCACCACCTCTCGAACCGAAGCCCCCGCTGCAGAACCGAGATTGATCGACTCACCGGCAACCCGGTCGATGCGACCCAGTGCCTTCAGGTGAGCTCTTGCGATATCCGTGACATGGACAAAATCCCTCACGCAGGTGCCATCCGGAGTGTCCCAATCAGTGCCAAAGATGATGAACTGATCGCGAATCCCAAGAGCACATTGCAGGAGCAACGGAATCAGATGACTCTCATCTGCGTGATCCTCGCCAATCAAACCCGAGGCATCTGCGCCTGCTGCATTGAAATACCTCAGGCAGACATGCTGAAGCGGATGTCGTTGAGCGATGGCGGTCAACGATTCCTCGACGATCCGTTTCGAATCTCCATATGGATTGACCGGATGGCGTCGATGCGATTCAGGGATCGGGGTCACTTCAGGATCTCCATACACCGCCGCAGTCGATGAATGGATCAGCACCGAAACCTCGGCCTGGAGCATCGCTTCGACCAGATTTAGAGTGCCTGCAAGATTGTTGTGATAATAAGCAGCAGGAATCTGCACCGATTCTGGGACGCTACACGATGCCGCGAGGTTGAACACAGCATCGAATCGATGCGCCTCGAAAGCAGAGCGAAGGGTGCTCGGATTGTGGGTACTTCCTTCAATCAGTTCCACATCCTGAATCGCCTCACGGTGGCCGGCACGGAGGTCATCCAGGACCACCACCTCATGGCCCTCTCGAAGGCATTCCAGGACGCAATGGCTACCGATATAACCCGCTCCACCCACCACCAGAATTCGCATGTTGCGGCTCTCTTTCGCTGTTCTCTACCTGCTGGAGTGCAAGTCTTGCTACACCGTCACAACAGACGGATTCTACTCCGTTTCCGGGGAGAAATCGCCCCAACCGACCGATCTTGAGTTACGATTGCTGAATCTGAAACCGAGAGGATCATCCTGAATGGCACGCGAAAACCGAAGCAATGATGCCCCCCGCCCGATTGAAGTGTCTACCGCTGTGATTCCCGAGATCCAGTCGAGTGTTCAATATCGTTGTGGAGGCACCACGATTCTGTGCATCGCCACTCTCGAGGAAGGTACACCCAAGTGGATGACTCCAGGACAAGGGTGGGCCACTGCGGACTATCAGATGATGCCCTATTCCGTCACGCCGAGGCTCGAACGAGTCAACAAAAGCACCCCCGATGGGCGAGCGATTGAAATTCGTCGGCTGGTCGGTCGCGCGCTGCGAGCCGGGCTCGACCTCTCCCTGATGCCCGGCTACACCATCCGGGTCGACTGCGACGTGCTTCATGCGGATGGAGGCACTCGCACCGCCTCCATCAATGCCACCACGGTGGCGCTGGGCTTGCTGGTCGAGCAGCACCTAGCGAGCGGCATCTTCGCCACCGACCCGCGTCGGGCGCTGATCCTGGCGATGAGTGCCGGCGTCTATCAGAACTCGCTGAGAGTCGATCTCGACTACCAGGAGGACAGTGGTGCCTCGCTGGATCTGAACCTGATTGGCACTGCCACTGGCGAAGTGGTGGAGGTGGTCGGCGGTTGTGAGAATGGCCCGGTTGCCATGGAAGTGCTGCAGGAGGTGATCGAAGCGGCACGAGGCGGAATCGCCCAGGTCGGCAAACAACTCTCCGATCGGATTGCACCGATTCGCCCGTAGCGGATCCTCCGCTGCCACGATTGCCCTGAGGATCGACCATCTGCGCCATTTCCAGGCCTCAAATCAGTTCCAGGAGGCATCTCGAGTCTCCTTGCGGATTGCTGCTCCCTTCCGTAGCATCGGCGTCGAGCCCATACCCTCAGGGGACCCTCCCCGCATCAAAATCCGGAGACCGCTTGACCCCTCCACCACCACGATCTCTGCTCATCGCATCGGGTAATCTCCATAAGCACGACGAAATTCGTCGTGCACTACCCGAAGGATTTGCCCATCTGATGGTCCCTTCTCAGCTGGAAGCCACCGTCGGATCCGCGGCTCCCGATCCCGTCGAGGATGGAGAAACGCTGCTGGAAAACGCCATCATCAAGGCACAGGCTTTTTCCATCTGGAGTGGCCTGCCCGCGATGGCGGATGATACGGGATTGATGGTCACGGCTCTCGACGGAGCACCGGGTGTTCATACCGCTCGCTGGGCCGGAGAGAACGCCACCTTCGAGGAGAATATGACCAAGGTGCTCGATCAACTGAGTGGAGTTCCCACAGCGCAGAGAAGTGCTCAATTCAGGTGTGTCATCGCTCTCTGCGACGGCGATCAGGTCCTCTTGACGGTCGAAGAAGGCTGCCCCGGATCGATCACCCAGAAGGTCGAGGGAAGTGCTGGCTTTGGCTATGACCCGATCTTCGTTCCCGAAGGTGAAACGCGGACCTTTGCCCAGCTCGAGGCCGCCGAGAAGGACGCCATCAGCCACCGAGGACGCGCCTTGCGCCGATTCAGCGAGTTGTACCAGCAATTCGATCTGACGGGCGGCTCCTGATGAGCTTCCCCATCGAGCGAATCCGCAATTTTTCCATCGTGGCTCACATCGACCATGGCAAATCGACACTGGCGGATCGACTGCTGTTAAAAACAGAGACCATCAACGAACGAGATTTCAAGAACCAGTTACTCGATGACATGGATCTGGAAAAAGAACGAGGGATCACCATCAAGGCAAAGAGTGTCAGGATGGAATACACCGCCGACGATGGTCTCACCTACCAGTTAAACCTGATCGACACCCCCGGGCATGTCGATTTCGGATACGAGGTCTCTCGCAGCCTGGCTGCTTGTGAGGGGGCGCTACTGGTCGTCGATGCGGCGCAGGGAGTGGAGGCTCAAACGGTCGCCAATGCATTCCTGGCCATCGAAGGAAACCTGGAAATCATCCCTGTGATGAACAAGATCGACCTCAACACTGCACGACCCGATGAAATCGATGAAGAAATGACACAGACCTTTGGATTCAAAAAGGGAGAGTCGATCCGCTGCTCGGCGAAATCGGGTGTCGGAATCGATGAGTTACTGGAGGCGATCACCACTTTTGTACCTCATCCGAAAGGCGAGAGAGCGGCCCCTCTCCAGGCGCTCATCTTCGACTCCCACTACGACGAATATCGGGGAGTGATCATCTATGTATGCGTCAAGCAGGGAGTTCTGCGAAAAGGAGAAGACGTCATCCTGATGTCCTCGGGGCGCAAGTACCTGGTCGACGATGTGGGAGTCTTCACCCCTGGAATGACCCCTACAGGAATCCTCGAGGCTGGTGAGGTGGGCTACTTCTTTGCCAGCATCAAGACGATCCACGATGTCAGGATCGGTGACACGGTGACCACCAGACTCAATGGGGCCACCGAGAGCCTGGCAGGTTTCAAGAATCCCAATCCGATGGTTTATTGCGGCACGTACCCCGCTGAGAGTGGAGACTACGAAGATCTCCGCACCGCTCTCGACAAATTGTGGCTCAATGACCCCTCCTTCACCTTCTTACCCGAATCATCCGATGCCCTGGGGTTCGGATTCCGCTGCGGATTCCTCGGTTTGCTTCACATGGAAATTGTACAAGAGCGCCTCGAGCGAGAATCTGGCATCTCGGTGGTCCAGACCGCCCCCACCGTCACCTACGAGATCCTCCAGAAAGATCAGAAGACCCTTCTCATCGACAGTCCCAGCCAGTTACCCGACGTGATGCTCGTCGAAGAAATCCGAGAACCGATCGTCGATGCTCACATCATCGTTCCCACCGAGTTCATCGGAGCAGTGATGAAACTGATGGACGAAAAACGCGGCGAGTGGAAGAAAACCGATTACCTGTCCCCTACCAGGGTCCAGATGAGCTACGAAGCGCCGCTCGCAGAAATCATCTCTGACTTCTACGACAAATTGAAATCATCGACCCGCGGATACGGGACTCTCGACTACACCTTCAATCGTTATCGCAAGGATAGCCTCGTGAGGCTCAACATCCTGGTCAACGGAGAATCTGTAGATGCTCTCAGCGTCATCATCCATAAGGATATCGCCGAGAGAAAAGGGCGGCTGTTACTCAAGAAACTGAAAAATGTGATCCCTCGACACATGTTCCAGGTCGCTCTCCAGGCTTCCATCGGAGGGAAGATCATCGCCCGTGAAACAATTCGCGCATTGATGAAAAATGTTACGGCGAAGTGCTACGGCGGCGACATCTCGAGGAAAAGAAAACTGCTTGAGAAGCAGAAGGAAGGGAAGAAGCGCATGAAGCAGGTGGGAAGCGTTGCCATCCCTCAAGATGCATTCATGGCGATCCTGCGGCTCGATGAGGAGGACAAGAAAAAGTGAAATGGCGCGCACTGCGAGAAAATATAGAAGCACTGACCGTGGCCATACTACTGGCACTGGTGATCCGCCACTTCTTCGTCGAGTCCTACGAAATTCCAACCGGCTCGATGGCCCCTGGCCTCAACGGTCTTCATGTATCGCCCGAATGCCCCAACTGTGGTACCAAAAACCATGTGGGTATCAGTAGCGACAGTCTCACCAACAAGATTCAACTGAGAAGTTACCTGGAAATATATGATGGCCTCTGCCCTGAGAAAGGGATCCCCATCAAGGTGGCCACCGCAGGAAAGGCCAACATCACATGTCCTGCGTGCAAGCAGACTCATCCAGCGGCAGAGTCCCTGCGAAGGGCGAGCGCTACCTCAATACAAACCTGGTGTCGCGAGTGCACCTACATCTTTCCGGTAGTCGTCGAATATTCCGACATCCTGGGTGGCAACAAGATCTTGGTCGACAAATTCGCCTATGATTGGCAGGAGCCCAAGCGCTGGGATGTGGTGGTCTTCAAGTTCAACCGTGAGCGCAATTACATCAAGAGGTTGGCCGGCTTGCCGGGCGAGACGATCCGGATTATCGACGGAGATGTGTGGATCGATGGAGTACTTTCATCCAAGCCCAATGAGACCCAGCGCCACTTCTGGACGCTGATCCACGACAGTAGCGTCGAGGAACAAGGACTGATCGATCCCCCATGGACCACATCGGCTGGCTGGGAGCCGAAGGATGGCGGTTGGGGATTTAACCAGATCCAAGATGAAGGTGAACTTCGATACACTCGAGACATCGACAATCGCTACAACTACAACGCCATGAATTCGAACAGGCGAGTCAGTCCGGTCCGAGACATCTCACTAAAAACCACTCTGAATGCAACTCGTGGTCGACACCCATCCCCGGCACGACTCAACATCTCCATCTGGAACCAACCCGCTGAATACCGCTTCTCTTTCCCGTTCAAATCGGGAGATACTGAACTGTTACTGTTGAGACCGGGAGAGGAAATCGTCACTCTCGGCCAGGTAGAAGATCTCATCCTGGAACCCGGTAGGGATTACCAGATCGAGGCTCAGATCGTCGATCGAACCATGCGACTGCTCATCGATGGAGAACTACTCGCCAATGTTGAGCTGCCCGAGTCTGAATTCGATTCAGGAGTCAGAAGAGTGGTAGCCCAACAGCCGGTCAGCGGATTCGCCATCTCGGCGGTCAATTGCGGAGGATTCATCGAATCGGTCCAACTCTACAGGGATCAGCACTGGACTCAGGCCGCTCAGCATGCAACATCGAAACCGTTCAAGATCGAAGAAGATCGGTACTTCGTACTGGGAGACAACAGTCCATCCAGCCTCGACTCTCGCTGGTGGGGATCGTTTGCCAGATCAAACCTTCTGGGACGAGGCTTTTCCATCTTCTGGCCTGCCCTGCCAGGGCGTAATGAGAGCGGATTCATCCGATGATTCTCACCGTCCGTAATCTCTGTAAATCCTACAACAACAGGCGAGTCGTCGATCGAGTCTCCTTCGATGTCGCTCCAGGATCGGTGATCGGACTGCTCGGTAAGAATGGTGCGGGAAAGACCACTACCTTTCGCATGGCGATGGGAATGATTCGATCGGATCAGGGCCAGGTTTTCTTCAATGGTGAAGAGATCAGCAACTTGCCGATGTACCAGAGAGCGCGACGAGGAATGGGATACCTACCCCAGGAAACATCCGTTTTCCGCGGCCTGACCGTCCGCCAGAACTTGACAGCCATACTTGAAACACGGCCACTCAGTGAACCTGAACGAAATGCGAGGCGTGAGCAACTGATCGACGAATTCAAACTCAATCGAGTGGCCGACAGCAAGGCGGAATTCCTTTCAGGGGGAGAAAAGAGAAGGCTCGAAGTGGCGAGAGCGCTGGTCACCGAGCCAGACCTGATTCTTCTCGATGAGCCCTTCAGTGGTGTAGACCCGATTGCTGTGGCGGATCTACAAAATATGATCCGGTTCCTGGCAGATCGAGGAATCGGTGTGCTTCTCACCGATCACAATGTGCGCGAAACACTCAATGTCTGCGACCGTTCATTCATCATCTATGATGGCAGAATCATCGCACAAGGAAATCAAGATCAAATCCTCCAGGACGCAGATGCTCGTCGATATTATCTCGGCGAACAGTTCTCGATGTAGGGATGGAATACTACCCCTGATGCAACACTCAATTCTCGGACAACTCCTCTCCTCTTGGCTACTACCTGGCTCGGGACACATCCTGTCGGGTCGAAAGAATACCGGGATCTGGCTGCTACTGGCGATCAACGGCTTGTGGATTCTGGGCATGTGGCTGTCCAATTTTGAAGCGTCATCTCAACAATTCCATCCGTGGTTGTTCTGGGTGGGAACCGGATGTGGCAGCACGCTGGTTCTCTCCTGGTTCGAGCCCGCTTCCGATCTGGCACTTCGAGGTCTGGCAACTGTGCAAAAGTATCAGGATGTTCCGAAGTGGAACGATACAGGTGCACTTCTGGTCTACTGCGCTGGGCTACTCAATCTACTGAGTTGTCTCGACCTGCTCGACGCCAGGATCGATCCTTCGAGGAGGGAAGCCCCGGCAGCCGGTGAGGAGAACTCCCGATGAGTGATCTGGCCGCATTCCTGCTGCTCACTCTGATCATCTCTGTCGTCCATGTGCTGGTAACCCGCACTGCAAAAAGTCCTCCTAGTATGCGTAGGGAGGCTACTCGCTACTTCCTCAGCGCTGCCGGAGGAATGCTCTTACTTGGATTGATCATCGAGGTGATCTCAGAACTCTTCCAGTAAGGATCTCAATTCGTTACCATTGCTGATGGTGAGCGGGTGTAGCGGTCGCGGCATGGATTTCCATGTCGAGGAAAGTCCGGGCTCCGCAGGACAGGGTGGTGGGTAACGCCCACCGGGAGCGATCCCAGGGAAAGTGCCACAGAAAATATACCGCCGTAGATCTTCGGATCCTCGGTAAGGGTGAAATGGTGAGGTAAGAGCTCACCGCGGGGGCGGTGACGTCCCTGGCAGGGTAAACCCCTCCCGGAGAAAGACCAAACAGAGGCAAAGGAGTGGTCCGCTCCGTTCCCGGCAATGTCGGGAGAATGCCCGGGTAGGTCGTTTGAGCTGTCTGGCAACGGTCAGCCTAGAGGAATGATCGCACATCGACCTTGCGTCGATGAACAGGACTCGGCTTACGGCCCGCTCACCACTTCAATCTTGCGATGGCGATTCGAACATCTCGTGCTCTCTTCACAACGCTCTCATCCCATCACCTTGGCAGGTCGACGTCGGTTAGCCCTGAACTTCCGATGACATGAATCCTGGCTGCGCCACCCGCGGTGGACGGGAGCAGCTCCACACCAGTGGGTGGAGTCCATTCGACACCCCTGAGTTGCGCAGCAGTCGCCTCGAATGCACAGCGAACTGCGCGAAGCCTGGCCCCCAATTGGTTGCTCTCCTCGACGAGATAAACATACACCGGATGTACAAAACCTCCCATCAGCAGATACAGAGGAGGGTCGTGGACCGAAAGTGCCTGGAGAGTTTCACGAGACGGATCGAGGGATAGAGGAATCTGGTTATCGAGATACCACCGAAGCTCCAGGGAACTGGTGAGGAGGGACGCCGATTGCCACTCTTCCAGTTCCATCGCCATCAGGGCCTCGATCTGAAGTACTCTGGTGATTTCATCCTCGGGCGAAGATACCTGAGCGAGGATCGCTGCACCATTCTCGAGAAAATCTGGATCATCACTCTCGATCAAATCCAGCCCTCGCTCCAGCAAAGATTTCAACAGACTAAGCCGCATCTGTTCATCTCGGATGAGCCCGCCAGCAGTGAGTGATTCTGCCAGTTCGACTCCGATCAACCAACGCTCCTGCTGCTCTTTCATCGCGGTGCCGGTCGCGGTGCCGATCTCGGTGCCTGTCTCCGTACCTGTCGATTTTTCCTGCGACTGACAACAGGCGATGATGATGGATCGAAGCTGCTGGAGATTGGCAAAACGCAAGGTGTTAAAATCGAAGATTTCAGGTACCTGCACTCCCGGAGATTTCCGAAGAATAGCGCGTAACTCCTCCAGTTGAGCCGTGGTGATGGAGAAGGCATCTTCTTTCACTTGGTCCTGGATAAACTGAACGCTGATGAAAGATACATCATGTGATTCGAAGAGGCCCACAGATCCGCAGCAGAAATCGCACCGACTTGCTGTCGATAGTCTTCAATCCTCCTGTGATTTGCGACGGACACCGCATTCAGATAGAGAAGAGTACCGATGGCAATGAGAATCAACACTGCTGCGAAGGCCACGCTATTTCGAACCCAACTCTTGTGGAACATGACGAGGCTTCTCTCTCGGTACCGAGTCATGGCTACGACCCATGACTGACTTGCATCGATGAACAGGACTCGGCTTACGGCCCGATCACCACTTCAATCTAGCCCTGGCGATCCACACATCTCGTGCTCTCTTCCCATCGCTCTCTTCATATCCCGCTCTTCATATCACTTTGGCAGGTAGACGTCGGTTGCCACTGAACTTCCGATGACATGAATTCTGGCTGCGCCACCCGCGGTGGACGGGATCAGTTCCACACCAGTGGGTGGAGTCCATTCGACACCCCTGAGTTGCGCAGCAGTCGCCTCGAAGGCACAGCGAACTGCCAGAAGTCGGGCACTCATTTGGTTGGACTTCTCGATGATGGAATCAAACAGCGGAAGTACAGCACTACTCAACAGAGCGTATACAGGAGGCTCCTCGACTGAAAGCGCCTGGAGAGTTTCTCTGGACGGATCGAGGGATAGAGGAATCTGTTGATCGAGATACCACCGAAGGTCCAGAGAACTGGTGAAGGGTGATGCTTGCCACTCTTCCAGATCCATCACTACCAGGGTCTCGATCTGAAGTGCTCTGGCGATTCCATCCTCGGGCGAAGCTACCCGCGCAAGGGTCGCTGCACCATTCTCGAGAAAATCCAGATCATCACTCTGGATCAATTCCAACCCTCTCTCCAGCAACGTCTTCAGCAAACCCGCCAGCAGTGAGTGATTCAGCCAGTTCGACTCCGATCAGCCAACGCTCCTGCTGCTCTATCATCGCGGCGCCGGTCGCGGTACCGGTCTCCGTGCCTGTCGATTTTTCCTGCGACTGGCAACATGCGAAGATGAGCGATCGAAGCTGCTTGAAATTGGCAGGAAGCAAGGTGTTAAAATCGACGATTTCAGGTACCTGCGCTCCCGGTGAATTCCGAAGAATAGCGCGTAACTCCTCCAGTTGAGTCGTGGTGATGGAGATGGCATCTCCTTCCACCTGTTCAGTACGGCGAGCCTGTTTCGTGTCCTCGAGAAACTGAACGCCGCCAGGAAATCCACTATCGTGTAATTCGAAGGCCCACAGATCCGCAGCAGAAATCGCACCGACTTGCTGTCGATAGTCTTCAATCCTCCTGTGATTTGCGACGGACACCGCATTCAGATAGAAAAAAGTACCGATGGCAATGAGAATCAACACTGCAGCGAAGGCCACGCTATTTCGAACCCAACTCTTGTGGAACATGACGAGGCTTCTCTCTCAGTACCGAGTCATGGCTTTGGACTCAGACTGACGGTGAGGAAAAAGGAGTGGGATCCCCCACCACCGCGATCGGGAACCAGCTGTCAGTTCTCTGATACTGTTCTCTGATACGGTTCGATTCGGAAATCAACCACCCACAAACCCAAGTCGTGGGGCCGACACAGTTTCACCCAAGAAAACGAGAACAGGAGGGACAATTCACCACCGAAATTCCTGCTTGTACCTTTTCCCCCACCTGAGAACTGACACTCAAGTGGCAGCCTCCGCAGGCGTTTCCATCGAGCGAAACCACCACGGTCGCTCCCAGCGATGGAAATAGACGGTCGAAAGTTTCCAGCAACTCATCATCCGCAACCTCACGAGCATGCTCCAGAGGTTTCTGTAGCGACTCGACTTCATTGCGATAGTCCTTGGTGTTCTCGGTGACTTCGGCTCGAATCTCCTCCAGTTGCTCTTCCGTCTCGGCGATGTGTTTGTTGAGATCCGATTCCTGGCTGCGCAGTTCTTCAATCTTCTCCATCACCAGGATCAGACTATCTTCGATCGCCGCCTTTTCTTGCTCGAACCGAGCCAGTTGTTCCTTCAGACCGGTGAACTCTGTAGCTTGGGTTGCCTGATCCAACTGTTTACGATTCTTTTCGATCTTCGCTTCGGCCTCTTTGGAATCCAGTTCGAGTTTCCGGGCGATGGATTGTCCCTGGCCGAGACGAGCCTCGATCGGTGCCATCTGGTCACGGAGCAACTGATAATCGGCGAGTGCGATCTCCAACTTCTTCTCACGTTTGGCGATCTCTGATTGATAGAGCGAAATCTTGCTAGAAATCCGTTGGACTTCTCTGAGACGATCCAGCGATTCCAAGTCCACCTCCTCCTGCCGCAAGATTCCTGTTCCTGCGAGATGAGGATCTTAGCCGGAAGAAGAATCTTCTTCCACAAAAGAGGGCCTCGAATCGGTATTCCCGACTCGAAGCCCTGTGATTACCCGAACTGGTCATACTGACGATCAGGATTACTCGTCGAGGAATCCCTCCAGATGGCGAGAACGAATCGGATGCTGCAATTTCTTCACGGCTTTGGCTTCGATCTGACGTACTCGTTCCCGGGTCACTTTGAAGATCTTCCCCACCTCTTCGAGGGTATAGGTGTATCCATCCTCAAGGCCATAGCGGAGTTTGATGATTTCACGTTCCCGGTAGGTCAGGGTTTTCAGGACATCTTTGAGGCGATCCTTGAGCATCTCGTGAGTCGCCACATGGATCGGTGATTCGACCGATTGATCCTCGATGAAATCTCCGAAGAATCCATCATCTGAATCCCCGATGGGTCGATCCAGAGAAATCGGATGCTTGGAAATCTTGAGGACTTTCCTCACCTCTTCTTCTGGAATTTCCAACTCGATGGAAATCTCTTTCATACTTGGATCGTAACCCAGTTTTTGCATCAGTTTCTTGGTTGCATTTCGAACCTTGCTCATCGTTTCGATCATGTGTACAGGAATCCTGATGGTCCGAGCCTGGTCAGCGATGGAGCGAGTAATCGCCTGGCGAATCCACCATGTGGCGTAGGTCGAGAACTTGTATCCGCGACGGTACTCATATTTCTCGACCGCCTTCATCAGGCCTGTATTCCCCTCTTGGATCAAATCGAGAAAGGAGAGACCTCGGTTCCGGTATCTCTTGGCGATCGACACCACCAATCGAAGGTTTCCAGCGGATAGTTTTCGTTTGGCCACTTCGTATCGATTGAAGTATTTGTTCATGCCAAACACACGCTCAGCAAATGGGGCAGAACTCTCCATCGTGCACTTTTCAATATCAACGATGTTGGCAAGTTCCAGTTCGACCAGGTCCTTGTCGGTAACTCTTCGCCCTGTCCTCTTGTTGACGATTTCAATTCTTCGCTTCGATTGAATCACCTTGTGGCGCTGACTGCGCATCTCGTCGCGAAGGTTATCGAGGATCTCCCTCTTGAAGACCAACTCTCCCAGGAGCAGGCCAATCTTGATCGCCTTGGCAAATACCTTCTCAGCAAGTTTCTGCTTGTATCGATCGGATAGCTTTTTCGATTCGAGCTTTTTCTTGTCGATCAAGTTGAGCTGGTAGAGCCGCTCGATGGTGGCCAGGTTCTGGCTCATTCGCTGAATCATATCTTCGCGACTGGGTTCACCGGCGGAGGGTGTCAGTTTGATGACCTTGTCGATGGACTGGTCTCCACATAGGACTTCCTGACACAAGCGGATCATTTCTTTCTGGCAAAATCCGGATGAGTAGATCGATGTCCGATATCGATCCCTGCAAGTCTCGATGGTTTTCGCCAGTAGTAATTCCTCTGCACGAGTCAGTAGCGGAATCTCCCCCATCTGAGTCAGGTACATCCGTACTGGATCATCGATCTTCTCCCCGGTGAAATCGGCATCATCTGGAAGTGCATCGATCTTCACCGGATCATCCGTGACCTCGATGTCGAGCTTGTCGAGGAGGTCGTACACTCGATCAATTCGCTCCGGAGTATTGCATTCCTCTGGGAAGCAATTATTGAACTGCTCAAAGGTGACATGACCCTGTGCCGAACCGAATTCGATGAGGCGGGCAAGCCCCTCCTCCATCGTGCGTTTTTCCTTGGTCAGATCGCGAGAAGCACTTCGAGCAGTGGCGATGCGAGGGATTTCCTCGACCGGATGGCGATTCTCTCCGTCATCCAGTGGTTCCTGTACGACGGTCGGTCCTTCAGAGATCCCCAGGGTCGGGAGGTCTCCTTCGGTTTCCTCTGATTCCTCTTCCTCCTCATCGCCATCGGCGATGCTGATTTCGGTTTCTTCATCCCCTTGAAATGCAGGACCTTCTGTTTCCGTCTTGCAGTACATTTCGGACGTCAGATCGCCATCATCCAGTTGCTCCTGGTATGAGTTCATATCTTCCTCTTCGTTACAAATTTCGTACATGGAGACTGGACTCAATCTTCCCCTCCTTCAAACTTATTGATAATTTCCCCCAAGAGCGAAAGATTATGATGAGATTCTCGATCTTGTTTCAATGTTTGTATTGTTTTGTTAATGTCTATCTTGGTCTTCAGGTCCAATTTTGCCTCTCCTATACGACCAATCATCCCCTTCAGGTGATCCACCACCAGATCGATCGCCAGATTGAACTGGAGTTCAACCCGTTCATCCACCGGAGTGTACTCCTGCTCTGCCGCCACTCGCTCGAGTAGCCCGAGGAATATTGACTTCTCCGCTTCATCCTGCAGATGAACCGGATCCGGAATCTCCTTCAATTGTTCGATCCGGATCGCCAACGATCGGAGCCAACGATTCGACCATTGCACCGGGGGACGCAATCGCAGCAACAGCGCTGCTTGCGATGGATCCCGCAAGATGGAGACGAGAATCGCCTCCTCAAGATCGGGCAGCCCCCGGCTGGATCGCTCCAGCGGCTCCCCTACAACCTCGGTCGTCGCCACCGAAGATCCCCGCCCACTGGCTCCATGGGCCCTACGCGGACCGCGCTGTTGAAGGAGGCGGTGATGATCCGCCAGGATCGTCAACTCTCCGAGACCGGTCACCCCACCGACGATCCGAGCTGCGCTCTCGAGCGCCACCGACTGCCCCTCGAAGGGCTCCAGAACAACCCTGGAGACCTGCTCCAGCACCTGTTGAGCGGCGGAAGCCCCTTTTCCTGGATTCTCTACCAGTATCTGCTTCACGATGAATGCGATGGGGTCTTCTCCCGTTTCCAGTAACTGCTCGAAGTGATGCGCCCCTTGCTCCTGTAGCAGTAGTTCACAGGGATCCACTCCTTCATCGAGGATGACGACCCGTACACCCAATCCGGTTCCCATGAATCTCTCACAAGCGCGTCGAGCAGCGGCCTGTCCCGCCTCGTCTCCATCGAGGATCAGGTCGACCGAGTGGACCAGTTTCTTCAACAGGGCCACATGTTCGTCGGTGAAAGCGGTTCCCAGTGAGGCCACTGCAGTGGCAAACCCCGACTGGTGCGCCATCATCACATCGGTATAGCCCTCACAGAGAATCACTCGTCGCTGACGGCCGATCTCCAGCCGTCCCTCCCGCCCTCCATAGAGCACATGCTTCTTGGAGAAGACTCTCGATTCGGGTGAATTGATGTACTTCGGAGGAGGACCACCCGATGGATCTGGAGACGAACCCAGGTGCCGACCCCCGAATCCGATCACCCGTCCACGACGATGATCGAGAATCGGGAAGATCACTCGATCCCGATATGCATCGTAATACCTTCCACCTTCACTCTTCTCCTTGAGCAACCCCAACTCACACGCGCGCTGGCGAATCCGCATGGCATCGCTGCCGAGCAATGCCAGATCATCATCGAGATGACTCCAGCCATCTGGCGCGAAGCCGATCCTGAATTTCTGGATCGTCTCCTCGGTGAATCCTCTGCCATGAAGGTATTCTCTGGCAGCGGTTCCTTTTTCAGATTGAAGTTGTCTTTGAAACCAGTTCGCAGCGCGTTCCAGAAGATCGTAATCTTGCTGGTCTTGTTCCTCTCTCCTTGGATCGCGGTGAAACTGCTGGATCTCAATTCCAACTCGATCGGCTAGCTTTTGCTTCGCCTCAGGAAAATCGATGCCTTCAATCTTCTGGATAAAGGTGAAGACATCGCCGTGCTCTTCACAGGACCAGCAGCGGAAGGTCTGCCGTGCCGGATTCACATCCATCGACGGATTCTGATCGGGATGAAACGGACACAGTCCTTTGAACACATTCCCTCGGCGAATCAGATCGACATATTCGGGAACCACATCCTCGATGGGATTGGCATCACGGATCCGCTCCAGTTCATCTGTAGCCGCTATCCCCGACATGCCGATTCCTCTCCTCTGATCGCACAACTACCCACTCGACAACACGATTCCAACAGACGATTCCAACACTCAGCGGCTCGGACTCGCATCGATGCCACTGCGATGATCGGTCCACCGACCCTCATGCGGGAAGGAAAACGGATCTCCGTAATTTCTATGGATGAAATCAGATTGCTGCCGTCTACGGCGTCGCCAGTGACTCGGGAGATACCCTGATCAGGGCACCCGGACTGTGCGAAGGGGCCATGGTACTCCTCCTCCTGGGCTGACGCTACCATTCACAAGATCTCTGTCAGACCGATTCTGAATCGAATCGAAGAGCCAGGGAGGCCCACTGATTTGGCGTCATCTGGTCGGGTCGGATCGAAGTCTCAACCCCTTCTTGATGCCACCAGGAATCCTCTGGTGAAAGTTGCTGCCGGAGGATTTTCCCCAGCGTCTTGCGGCGAAACTGGAAGCAATGACGAACCAACTTGACCAGGCCTGCCGGTAGTGGCGCCCGATCGCAGTCTCGGGTCCAGGTGAAGAAACTGGATTCTACTCTGGGAGCGGGGACGAAGGCGGCCGCAGGGACTGACCTGGAGATCTTGCCAATCCCCGTCAGTGCCAGTAGCACCGAGGTGGTGCCAAATTCTCGGCTTCCGGCGGACGCCACCCAGCGCTGAGCCATCTCCCGTTGGACCAGCACGCCGATGCTCTGGAGGTCTTCTCTCTCGGCAACCAGCATCGCCACCAGTGGCCCGGCAATCGAATAGGGCAGGTTTGACACCAGGTGAAACCCCTTGCGCTGCCCCTCCGAAGGGTCCAGATCAGCCAGCACCCTCCTCGAGAGTCGATTCTTGGTTTCCAGCACGTCCCCTTCGATCAACCGGAATTGTGGCTGATCAAATCGCTCGCGCAGGTACTGGCACAGTAACGGGTCGATCTCGACCGAGGTGACCTGACATTCCAGCTCGAGCAGCACCCGGGTCAGGGTCCCTGCACCAGGCCCCACTTCCAGCACTCGATCTCCCGCCTCGATTCCAGAATCGCGAACCAGGGCTTCGAGCAGGTTGGAGTCAAACAGGAAATTCTGACCTCGTTTTTCCTGAAACCGAAAGCCCAGAGCTCGAAGATCTTCAAGAACTCTTTGACGAGAAAAGAGAGACGGAGAATCAGTCATCACTGATTCTCCGTCTCTCTGGCATCTACCCAGTTTTTATTTCTCGAGCTCATTCGACTGGCCGCAATGGCATCACTTTCCAGCAGACCCGATGCGAATCTCTACCCTACGGCATTGAGAACGACCCGACTCTGTATCGGGATCCACCCCTGGAACTGGCTTGGCCCAACCATTCGAGGTCAGACTGATCAGTGACTTGTCGATTCCTTGTTTGACAAATTCCTGGAACACCACATGAGCCCGCTTCGCTCCCAGCTCCCAGTTATCCGCATTCTTGGATTTCTGGATCGGTGTGTTGTCCGTATGCCCATCGATGAAGATGTATCGACCTGGATAATCTCGCTGGATCATTTTGATCAGTTCCCCGATCAACTCCTTGCCCTTCTTCGCCAGGACGCTGCGTCCCTTGGCAAATAGCAATTCGTTGTTGAGCATCAACCCACCGGTCTCGGGATTGGTCCTCACCTGGGGAGCAAACTGTTCCGTCGATATGATCACCTTCGGGACATCCGTAAGGCTCTGGGACAAGGCGGAATTAGAATGCTGGAGCACGTCTCGTTCTTGCATGACACCCGCAAGTTCGACCTGGAGCGATTCGATGCGAGCACTGGCTCGTTGTAACTGTGCATCTCCCTCGTAGCCGGTCAATTGCGAATCCTTCAGTCGCTTTTCCATGTCAGTGTTGACACGGTTGACTCGCTTCAAGCGCGTCGCCACGTCTTCGTACTTGACGTAGGGAACACAGGAACTGAACAATATTGGCACCAGCAAGAGCAGCAGGAGCCGCGTCCAACCGCTACGGTTCTGCTCCAGATGGTGAATCAAAGGAAGGCTAATCATGGTGTGGAGATCCTTTCCGGAGCCCACCGGGGCCGGGCTCCACTCGGTCGCAGCGCCCCCGGATGCGCACAGTGTGCCACGGGGACGACCTGGACGATAGTCATGGATCCATTCCGATTTGGCTCGGTTTGCAGTTCACAGAGATCGTCGATCTGGGGAGGAATCACGGCGGCGACTGGCATCCTCATCCAGCCTCCCACTCTGGCCCACGACTCTGACCTCCCGCTGTTCCCTGATCCTCCCACCGACGTATAACGAGCCCGGCTCCGGCAACCGAGGGTCACCGGAGCCGGGCTCCTGCTCAACGATAGGATTCAACCTGTGATCAAACTTGGCGTATCAAACTTGGCGTATCAAACTTGGCGTATCAAACTTGGCGTATCAAACTTGGCGTATCAAAATGCGTCGACCACCGATTCCACAAGTCCATTCATGAAGGCCACAGCCGCTTCCGATCCCCAGGCGGGAAAACTCCCATCTCCGTTGATCAGGTTCATCAGCAATGCGGTGGGAACCAGCATCAGCAAGACCGTCAGGGCCAGCAGCGCAGTCATCGCCGTTGCAGGCTTCTTCCGCACCATCTGCATCTCGGTGGCACCCGTGAGCAGTAAATCATCCGCTCCGGTATCCCCCACAGTCTCGTCATCGGAGAAATCGAAGGAGTCATCAAAGGAGAGTTCGTCGGTGTCGAGCACCGTCTCATCTCCTACTCCTCCCAGGTCCAGTTCCATCTCCCCTTCGAGGATTCCACCTTCATCTTCGAGGAGACCCTCGATGTTGAGCACGGTTTCCTCGGAGGAAAGGTCCTCGAGTTCGAGGCCTCCATCCTCCAGCAATCCGTCGGAAGATTCCGAAAGGACCACGGTCGGCTCGGTGGAACGGCTATTCTGAAAAGCTTCGAGGTCTCCCTTGCGGAAAACCACTTCGCCTCCATCATGCTCCGCCCGAATCTCCTGGTTACTCACCAGTCCTTGCAGTTCCTCTGCAGAGATTCCCAGCATCGCAGCCGCCTGGTCAAAGTTCATGCGATCAGACATCGAATCGGACCTTCCCATGGTGGTCGCACTATTTGTTGCGACCACCCTTCTTCATTTCTTCAACAGTGGGTTTTTGCTTGCCCTTGGCCGAGTAGGACTGAGGTACCAAGTCATAGGAAATATCACGAATACTGTACAGTTGGAAACCGTTCCCACTTTCGTAGCCGGTCCACAACCTCTTCGCGTTGGTGTCCAGGATGGCAAGCCCTTCCGCCTGTCCTTTGCCCTGCATCACGAAAGAAGTCATGATGTACCCGTTACTGGAGCCACTGTCCTGGCCGTAGGCCGACTTCGACTCCTGTGGAGACATCCACAGCACGCCATTGGCTCCCAGGGAGATCCCCAGCGCCAGCGCAAGCCAGAATCGTCCGCCCAACGGCGGTGAGGAGGTGGTTTGGTTCTGTGTTTGATTCCGTGTCATGTCAGATTCCTTTCATCTGATTCACAAGACTTCTCTACTGCTGGATCCGACAAGCAGTAGATCTGCAATAATCCCGGTTGAACTGATGGTCACCCTCGCAACTCATCGGGCAACGAAATCCGATGGATGCCGCATCCGATGACACATCCGATGACGCACCAGCGACTCGCAGATTCAACACCATTTCGTCATTGTTTCTCGAATGGACTCTCGGGAAACCACGCGGCGAGAAAGGCCTGGATCTGGCTCCTTCACCCCGAGTGTAGATTGTAGCCCAGAGCCGCCCATGGGCAAGGGGTCGCCAGGATCGGTCGCCAGGAAGCCGGCGATCGGAGGGTCAATCGGAGTGTGGTCCCAAATATCGGCCCAATCGTGCGAGGAGAGAGCCCTGCGGTTCTTCTTCTCCATCCTCCAACCGTTCTCCAGCGGCCTTTGCCAGCCCCTGAAATGCCGGGAGATCCTGCAGAGGTCTGGCCAGTAAGAACTCACTGCGACCACTCTGCCGCTCTCCGCTGACATCCCCTCCTCCTCTCAGGTGAAGATCTCGTTCGGCGAGCAGGAATCCGTCATCTTCGTCGAGGAACGCCTGGAGTCGCTCAGCCGCCACCTGCGAGGAGGGCTCCGCACTGAAGAAACACCAGGATGGACGCTCACTTCTGCCGACCCTTCCTCTTAACTGATGTAATTGAGCCAGGCCAAATCGATCCGCTCCCTCGATCCACAACACCGTCAGTTCCGGCACATCGAGTCCCACTTCGACGATGCTGGTGGCGACCAGCACCGGAGACGAACCGTCACGGAATCGCGCCATCGTCGAATTCCGTTGATCGTGGGATAGTTTGCCGTGAAGGATCGAAATTCCCACATCTCCCAGCACCGTCTTCCTCAACTTCTGGGCCAGTTGTTCGACGCCGATCGGATCATCTCCATCCCCATCCTCGATGCGAGGAACCACGAACATCACTCGGTTCCCACCGGCGATTTCCCGTTCGAGGAACTCCATCGCATCGTTCAATTGATCCGGGTCGACCCGACGGGTCTTCACCTGGGGCCGACCAGGGGGCCGTTCATCGATCCTGGACAGATCGAAGTCTCCGCGAAGAGCCAGCGCAAGACTCCGAGGAATCGGGGTCGCCGTCAGATGTAAACGGTGAACGTGATCCCCCTTCGAGGCGAGTAGTTGACGCTGCTGAACGCCGAACCGCTGCTCCTCATCGACCACCACCAACGCAAGATCGTTGAACTTCACCGAGGAGGAGAGTAACGCGGTGGTCCCCACTGCGATCAACACCTCTCCCCGGGCGATCGATTCCTTGATATCGTCCTGGGTTCCTGTGATCACCTCGGCCACCTTGAGGCGTGATCCGTCCAGATATTTTTCGAGGGTGAGGCGGTGCTGCTCCGCCAGAGCGGTAGTGGGTGCAATCAGCACCGATTGACGACCCGTCGCAGCCAGAGCCAGGATGGCCCAGATCGCCACCGCCGTCTTTCCACTGCCCACATCTCCCTGAACCAGGCGCGCCATCGGAAAGCCCGCAGCCAGATCACCGCGAATCTCCTGCACCACTCGTTGCTGGGCTTTGGTCAGGGAGTAGGGAATTCTGGCGAGAATTCTCTGCTCCAGAGTGGCACTTACCACCAACCGATCGATCTCTCGAGCCATCCGCCGAGCCCGCGTGCGAGCCTGCTGGATGGCGTGAAGATACAACTCGATGCGCGCCAGCCACGATCGACACGCTTCGCATTCGGCAGAACTGGCCGGCGAATGATATCCGCGGTAAATGTCCAGCAGGTTTCTATCGCAACCGATGATCGCTGGCACCGCATCATCGAAGGCCAGATCGGTACCCTCGAATATTCGCTGGATGGAATTGCGGATCAAAGCCTGGGAGAGTCCATCGGTGGAAGGATACACCGCCACGATCTGGCCGTGCCCGGTCGGAAGCGGTTCCCGTTGGTCGCAGCGGCTCAAACTCGGATGTGCCAACACCGGGGTCTGAAAGCGGCGAATCGCTCCGGTAGCCCAACCCTGCCAGCGATCCCCGATCGGCGGAGGATAGCGGGTGAACCAGTGAAGGGTCACCTCCTGCTCCGGCTCATCGGCGGATCTTAGCCGAGCTTCCCAGCGACCACGTCCCGATGGGATCCACTCCGCAGGTGCATCGATGGTACCGAAAATACTCCTGCGACCACCATCGGGAACATCTCGGATCTTGCCGTGCACGATCAAATCTTCATGGCGAACAGGGAAATGGTGCAGCAAGTCTCCGAAGGTTTCGAGGCCGAGCCTTTGAAATCGCTGAGCAGTGGCAGGACCGACCCCTTGCAGTTCCTGCAAGGGAGACTGTAGAGGATCCGGATCTAGCGCGGCCCGGGGAAGAGAGTCAGGCTCAGGATTCGCCTCGCCCATCGGGCCTCCAACCCATCAACCACGAAGGTCCTTCATCGTTTTATCGATCTCGGCACGGAGTTCCAGATCGGTAGAGATCGCCTGCTGGATCTTTCGGAACGAACTACTGACGGTCGAATGGGATCGCCCCCCCATCTTCTCGCCAATTTCGGCCAGCGAATGATCCGTCAATATCCTCGCGAGATAGGTCGCAACATTTCTCGCCATCGAGGTATTGCGGGTCTTCGATCTCGAGACGATCTCTTCGGGAGGAATGCCCCAGCGCCGGCCGATTCGATCGATGATGATGTCGATGGTAATCCTTCTCTGAAGTGTGATTGCGATCGGATCTAGAATCGCTCTCGCTTGCGGGAGGGAGACCGCCGAGTTGGACAGTTCACACTCTGCGACTACTCGCACCAGGGCACCCAACAACTCACGGCTGCTGTTCCTCACTTCCCCAGCGATGTGGTGGATCACTTCCTCGGGAACATGAACTCCACCGCGCACGACTTCCTGCCTCAGAATCGAAATTCTTGTCTGCTGGTCAGGAGGGTCGACCAACACCACCAAGCCTGCGGAAAATCGATTCTTCAACTGACGATGAAGACGATCCAATTTCCGAGGAGGAACATCACAAGCCAACAATACCTGTCCCCCCCGTTGAGCGATCGCATCCACCGTTTCCAGCAGTTCCTGCTGACTACTCGGCTTGCCTGCGAAGGCCTGGATGTCATCGATGGCGAGAACCCTCAATTCCCGAAAACTCTTCCTGAACTGATGGAGAGTTTTTTGCTGCAGAGCTCGAATGAACTGATGTACGAAATGTTCGGCGGGAAGATATCTCATCCGTCGCTCTCCCTGGATGAAGAACTGCCGGGTGATCGCTTGCAGAAGGTGGGTCTTTCCCAACCCACATCCGCCATGGAGGAACAGTGGATTGAAGGAGATCCCTGGAGTCCGTAGCACTTCCAGAGCCGCTGAATAAGCCAGTCGATTGGCCTGACCCACGACAAATCGATCCAGCGTATGATCGCGGCGCAGTCCATCGGGTCGGCGGGTCAGCACCCCGTCCAGGGGCCTCGCCACTGCGCTCCCCGGATCGGTCGCCGGAGCGGGCGCCATCGCGCCTGCTACCGTCAAGGGTGGGTCCTCTGGCCCGACTGGACCGCCTCGGCCGACTGGACCGCCCAACGGGAGCTGGCGCACCTCCGTCGGCAGCTCCGCAGGAGGGGCGCTAGCGAGTCGCAATTGAACCGAGTCGAGGCCCAATTTTCGGGCTTCAGACTGCAATACATCTTTGAAATTGTTGGCGATTTTCTCGAGCGAGAAACGGCTCTCCAGATGTAGTTGGAGCACACTTGCATCCACCACCACGGGTGTGACCCGTCGAAACCATCTTCCCATCTGGGCATCCCCGATGATGGGGGTGATGGCCGCACGGAGATGATCCCAGTGCAGATCTGCGTTCATGGAAGTAATTTCCTGAGCGCCCAACCTATTCCCCCCCCCATTCAAGAATTCGAATCATCCACGCATCTGCATATCTCACTGGTGATCCCGCATGTCAGCGGTCACTCAACGAAATGGAACACATTGAAGACGTCGAATCGAACCACAGAAAAATTCATTTCACCTCACCACGTGGCACCGATACGACAAACTCAAACACACTCTTCTCGAACCATCGGATGTCTCCGATGCAAGATCTAATCTGACCGCTCCGTCATCACAGATGATCAAAACGGACCTGCAGATTTGCCTGAAGAACTCCTACCCATTGTCCGACGTCAGAAGACATCAGACTTTCAGTGGATGCGGACCCGGAGTCGATTCGCACCTGGGCGAATCTCTCCCATCGACTTTACCAGTCGATCATGCATCGTTTTATTCCTGCCAGATGACAGGATCGGAGTCACTTCAAGAACGAATCTGCCGGAGGGGAAAGGAACTCCCGATCGCAACGAAAGTTCATCGTGTTCGCACCTCCACGGCAGCGCCCGACCGTAGCAAAGCCAGACTCACCTCGCAAGGGTGACGCATCGATGTGATCTGAAATTGCTGGGGAAGAGAAGCGTTACCAGAGAGTCGTCAATTCAACAAAGTAGCACGCTTGATAAGGCAGTTATCGGCCGGAGTGTGTTGACTCACCGCGCAACTTGTACTGATCTTGATTCCACATCCGCTGCTTCTCGTACAGACGTCGCTGTTGCTGGACCCATAGGTGCCAGCGTCGGCTTTGTTGTGCCCTTTTTGCTGACAGCTTCTGCCGATCCCAGGAATACTCACCGGAGATTCCGCTGATGTTCACGATCAACTGCCATGATAGTTTACGAACCCACCGATTGTCTGCAGAGAGTCCTTCCAGGGCCACATCTACACTCCTGAAATGAGGAGTTTTGAGCAAAATCCTCAGCGCCGAAATCCTCGCCAGATCGAAGGAGGAGCGGGCCACGGGGATCACAAAGGGAATCGCAGCGGGGCCCACCGTAGCCAGCTGTTGTTCGGCTCGAGAACGATTTCGGGCCCGTTGGCGCTGCAGTTCCCCCACCCATTCCTTCACCTGTTGAATCTTACGACCCGACAACTCGGGGAGTTCCGCTGGCAATTTTACCCTGGAATCCGCCCTGGGCAGCAGTAGTGGCGACCGAGTCTTCTTCTGCGGGGGAACCACTGGCGTAACCGGTGGAGCTGGCTGCTGGCGATCAGAACCCGTGGAATCGCCAACAGAAGGTCCGATCCGGCGATTTTTCTCGATGGAGCGGACCGTCGAGTTGGGGATCTGCATCGTCCCCAATCCACCGATCTGCAGCACCAGACGCTTCTGGTCCTGATCGAGAACCAGTCCATCGATACGACTGCCATTGACCAGCAGCACCGTATCCCCCTTCAGGGGGGTGGGCAGCAGCGCTCCCAGCAGCAGCAGTAGTATCATGCTGCGGTGACCGACATCGTCTCGTTTCTCACTCATCGCTGATCTTCTTCCTGTCCTGAGTTGACCTGACGCGCCAATTTTCGTTGCAACTTCTCATCGAGAGGAGGCAACGGCGGCTGCACCAGACCAGCACTCGCCACGGTACCCGAGGACTTCATTCCAACCGCCGGACCGAGGCCAATTTGCCACCCCGATCTGAGTAAAGAGAGTCGAATCCTCCGGGCCGAACTGTACGTAGAGAGTATACCACCCTCGACCATCCGATTTCGGATCGCACGCAGGAAACCGGCTCTCCAGGGCCCAGGATTGCGTTTTGGCGAGAAGGGATCGAGGAATACAGCATCGAATCGACCTTCCACCGTGTCGATCAGCTGCTCCGCCTCACCGACCATCAGGGTCAACCGTAACCCGGGTTCGATCCACCGACGCTGATCGACCAGGTGGTGCAACATCACCGATAGCCGTGCCTCGGGCAAAGCCCTGAAGAACGGCTTCAACTGCTCCTCATCCAGCAGATCCCGCTCCAGCGATACGATCTCGATGGCCGCCCCGGGTGCCTTCCGCTGGATGTCGTGGATCGCCCAGCCGAGATTGGTGCCGAGGCCAAAACCGATGTCCAGAATCCGAACCTGACCTCGAACGAGCGCAGTCCGGGCCACCCGACACGGCTCGATGAACCGGTACCTCGCCTCGAGGTGTGCTCCACTGAGGGAGTGGTAATGCTCGCCAACCTCGCGATGAAAGAGAGTCGCTGAGCCGTCTCCGGTCAGGATTCCAGGTGGGGCCACCGGTGGATCTCCTGTCCTCGCAACGTCGCCAGCAATACATGGAGAGCGTACTGGGTCGCCACTTCTCGGATCCGTTGACGATTCCCCTTCCACTGGTATCGGTGCGATCGGATTCCTGCTGCGCTGGCCAACCCCATCCAGACGGTACCCACCGGAGTCTTGTGAGTGCCACCGGTAGGGCCGGCCACACCGCTCACCGACAGCGCCACATCGGCACCGCTTCGATCCCGCGCCGCTGCCGCCATCGCTTCCACCACCTCGCCACTGACCGCTCCGAAGGCATCGATCATCGATGGATCCACCGAGAGCTCGCTGACCTTCATCGAATTCGAATAGCAGTTCCATCCTCCGAGGAAGATTTCACTGGATCCCGATACATCGGTGATCTTCGTCGAAATCATGCCACCGGTACAGGATTCGGCCAGTGCAATTGATTGCCCGGAAGAACGAGCGGCCTCGACCAGATGCCCCTCGGTTCCGATCCCGCCGCAGCCAGAAAAGCGTGATTGATACCGCCTGGAAGCAGCCTCCTGGAGCGACACACCCGCCGGCAATCTCACTTCGATCTGGGTCGTTCCTTTGACACAGATGTGATGAAGATCCGCACGACCCATCTGCTCCACGATCCACTCATCCAGTTTTGATTCGGGCACAGCGATGAACTCGAGGATCTCTCCCTCGGTGTCAGCGACGCCTCTCGCTCTCGCCCAGGGAAGCAGGTGACGCTGCACCATCGCATTGAACTCGACCGGAACCCCGGGCAGGGCAAAGCAAATTCCGCCCCCAGGAAGTACTATCTTCAATCCCGGTGCCGAACCCTGATCATTTTCGAGCCAATCGCAACCCTTCGGACGAAATGCCTGGTTTCGATTGTTGCTCGATGGCGAGACACCTCGATCTTCGAGGTAGGTACAGATCCGCTGCCAGCAATCGGGGTCTTGCTCGAGCGGAACTCCGACGGCATCGGCGATCTCTTGACGAGTACGATCATCCGCAGTCGGACCGAGGCCTCCGCTGATGATGATCACCTCGGTGGCGGCGGGAGGAGATTTCAAGGCGCTTGCCAGCGCTCCCGGAGTGTCTCCAACGGAGAGATGCCATGCCACCTCGAATCCCAAGGGGGTCAGCAGGTTCGAGATGGTACGACCGTGACACTCCTGGATCCTGCCCTCGAGGATCTCATCTCCTACCGCAATGACTCCGACACGAATCTGGCCTGGTTGCGAGATCTCATTCGCATCCGAATCCATCATCGCATCCACTCCATCCAGTTCACCCAGTTGACCCGCGCTCCATCATTCGGTCGCTGATTTCTTCTTCCCGATCATCGTACAGGCGATGATTCCGATCTCGTACAGAAGGGTCAGTGGCCCCGCCATCAGCAGTTGAGTGACCACATCCGGAGGGGTCAGCATCGCGCCCATCAGAACCGCTCCCAGAATTGCGTACTTTCGATACTTGCGAAACGATTCCACCTCGATAATCCCGCTCCTGTTGAGAAAGATCATCGCCAGTGGCAACTGGAATACGATTCCCATGCCGAGAATCAGCGTGAAGACCAGGCTCAGATACTCCTTCAAGGTGAAAGTTGCCTGAAGCAACTCAGGATCGCCATATCCGCCCAAAAAGGACAGGCCGATGGGTATCAGTACCAAGTAGGCAAAGGACACACCCGAGGCCAACAACAGGAATGCCACCGGCAAGAAGGGTCGAACAGCTTTTCGTTCTCGATCAAAGAGCCCTGCAGCGATGAACTTCCACATCTCGTAGGTGATCCAGGGTAGGGCAGCAACCATCCCCAGCATCAGGCTCAACTTGACATAGGAGAAGAACGCCTCGGAATAGGAGAGGAGAGCCAATGGCTTGGCTCGATGACGCCAACCACTCAACTGAGCGGAGTCCTGCTCGATGACGATGGAAAGCCGCGCCACCTGCTCCAGAGTAGTGGTCGTCTGTGGATCGGGAACTCTTACCACAGGTTTGACGACACCCTGCTGTGGATCTGCGGGTGGAGGATCCTGCAGCGATCCGTCGGCACTTTTCTCAGACAGATGGCTCCAATGTTTCCAGAGAATTGAATTCTTATTCAACTGGTCGATGCAATCTTGCACCGCAGCTTCCCCTCCCCAGGGCAAGTCACCCAGACTCAGTTGCAGTTGATCCGCAGCTTGCTGGAATCTCTCGGGGGTTGCGCCCAGAACACGCATCGAGGAGCGTGCCGGATCGAGGGCGGCCAGTCGTTCCTCGATCAATCGGGCCATCCTGCCGACCACCGGGGAGGCTTCTTGAGAACTGCGGAATTGATCCCATCTCTCCCACCAGTCCTCATCTTCTCGGGAGATCTTCAAGATCAGAGCCGCTTCGGCTTCTACGATCCCTGACAACTCATCCGTCGCCTGGGAGATCTTCTCCTGCAGTTTCAGGATCTCCTGCCGGGCGGTGATCTGCGACATGGCGACCCGGTGTGGGCCGGTGATCAATTCCATCAGAGTGTCCTGGAAGAAGAAAGCGGACACCCCGAAGATCAGGATCACCATCAGCGATCGGATCACCCTCGAACGCAGTTCCTCGAGATGATCCCCGAAGGACATCGTCTTCAGTTGATCGTCGGGATCCGCTTCGCTGTGATCGACCATCGATTGCTCCTCCTGCAGGAATCACCAAGACTTCAGGCTCTCGATTTCAGTCGCTGTCTCGTGACCCGCATGCTACGAGTCCAGCGCTGCTCGGATCCATCGCCTGAAGGTGGATCACCGGAGAGATCAGGATGCCATGCCGGCAGACCCGCAGCAAACAAGAGTAAGGATCTGCACGATCTGTGCCGGAGATCCCGTGGGTTCCTGGCCACGAAACGCCCGCGATGGAAAAACGGCGGCGAGGATGCCCACGCCGCCGTCCTTCTGTTCTTACCGGCTCGTCACTAGAAATCGATGAATTCCAGCAACTCTTTCTCTCTCAGAATCGTCACACCGAGGTCCCGAGCAAGATTGTACTCTGGAGTATCCTCGTATCCCTTCACAGCCACCACGAAATCGGTATCGAGTGCGACCGTGTCGGAGATGGTGCCTCCGAACAACTGGATCTTACGATTCATGTCCTCCATCGAATAGCGACCGTTGGTCGCGCTCGTTCCGGCAAATACAAAGGAGGGGATGTTGTTGCTGTCGTAGAAGGGGCTCGTGATCATATCGCCGGCGGAGATGGGATTGAATCGATCAAGATTCTCGACGATTGCCACCTCAGAGAAGTTCTCCTCGACACTCAAGACCTCGATCTTGCCCTTGCTGATGCGTTTTCCACCCTTCTGGTAGGTGAACACATCGAAGACCAGCCCACGTCGCATCCGATCACGGGTCCCTGAACTGATCCATGCCTTGCCCAGTTCTTCTGAAACACGAATCACTTCGCCGTCAGGCTCGACCATGGCAAAGGTCTGCTCTCGCACAATTTCACGCTTGAGTTCATCGATGCGGTCATTGGAGCGCTGGAGCAGGTTCTGCGAGATACTCAGATCCCGCTGCAACTTGTAAACCACCGCACTGTGATCCTGTTCGAGACGCTCCACCTCTTCACGAAGGTTGTTGTTATCCTCGCGAGCGCGGGTCCGGCTCTGTTCCAACTGAACCTGTAGATCGTTCGAGGAGGAGCGAAGTGTATCGATCTCCTCATTCAACTGGGATCCGAGATTACTCTTGGAACTCACCACTTCCTGGTACTCGTTATCCTTCGCCTCTGCGGCAGAACGCTGGCTCTGCAACTCGTTATGGAGGAAGCGGATCGTATCGATCGAATCGGAATAGATGTCAGCCATCGATCCGTATTCTCGGGCGCTACTGGTCCCCCGCGCGGTGGCGATATCGCTACCGGCCTTTTCGATCATCGTCTCGAACTCCGAGACCGGCACCGCATCCTCGTCGGAGCCGTGGATCAGAACGCGAAGTTGATTGATCTTGGTGGTCTGCTCCTTGATCTTCTTGTTCTTGGTATCGACCTCATTCTCGGTACTGGTGAGCTGGGATCTGGTCTGCTCGTGATCGCTCATCGTTTGGAACACTACGAAAAGGAGCACAAGAATGAAGACCAGTGAGACGATGAGAAAAGAGAGCTGAGCTCCCCCCTGGTTCCGGGCCATCGGGTTCCTCCCTGCAGGTTTCACAGTAATTGCGAAACCTGGCCACTATCGTCGATCCAGACCTGAACATGAAATGCCAGGGTCCGGCAACGACTCGGTTAAGGTTCATTTCCTTCCGGGTCCCTGTCTACACCACCGATTGGGCCCAGCAGGCCAGAATCAGAAGTGCAGAAGAACCAAGCCACGAAGCAGGATACCGACTGCGCCGGACACCACCTCGTAACCGATCCGTCCCCGGGACCGGAAGCGGTGATCCTACGACGAGGGTGCCAGCCCGTCAAGCAGCCCAGAAACAGGCGGATGGACATCCGGAGGCGCTGAGATCGGTTTTTTGGCGGGCCTGGACCGTTTCCGACCGTACACTCCCCCTGAATGACCTGTCGCCACGGATGTTCCGAATCACAGGTGTGCGGTGGGCCCTGAGGCCCCTTGGCCACCGGAAAGCGAAGTCTTGTCCCAGCACCTGTTCCTGATCGATGGACGCTACCAGATCTACCGCGGCCACTATGGCATGAGACCCCTGACCGATAGCCGTGGTATGCAGGTTCAGGCGATCTACTCGATGGCAGACCTGCTGCTGAGATTGTGCCGCGACCAGCAGGTCGAACTGTGGGCAGTGGCGATGGAATGCGATGGCCCGACATTTCGCCACAACATGTACCCCCAGTACAAGGCCAATCGAGATGCGATGCCAGAGGAGTTGAGACTCCAGTTGCCGTGGATCGACCGCATGCTCGAGGCCTTTCGAGTTCCCATCCTGCAAGTCGATGATCACGAGGCGGATGATTGCATCGCCACGATGGCCACCCGCGCGGCGATGGAGCAGATCGAGGTCAGGCTGCTGACGCGAGACAAGGATCTGGAACAGGTGATTTCTGAGCGGGTCAAGTTTCTCGACGAGCGAAGCGGTGATCTGTACGGTCCCGAGGAATTATTCGAGAAGAAGGGCATTCGACCCGATCAAGTGATCGCATATCAGTCGTTGGTCGGCGACTCATCCGACAACATTCCAGGAGTGGCTGGCATCGGTCCCAAGACTGCGGTCAAGGTGCTGGCGGTGACCGATGACCCGGAATCCTTGCTCGAAGATCCGGTCCCCGAGGGGATCCCTGCTGCGGCGTTGAAGAAGATTCGAGCTTGCCCCGATCAGATGAAACTCTCGAAAGAACTGGTGACGCTATCCATCGATGCCCCCATCGACACGGCGCCGACCGAACTGCAACGGATCTCTCCGGATCGTGATCGGCTGGCGGAGTTGTTCAGGGAACTGAACTTCAGTCGTTTCCTCAAGATGATCGATCAACCGGTGGAGAAGCAGGCGAGCCTGTTCAGCGGATTTGAAGATCCCTCAGCTTCCGCAGAATCCTCTCCCTCAATCACCACCAAGTCCCCCCCCACCCTTGTCAAGACTCCGGAAGAGCCGGTCGATTACCAGCTGGTGACGACCCTCGATCAGTTGCAGCAGGTGGTGAAACGTTGTCGTGATGCGGGTCGCTTTGCCTTCGACACCGAGACCAGTTCCCTCGACACGATCCGCTGCAAGGTGGTCGGCTGCAGCATTGCAGTCGAAGCGAAGGAGGCGTGGTACATTCCCTTCTCCTCTCCAGCCGGTGACGGTCCCATTCCGATGGCACAGTTGCTCGAGCGACTCTCCCCGCTGCTAGAAGATGAGGGCGTCGGGAAAATCGGTCAGAACATCAAATTCGATGCTCAGGTGATGAGGAATCTGGGAGTTCATCTGGCTGGAATCTGCGGCGATCCGATGATCTCCGCCTACCTGATCAATCCTCTTCGTGGACGCTACGGCCTCGATGGCCTGGTCGGAGAACGCCTCGGTCACACCATGATTCCCATCCGGGAACTGATCGGAGAGGCCGGATCCGAGACATCGATGGACCAGATCGAGCCGGAAAAGATCTCTGACTATGCTGCAGAAGATGCGGATTGGACCTTACGCCTGCACCAGGATCTGGACCAAGAGATCACGGAGTTGCAACTTCGTCAGGTACTCGAGGAGGTCGAACTACCACTGGTCGAGGTACTGGTCTCGATGGAGCGTGAGGGGATCTCACTCGACCTGGATCAGTTGAAGAAACAGGAATTGAACCTCTCCAGCGAGATGGAGCAGATCGAACAACAGATCCACGAAGGTGCAGGAGAGCCATTCAACATCGCCAGCCCCAAACAGCTACAAAAGGTCCTGTTCGAGGACCTCGGGCTCTCCACCAAGGGCCTCCCCAGGACCAAGACTGGTATCAGCGTCAAGGCGGAGACCCTCGAAGAGCTGGCGATTCGGCACCCCGAGCACACTCTACCCGCGGCGATCTTGCGCTATCGTAGCCTGGCGAAATTGCTCTCCACCTATGTCCTCGCCTTGCCCCAGCACCTGCATCCGGAGACGGGCAGGATCCACACCGAATTTCGGCAGACGGTGACCGCCACCGGCAGACTCTCCTCGAACCGCCCCAATCTGCAGAACATCCCGATCCGCAGCGAGGAAGGGCGGCAAATTCGCCGCGCGTTCATCCCCAACCGCCCCGGCTGCATCTTCGTCTCGGCAGACTACTCACAGGTCGAACTTCGCCTCCTCGCCCACCTCACCGCCGACGAAGGGCTACTCCATGCGCTTCACTCGGGAGTCGATATTCACGCCTCGGTCGCAGCGAGAATCCACGGTAAGAGCATCGAAGAGGTCGATCGCGACGAGCGTGCGGCAGCGAAGGCGGTCAACTTTGGCCTGATGTACGGCATGGGAGCCTTTGGACTCGCTCGAGATATCGGTGGATCGGTGGCGGAAGCCAAGGAGTTCATCGAGAACTACTTCAGTCAGTTTCCTGCCGTCCGAGACTGGATGGATGCGACCAAGCGCCATGCCTACGAGCACGGAGAGGTTCGCACCGTCACCGGGCGCCGGCGCCCGATACCGGAGATCCGTTCCCGCCTCGCTCGAGAAAAAGCGCAGGGAGAACGCTATGCCATCAACAGCGTGGTGCAGGGTTCGGCCGCAGACCTGATCAAGTTGGCGATGATCGAGGTACACAAGCAGGCGCTAGCGAGAGGACACGAGGCAAGAATCTTGCTCCAGATCCACGACGAATTGTTACTCGAGGTTCCCGAGGCACTGGCGGATGATTGTCGTGATTGGCTGAAATCCAGCATGGAGGGGGTGATGGAGATCTCGGTTCCCCTCGAAGTCCAGATCAGTAGCGGCAAGGACTGGTTTGATGCCTCGAAGTAACCACTCCAATCATCGGAATCCAGCGGTCGCAGCCCCATGGACCGTTGCCGTCACAGGTGGAATCGGATCTGGAAAGAGCACCGTGGCGAGGATCTTCGAAGGCCTCGGAGCTCACAGAATCGACGCCGATCAGATCGCCCAGCAGCAACTGGATCTTCCGGAGGTCATCATCCAGGTGGAGCAGGCGCTCGGTTCGCAAGTGGTCTCGACGGATGGAAAGCTCGATCGTGCGACCATCTCACGGCTGGTTTTCTCCGATCCAGGCTCCCTGAAACTGCTGGAGGGCATCATCCACCCCAGGGTACGGAAACAGATCGAGGTAACACTTGCGGAAATAGCCCGGATGGGGTTCGATGTGTCCAGCCCGCTCCCTGAAGGGCGGCCATTGATCCTCCTGGATATCCCTCTGCTCGAAAGTTCCCCCCTCAAACAGAATGTTGACCGGGTGCTCTTCGTGGCGGCTCCAGCCCAGCAGCGAGAAAAGCGAGTCCAGGAATCAAGAGGTTGGTCAGCAGGAGAGAGAGATTCGAGAGAAGCCTCCCAGGCGCCCCTTGCGGACAAGGAGGCGGCTGCGGACGCAACGATCTTCAATGCGGACAAGGTGTCCACCGAGGAGATCAAAAAACAATGCAGGAAATTCCTCGACCAGTGGATCGTCCACTGTCGCGGGGAGCAGGAATGAGAAGACCGAGGTGAATTTCTGATGACTCCACGACCAGCCAAATCAACCGGAGATGAGTCTTCCGGAGAACGCGGATCCAGATCCAGAGCTGGATCCTCTCGCTCGAAGAAGATCAGCCGCAGACCGAGCAAAGCCAGCGGATCTACCGGGCGCAAGAAACGAACCACCCGCAAGCCTCCTCCACCACCAGCACCAAAACTCGAGGGCCTGCCGATGGATGTAGAGGACCTCGACGAGATTCCTGTTCCCATCTCAGGTCACATGCCAGAGTTGCACCTCTCCGAGATGCACAAGATGACGATGGCAGAGTTGCAACAGATGGCTCGAGATGACGGATTCGAAGAGATCGCCGGCAAGAAGAAGCAGGATCTCATCTTCGAGATCCTCAAGATGCGCGCGCAGGCGGCAGGAGTGATGTACGGCGAGGGAGTTCTTGAAGTCCTGCCAGACGGATTCGGATTCCTTCGCTCCCCTCGTTACTCTTACTTCCCTTGCGCCGATGACATCTACGTCTCCCCCTCACAGATCAGGCGTTTTGGACTGGTCACCGGCACCGTGATCCAGGGACAGGTTCGCCCCCCCAAGGAAGGTGAACGGTACTTTGCCCTGCTCCAGGTCGATGCCATCAACTACGAGGATACGGAAAAGGTCCACGATAAGGTCGTGTTCGATGACCTCACCCCGCTCTATCCCGATGATCGCCTCCTGATGGAGACCGATACCGATATCGTCGAGACCCGGATCATCGATCTGGTGACCCCGATCGGTAAGGGACAGCGCGGCCTGATCGTGGCTCCTCCCAGGACCGGCAAAACCGTCATCCTGCAGCTGATCGCCAATGCCATCGCAACCAATCATCCGGATGTGGATCTGATGGTGTTGCTGATCGACGAACGCCCCGAAGAAGTGACTGACATGGAGCGGAATGTCCGTGGAGAGGTGATCTCCTCCACTTTCGACGAACCTTCCAGTCGTCATGTTCAGGTGGCAGAGATGGTCATCGAGAAGGCGCGGCGACTGGTTGAGTATGGCCGTGATGTGGTGATCTTGCTCGATTCGATCACTCGTCTGGGCCGAGCCTACAACAATGAAGCTCCCCACTCTGGCAGGATCCTCTCCGGTGGAGTCGACGCCGGCGCACTGCAACGACCGAAGCGCTTCTTCGGTGCGGCCCGTAACATCGAGGAAGGTGGCAGCCTGACAATCCTAGCCACGGCATTGATCGATACCGGGTCCCGGATGGACGAGGTGATCTTCGAGGAGTTCAAGGGAACCGGAAACATGGAGCTCCACCTTGACCGACGCCTGGCAGACAAGAGAGTGTGGCCCGCCATCGACATCAATCGATCAGGCACCCGTAAAGAAGAGCTGCTGATGAGTGCCGAGGAGATCAAGAGGTTGTGGATTCTCCGCAAGGTCCTCAATGACATGAACCCTGTCGATTCGATGGAGATGCTCAAGGCAAAACTGAAGCAGACCCCATCCAATGTGGAGTTCTTGCTGGCACTCAACACCGAACGGCAGGATTGATCGGTCGCCCACTGCGCCTGGCCTTGATTTCAGTGAGTTTGTAATACAGGTTTCCCCTCCAGGGCCACCCCCCTGCGACGATACGAGAGCACATATCAGAAAATGGGCCGCTGCGAATCCGCAGCGGCCCATTTTCTATAGCCTTGACTCCGATCGAAGCCCGGAGATTTCTATCCAGGAATAATCTAACCGTTCGTTCGAACCACCATCGTCAGAGTCCTGGGTTCTGTCTGCTTCTCATTGAGCACTCGAACCGAAATCCTGAAGGCGGGTGGAACGTATGCCGCCCGATAGCGCAATCCTCCCGGATCCTGATCCCACTTGCTCGAAGGAATCGCTTCCTTGAGAAAGATCCGTCCATCCTGGTTGTAGAGCATCGTGAATTCTTTGGATGGAAAAGAACTTCCACCATCGGTCCAGATGAACATCTTGTCACCTGGACGCAATTGAGAGAACTTCATCTTGGTTCTGGAGTAGTTGAACTGCACGGGAATGTTCTCTCCAGTGGTCAGATTTCTGATCCCGGCACGAGCATTGGTCCGAGAAGTGGAGAGGAAGCCTCCGTAGAGGAATCGCTTGGCCAGGGTTCCATTCCTCGACCGAAGATTTCGATCCTCTGAAACCACCAGCTCAGGAGTGAGTTCAACGGAAGGGCTCATGAAGCCACCCGGTTTGTTGTCGAACTGATTGTCGTAGAAGTACTCGATTCTCAGATCGGTCACATTGGAGCACAGTTCGACGATTTTCTTCCGCACTCGAACCTCTGTTGAACGATAGTTATTCAATCCCAGGTCGATGTAGCGGATCGACTTCAGCAGCACCAGAGATCGACTGTCGGAGTAGCTGAGTTCATCATCCGCTGGTATTTTTCCGTCATTCCTCTTCAGTTCCAGTTTTCTTGGATCCGCAAGGAAGTACTCGACATTGGCCATCCGGATCGAGCCATCGACCTCGACCGGGGCTTTGAAGTAGATGGAGTCGTTCCAATGCTCCACTGGCTCGTCCGGCCTCGGCTCGTCCAGATTGTATTTACGTTCAAACAGGGTCGCTGCTTCGTCGTACTTGTTGGGGGTTCCACCCTCGAGATTCGGACCCACGTCCTGGTCCTTGAGTTCTTCTCCATCATCCCAGTAACCGGTCGAGCGCCCTTGATCCTGATAGAACTCGAGCGATGCGGTCGGCACCATCTTCGACAGGTTTTCGTTGATATCATTCAGGGCGTAGCGGAACTTCTGGTACGTCTCCACTGTGGTGATGGTGGAGTCATAGATCCTCTGGGAGTCCGTGCCCACCTGGGAGATAATCAGCGAGATGATCGCAGCCAGGGTCAAGGCAACGAGCAGTTCGAGGAGGGTGAAGCCTGTGTCCTTTTGGACCGGCTGTGGCTCATCGATGGACAAGGATCTGAGTCTCGTAAATCGGATCCGCACTGGTGGTTCCCTCCCTGAAGGACCGGAATACGAGGATATCCACCTCGTACAGATCCCCTGCCGGAATTAATCTCACATCTGTGGGGTAGTCAAAATCCAAGCTGCCATCTTGCCTGGCAGAGCGAATCGAAAATGCGAATGAGTACTGATTGATCGGATCGTCATCGACGACGTTGTAATCCTCTGCCCATTCCGAGTCGAAGAACCTGTTACTCAATCGATAGACTCTTCGCACATCGTAGGTTTCGTACTCTTCATATCCGTTGGAAATCTTGCGATCGTCACCGTCGTCGTCCGCTTTGGTGGGATCCCCTCTTCCATTGGCGCGTTTATCAGAGGTCCCGTCCTCGACTTCCCTGACTCCGCCCACATCTTCGACTTCCCAACTGATCCCATCCGATTCCGGAAACACAAAGATCTTTCCCCGCTCGTAGAATTCGCTCCGCTTCATCTTGGACTTGCCGTCAGGATTGGGACTTGGCAACAAGATGTAGTAATCACCATCTGTACGGACAGTCTTGAGGCTCGACGGTAACGGGTCGACCACTCCATCATGACTGAAGATGAAATAGGTCCACTTCCCATCGGCACTCTGGCGCTTGCGTTCTCTCAGACCTTCTCGAATCGCCTGCTCTACCGATTGAGTGATGATCACGGCATTGGTGGTCTCTACCGCCTGCTTCCCTGACCGCATGGCGACCGGGAAAACCGCCAGTAACCCCAACAGCCCGACTGTCAGAATCACGACTGCCAGCAGGATTTCCAGGATGGTAAATCCCTGGTCTCCGCTTTTCTGGCGCATCAAGACTCCTCCTCCCCGATCTTGCTCATGACTCGACCGGTGGGCCGTATGTCGATGTAACAGGCGGTTCTCGATCCTTTCTGATGAAGGATCAGATCTCCTCCGCTGGGAGGATCGGATTGGAAGCGATAGCTGGGTATGTCATCCAATTTCCCGAAATCTATCGTTCCGTCCTTGAGCAATTTGACGAAGATGTCTTCTCTCCCGGGCTTCCAGTGTGTTTGTCGCTTTTCTTCACGCTGCGATTGCAGATCCACCGGCATCTCGTCCACCGAGGTGTCAGAACTGAGCACTTCGTAACTGATGTGCTCACCATCTCGGACATTGATGGATCGTAATCCTCCAACGAACCCGCCCTTGTCATTCCCCTTGGGGTGACGGTACATTCGGAGTCCTGATTTCAGAAAAACCACCGAGTATTCCTGTTTCTTGGTCACTGCATTGTTTCTGGCCTCGTGGAATGTGCTCACGATGATGGCCGCAGCATTTTCTATGCGACGATCCTGAAAGATGGCCGAGACTGCTGGAGCAATGAAGCCAGCAGCCACGATGATAATGCCGATGGTTACGATCATCTCGACCAGAGTAAACCCTGATCTGGATCGATCGGCCGTGATATTCATCTCCATCACGATCCCTTCTGCCAGTTGGAAATCAGATCGTCATAACTTTCATCCGAAGTATGGCTAGAGGAACCATGACTCCAGATGTCGAACTGCTCGATGTTCTGAGGGCCGGTCCCGATGGTACCTTCGCCTACATCTCGTGGATCCTCGGCATGGACCGACTCTTCATCATCCCAATCGAGGTGCGATTCGCCATCACTTTGCGGACTGTAACCTCTGTCTCCTGATTCAACATTGTCGTAATGAATCGGCTCTCCCCATGCGTCCAGCAGTTGAATCGCTTCTGAATCTCCATCCGAGGGTGGCGAGAGTTCATCATTTCGAAACTCTCCCAGTGGAGGCTCTTTTCCAATAACTCGGATCTCTCCATTGGGCAGGGTTCGAGTATAGACCACCGGTTGGGTCAATCTGTAGGTCAAGGCGGCACCGCCGGTCAGATAGGATCCATCCCTGGTGATCAGATCGTCGCCATCGAGCCCATCGATGGGGAATGCACCCACTTTGGAGTGGTAACCATCGATCAGCAAACTGACGCGAGCGAGCAACGCCTCGGTCCTGGCCACCGACGCACTTTCGAGGTACTTGCCGGCTCCCACTGCTAACATCGACATCAGAAAAACGATGAGGGCGATGGTGACCAGCAGTTCGACCATGGTGAATCCAGCAGATTGCGCATCTGTAGAGCGAATCAACTTCGGTTCTGGACTACCAGTTACCGATGTCATCGTATTCCTCTTCTCCATCTTCGGCTACGCCGTAGCAAGCATCGTTGACGCTATCGGGGCCCGCCGACCAGAGATCGAATCCTGACCGTCGGATCATCCAGTCCTCCTTGGTTCGCTTGGAACGATTCTCACGATAGAAGTAAGGCACTTGCCAGGGGTCCAAGTAGAACTTCTCCACATCGGAATCGAACAGATCGCTTCGTCCTGCTTTCTTGTACTCTTCCTCGAAATCTTCATCTATCACGACGATGTTCGAGGTATTCAGTTCGAGGTAAGGTGCATTTTTTCCACCTTTTCCATTGGGAGGACGCTCGCCTGCGATCCCTTCGAACATCGCAGGAAAACCGTTGAACTCCTCGGGGTCATCGACCTCGAGATCCCACCCGGGATAGACCCCTTCATCGCGATTGAACTGTTCGAGTGCGTTCTTGAGGGTCGAGATATCAGTGGTGGCCTGAGCTTCCGCAGCCTTGGCCTGTGCTTGCTGGATCATCTTGGTCACCAGGGTCGCCAGCACCGCGATGATGGAAACCACGATCATCAATTCGATGAGTGTGAATCCACCGACTTTGCGCTGGCTACCTGAGGCAGAAATTATCGCAGACTTATCCTGGCAACATTCCCCACCTCGAATGCGCTTGAGATGGAGGATGGGGTCAAATTTGAAGTACATACTGGTATTTCCTTCCGAGAGAACTGCACCCCTGTGGAATCTGGGACGAATTCCACCCTGCAGGTGCATGCGCAGCTACTGGCCGTGCAGTCCTCATTGTGACGAGCCAGAACAAAGAGGCAAGCCCCCACAGCGAATGGAGATGCGTTCATTTCGGGGTTCCCCGCTCCCCATCAGCGTGCCACAGACCCGCCTGCCGCTGACCCGCCTGCCGCTGACCCACCTGCCGCTGACCATCAGGGCGCTGACCATCAGGAGTCGATCAGGTATTCTTCGATAAAGCCCGTATCCAGATTGCCTTTGACGAAATGGAAGTGCTTCAAAACCTCCCTGTAGAAGGGAATGGTGGTGTGGACTCCCTCGATCACGAACTCATCGAGTGCCCTTCGCATGGTTCCAATCGCCTCTTCCCGGCTCTCCCTGTGCACGATGAGTTTTCCCAGAAGAGAGTCGTAGGTACTGGGGACGGTGTAGCCAGAATAGACGTGGGAATCGAAACGAACCCCCATTCCTCCAGGAACCCTGAACTCACCGATTCTCCCCGGCGAAGGAGCAAAGCCATTGGCGGGATCTTCGGCATTGATCCGGCACTCGATGCAGTGCCCCTGGATCCGTACATCTTCCTGCCGATATCGAAGAGGGGCGCCCCCCGCCACGCGGATCTGTTCCTGCACCAGATCGATGCCGGTGACCATCTCGGTGACCGGATGCTCGACCTGAATTCTGGTATTCATCTCGATGAAGTAATAACTCCCATCGGGATCGAGGAGGAACTCGATGGTCCCTGCCCCACGGTAATCTGCGGCCAGAGTCAGATCGATGGCACTCTTTCCCATCCGTTCTCGAAGATCATCATCGACTGCCGGAGAAGGGCTTTCTTCCAGCAACTTCTGGTGACGTCGCTGGAGCGAGCAATCCCGCTCACCCAGGTGAATGACACTTCCGTAGGAGTCCGCCATCACCTGGATTTCGACGTGTCGAGGTTTCTCGATGTACTTCTCGATGTAGACATCGGAGTTCTTGAATGCGAGTTCTGCCTCGCTACCGGCAGCATGGAAAGCCTGGCCAAAGGAGGATTCGTCCCTCGCGACTCGCATCCCCCGGCCGCCGCCTCCGGCCACCGCTTTGACCAGTACAGGGAATCCAATCTCGCGCGCCACTCCCAGCGCTTCTTGCTCATCTGCGATCACGCCTGGAGAACCGGGAACCACCGGTACTCCGACCTTCTTCGCCAGTTCTCTGGCGGCAGCCTTGTCGCCCAGCTGACGGATATTCTCCACCGTCGGCCCGATGAACTGGAGGTTACAAGACTGACAGATCTCGGCGAACTGAGGATTCTCCGAAAGGAACCCATACCCTGGATGGATGGCTTCGACATTGGAAATCTCGGCAGCAGCGATGATCTTGGAAATATCGAGATAGGAGTGCTCACTGGCCGCGGGACCGATGCAAATTTTATCATCGGCAAGGTCCAGGTATCCGGCACCACGGTCCGCCTCCGAGTAAACCACTACCGTCTCGATGCCAAGTTCTCGACACGCACGAATAATCCGCAAAGCAATCTCACCGCGGTTGGCGACCAGGATTCGAGAAAATGGTTTCATCGGAGGAGCTCGATCTCAGGAGAAAAGAAACAGGGGTTGGCCAAACTCGACGGGATTCCCATCATCGAGAAGCACGGATTCGACGACACCAGTTCGGTCTGCCTTGACCTCGTTCATCACCTTCATCGCTTCCACGATACAGAGCACTTGCCCTTCCTGAACCTGATCCCCCACCTCGACAAACGGATCTGCGTCTGGCCCCGATGAACGATAGAAGGTTCCCACCATCGGCGACTGGATCGTCTTCGCAGGATCGAAGGCCGCTGCAGCATCACTCGCTGGGGCCTCCACCGGAGCGGGCACAACGCTGCCTGTCGGCGCCTGGAGAGTGTTCATCGAAACCACCTCCCTGACCTTCTCTGGTCGTTTCCGCAGGCGGATGCGTTGATCACCGTCGACCACTTCCAACTCCTCGAGTTGGTTGCGATCCATCAATTCGATCAGTTCCTTGAGGCGTGAGGTCTCCACGGGTTCCGTCCGGTCGAGTTGTGGATCCTCAGGCGACCGAGGAATCCGGGTGAGGGGTCTTCGACCCATTTCGGGGATGGTAGGGATCCCCGCAGGGATGGTCAAGTCTGACCGAAAACGCAGATGCGGCAAGCTGGGTACTCTAGAATGGCCCGCAGGCAGCGGCTGAGTCCCGCAGCACCGCAGCAGGGAGCAGGAGAAATGGTTCTGACACCCGGGAGAGACCTTTCTCGCCCCCCGGAATCGGCTCGATTTCGGGTCCGGCAGAAGCAACGTAGCCGCCTCGACCTATGGCTCCAGGCGCGGCTAGGCTGGAGTTCTCGCAGCAAAATCCAAAAACTGATCTCCCTCGGGAGAGTGCGACTCAATGGAGATGTGGCCCGTGCCTCGACCCGGGTCGGGAGCGGAGATGAAGTAGAAGTACTGCTCGAAACAGGCTCTGCCCCCGAGTCTCCTCCGGAGAAATTATCGGTGTTGATGGAAGATCCATGGCTGCTGGCAGTGCAAAAACCAACCGGAATGCTGGTCCACCCGGTGGGCAAGACCCATGTCGGGACCGTCATCGATGGCCTCCACCGCCAGTGGCGAGAATTGAATGACCGATCAAACCGTAAGGTCATTCACCGTCTGTGCCATCGTCTCGACCGAGACACCTCGGGCCTGTTACTGCTGGCCAAGACGGTGCAGGCGAGGAGATTATTGCAAGATGACTTCGAGGCAAACCGGGTCCAGAA
>LWDU01034280.1_pt1 | contig 65376 bp, 55 predicted proteins | sample 727161 | NCBI WGS metagenome assembly LWDU01 (sample SAMN04566230, study PRJNA314399) | hydrothermal vent metagenome | isolation source: deep sea hydrothermal plume seawater | place: Mexico: Gulf of California, Guaymas Basin | collected 2004-07-11 | reverse complement strand
AATACAATGGATGGAAACCATCGGAAAAAAGCTATTTTAAAATGATTCTCTAGCCCTACCAGTACGCCACATAAGCCAAACATTAGCGCGATAAAATCGAATCCCTGAGTGATCATGCTGCAGTATCTGTTGGTTGAAAAACTGGGAGTAGACTACGATCATTGGTCGGTTTTGCTGCGAACCGATGGTCATATCGCAAGTACTTCCCTTTAGCATTCGCCAACAGGTAAAAACCACCACCATCAGCTAGTTTGTATGGCTTAGGTTTAGGCTTGGCTTGTTTGACTGTTGTGGTTGATAGCTTCTGCATATATTCTCTGGGGGGATTACCCCGGCAACTTACATTCGGCTGGCAAATTCGGATTCTCTCCTCTTGAAAGAATTATCAAGTCGCCCCAATTTTCGATTGCTATGGGTTGTTTTGCCAATACAGCACAGTAGTCATAGGATGAGTTACAACTCAAGAGTGCCGCACAAAACAGAAGGAGTACTTTTTTCACGATAAACATCTTTTCAAGATAGCCAGGCTAACTTTAGCCGAGAGCGCCTTCAGGAAGATTTTGGGAAAAGGAAGGGAACCCCTCATTAACAGGATCCCACTGATGTGCTGTCGAACTCCAAATGCTGGATTCAACTTTAACCCATGAGGGGTCATCTAGACTGCCGGCTTTGATAAATCTGAAGTCTGGTAACTCTGTGAGATAACTAATAATAGGGGAACCGCATTCTGAGCAAAATCCTCTATGTACGTGGCCTCCGTCTGTACCAACAACAGAGAAAATCTTAACATCACCTTGAATCTCCAATTTATCAGTGGGAATCATAGTAATTGTTGCTTTACCACTACCGGTGGCTTTTTGACAATCGGTGCAGTGGCAATGCAGGGAACTGACTACATTTTCTCGTTCAAATTTATAGCGTATCGATCCACACAAACATCCTCCAGTTTCCATAATTAAGCTCCGACTTAAAATAATTCAGACGACCCATTATGGGCTCTGAGGGGAATTAGCTACTCGGTTTCTATCTTTACTAGAAAACAACAAAAGGGCAAGTTCTAAGGTAAAAGTAATCAAACAATTTTCAATGCCATCAAAACCAATACGATGACTGAAGCCATCGTGTATAAGTAGAATAAAGGCTGCCGCAATTTCAGCCCTCGCGCTCTTTGTGAGTAAACATCAGCCTGAGTGGGCATGAAAACCTCAAAAAACGCACTAAATCGCGACAGATTTAGACGATCTAGCCGTTCGTTTGTTGATTTGCATGCTCGAATGACCCACTTGTGATGGTTTTTGCACTGAATAGTTGACCCACTACATGTCATTTACTGCGAGGTGCAGCTGCCATCACCATTTAGGTAGGCGCGGACAAGCTCAAGTTTAAAAGTGGTGCTATGTCGCCGGTGTCGTGTTGGACGCACAAGTGCTTGCTCCTATTCACGCTTCAGGCGGTCAGTTTAAAAGGGTGGGTTGTTCCACTTCCAGGGGTTCACTCCAATTGCTGGGTCAAGATTCGGTGGAAATCAACAGTTAGTAGATATCAGAAGGGAGCGATTTGGATTTGTTGGTAAGGACGTTGGGCGAGTAAAAAAATACCCATAACCCATTAATAATATAGATTAATTGGTGGAGGCGGGGGGAGTTGGTCTAATAAAGTTACTATTTGATAATAAAGAAATAATCCCAGTTCAACTTTATACAGTGTTACAAGCGATGTTACTAAAATTTCCTCCCCTCTTCGTTTCGGGACAACAACCGAAGTCTCGACATACTCTCCGATATAAACCCCAGCACTCATGACAATGAGGATCAATAACAGATCGGTACTCATTCTTTAAATCCCTGGGACATCAAAGCCCCAGTGGCTGGCCGATCAACCTCGAGGGATCTGCACCCGGTTTTGGAACATACTTATCAATCCAAGGTCCACCAAACTGTGCCACGTAAAGATTTCCTTCTGAGTCAATACTCATCTGATGCGGAAGAGAAAAGCCACCGCAAGCTCCCGTATGGTCCGTATCAAGCCCTGCCTCTGCAACTGCCACATCGTCTGAACAGGTAAATCCAGGACGACCGAGCGACGACGCCTCGCCATAGGTCCCGAAATAATCCAGTAATTGACCGTCCAAATTGTACTTGAGAATGCGGTTCAACGTCGCATCCAAAATCCAAACAAAGTCATTCACGTCAATCATAATGGCCACGGGATCCCAGATGTTCGGCCACTCATCGAGGAGTGTTCCATCTTCAGTAAAGATTTGGATCCTGTGATTCCTTCGGTCCGATACATAAATCCGATTCTCTTTGTCCACTGCAATTCCATGGACTAAATCGAACTGCCCTGGTCCGCTTCCGACCGAACCGAACTCGGATAGAAATTCACCCTCCGTATTATAGCGAACGACACGACCATTCTGGTAACCGTCACCCAACAGGAAATCGCCATTGGGAAGGAATGCAAGCACTGCATTCTGCCCGAAATCTAACGGCCCTGGGTTTGGGTTTTCACGTGGATTCGGTCCGCCCTCACCAAAAACAGGGTTGGGATCTTCCATACGTAACAGGAGCTCGCTCCCGTCATTGCTAAACTTAAGGATTGCTTCGTGCACACCGTTTCCACCTCGTTCATCCACCCATACGGCACGCTCAGGATCATACGGATTGATATAGATCTGATGGGGACGATTGAAAAGCGAATTCCACTGCGACCAATTCTCAGTAATATTGCCATCGCGATCGACAGCTACAAGGAAATTCCTCTGCAGCTCGTTACCTTCTCCCCGTGGAGACTGCCTACGTTGATCGCCCCACATCACAACCAAGACCCTATCGGGAGTGTCCGGCCAAACACCCGCAGCCGACCCCCAGGTCCAAGTATCATCGTGATCCGGCGCAGGCTTCCACCACCCTGGTATGACGTCATAAGGACCGTTGCGGTCGTCGCCACCTTTGGCTACTGCAAACCGACTGTCGGGTGGCTCTCTTTCTCCTTCGCATGCGGACAGCACCAGAGTTACAATTAGCATGAGACCCAGGCTGATACGTTTCAGCTTCATTATTACTCTCCGTATAGATATTCGTTAATTCTCTTCCCGTCTTTCATATTCATACCCAGAAGATACTAGGTTTAGTATCAGGAAACATTCGAGAAGGCAACCGTTCGTCCCCAATAGTATGTACAGGGGTGAGATGGAACCATGCTTGTGCAAGTGGGGCGTACCCCGTAGCCAATCACGATAACAATCAGCATGCTCTTGATGAGAACTTAAGAATCGCAAATTTTTGGAATGCGATCGGTCATTATGCTAGTCTTCTAGCGATGCCATTTACCCCTTTCTGAGGGGTTAAAGAAGTGGAACACACGCAACAACGGCTTCCTGTGCGTAGTTTGTTGAATTACAGGTCAATATGGGGTTCTAAATGAAAAGATCCGTTACCGCTGTCCTGGCTGTAGTACTGGGGTCAACCCAAGTACTAGTTGGACAGGTTGTTGATGCTCCTTCGGTGGACGCTAGTGAATCCCATTCTCCTAACAGTCTTGAAATCGAAGCTGCGACACTAAACGGAGTCGTTCAGACGTACTGCCAGGTATGTCATAACGATGCGATGATGACGGGGAATCTCTCTTTGGCTGGGTTCGAGGTAGAAAATGCTCCGAACAATCCTGAGACAGCAGAAAAGATGATTCGAAAATTAAGGGCTGGCATGATGCCTCCACCGGGTATGCCGAGGCCGAGTCCTGATACTCTTCTGGCTCTGGTAGAAGAGTTAGAGACAAGGGTGGACCAGAACGCTGTTATGAATCCAAATCCGGGAGTCAGAAGATTCCAGAGATTAACCAGAGCAGAGTATGAAAAAAGTGTGCTGCAGCTTTTCGATTTGGAAATAGATGCAAGTCGCTGGCTTCCAGAAGATACATTCTTGGGGAATTTCAATAATCTATCTGCTGCCCAAGGTCTTTCTGCCACTCTTTTGGAGTCGTTTCTGAGGGCAGCAGCAGAAGTCAGTCGCATTGCACTGGGGAATCCAGAAGCTTTGTCAGCTTCTTCTAAATACACAAATCCTATCCATGTCTCACAACACTCATGGGATCATTTGGAAGGCACTCCCTTTGGCACAAGAGGGGGTATGGTAGTCAGGCATGATTTCCCCACCGATGGGGAGTACGTCATTTCGATAGAGACTCTTTTCGGTAAAGGTCTTCCCGGACAAGATCTGGATATATCGATTAATGGCAGAGGTGTGGCTCTGTTAGCGCTTGAACATAATGGCGACCGGACGATACAGATTCAGACAAAGCCTATTTTTGTAGCGGCAGGTCAACATCAAATTGCAGCTGCTTTCGTGAAACGCATCGAGGGTCCTTACGAAGATCGGCTTAGCCCATTCAATTGGTCGTTTGTGGGGGGAGAGGATGCTCGACAGTGGGCTAACTATGGAATCACGGCTCTTCCACATTTGGCTGATTTAATGGTCACTGGCCCTGTCAATTCTGGTCCTGTATCGCAAACCCGAAGCAGGGCAAAGATTTTTTCTTGCAATCCGAACACCCCAGACGAAGAGAACGCATGTGCGCGACAGATTATTTCTCGATTAGCTACACAAGCCTATAGACGTGCCATAACTGACCAAGATCTCGCTGGACCAATGGATTTTTATGAGCAATCGGCACAGGATTCTGGCTTTGAGATAGGTGTCCGGACTGCTCTACAGAGTATTCTTGCTAACCCATCATTTTTGTTTAGGCTTGAAGAGCAACCCGAGGACGCTCTTCCTGGGCAGCTATATCAGCTAAATGAAAGTGACTTAGCTTCACGCATATCATTCTTCATTTGGGGATCGGGCCCCGACGATGAACTGAGGGAGTTGGCCAATCAGGGCAAACTCTCCGATCCCAATGTGTTGGAAACCCAAGTTGTACGGATGCTGTCGGATCCGCGATCCAGGAATTTAGCAACTAGTTTTGCCTCTCAGTGGTTGCGGTTACAAGAAGCCGGAAAGAATCAGCCTGAGCCTTATCTATATCCTGATTTTACGGGGCAACTCAAAGAAGACATGATTCGGGAAACCCAAATGTTTTTCGAAAACCTGGTCAAAGAAGACAGAAGTTTGTTGGAGCTGGTTTCGGCAGATTACACATTTGTGAATGGGAGGCTTGCCGAGCACTATGGGATAGAAGGGATCATAGGCAATGAATTCCAGCGAGTTACTTATAAAGATGAGACTAGACGTGGCCTACTAGGGCATGGAAGTGTTCTCATGTTGACTTCGATGTCTAACAGAACCTCGCCCGTGTTAAGGGGGAAGTGGGTCATGGAGGTCATTATAGGTTCACCACCACCACCGCCGCCACCGGATGTACCTGCGTTGGAGGCAACTGAAGGTGCTGAAGCCGGAAAAGTTCTTACCACCAGGGAGAGATTGGAGATACATAGAGCCAACCCCACATGTAACGCCTGTCACCAGTTCATGGATCCGATAGGGCTAGCATTGGATAATTTTGATGTAACGGGTGCTTGGCGAATTCGAGAAGACGGTAGAAAGTTGGATACTACGGGCACGTATTATGATGGAACACCTCTCAACACCCCTATGGATTTGAATGAAGTAATAATGAAGCGACCCATTCCCATCATGCGAAGTTTTACAGCCAATCTATTGGCCTATGCTATGGGAAGACGGATTGAGTATTTTGATCAACCGACTGTAAGGCAAATTGTCAAAGAAGCGAAGGCGAGTGACTATAGGATGTCCTCATTCATCTTAGGGGTCGTGCGCAGCGGTCCCTTCCAGATGATGCAGGTTCCTGTTTTAGATGCTGAGTCAGTTGCTGCAATGAACGAAGGAGCATAGAGCTATGGGATTCATAACCGGAAAACATCTTTCACGTAGGGCTTTCATTGGGCGGATGGGAGCAGGAGTCGCGTTGCCCTTCTTAAGCGCTATGGTGCCAGCAGGACGAACATGGGCAGCTAGTTCCGAAGCGACACCGACGAGACTGGTATGCATAGAGGAGTCAATGGGATGTGCTGGAGGAAGTGATTGGGGAGATGCCAGATATCTTTTCGCTCCGAAGGGTACCGGTAGAGATTTCACCTTGGCAGCAGATAGTCAACTGAAACCGCTAGAGGCCTATAGGGACTATCTCACCATTGTAAGCAATACTGATTGCCATATGGCTGATCCTTTTAATGCTGATCAGATAGGGGGCGATCATGATCGCTCGACAGCTGTTTTCTTGACTCAAGCACATCCGAAGCAGACTCAAGGTTCTGACATTCATATAGGAACTTCGCTTGACCAGCTTCATGCACAACGATTTGGCCAAGATACAGTACTTCCATCACTCGAGCTGTGTATTGAGGAAATAGATCGTGGTGGTGGCTGTGCTTATAACTACCATTGTGCATACACAACTTCTTTGGCTTGGGCATCACCGAGCCAACCGTTACCAGCTATTCGAGAACCCCGCGCCGTCTTTCAACGACTTTTTGGTGCCGGAGATACCGAGAAAGATAGAAGCGACAGGAGAAGAGCTGATAGGAGTATGCTTGACTGGATGGTTTCAGAAGTGGAGAGATTGAGCTCGTCACTGGGAGCTCTGGATCGGGTTGCTTTGGATGAGTACCTGCAGCACATACGAGAGGTTGAGCGTCGGATTCAACTGATGGAAGCTCGAACTCTTAGTGGAGAGAGTGGAGAGAGTGGAGGGAGAGGAGAGATGCCAGAGGCTCCGTCAGGCATTCCTGATTCATGGGAAGAACACATGCAGCTTATGTTTGACCTGAAAGTTCTGGCCCTGCAGACGGATATGACACGGGTAATAACTTTAAAGACTGGTTTTGATCAGTCAAATAGGACTTTTCCGAGAAGTGGAACTACCAAGTCTATTCATGGAGCTTCTCATCACGGCAACGTTGCCGACGATATTATGGACTTCAACAAGATCAATACCTATCGCCTAGGTGCAGTCGCGTACTTCCTGGAAAAGATGAAGAATACGGTTGACGGAGATGGGTCTTTGTTAGACAAAACAGCAATAGTTTGGGGATCCCCCATGGGAGATTCCAATTTACATAACCACCTGAGATGTCCATTGCTTCTAATGGGACATGCCAACGGAGCTCTAGCAGGCGGACTGCATGTTCGTGCCACAGAGGGAACACCAATGGCTAACGCGTTTGTTCCCCTGATGCAGGGTATGGGCCATGAGATGGAAAGCTTCGGCGATAGTAATGGAAGTCTAGACTTAACGGTGCCAAGAGGAGTGGCGTCAACGGGAGGAGGGGAGTGATGGACGTTTTTGCCCGACTCCGGTTTGTCGGATTGTTTGTGCTGTCGTTTTTATTGTCAGGTTTCACCACTAGTTTTGATTCTGAGTTGATAGAGGCAACTCGCTCAGCTGACCTTGAAACTGTTGCCAGACTGGTCACTGATGGTTCTGACTTGAATGAGGTGACAGGGGATGGGATGACAGCGGTGCATTGGGCCGCTGACTTAGGACATATTTCTATCCTGGAATTACTTCTTGACGCCGGCGCCGAGGTAAACCCGACGACAAGAATAGGTAGCTATACGCCTCTTCATTTGGCGAGTAGTCAAGCCAACAGCGCCATTGTCAAGAAGCTTCTGGAAGCAGGAGCAGACGTAAGTGCACCGACTACCAATAGTCTTGCTACAGCTTTGCATCTGGCCGCCCAGGTGGTAGGTGGTGCGGAATCGGTGAAGCATCTACTAGCTTATGGTGCTGATCCAAACGCCAAAGAAGGGTCGGCTGGACAGACCCCCCTGATATTCGCTGCGGCCAAGAACAGAGTTGAATCTGTCCAATTGCTTTTAGACGCTGGTGCGGACCCGTCTATTTCGACAGTCATAGTGGATGTACTACAGCATGTTTTAGCGGATCAGCAGGCAAGTGATTTTCTAAGACAAGAACTCTCGGAGTATATCAGTGATGACAGGGTCATGGATGCGAGCGGTGATTACATTCTTAAGGATACGCCGACCAAAGACATTGAGCCCGGTGTAGATGAGGTTCAGGCGGCTATTAGAGCGCAGAGGGAGTTTTTACAATCAGGAGAAGCTTACCAGGACTATATTCCTGAAGATTTAGTCAGTTATCGACCGGATTATCCAGGAGGACCAGAACTTCCAAGGCCCCCTTACCGTGAAACACTAGTGAGAGCTACAGGCGGAATGACTGCACTATTACATGCTGCCAGAGAAGGAAATTCCGAAGCAGCAATGGCGTTGATAAAGGGGGGTGCGGATGTTAATCAGGGAAGTGGCGGAGATGGAACAAGTGCCTTACTTATCGCTACTCTCAATGGACAATTTGACGTGGCGATGCTTCTTATTGCACAGGGTGCTGATCCTAATCTAGTGGCAAATACGGATGGATCTGGACCGCTATTTGCAGTTCTTCAAACACAATGGGCGCCTAAATCCAACTATCCTCAGCCCAGAGCTCAGGATCGACAACGGACAGAATATCTCGAAGTGTTGAGTTCTCTATTAGATGCAGGAGCCGATCCTAATGTGAGACTCAAGACCCATCTTTGGTATTGGGAATATGGACTGACCAAGATTGGAACCGATCTAAGGGGTGCTACTCCTTTTTGGCGTGCGGCTTATGCTCAGGATGTCCAGGCCATGAAGTTACTATCCAGCTATGGTGCTGATCCCAGCATCCCAACCGCATGGCCAGCTCCAGAAATGAGAGAGCGTAGGCAGCAAGATGGCAGACAGCAGGAGGATTCGGGGTTGCCGTATATTCCAAGGAATGCTTTTAATGCTTACCCGATACATGTGGCTGCAGGGGGTGGGTTTACAGGCTTAGGGTCTTTCAGTGTTAGGAATGTTCCCGGAAACTTCATTCCTGCTGTTAAATATCTCGTGGAGGAGCACGGCATAGATGTGAACACTTTAGATTCATGGGGCTATACTCCGATGCACTATGCAGCATCAAGGGGTGACAACGAGTTGATCCGGTATTTGGTGTCAAAGGGCGGTGATGTAACTGTGATAACCCGTTTAGGCCAATCAACAGCTGATATCCCTCGAGGTGGTCGGGCAGGTTTCTTTACTAGAGTTGCTTTTCCTGAGACCGTGGAGCTGTTACAAGAGTTGGGCTCCACCCTGGAATGTCTTCATACCCATTTTTTGGATACCGGAGATTCCTGCCCACTGGCAGGAGAGATAGATCCTTGGAGGGTAACTACCGAAGAGGGGAAGGAACCGAATAAAGTTCAGCTGCTTTTTTAAACCCAGCTCCTTGTTTAAACTGGAGACAGACCACGTTATCCGTATCCTGAAAACGTGGTCTGTCCCTATTTGAGGGCAAATTTGGCGCCCTATTCAACAGTAAAACTGATTGTGTGGGATATTTCAGTGGGTTCCACCGGTTAGTTCAAGCAGAAGGGTTAACTCCTCTTGCTCATTAACTTGCAAAGCTGCAGATGTTTTCTCGCCATGTCCCTGAAGATGTTTAAATCCGGCACCGGTTTATCTGGCTCCTTGGCCAATTCGTCCCAGGCCCTGAGCTTGATATAGAGTGAGTGCAGGGGATCGCTTTCGAAGGCCACTACCTCTTCTGCAGACATCGGACCACCCTGGAATCTCAGCGTATTTTTGGAAGCCCCGGAAAGTTTATCGTAGTACGCAGAGCTTCTGGCGCACAGGTATCGCTTCGCCTCCACATGCTTTTCAACCAGCGAAGCTATCTTTTCAGAAAAGCCTTTATCCCGAAGTAATTGCGCGGCCACTGTTTCGTGGCCAAGGCGGCCGTAGCCATCCATATCTTCTGCCTTACCGTACTGCGCGCATATGTGGCCCAGATCATGGAAAAAGGCGGCAAGAATAAGCTCTTCATCATCCCCATGCCGCCGTGCCAGTTCACCGCACTGACTCATGTGCTGAATCTGGGATACAGGCTCGCCAATGTAGTCGTCGTCGCCGTGCTTCAGGTACGGTTCGAAAACCTGGTCGAGGATAATTTCAATTTCGGTATTCAGTGCTTCTATCTCTCAAACGACCTTGAAAATGGCTTCTAATTAGAACCCTCAGCGGCGAGTAGGTCCCGCTCTTTTTGGCGGGCACCGCGCAGGGTGTCCAACATGCCCTAGTTACCTTCATGGCAGGCATACTCGTACAACAAGCCGTCCACCTTGTGTATAAGTAGAATAAAGGCTGTCTCCATACAAGTCCACGCGTTCTTTGTAAGCAAACATCGACTTGGGTGAGCTTTCATGATGGAAGGGGGTGTGGACTTGATTGGAGATAGTCTTTATTCTACTCATACTCCGCAAGTTGCTTAGTCCTACTACGATTTTCAATCCGCAAGCTGCTGCAGTAGATACACCAACTCCATAGCATTGGTGCGAGCCAATTGCTGCAGGTTAGCACCGCCACCATGCCCGCCCTCAGCATTCTCAAAATAGATGATGTCATGGCCCTGATCGATCATTCGGGCTGCCATCTTGCGGGCATGGCCGGGATGCACTCGATCGTCCTTGGGATTGGTCCAGAGAAATATCTCCGGATAATCCACCGTCGGCGAGACTAATTGATAGGGTGAATACACCGAGATAAATGCATGATGCTCTGGGATATCCGGATTTCCGTATTCAGCCATCCAGCTCGCCCCGGCCAGCAACTTGTGGTAGCGCAACATATCGATCAAGGGCACGGCACTGATTATTCCCTTGAATAGCTCGGGGCGTTGCACCATGACGGCGGTGACTAGCAAGCCACCGTTGCTGCCACCGCGAATGCCCAGATGCTCCGAGTCTGTCAGACCGGAAGCAATTAGATCTTCAGCAACTGCAATAAAATCATCGAAGACGCGTTGTCTGTTTTCAAGCAAGGCCGACTGATGCCAGGCTGGCCCATACTCTCCACCGCCGCGGATGTTAGCAAGAACATAGGCCCCTCCTCTGGTGAGCCATGCCTGATCCAATGCACTCATATAACGCGGCGTGCGTGATATTTCGAAACCACCATAAGCCGTTAGCTCAGTAGCAGTGCTGCCGTCCATGGGTAGACTTTCAGGCCGTACAATAAAATAGGGGATCCATGTGCCGTCGGCACTGCTTGTGAATTTTTGCTCTGCTATATAGTTGCTGGCGTCAAATCGAGGAGCTAGTGACTTGATTATCTTTGGCTCGGAATCACCTTCTACCAGATATAGTGTGCTAGGTATTAGAAAGCTCTGGTAGTTCACTAGGATAGTGTCTGTGTAATCATCGGCAGATGAAACCTGGATGGCACCATTCTCCGGAAGGGGAATTTGAGAAATTACCCATCCCGAGTCGCCCAATTGCGCACGCATCAACACTCCAGCAACATCTTTCAATGCGCTTATGTAGATCGACTCGCTGGTGATGGCCACACCGCTGATTGCATCAAGTAAGTCGTTGCCTTGGGGGTCAAGTAACATTGCGAGTCCGCTAGCGGATCCGGTTGCGATACTCTCCTCCAGGTTCATGGAAATCAGACTGCCCGCGGTGTAGGTCTCGCTATTTCCCGGGGACCAGTCCGAACGCAAGAGGATAATGGCGTCCTGACCCAGAACTCCTTGAAAATTTGCATCGATGGGCAAGGGAAGTTTGGAAAGAGCAGAATCGTCGGTCAGCAACCAGTTTTCTTCGGTGAAGAAGTCAGGTCGCCGGCGGATGAAGCTGAGCTCCCGGCCAGAAGCGGTTAGGGTACTGACTCCAACACCCATATCTTCCGCTTCAATTTCAATGATCTGCTGGGCACTGACCAGAGGCGTGCCCCGCTCCCATAACCTCAAGGTGCGAGCATAACCGGAAGTAGTGAGCGAGCCTTCGCCAAAATCGGAGCCTACCAGGAGGGTGTCAGCATCCACCCAGTCCACATTGCTTTTTGCTTCTTCGAGAACGAAGCCGCCATCGACAAAATTTTTCATGCTCAGATCGTACTCACGAACAACGACTGCATCTTTGCCACCGTCGCTCAATTGCAGCAGGCAACGATTTGGATCAGTCGCAAGACAGGTTCGTCCCTTGTAGACCCAGTTTGCATTTTCGAGATTTGCAAGAGAATCGACGTCGAACACTGTTTCCCATTGTGTGTCATCGCTGGCATAACTTTCGAGTGTGGCGCTGCGTAAAATACCGCGAACATGTTCCTGGTCCTGCCAGAAATTATAGACCTTGCCATCGACCAGACTGGCAAAGGGAATGCGGTCGTTAGAATTTAGAATAGCTTCAATCTCTGACTCCAATTCTTCGAAACGAGGATCGCCCTGTAAGCGTGGTATAGTCAGGGCGTTTTGTTGCGCCGCCCACGCCAGTGCTTCGGGCCCGTCAACTTCTTCCAGCCATAAAAACGGATCATCCGGGGGGCTCGATGCAGCGGCAAGTTCGACCTCCGGCATCTGCGTAGTCTGTAGTTGTTGATTTGAATCGTCTTCCGGTGCGCCACAGGCAATGAACACGGATAAAAGTAGTATAGAGCCCTGTCGATAGAGCGAGCGGACATGCATCAAATTCACCTCGAGCTTAAGAATAGTAGAAGCTGGCAACAAGTCTAACCTGTTCTCATTTTCAGTTACACTGCATGATAAGCCCGTAAGCCATTACCGAGGAATACTTGTGTTCAGCTATATAAAAACCCTGGGGGTATTGATCTGCCTATGTTCCGCTACAGTTTCGGCCAAAGACATCAGTGGCGCCGACAATCTTCAGTTGAAATCGTTGATGGATGCGCACTGGGCTTATACGCTGGAAGAGAATCCAACCCTGGCTACTGCTGCAGGCGTGAATGACTACAATCATTTATTGCCCCAGGTTTCCCCCCTGGATCAAAATCGGCGTCTGCGTGCGGAAGAAATCTTCTTACAGCAACTCAGAGAGATCGATCAGACCCAGTTAAGCGCTGCTAATAACATCAATTATCAGCTGCTTGCCTGGGTTCTGGAAACCTCCATCGAAGGGATGCGTCTGAATACCGAGCGCATACCCTTCAATACCTTTTCCAGTTTTTTTGCCGGCGCCTTGCAAGCCAGTCATGGTGTGCCCATGACGACCGAGGCGGACTATCGCGCCTATATCGCGCGCATCGGTGAATTCCCGCGGTATTTTCGGGAGAACATAGAAAACATGCGCGAGGGGATTCGCACCGGCTTTGTATTGCCAAAAATAATAATCGACGGTGTGCTACCTACCGTACAGGCACAGGTCTACGACAATCCAGAAATGAGCAGTCTGTTTGAGCCCATCGCTGCAGTGAGCACTCGATTACCAGTTGCTGTGCAAGAACAGTTACGTAGCGACGCACGTCAAGCTATTACTCTGTACGCTGTGCCTGCATTCCGGGAGTTGGTGGAGTTTCTGGAGGAGGAATACTATCCGGCGGCGAGCGAGGGTCTGGCCGCGGAAGAACTAAGTAATGGAGAAGCCTTTTACGCCCATCAAATCAAGGTTTATACGACGCGCACCGATCTGAGTGCAGATCAAATTCACAACATAGGCTTAGCCGAGGTGGCGCGAATTCGCCTGGAAATGGATGAGGTAATCGCCGATACGGGTTTTAACGGTAGCTTCGAAGAGTTTACAAATTTCCTCCGCAGCGATCCGCAGTTTTATGCCAGCGATGCACAACAGCTGTTAAAAGAGGCGGCCTTCGTTGCCAAGAAGATCGACTATGTAATGCCCGAATTTTTCGGCAGGCTACCTCGAGTTCCCTATGGGGTAGTACCGGTTCCAGACGAGATTGCGCCCAATTACACCACCGCCTCCTATAACTCGGGCCCGGTGGGTGGAACCCGCGGCGGCGCCTACTGGGTAAACACGTTTGCTCTGGATCAAAGACCGCTGTATGAATTACCCGCCTTAACATTGCACGAGGCTGTGCCGGGGCATCACCAGCAGACAGCTATCGCCAGAGAGCTGGAGGATCTGCCCCCATTTCGCAGGGAACTATACTTCAGCGCCTTCGGTGAGGGTTGGGGGCTGTACTCTGAGAAGCTGGGTATTGAGATGGGTATTTATCAAACCGCCTACGAGCATTTTGGCCGCCTGAGTTATGAGATGTGGCGCGCCTGCCGCCTAGTAATCGATACCGGCATTCACGCCCAGGGCTGGACACGACAACGAGCGCTGGATTATCTGAGCGACAACACCTCGCTGTCGGCCGCCAATGTACGAGCCGAAGTGGATCGTTATATCTCCTGGCCGGGTCAGGCCCTGGCATACAAATTGGGCGAGATGAAGATTTCGGAACTGCGGCAACGAGCGGAAGAGGAACTGGGCGATGCCTTCGACATTCGCTCGTTTCATGACGCGCTATTGGGACAGGGATCCCTGCCATTGGATTTGCTCGAAACGGTGGTTGAGGCCTATATCGCTGAATCGAAATAAATGAGTTGTAGTAGTTCTGATCTCACAGCAGAAATAGATCTGGAATAGTCCAATCAAACCACTCTGACCCTGTGATATCCCCGGGAAATTTACCTCCTAAAGTAGGTACTTGATGCGTGTATCGGGGATTGGCAAGCGGTGTAAAACTTCCTGATTTTTACGTAAGCCAACTACACTGAGCTAATACCGAACTGGAAAGGATTCCAGTATGTTACAAGCAGGGACTGCTAGCTTGGCTGGTCAGGTATCAGCGAGCACCATAGCACCCAAGTATAGGCGCCACCGGCAACACACATTTGATCACCAATAATCGCACCGGCTGGAGAAGGCAACGGCCTTAACAGTCTGGATAGTCAGGTTAATAGCGATCATGTCAGCGAGTGGACCAATAATTGGACCCACCGTACGGGGTGGGCGCTTCGAAACCGTTTAAAGCCGCAAAAAATGCTGTAGAGACAATGTGGCTCGGGAGGGGCACAAGCAAGGGCACCCCCGTTCCTCTTTTGATAGGGGGGATGATTAATGTATTAACGGGGGCGGCAGCAACGCCAGAACTGACAGAATTAAGACAATATGAGTAAAAATCTCATCTTAAGGTAACCCCTGGGTAACCCTGGCTCAATAATAGGGGTTGGGCGTTAAGGAGAATGAATTTAACCTATTGATATTTATACATAATATGGTAGCTATGGGTGGACTTGAACCACCGACCCCAGCATTATGAATGCTGTGCTCTAACCAGCTGAGCTACATAGCTATTAATCTATTACGGCTGCCTATTCTACTGCTTCTGCACAATAAAGGTCCGCAGTTGTCCGGAAACCTCCACTGCGATTAATAAGATTAAAAATCCAGTGAGGAAACCCTCCCTTTCGCAGAAGGATGCGAATTCTGTACATTCGCCCATTTGTTGTCAAGTGCTGATGGCGCTCAGACATTGAATCTGAAATGAATCACATCGCCGTCCTGGACTATGTAATCCTTGCCTTCCAGGCGCCATTTGCCGGCTTCCCTGGCACCATTTTCGCCGTCAAACTCGATAAAATCATGATATGACACGATTTCGGCGCGGATGAAGCCTTTCTCGAAATCCGTGTGAATCACGCCTGCTGCCTGCGGCGCGGTGGCACCGACTTTAACGGTCCAGGCCCTGACTTCTTTGACCCCGGCGGTGAAATAGGTCTGCAGCTTTAATAGGTCGTAGCCGGCGCGGATGACCCGATCCAGGCCGGGCTCTTCCATGCCCAGGTCTTGCAGGAATTCCAGTTTCTCGTCTTCCTCCAACTCGGCGATTTCGGCTTCCAGCTTGTTGCAGATCACGACGACGACGGCGTCTTCGGCTGCGGCTATGGACTTGACCGCATCGAGATGGGGGTTATTGTCGAAACCTTCCTCATCCACGTTGGCGATATACATTACCGGCTTCACGGTTAATAGATGCAGGGAGTACAGATCTTCCAGTTCTTTCTTGCCCAGGCCCAGGGTACGAATCGGCCGGGCCTCATCCAGGTGCGCCTTTAGCAGTTCCAGCAATTGGGTTTGGCGCTGAGCATCCTTGTCACCACTATTGGCGACGCGGGAAACCTTGTTCAGCGACTTTTCTACACTCTCAAGATCGGCCAACGCCAGCTCGGTGTTGATGATTTCAATATCGGAAGCAGGATTGATGGTTTCCGACACGTGGACCACGTTACTGTCTTCAAAACAACGAACCACATGGGTGATGGCATCGGTTTCCCTGATATTGGCGAGAAACTTGTTGCCCAGGCCCTCGCCCTTGGAGGCACCGGCGACCAGTCCCGCGATATCGGTGAATTCGACAGTGGTCGGAATCACCTTCTCCGGTTGTACGATCGCGGCCAGCCTGTCCAGGCGGTCATCGGGGATAGGGACGACTCCGGAATTGGGCTCGATAGTACAGAAGGGAAAATTTTCGGCGGCGATGCCGGCCCTGGTGAGGGCATTAAACAGGGTAGATTTGCCAACATTGGGTAATCCGACGATGCCACATTTAACTGCCATTTAGATTTTTCTCGTGCGTGCTTTCGGGTTTGAAACAAATGGGACAGTGTGCAATTTGTTTAACTCAAGATTCAAAAATGTAGATTGGGGAATGAAAAGCTTAAGGTATTCCCCATTCTGCTAGTCGGTATGTAACAGATGCATGGCGTCTTCCCATTCACCGTTGACGGCTTTTGGCAGGACCCGAATTGCATCTTCTATGTTGCTCATGATGACATCCGCTTCGGAGCGAGAGGGGTCACCTAGCACATAATTCGACACCATGGATTTGTGGCCCGGGTGTCCAACGCCAATCCTCAGGCGGTAAAATTCCTTGCTGCCACCGAGCGCATTGATGATGTCCCGCAAGCCATTATGACCGCCGTGACCGCCGTCTTTCTTGAAGCGGGTGACGCCGACTTCGAAATCGATTTCGTCATAGGCCACCAGCATGTGTTCGGGTTCTATCTTGAAAAACCTGCACACGGCTGCCACGGATTTACCGCTGTGGTTCATGAACGTAGTGGGGAACAGCAGTTTGACATCATGGCCGGCAATGGCGATGGTCGCGAACTCACCAAAGAACTTGCTTTCACCACGCAGGCTGCCAGCGTAAGCCTTGCACAGGTGATGCAGGAAGATGACCCCGGCGTTATGCCGATTGGAATCATGTTGTGGGCCCGGGTTACCGAGGCCCACAATCAATTTCAAGGGATGGCCAGACATAGAAAATCCGGGATTCTATTTAGTCTTTGCTGTCTCCGGAAGCATCGTTTCCGCCTTCGCTGCTGTCGTCATCGCCAGCTGCTTCACCTTCTTCGCCTGCCTCACCCTCTTCACCTTCTACCTCTTCGTCTTCCTCGGCGATACCTTTAGGTGCCTGCACGATGGCGATAGATAGGTCGATGCTGTCCTCACCATGGGATAAGGCCACACTGGTAATGCCTTCAGGCAGGGTAATTTCCGACAGGTGTACCGATTCGCCAAGATCGATCTCCAGCATATCCACTTCAATATACTCTGGCAGGTCTTTGGGCAGACAGGAGACTTCAATTTCGTTCATCGTCCTGATGATATTACCGCCACCGAGCCTGACGCCCACGCAAGCCTCTTCGTTGAGGAAGTGAATAGGTACCTTCACCACGATGGCTTGGGTAGCGCTGACTCGCAGGAAGTCCGCATGTAAAATGATGGCCTTGGCTGGATGACGCTGCAGGGCCTTGATTACGGCTTGCTCTTTCTTCTTGCCTATCTTCAAGGTGATGATGTGGGCAAAGAAAGCTTCATTTTCAGTCGCCCTGGCAATGTCCTTGTGGGCAATTGTCAAAGCCACGGGATCTTTATTACCGCCATAAAGAACGGCGGGTATATTATTGTCCAGACGACGTAGGCGGCGGCTCGCACCTTTCCCCAAGTCAGTCCGGACTGAGCAATTTAATTCAAATTCTTCAGCAGACATAAGTCTCTCCCAAGAAGTACTGTGATTCGCCTGCGACCGGCATAAGCACAGAGTTAAAAAAGGCTAAAAGAAGGGCCGAAAGATTGTTTCGACCCCTTTTTTGACCAACTATCCTCTCGATGTTCTACGTGTTATCAAACATCGCGCTAATGGATTCTTCATTACTCACCCGGCGAATCGATTCGGCCAATAATTTGGCCATCGACAGTTGCCGAATGCGCGAGCAGTTTCTGGCTGCTTCGTTTAATGGAATCGTGTCGGTCACTACCAGTGTGTCCAGACTCGATTTGTCTATATTTTCGATAGCCATACCGGATAAAACCGGATGCGTACAATAGGCCAGTACCTGCTTGGCGCCATCATTTTTGAGGGCATCTGCGGCCTTGCACAAGGTGCCGGCTGTATCAACCATGTCGTCGACGATCAGACAGCAACGGCCTTTCACATCACCGATGATATGCATGACCTGCGCTTCGTTCGCCGACGGTCGCCGTTTATCGATGATGGCGAGCTCGACGTTAAGTTGTTTCGCCACAGCACGTGCTCTCACCACACCACCGACATCCGGCGAGACAACGATCAGGTTCTGATAACGCTGGCGTTCAATATCGTCGGTCAGTACCGGTGAGCCATAGACGTTGTCCACTGGAATACTGAAGAACCCCTGGATCTGCTCGGCATGCAAATCCACGGTCAATACGCGATTGACGCCGACGGCACTTATCATGTCGGCCACCACCTTGGCGCTGATGGCAACCCGCGCCGATCGTACCCGTCGGTCCTGCCTGGCGTAACCGAAATACGGGATAACCGCAGTGATTCGATTAGCCGAGGCGCGGTGCAAGGCGTCGGCCATCAACACCAGTTCCATGATGCTGTCGTTGGTTGGCGCACATGTGGGCTGAATAATAAAGACGTCCTTACCACGGACATTCTCGTTCAGCTCGACGGATATTTCACCATCGCTGAATTTACTGATACTGGCGTATCCCAGAGGAACGCCTATATGTTTGGCAATCTGATCCGCCAATACCGGATTCGCATTACCGGTAAAGACCATTAAGTTATTGGGCACGCTGGTTTCCTGTATGCTGGTGGTGACTTGTACTGTCTTTAAAAATTCTGGCTGGGGTGGCTGGATTCGAACCAACGCATGCAAGGATCAAAACCTTGTGCCTTACCACTTGGCTACACCCCAAAAATTCGTTATTCCTGCTAGCAGAGCACTCCAACCACATCAGTGATGCGCTGCTGAGTCATGCTCCTCACAGCTTCCTTCCCCGGGGATCCGCAGCAGGCGTATTTTATGCCCCAGGAATTTTGTGTTCCAGTGAATTAATCGCTTTTGCCACGAATCCACCGAATTGAGCTGGCAACTTCTCTAATATCTTGTCGGCAGCCTCTTTGTCAGGAAAATTGGCAAATATACTGGAACCGGTTCCCGTCATCCTGGCATCGGTGAATTGGGTTAGCCAATTCAGGGCTGCATCGACCTCTGGATAGAGCATTCGAGTGACTGATTCGCAGTCGTTTCGGGCTCTGCCTGCCAGAAAGTCGGCAATTGTGATGGCTGGAGAGTTCCGTGTCAATTGTTCGTGACAAAAAATCTTGGCGCTAGAAACCGCACATTCTGGCGTGATAACCAGATACCAGGAATCGGCCAATTCTGTCGGCTGTAGCCGCTCACCGATTCCCTCCGCCCAGGCGCTGTGACCTTGTATAAAGACCGGCACATCGGCGCCCAATTTAACCCCGATCTCGCAAAGCTGTTGCAAGCTAAGATTTAGCCGCCAGATCGAATTCAGCGCCAGTAGCGCCATCGCCGCATTAGAGCTGCCACCCCCCAGGCCGGCCCCCAGGGGAATTCGTTTGCGAATACTAATACTGGCGCCCTGATCTCGCGGGTCCAGTGCTTTAAGTTGGGTTGCTGCTTGCAGGATCAGATTGTCATCGAGTGGCATAGCAATATGCCCCGCCGTGGACTCGCTGTGCAGCGCCAACACGCCCGGCTCGGCCAGGGTAAATTCCATGCTGTCGCCGTAATCCAGTAGCTGGAACAGGGTTTGCAGTTCGTGATAGCCATCGGCGCGACGCCCGGTGATATGCAGGAATAGGTTGAGCTTGGCAGGAGCCAACAATTGCAGCGGGGCAGGAGCCATCAGTTAATCGGGTTGCTCCTCGAATTGTTGACCGCGCTATCGAAGTCCCAGTTCAGGCCAATAAATCGCAATCTGATATCGTTCTGTGGCCGCGTCAGTTCCACCCGTCGGGGCAGGAAAATGACGCCATATAGCCTGGGGTCGGTATAACTCACACTCCAGCCGAGCTGGTAAAGATTGGTGAGCTGGTTCAACTCGTTAAAGGTCAGATCCGCAGGCGAATCGGGCGCCGGTAAGCCCTTTATCCAGTACTCCAGGAAAGACACGGGTAATTCATAACCCAGTTGTTGCAGGATCAGGTCTTCCGGGCTGGCGGCGATGAGAATGTCGCCATTCTGCTGCATCGTTACGTAGCCAGGGCGACCGACGATCAGGGTATTGCCCGCATTAAATGTGCCCCACAGACGAATCTGATATTCCAGCTCCTGCTGCGCCCAGCGAATTCTGGGGGTGTGGGATTCATTGTCATAGCGGATATTAACGCGGCCGCTCAATTGCCAGGAATTGAGCTGCTGCAATTGATCCCGGTGCCGGGTCCAGTTACTGTTTTCCTGGGCAGGCGGCGCGCCGACACAGGATGCCAGCGACAAGCATAGCAGCGCCGAGGACCAGAATTTGAACGCTAGCCCAGATGTTTCGCCAGTACGCTTGATAATTCTGGTTTCGTGCTTGTCCAATAGCCTATTCTCAACATTTACTTCAGTGACTCTTTGTATACTCTTTCGCTGGCCTGATTTTCACTTGATCTTTCGCGTTTTGAACGCACGTGCTCGCTCCGACGTAGCTAATACTACGTGTACGCTCATGAGCACGCCCAAAACATAAATTCCCGGCGCGAAACTTCAGGCAACTGGTGAAATATCCGGGCCACTGGTGAATTTCTTAGGGGAAGCTGTATCGCCTTCATGACTGGGGCTGTAATCGCTCCATGGCCTCTTTGATTAGTTCGCTGTCCGGCGTTGCTTTGAGAGCGTCCTCCCAGACCCGGACAGCTTCGTCTTTGCGACCCATCACCCACAGTACTTCTCCCAGGTGTGAGGCGACTTCATGATCGGGGAAGACCACGAATGCACGGCGCAGGTTCGCCAGAGACTCCGCATAACGGCCCAACTTGTACTGGACCCAGGCAATACTGTCGATTATAGCCGGGTCATCGGGTGAGATGGCGATTGCCCGTTCGAGAAGCTCCAGTGCTTCCTCGAAGCGCGTGGTCTGATCCGCCAACATATAGCCCAGATGATTGAGGGCGCGGGAGTCTTCCGGCAGCATGCGAATTATCTGGCGCAAATCCCGCTCCGAACCCGCGCTATTCTGAATCGAATCGTTATAAAGCACGCGGGCGAACAACAGGTCGGTCTCGTTTGGGTACTTGTTCAAGGCCGTGTTTAAAAGCGCCAGCGCCTCATCTGAGTAATCGGCCTGGATCAGGGCGCTTGATTCTATGGTAAGAAACATAATCTCCAGTCGCGGCTGGCCCCTGGCCAGGTCGCTTAGCCAGCTGTGGGCATCTTCCAATTCTCCCAACGTAATGGAGAAGCGGGTGGCCTGTTGTTGGGCCGCCAAAAAGTTATTGGTGCCTATGCGCACCTGGCGATAATGCTCTATCGCTTGCGTCAGTTGTTGACGCTGCTCGTAGATCAGGCCGAGGTAGTACTGGCTCTCGTCGGCACGCTGATCGACTCCGATCAGGCGGGTAAATCTGCGGATAGCGCTATCGTCATCGTCCATCTCCATATCCAGCAAGGCGACAGAGTAGTAGGTCTCCCAATCCTCGGGATCCAGTTCCACTAGTATTTCAAATTGTTTTCTCGCGTCCCCGAATTCACCATTCTGAATTAGCAGGCGAGCGTAGGTCAGGCGCAGCGACTTGTCATTCTCAAACCTGCGAACGCCGTTGCGAAGGGCGCGTAATGCGGTATCGGGGCGATCCAGATTTTGTTGCAGCTGTGCCTCCAGTAATACGATCGCCGGCGTCAGTTCAATACGATTCTTCAGCAGGTCCAGCTCGTCCAGGCCGGCTTCTGCCTCGCGGTTCTGCCCCAACAGTTGAATCAGGGCAATGTGGATAGATTCCTGTGCTGGAAACTCGCGTACCAGTTGCCGCAAGTTGCCTATGAGCCCGACCCGGGCCGCGGGATTTAATCTGCCGGTGCGAGCGGCCAGGGTGGAAAAATCGATGCTGCCACCGAGATCGATAACTCGCGCCATGTGGGACAGGGCCTGGCCGAAGGCGCCATTCTCTAAAAATTGAAAGCTCAGCATCAGGTGAGGTTGCGGGTCTCGTGGGCTGATTTCTGCCCACAGCAAACCGAGTTGAAGCAGGGCATTAAGGTCGTTATTGATGGAAGCAAACTGCACCGCGCGTTTGACGATGCCGAGATCCCGGGTATCGAAGGCGAGATCGAAATAGTTTTCCCCGGCATCTTCAACATCACCACGTTTGGCGCCCAGCTCACCAATGATGGCCTGGTAGAGCTGCTCCTCCGTAAACGAACCGTATTCGATCTCCTCCGGTTCTTGTTGTGGGTCGACGCTAGTGACTTCAGCTTCGACAGGGAGAACCTCGGTGGTCTCGGGCACCGTGGCGCAGGCGCCGAGTGCTGCGCCAATACTGACGACGATGAGGAGTCTTAAAATCAGCCGTGTGAAATTTTCGAATCTTAAAAAGGAATGCATAATTCTCTGGCTTTGTCTGTTTGCTGCCTGGGTCGGCCCATTATAGCAGTTTGTTGAGTGGCAACAGCTTACTCTTCCCGACTCTTCGCGGTGGCAGCCTGAGCGCTGACGATTGCTCGCAGTTGCGGAATTCCTCAATTGACCGGTTTGATACCGATTATTGTCACTGCCTGGGCAAACTGGGTATCCCGTACCGGTACACCGGGCTTTGCCCCTTCTACAGGAACTTGAGCAAAATCAGTCTGTAATGGGAACTGGAGCCGAATTCTAGTAATATTACGCGCCTTTTAATGGCTTTCCATTTTTCCGGATCAGCGGGTTATCGATGGCACTGGTGCTGGTAGGCATAAATCACAACACGGCAAATATAGCGCTGCGAGAGAAGGTGGCCTTTCCTCCGGAAATTGTGGCGGATGCCCTGCGGCAGGTGTATGCACTGGAATCCGTGAATGAGGCCGTGATTGTCTCCACGTGTAACCGCACGGAAATATACCTGGAATTTGATAGTGATCCCGAAGCGTCGGAGCCGGGTTCAGATCTCGCTGCCAAGCGTTTACTGTTCGATCGACAGCAGCTAATCGTAGCCTGGTTAGCGGACTACCATGAGATGAGTGCAGAAGAACTGGGCGAGAGTAGCTATTCCTTCGGTGATGAAGATGTAATGCGTCATCTGATGAAAGTCTCCTGTGGGCTGGACTCCATGGTGTTGGGTGAGCCGCAGATTCTTGGCCAGATAAAATCGGCGTTCGCGGTATCGAAAGATTTAAAGGTGCTGGGCTCGGTCCTCGGCCGCGCCTTTGAGGTGGCGTTCTCGGTGGCGAAAGAAGTGAGGACCGACACCGCGATTGGCGAGAATCCGGTCTCTGTGGCCTATGCCGCGGTGGCCTTGTCCGAACGAATTTTCTCGGACCTTGCCAGTCTCAGTGTGTTACTGATCGGGGCCGGTCGCACCATCGAATTAGTGGCCACACATCTGGCAGAAAAGGGCGTCAGTGCCATAGTGGTAGCCAACCGAACCCTTGATCATGCGCTGGATGTTGCCGCCAGGTTTGATGGCCGTGGCGTGTTGCTGTCCGAGATTCCGGAGCAATTAGTCGTGGCCGATATCGTGGTTTCTTCAACCAACAGCCAGTTGCCGTTGCTGGGCAAGGGCGCGGTCGAACGGGCATTGAGGCAGCGCAAGCACAAGCCTATGCTATTGATTGACCTGGCTGTGCCCCGGGATATCGAAGCCGAGGTCAGCGAAATTGCGGACGCCTATCTATACAGCGTCGATGATATAAGCGCTGCAATAGAAGACGGGGTCAAGAGCCGGGCCGAAGCCGCCTCCCAGGCCGAATCTATTATTGAACGAGGAGTCAGGGAGTATCTACAACAGTTGCGATCTCTGAACGCAGTCGGCACCCTGCGTGCGTTTCGCGACAAGGCCGACTCGATTCGCGACCGGGAGCTACAACGGGCCATCAAGGCACTGGAGAAAGGTGAGAGTGCCGCGGTGGTACTGGAGAGCCTAGCCCGAGCGATTACCAACAAGCTCATCCATTCGCCCAGTGTGCAGATGAAGAAGGCCAGCGCCGAAGGACGGGATGAATTATTGCAGCTAACCCAGGAACTTTTCGAACTGGAATCGAGGGATAAACCCTAGAACCAGCGACTAATCGGACCCGGGCTGCCACCCACCAATAGAAGTAAAAATGAAAGACTCCATTGTTAACAAGCTGGACCGACTCAAAGACCGCTTCGATGAAATTGAAGCCCTGCTCAGCGACGCGGACATCATCGCCGATCAGACTCGATTTCGCGATTTGTCCAAGGAATACGCCGAGATCGAAGAAGTGGTCAAGAGCTTTAACCGGTTTTTGGCGGTGAGCGAAGATCTCGACGCCGCCAGGGAAATCCAGAAAGATCCGGATCCAGAGATTCGCACGCTGGCGCAGGAAGAAGCCGACGCCGCCGTTGAAGAGCTGAAGGCCTTGGAGTTGGCGTTACAGAAACTTCTGCTACCTAAAGATTCGAAAGACAGTTGTAATGTGTTCCTGGAAATTCGTGCCGGCACCGGCGGTGATGAAGCCGCCATTTTTGCCGGTGATCTTTATCGAATGTATGGCCGTTATGCCGACCTGCAGAATTGGAAGTTGGAGAACATTACAGAACGCCATGGTGAGCATGGGGGCTACAAGGAAATAATCGCCCGCATCAAGGGCAAGGATGTCTACGAGAAGTTAAAATTCGAGTCCGGCGCCCACCGGGTTCAGCGCGTCCCGGAAACAGAAACCCAGGGTCGTATTCATACCTCGGCTTGCACCGTCGCTATCATGCCGGAGTTGGATGAAGTGGATGACATCGAGATCAATAAGAGCGATCTGCGCGTAGATACGTTCCGCGCCAGCGGTGCCGGTGGTCAGCATGTGAATAAAACTGACTCGGCGATACGGCTGACTCATCTTCCCACCGGTATTGTGGTGGAATGTCAGGACGAACGCTCCCAACACAAGAACAGGGCGCGGGCGATGTCACTGCTGCAGGCCAGGCTTCTCGATCAGGCGCAACAGGCGCAGCAACTGGAGGAGTCGGATACCCGGCGCAAACTGGTCGGTAGCGGCGACAGGTCCGAAAAAATCCGCACCTATAATTACCCCCAGGGTCGAGTCACAGATCATCGCATCAAATTGACCCTGTACAATTTGCCGGAAGTCATGTCCGGAGACCTTGCATCCATCATCCAACCCCTGATCAATGAGTACCAGGCCGATTTGCTGGCAGGCTTGGCTGACGACGACTGAGCCGATTTCCATGTCGATGGTCATCACCATTAAACAGGCACTTTCTCAGGCTCAGAGATTGCAGGGCGTGAGCGAAGGTTGGCGGCTGGAATCCGAGATACTACTGGCCCATGTGCTGAACTGCGAGCGTGAAACGCTGTTCGCATGGCCGGCGCAGGAGTTGTCCAGGCAACAGGCCGACGCCTATCAGAACATGATGCAGCGGCGTGAGCGCGGAGAACCCATCGCCTATATTACTGGCAAGAAGGCATTCTGGGATTTCGAGCTAAAAGTTAACCCCCAGGTGCTGATACCAAGGCCGGAAACAGAGCTTTTGGTCGAGACTGCTATCAACTTACTGCAACCGAAGTGCTCTGCTGCGCTGAGGCTGGCCGATTTGGGTACGGGCAGTGGTGCCATAGCGCTGGCGCTGGCTCGCCACCGCAAACACTGGCGCATCACCGCCGTGGATATCAGCCCACAGGCATTGGCGCTCGCGGCCGAGAATGCGCAGTTGTTGCAGGTAGAAAATATTGAATTCTGCGAGTCGTCATGGTGTGATGGCCTGGATGCTCGGGCCTATGATCTGGTTGCTGCCAATCCTCCCTATGTGGCGGTGGGGGACCGGCATTTGCAACAGGGTGATTTGCGATTTGAACCGTCGATTGCATTGGCAGCCGAGGCTTCTGGATTGAGTCATTTACAAGAAATAGTTAAAAAATGCAGAAAGATCCTAAAAAAAGAAGCCTGGCTCCTGTTGGAACATGGCTTCGATCAAAAACAGGCGGTATCGAATTTATTGCGTGATGCCGGTTACTCAAATATTAGTTGTGCAGTGGACTTGGCGGGAGTCGATCGCCTGACTTGCGCGCAATCGCCGGGATAATCACCAGAGACTCCCTATGCTGGACGAACAATTATTGCGCTACAGCCGCCAGATCATGCTTCCGGAAATGGACGTGGCAGGGCAACAGAAATTGATGGATGCCAGTGTACTCATCGTCGGTATGGGTGGCCTTGGATGTCCTGCCGCCATGTACCTCGCGGCTGCTGGAACCGGGCATCTGCTTATCGCCGATGACGATATTGTAGAGCTGACGAATTTGCAGAGACAGATAGCCCACAGCCAGGCTGACCTGGGGACGGCGAAGGTGGATTCGGTACAACAAACCCTGAAGGGCCTGAATCCGGATTTAAAAATTACTGCACTGCGGCAACGGCTCGATGGAGATGATCTGGACCGGGCAGTTAACAGTGTCGACGTGGTGGTCGATGCCTGCGATAATTTCACTACCCGATTCGCTATCAATCGCAGTTGCATTCGTCATGGCAAGCCCCTGGTGTCTGGTGCCGCCATTCGGATGGAGGGACAGGTCGCGGTCTTCGACAGCTCGAACCCGGAGAGCCCCTGTTACCAGTGCCTATATCACGAAGGTGATGATGAGGACAGCAGTTGCTCGCAAAATGGCGTGATGGCGCCGGTTGTTGGAATAATCGGTTCTGTTCAAGCAATGGAGACAATCAAGCTCATCACTGCTATTGGCACTTCTCTGGCTGGCAGGTTACTGCTGTTAGACGCCACGACTATGCAATGGCAGGAGATGAAGTTACCCCGTGATAGTCAATGCCCCGCCTGCGGAAATTCAGGAAACGCCGCTCAGTAAACCGCGGCGTGCTGCAATTGATTGCAGTAAACCAAGCATACCGCTATTATGCGTGCCTTTCCGAGAGAGCCTCTGAGAAAGTTTATCGCCTTGCCAGAGATTTCCCAATCCGTAGTTTTTGAATAGTGTTGGAAAAACCGTTTTATGGATGCAGTAGAAACATCAGGGACCCGGACTGAGCCCGAAACAGTCTCATTTGACAGTTTTGATATAGAGCAGCCCTTGCGCGATGCTATAGCCAAGCTCGGGTTTGAGTTTTGTACACCGATTCAGGCGCAAAGCCTGGTGCATACGCTCGCCGGGCATGATGTCACCGGTAAGGCGCAGACTGGCACCGGCAAGACGGCCGCGTTTCTAATCACCATTATCAATGATCTACTGACTAATCCCATCGAGGAAGATCGGTTCCTGGCCGAGCCCAGGGCCTTGATCATCGCGCCAACGCGAGAGTTGGCTATCCAGATTGCCGCTGACTCGGTGCAGTTAACTGAATTTACAGATTTACACACGGTGACTCTGGTGGGCGGCGAAGACTATCAGAAACAGACCAGGGCACTGGATGCAAAGCCGGTAGATATTGTAGTTGCCACACCGGGGCGGCTGCTGGATTTTGTGAGTAACGATAAGCTTTACCTGGGCCTGGTGGAATTGCTGGTGCTCGATGAAGCCGATCGTATGCTGGATATGGGTTTTATTCCACAGGTAAGACAGGTGGTAGCCCGAACCCCGAAAAGAGAGTGCAGGCAGACTCTGTTGTTCAGTGCAACATTCACACCCGAGATCGTCGAACTGGGATCGCGCTGGGCCATGGATCCAATTATGGTAGAGGTGGAACCGGAACAGGTGGCGGCAGAAGCTGTTAATCAAATAGTCTACCTGGTCACCACCGCCGACAAGTACAACTTGCTGTACAACCTCATCACCGAACCGGAGTCGAAGAAGGTGCTGGTATTCAGCAACCGCCGTGATCAGGTCAGAAGGCTGGCGGACAATCTGTATCGCAACGGGATTAATTGCGGCGCTCTATCGGGTGAGATTCCCCAAAATAAACGCATCCGAACCCTCGACGCATTCAAGACTGGCAAGTTGCGAGTCCTGGTTGCTACCGATGTTGCTGGCAGAGGCTTGCATATCAGGGATGTGACCCACGTGGTTAACTACACATTACCGGAAGAAGCGTATGATTATGTGCATCGAATCGGCCGCACGGGCAGGGCCGGTGCCGTGGGCACATCCATCAGTTTTGCCTGTGAGGAAGACTCTTTTTTGTTGCCAGCCATAGAAGAAAAACTCGGTCACAAGCTGGACTGTATTCATCCTGAGGAGGACTTACTCGAGCGAGCTCCAGGCTTCGTTCGCGAGGTCCAATCGCGGCCAAGACCTGACAATCGGGGTAATTCCAGATCCCGCGGCAGCCGGCGCCACTAAGCCATCGCTCGCAGTTCCCACTTAACTCAGTAGAAGACTTTTCAATTGGTTTTGCCGAGGCTGGGTAAAGGATTATTTTTAGGTGCGGGAGAAATAGCGCCGGCGACCACCAGCGCGGCGACGTAGTCCACAGACCTTCTGTGCTGGGAGACGAGGTCCAGGAAGGTGCTGCCGTCTTCCAACGGCACGTTGATATCGCGATCTGATTCGAGGTAGAAAACCAGGAAGCGTTTGAAGAGATCGACGGTCATTCCTCGATAGGCCTTGAGCAAGATATTGTAGTCCGCGGGCAAGCTTTCCGGTGGTTCCAATTCCAGAAAACCCTGCAGGCGTTGGTCGGACCAAATTTCATCTCGGGTTGCGGGTTGAACGCGGTCCTTACCGGATTTTTTTTCCTCTTTCATCATTTACCTTATATTTCTTGAGTACATCAACAGTTGAGTTCAGAATAAGCTATCTCTTAGTTTGCAGATTTTACAAATTTTAACGTCATGCGATCGCTTTCGCCGATGGCGGAATACTTTTCCCGATCAACATTTCCGAGGCGGTAATTTGGAGGTAGGGTCCACACACCTTCAGGGTGATCTTTTGTGTCTCTTATGTTGGCATTGATTTCTGATGATTCAATAAATTCGAATCCGGCAGAGTCGGCAAGTTGTCTGACATAGGCTTCGCTAACATAACCCGAATCAATCATATGCTGTTTGTCGGCATTATCAGGTGCTCTATGTTCAACTACGCCGAGAATGCCGCCAGGTTTTAGGTTGGTGTAAAACGCATTAAAGAATTCCTGTTCAAGACCCCTAGCCATCCAGTTGTGAACATTGCGAAAAGTGAGTGCAATATCGGCTCCTTCTTCTGGGCCAACCGCTGTCTCAAGGGGCGGATGTAAATGGCGTATGACGGCTCTGCCATAGAGGTCTGGGTTAGCAGTTAGTTTCGCCTCAAAATTTTCCAGGTTTCGTCTTTGAAAGGTATTTGTCGAATTGGGTGAGAAATGAGCGCCGTAGTATCGGCCATGGTCTCGCATATAAGGAGCTAGAATCTCGGTGTACCAGGCTCCTGATGGGCCTATCTCGATAAGGGTCATGCTCGGTTCTAGGCCGAAAAACTCCAGTGTCTCTTCTGGGTGGCGCCACTCGTTACGAGCGATGTTTCCCTCGCTGCGGTGACCGCCTATCATGATCTTTTCGAGAGTGAGTTGGGAGTCTTCATGATTATCCGCAACTGCGTGTGTCCAGCCAATCAAAGATAAAAAACAAGAGAAAAACAAATGAAATGCTTTTTTCATAACGTGAACTCTACAGACTCAAGCCACCGAAACGCAGCAGGGGCAATTAGCTGAACCGCTCAACAATACAGACTCTGCGGCGGCGGCATTCTCTGCTGCGGTGCGCTGACGGGCTACAAATGCGCCAGAATCTATTTCTGGAGCCAAGGGTTCATTTGATTGAACGGTTTGCTGGCCGTGATAGCCAGTGTAGATCTGGAAACGGTGGGCATTGATATCAGACCGGATCAGGATGGAATTGTCATTCAGCACTTCGACGTTTTGAATCGGCGACCCATCTGCAAGCACGAACACATCGTTGACATTGGGTAAGCCTGTTACACGCCACGAAGTTTCCTCACCTACGCGATTTCGATCGGCGGCATAGGTGCCTACGTTCAGCACCCCACTTTCTTTATCGTTCCAGGCCTGGTCAACTCCTAGCGCTGGAAAGTCTATACCTTCGACGGTAGGTGCAGCATATTTATCAAGGTGTTTCACCTTAAAAGCATCGACCCAGTTGCCCTCGGTGATTTCGGTGATCATCATCTGAGCCGAGCCCTGACCCCGAGGCCAAGGTTCGCCGTTATTGAACCACCAGCCAAACTTATCCATGTCTTCGCCAAACCACTTGGGTTCCGAATAACGCTCTGCGGCTGCACTAAGGCGGGCAACCGCGGTATGGTCGCCAAGTGCCTTGGCGAGCACTAGGCCTTGAGCACTGGGTTGAATTGCTCGCTTGGGATCACGCCAGCCTAGGGTATTTGCCAAGGTATCGTAGATCTGGGTGGCTATTTCCGGTGATTGCGGCATTAGGTAAAACGCTACGCCAGCGCCAGCGCCAACTCCTGGAAAATTTACCTTAAAATCGGCCAAAGGATCGTAATACAAGGTAATCGATTCGATTTGATTCTGCCCGTTGATGCTCATGTAGTTATCTTTCATGAACTCGATCCAATTTTCAAAAGCACCGTGAGCATTAGATACACCGAGTTGATCAGAGAGATAAATGCCTAATCCGGCGGATGAGTTACAGATAGGCCAGATCTTAGTGTTTTCACATTGGGGTCCTTCGGGGTGATCTGTATATTGTCTGTGTAAATGTTCGACAATCCTGGGTTGAGTCCATTCGAACTGCTCGTTCTGGTATCCAGCGATCATCCATGGCTGTTCCCATTTTTCGTCTCCGGAAACATATTTATAAATTGATAGGAGGAGATTTAACCAGCCGCGGAAGAATAGATTCCCGTCGGCGCCTATAGGGTCAGGTTGCAGTCCCCAAGGCTCGACTCCGTTAGCAGTCCAGCCAGGACGATCATAATTTCCGCGAACACGTTCTGGCCATGCCTGAAAGCCTGGTGCCAACTGTGGGTAGTCTGCGTAGTTATTCCTATTGGGACTTGGACCTATAAATGTATTCCAATCGATAGCGGCCCAGTAGGCTGTATGCCTGGTGGCCAGTTCGTCCATAATACGTGTGTAGACTTCTCGCCAGGCTGGAGTCTGGTCGGCCATGAGCATTACGGCGTAGCTTGAATCTGCAAGATCAAAGCGAGGGTAGCTCAACATTGGAGCGCTAGAGTATTGGTCCCACCAAGGATGCGGACCCTTACCGTCATAATCCCAATTGACTTCATCTCGGGGCAGACCGATCCCCCATGGGAGCTCTTCTTCCCCCGTATAGCTCCAGTCATCAGGGAAAGTTGCTTTCTGCCAGAGAAATCTAAGCCAACCTTTGGTGCGTTCATTGTGCTGAGGATAAAAACTGGGTACCTGTGAGTGGGTAATACTCGACATCGAGGGAGCCGTAGAGGGAGTTGCACATGATGTCAAAGCTGCAGCGCCGCCAGCCAAAGCCGTTGCTTTCAGGAAATTTCGCTTGGAATTGTTTACAGTGGTATTCACGCTGGTCCCTCATGGGTAATTCAGAATATGAATAGAAAATTACCATGGATTGCTGGCAGTCTCTACCTGCAAAGGAAACAAAGCGTTACACCCCAGCAGGATTGCGATAGGCTGGAGGCTTACCAGGTTAACGAAACTTTGCATATGGACGTCTCGTTGTTTCGCCAGGAAGCAGGTAAGACAAACCTTGAATATGACAAGTAACAGCCCTGAAACAGAACTTGAACGAAAGCTTCGACAGGCCGAAACCGAGAAAACCGGCAGTTACGAGAAGCGCACCGAACATCTCAATGCTGAAGGCAACGCGGTTTTTGTTAATCGATTAATTTTGGAAGATTCTCCCTACCTTTTGCAACACGCACATAATCCTGTGAATTGGTGGGCGTGGGGGTCTGAAGCTTTTGAGGCGGCACGAGCCGAGCACAAGCCAATTTTCCTGTCTATTGGCTACTCTACCTGTCACTGGTGTCATGTCATGAAAGTGGAAAGCTTCGACAACGTCGAAATAGCCAACTGTACTTAAAAGATGTTGCTCGGGGCTGCTGGCACAGAAGTGCCATTCTGCTTGCAGCCCCCTCGCTCGCATTTGCTTCGCAAATGGTTGGCCATTCATGGCCTACGGGTGTTGTTTCCGAGTTCGGCTGTGGCACTTTGGGGTCTATTTTAGCTTTTCTTTTAGCAGGACGTTGACCTGTCCAGGGTTGGCTTTGCGCTGAGACAGTTTCATGGCCTGGCCGACGAGAAAGCCGATTACCTGTTGTTTGCCCTCTTTATACTGTTGGACCTGGTTCGGGTTGCTGGCGATGACTTCGTCGACTATCTTCTCGATTGCAAAGCTGTCTGTCACCTGTTTCAGGCCCTTGCTTTCGATGATTGCATCCACCCCGGAAGAATCTTCGAGCATGGTTTCGAAGATGGTCTTGGCGATCTTTCCGGAAATCGTCTCATCCTTAATACGGGCGATGAGTGTGCCCAGGCGATCCGCCTGGATTGGTGAGTCACTCACCTCCAAATTGTGCTTGTTGAGCAGGCCCTGTAATTCACCTGTTACCCAGTTTGCTGCCAGTTTCGGATCACCACTGCCGCTGGCGACGATCTCGAAGTACTCGGCCAATTCGCGGCTGCTTACCAGCACTCCGGCATCGTATTCGCCGAGCTTGTATTCAGCGCAGAAGCGGGCTTTCTTTGCATCTGGCAGTTCCGGCAGTCTGGCTCTAATATCGGCGATATAGGCCTCGTCTATCACTATGGGGAGCAGATCAGGTTCCGGGAAGTAACGGTAGTCGTTGGCGACTTCCTTGCTGCGCATGGAGCGGGTCTCGTCTTTGTCGGCGTCATAGAGCCTGGTTTCCTGGACGATGCGACCACCGTCTTCGATCACATCTTGCTGCCGTTGTACCTCGTAATTAATCGCCTTCTCCACAAAGCGGAACGAGTTGATGTTCTTGATCTCGGTACGGGTGCTCAATTCGGTTTCGCCCCGGGGTCGAATGGAGACATTGGCATCGCAGCGCATCGAGCCCTGCGCCATGATGGCGTCGGAGATATCCAGATAGCGAATGATGGAGTGGAGCTTCTTCAGGTATGCTACGGCTTCCCGGGCGCTGCGAATATCCGGCTCGGACACGATTTCCAGCAATGGGGTGCCGGCCCGATTGAGATCTATACCGGTCATACCCTGATAGTCTTCATGCAGGGACTTGCCCGCATCTTCTTCCATATGGGCGCGGGTGACGCCGATGGCTTTTTCGCTGCCGTCATCCAGGGTAACCGTCAGCGAACCTTTGCCGACGATAGGGTAGTCGAGCTGGCTGACCTGGTAGCCCTTGGGCAGATCCGGATAAAAATAATTCTTGCGATCGAATACCGAGCGCCTGCCAATTTCGGCACCAATCGCCACACCGAATCGTACCGCCATCCGCAATGCATCCGCATTGAGTACCGGCAACGTGCCGGGCATAGCGAGATCGTAGATATTGGCCTGGGTGTTCGGATCGGCGCCGAATTGGGTCGCGCTGCCGGAGAATAATTTGGATTTAGTGGAAAGCTGTACATGCACTTCCAAACCGATAACGGTCTCCCATTCCATCGTTAGCCCTCCTGCGTGAATGCCGCAGGCTTGTTGCGATGCCAGTCGGTCTGTCGTTGAAATTGATGGGCTATGTTCAGCACCCTGGCCTCGGCGAAATCATTGCCGACCATATGCATGCCAATCGGCAGGCCGTCGACCATGCCGCCTGGAATCGAGATAGCCGGCAGGCCGGCCAGGTTTACCGCGATGGTATATATATCTTCCAGGTACATAGCCACCGGATCGCTCTTGGCGCCGAGTTCGAACGCGGTGTGGGGGGAAGTCGGCCCAACTATGATGTCGACTTCATCGAAAGCTTCGTTGAAATCATTCTTGATCAGGCGTCGAATCTTTTGTGCCTTACGGTAGTAGGCATCGTAGAAGCCAGCGGAGAGGGCATAGGTACCTACCATGATGCGGCGTTTGACTTCATCACCGAAGCCTTCACTGCGGGTGCGCTTGTACATGTCTTCGAGGTCGAGGGGGTTTTCGCAACGATAGCCATAGCGTACGCCGTCATAGCGAGACAGATTGGCAGAGGCTTCCGCCGGTGCCACTACGTAGTAGGCCGACACCGATAGATGGTTGTTAGGCAGGTCGATTTCCTTGATGGTCGCACCCAGCTTTTCGTATTCCTTGAGGGCGTCACGGATGGTTTGTTCCACCTCGGCGCTAAGGCCTTGAGCAAAGTGTTGCCTTGGTATGCCAATCTTCAGGCCATCGAGGGAGTCGTTCAGCGTCGTTGTATAGTCCTCGACGTCTTTATCTATGCTGGTGGAGTCTTTGCTGTCCAGCCCTGCCATAACATTCATCATGAGGGCAGCATCCTCTGCGCTTTGGCACAGCGGACCGGCTTGATCCAGGCTGGACGCGAAGGCGATCATGCCCCAGCGTGAGACTCTGCCATAACTGGGTTTGAACCCGGTAATGCCACAGAATGCCGCTGGCTGTCGGATAGAGCCTCCGGTGTCGGTGCCGGTGGCCATCGCACACAAACCGGCGGCGACTGCTGCTGCCGAACCCCCGGATGAACCTCCAGGCACTCTGTTGCTGTCCCAGGGATTTTTAACCGGGCCAAAGAAACTGGTTTCGTTGGATGAGCCCATGGCAAACTCATCCATATTGGTCTTGCCCAGGGTAACAGCGCCCGCGGTCTTGAAGTGTTCGACTACGGTTGCATCGTATGGAGACACAAAATTTTGCAGTATGCGGGAGCCGCAAGTTGTGCTGATGCCCTGGGTGCAAAAAATATCCTTGTGGGCCATTGGAATCCCCAGTAGGGCACCGGTCTCGCCATTGGCTCTCGCCGCATCGGCAGCCCTGGCCTGATCCATTGCGGATTCGTCACAGACAGTGATAAAGGCATTGAGGTCGGCGTTGAACCTGGCGATTCGATCCAGATATACCTGGGTCAGTTCGACACTGGAGATGTCACCTGATGCAAGAGCAACGGACAATTCGGCGACGGTTTTTTCGATCATTAGGGAATTCCCGGTGTGATGCTCTCAAGAAGAGCGATCTGCAATGCTTGGTATTACAAACTACTGGATTGAATCTGGCTGACAAAGGGGTATGGGGATGCCTTACTCGAGTACCTTCGGCACCAGGTAGAGTCCGTCCTGGCTACTCGGCGCCAGGGTCTGTAGTTCCTCGCGCCGGTTTTTCTCGGTGATTTCATCTTTCCGTAGCCTCTGCACCACGTCCAGGGGGTGCGCCAGGGGTTCGACGGCGTCGGTATCCACGGATTGCATCTGATCAATCAAGTGTAAAATGTCCCCGATTCGCGCGGTCACTTCATCCGCTTCCAGGTCGCTTATGTGCAGACGTGCGAGATGGGCAATTTTCTCTACTTCAGACTTGTCGAAAGCCATCAATATTCTCCGGAAATTCCAGTGTCGGCAACGAATAAAACCTGTCTGTGAGGTGGCTCAACTATTTAATGCGTGGCCCTTGCTCTAACCCTTTGCCGTTGTTAGAGTGCGTGCTATTCGTCAAGAACGCGAGATTATACTTGAATTCGGCCTGATATAGTCAAATCCGGATTAGGGTCAAACGCGGCAGGAGATTCCTTTCACTTTTCACTAATTCCTCGCCGGCAATAAAACGCAGGGAGCGTAGACTCCTCAGGCTGGTAAGGTTTGGAATCTTTAATTTGAGGTACACGAAAATTCATGTTTAAAAGAATTCGGGGATTGTTCTCCAATGACCTGTCCATCGATTTGGGTACGGCAAATACGCTCATCTACGTGCGTGAACAAGGTATCGTGCTGAACGAGCCTTCGGTAGTTGCGATTCGGACCCATAACGGCCAGAAGACAGTAACCGCCGTCGGCACCGATGCCAAGCGCATGCTGGGCAGAACACCAGGTAACATCACTGCCATACGTCCCCTCAAGGACGGCGTCATCGCAGATTTTCAGGTTACCGAAAAAATGCTACAGCACTTCATTAACAAGGTGCATGAAAACAGCTTTTTCCCACCGAGCCCGCGGGTCCTGGTCTGCGTGCCCTGTAATTCCACTCAAGTCGAGCGGCGGGCAATCAGGGAATCTATCATCAGTGCCGGGGCACGGGATGTGCGCCTGATCGAAGAACCAATGGCTGCGGCTATAGGTGCCGGCTTGCCGGTTGATCAGGCCAGCGGTTCGATGGTAGTCGATATCGGTGGTGGTACCACCGAAATCGCGATTATCTCACTCAATGGGGTGGTTTACTCTGAATCCGTGAGGGTCGGGGGTGATCGCATGGACGAAGCCATCACTGCCCATGTGCGCAGAAATTACGGCAGCCTGATCGGTGATGCCACTGCCGAGCGCATCAAGAAAGAGGTCGGTTGCGCCTATGCTTCCGCCGACCACCAGGTTCGGGAAATTGACGTGCGTGGGCGTAATCTGGCCGAGGGTGTGCCCCGCAGCTTCACCCTGAATAGCGATGAAATTCTCGTATCGCTGCAGGAGCCCTTGTCCGCTATCGTGCAGGCGGTAAAAAGCGCACTCGAACAGTCGCCACCGGAATTAGCCTCTGATATTGCCGAATCCGGGCTGGTCTTGACCGGTGGTGGCGCCCTGCTGACGGACCTGGATAAATTATTATCGGAAGAAACTGGATTGCCGGTTATCGTGGCCGATGATCCTCTGTCCTGCGTTGTCCTTGGTGGCGGCAAGGCCATGGAAATCATGGACGAACACGATATCGACCTGTTAACACTGGAATAGGCGACAAACCGGGGTTTTCACTGCCGAGCTGAGATAAAGCGCCGGGCATGGCTTCCGTGGTCGGGTGGCTATGGCTATAATTTCAGATCCCGTCAAAGAGGTACTCCAGCCATCGACAATACCCTGTTTATTAAAGGCGTTGGCCTGGAGTATAGGGCCCTGACCTTTATCTTCCTGTCAGTATGCATCATGTTCGCAGATAGCCGCTTTGGTTACCTGGAGAAGATCCGGTTTGGTCTTGGCTATGCTACGGTACCGGTTTACTGGGTTGCAGACGTGCCGACCCGGGTGTCTTTATGGATAGACGATGTCTTCGTATCTCGCACCGACTTGCTGCAGGAGAATGAGTTACTACGGGAACAGTTACTGATCTCACAACGGGAGTTGCAGCTTATGGAAAGCCTCACCAGTGAAAACAGTCGCCTGCTTGAACTGCGTGAGGCAACCGAAGCAATTGGTGGCGAGGTGTTGCCAGCAGAGATCATCAATATTTCACCCGATCCCTATTCCAAGCGCGTTTTGATTAACAAGGGTGCCAACGATGGGGTGGTGACCGGGCAGGCTCTGCTGGATGCCAATGGCCTCATGGGTCAGGTGGACGAAGTCTTGCCGTCTACCAGCTGGGTCTTGCTGGTAACTGACTTTCATCACGTCATGCCGGTAGAAGTAAATCGCAACGGTGAGCGGGCGCTGGCCCGTGGCAGTCGCACCACCGCGTCGGAGTTGGAACTGGAATTTGTAACCCAGACCCAGGACATGCTGGCGGGAGACTTGTTGGTGAGCTCGGGCATGGGTCAGGTCTACCCGAAGAATTATCCGGTCGCCGAGATAATCAGTGTCTATGCCGACCCCGGCCAGGACTTCGTCGTCGTCAAGGCGCGACCCCTGGCCCAGATTGCCAGCACCCGCCACGTCATGGTGGTGCTGGAGAATGAAACAGCCCCGATTCAGGTGAATTCAATTAGAGACCCGGCAGCCACCGGCCCGGATGCCGATGAATTCCTGCCGCTACCGGTAGCCCAGGGACAAGTGATCCGACGTGCGCCGACGCCGGATGATCAATAGGGATCTCGATGCAAAAAAGAGCACACGCGATCTGGGTCATATTCTTTAGCTTCTTCGTTGCTTATTTGTTGGCTATCGTGCCGTTTCCAGAGTGGGCGATGAACTATCGACCGGAATGGGTGCCGATGGTGCTCATCTACTGGGTGATGGCGCTGCCGCATCGACTGGGTATCGGCTCGGCCTGGTGCGCCGGTTTGTTGCTGGATATCCTCGAAGGTTCGACATTGGGTCTGAATGCAATCTCACTGGTGATTCTTGCCTACGTCACCCTGAGTCTGCATCAGCGCATGCGGATGTTTACTTCCCTGCAACAGAGCGGCTTGATTTTTGTCCTGGTAGGTCTGAATCTTATGTTATGCCACTGGCTGCAGATCGTGACTGGACAGACCATCAATGTCAGCCTGCTGTTTCTGATGGCGGCCTTGACCAGCGCAATAATCTGGCCATCCCTGTTTCAATTGTTGCGCCAGATACGACGAAGCTTCGACGTTCACTGAGCCCCGTGTCTAGGTCCCGGCCCTCCATCTTGTTGGCTTCAGCTTCTTCCCGCCGGCGTGAATTACTGTCGCAGATAGGAATTTCCTTTCAGAGCAGGAGTCAGAATATCGATGAGTTGCGCCTTGCAGGCGAGTCTGCCACCGATTATGTGCAGCGCATGGCCACAGAAAAGGTAGAATCTGCGCTAAAGACCCTGGCTCAGCAGAGCGATTGGCTGGTATTGGGAGCCGATACCATTGTAGTTTGTGATCAGGAAGTACTGGGGCAGCCAACTTCTGAGGGCCATGCGTTGGAATTGTTAATGCAGTTATCGAACCGGGACCACCAGGTTCTGACTGCAGTAACCGTCGCTTCTGCATCAAAATTTGCATCCAGCATTTGCCGGTCAACAGTCAGCTTTCGAGCGATTAGCCAGGCAGAAGCCGGCGCCTACTGGCGTACCGGCGAACCGGCAGGGAAGGCAGGTGGCTACGCGATTCAGGGTTATGCCGCGGTATTCGTGAAAAAGCTCAGCGGAAGCTACAGCGGAGTGATGGGCTTGCCCCTGTATGAAACCATGCAATTATTGAATCAATTTGGCATCGAGTGTTTAACCGGCAAGGCAGGCGGCTGAATTGAGCGAAGAAATACTAATCAACGTAAGCCCGATGGAGACCCGGGTTGCTCTCATCGAAAATGGCTTGCTCCAGGAAATTTTTATCGAGCGCCATAATAACCGTGGCCATGTCGGGGATGTCTTCATTGGCAAGGTAGTCAGGGTGATGCCGGGCATGGAAGCAGCTTTCGTCGATGTTGGGCTGGACCGGGCGGCCTTCTTGCATGCTTCCGATATTTCGACACTGGATGAGGATGGCTTTGAGGTCCCCAGGGATACAGTCAAGACCATCCAGGCACATGTGCATGAGGGCCAGTCTATCGTCGTGCAAGTGGCGAAGGATGCCATTGGCACCAAGGGCGCGCGCCTCACCACCCAGCTTAGCTTGCCGGCGCGGAACCTGGTCTACCTACCACGCAGTAACCACCTGGGGATTTCCCAACGGCTGCAGAATGACGAGGAGAGGGAAAGGTTACTCGCCTTGTTAGCTGAATGTTTGCAGCAACATCAGTGGTCGCAGCAGGGTGGATTTATTATTCGCACGGCCGCTGAAGGCGCGACCGCGGAAGAGTTTATTGAGGATATACGCTTCCTGAAGCGACTCTGGTCCAAACTTGAGAAACGCATTGAGGGCAGTACAGGGATCACATCTATATATCGGGAAATCCCGCTTTATATGCGCACGATTCGGGATCTGATTAGGCCTGAGATCGGGAAAATTCGTATCGATGATTCTGAATCCTGTCAGCAGATCGAACAATTTCTCGATGACTATGTGCCGGAGCTGACAAGCAGTGTCGAGTATTACCAAGACGACAGCCCTGTCTTCGACCTGTACGGGGTCGAAGATGAAATTAACAAAGCCTTGCGGCGTCAGGTAAAACTCAAATCGGGAGGCGATCTGATTATCGATCAGACCGAGGCTATGACCACTATCGACGTCAATACCGGTGCTTATCTCGGCAGTCGTAATCACGCTGAAACTGTTCTGAAAACTAATCTCGAAGCGGCAACGGCGATTGCGCGGCAACTGCGGCTGAGAAACCTGGGGGGAATCATTATCCTCGATTTCATCGATATGCTCGATGATGAGCATAAATGCCAGGTGCAGCGAGAGCTTGCCAGGGCGCTGGGTAAAGATAATGCCAAAACCGTGATCAGCGAAATATCGCCACTTGGATTGATCGAGATGACTCGCAGGCGTACCCGGGAGAGCCTCGGTCAAATACTCAATAATCCGTGTGAGGTTTGTGCGGGCAGTGGCTATCAAAAATCCGCGGAAACGGTCTGCTATGAAATTTTTCGCGAAATCATGGACGTCGCTCCTAACCATGAGAATGAGATGCTGCTGATCGTTGCTTCCCAGTTAGTGGTAGATCGCCTGCTCGACGAGGAGTCCGGCACTGTGGCCATGCTAGAAGAATTAGTGGGGAAGACGGTCAAATACGAAGTCGAACCCATGTATACTCAGGAGCAATTTGATGTGGTGCCCTAACTGATCCCGGGCTCCCCGTGGCGTGCAGCTTTAAGCGTCGGAATGCGCTTCAGTTTGGGTTCAGGAAGTCTGGTTTATACCTTGTACTCCGATAGAAGATGGCGCTATTAAATATTTTGCATTGGAAAGGCATTGTCACCTGATTAATAGCCGCTAAAGATGACTGGCGAATCAGGAAATTTAGTACATTAGTATGTTTATCACCATCGCCAAAAAAGTTCGACAACAAGTTGTGCTGCTGCTGGCAGTGTCTCTCATCCTGTTAGCGGTCTATGTCAGTATCGGTCGGCAATTCATGCCGGCGGTGGCCGGCTATACCGAATTTTTCGAAGAACAGTTCTTCGTCAGGACCGGCGTGTCGGTCAGCGTTGATTCTTTAAGCGGAAGCTTTCAAGGCTTCAACCCCATCATTGGTGTCAACGGTCTTAGCCTGAGGGTCAGTGGTGACGCGGATCCTGCCGACATTCCCGAACGGGCACTGCGCCTGGAGCGCGCTACCGTTATTCTCGATGTGCCCAGGAGTATCTGGCAGTGGCGATTGGTGGTGGAAGACGTGGTTATCGATACCGTGGAAATCGATGTCGTGCAGAACCAGGCGGGGGAGTGGACCTTGCAGGGTCTCAATATCGATGAAGGCGGGACTGCAGACCTGGAGGGTGCTTTTCGATTGATTCAACGCTTTGCAAGACTGAGTCTGACCAATGTCTCGATCCATCTGCAATCCTTCGACGGTGATGAATTCAGTTTGAGCAATGGATCCGCAACCATCCGTAATCTGGGTCAAACCCACCAGATACACGTCAACGCTAATCCCGAAGGCAGCTTTCAACAGATTGCAATCTCGCTGGAGATAGAGGGAGACGATTTCAGTTCGGCGGACGGGCGCTTGTATATCGGCGTTCCCGAATCGAATTATTCGAGCCTCTTCAGCGGCGTGGAATTCGGCAAGGTCTCTGTCGCGCAATTTACCGGTGGCTTTGACCTGTGGCTTGCGCTGGAGGATGGCCAGGTGAGTGAAGTCGTCACCGAAGTAAGAGTGCCTGGTATCACACTTATTAGTGAGGCTGGCGAGCCGTTTTCCCTAAACAACATCAGCGGGATGTCCGTTCTCGATAAAATCGAATCATCCAATACTTGGCGGCTGGCCCTGGCGGATATGTCGGCGTCCTGGCAGGAGTTGGACTGGGCGCCGTTTAATATGTATATGGAATTTTTGCCTGGGGAAAGTTTGCTGGCGCGGGCGGACAATATCGATCTGTCTTTGCTTGCTCGAGTGGCAGGCGAGAGCGGGATTCTGAGTGCCGCAGCGCAGCAGCAATTGAACATTTATCTGCCACGGGGCCGGCTGGAAAACTTTAGCTTGTACTTGCCACTGACGGCAGAGCGCAATAGACAACTCACTCTACAAACCAACGTCGTCGACATAGATGTTGCCGCCGGCGATGGATCCCCGGCTATGTGGGGTATTAATGGTTACGTCGAAGCGACTTATGATCCGCTCAATCGGCTTGCCACGGGATTCGCCGATCTCGAATCCGAAAATTTCGGCATTAATATACCGAAGCTGTTCACCCATACCTGGGAATACAATTATGTTAACGGCAGCATTGGTTTTCACGCAGATCTCTCCGACGGCCTGGATTTGAGCCTTGTTAGCGGCACCCTGGTGGCCAATTCCGATGCGGTTGACGGGCGAGCCGTGTTCACCTCTACGATACACCGACCTCTCGAAGGTAAAGCCAGCTCCGAATTTGAATTATTGGTTGGTGCCCGTAGAGTGGACGCTTCCCTGAAAGCGTTGTACCTGCCGGATGGCCCGAATGTAAGAGGCGGCATGCGCGATACGATGGAGTGGCTGGATCGCGCCATCATCGGCGGCGATGTCTATGACAGTGCCGTCGTCTACAGAGGTTCCACCATGCCGGACGCGGAGGCGGTTACTAAAACATTTCAGAGTTTTTTCCTGTTAACAAATGGCGAAGTGGAATTCAGCGAGGAATGGCCGGAATTAAAGGCCCTCAATGCCCTGGTACTCACCGACGACAATAACGTCGATGTCGAAGTAAGTAGTGGTCAGAGCATGGGCATCGATATGATGCAGGTGACCGCAGTGGTTCGCAGCAATGCCGAACAGGAAAATTGGCTGAGCATCGATGGGCGAGCCCGTGGCCGCACCGGGCAGGGATTGGATTATCTCCAGGTTTCGCCGGTGAATCAGAGATTCAGGGATGGTTTGGCAAATTGGGAAGCACAGGGAGAATTTTCTGCCGACATCGCTGTCAGCGTGCCATTTAATCAGGACGGTGTGAATACGCAGGTCATGCTAGAGATAATGTTGGCGGAAAATGAAATCACTATCCCGGAGTATGCGCTGGATCTCGGCAATGTATCCGGACCGATCGTTTTTGATTCTAGCAGCGGACTTGAGACAACTGAACTCTCACTGGTGCTGTTTGAGCGGCCTGTAAAGGTCACTCTTTCATCACAACTATCAAATGGTGAATTGGGGGTGATAAACTTGGATGCGGTGGGGGCTGTAGATCCCTCCACCTTTATTCAATGGCCGCTGCACAGCAGTTTCATGCGTGATTTGCTACGAGGGATGACCGGTGAGATGAATTACCATGCCATGCTGGCAATACACCAGGGAGTGAATTCGGCGGTGCCGACTGGCTTATTCCTTGAATCTGATCTGCTTGGTGCCGAGCTTTCCTTGCCCGACCCCTTATCCAAAGCCGCCGCTGAAGTATTACCCCTGCAACTCGATATCACGCTCGCTTCGTCGGGGCAGGAAATCAAGGGCTTTCTAGGCTCGGATCTAAATTTTAATCTGAAGATCGCGAACGGGCGGGTCGACAGTGGTGTCGTCTATGTTGGCGAGCCAGATGGGAATCTCGGCACGCTGTTAAGCAGCGAGATCCGGGGGGTGGCGATTATCGGTGCAACGGATAGACTGCAGCTGGAACAATGGACGAATTTCCTGGGTGGACTCACGGCTGACCCGAATTCATCCCAAGGCATCGAGGACACTATCGCCTTCGTAGATATCTCGACCCAGCTGTTCGAACTCTATGGCGAGGAATTGCCGAAGGTGGATATCCGCATCGATCCTTCCCCGGATCGACCATTCTGGGAGGTTGCCCTGAGCAGTGAGGCAATCCAGGGACGGGTCAACATCCCTTTCGATGCCACGGATTATATCGAACTCAAACTGGAGCATTTACGACTGCCAGGGGATGCGGAAGAGGAAGAAGCGCTGGCGGTCGAGGATGCAAGTGCGCAAGCCCCCGCAGTAATAGTGGAAAACGGAAACCCGGAAGCTGAGCGCGTCGATGTGATGGCGGATATTGATCCCCGGCAACTGCCGCGAATGTACTTCGATATAGAAGAGTTCAGCATAGGTTCGCGCCCCTTCGGCAGTTGGCGGTTCACCCTCGACCCGACTACAGAAGGCGCAGATATTAGCGGTTTGGTCTTCGATTTCAGGGGCTTGCGACTGGGCCTGGATGGCGTCGAATCGGAAGATCAATCGGCGCTGGTGCAGGCAGACGGCGAGAGAGGTACCGCAGTTCAGCCACAGCCAGAATTCCGCTGGCGGTATGACGGGCTCGAACATCACTCCGAGCTCAATGGTGTGTTATACGCCGACAATATTGGCGATGTGCTAACCGCCAATGGCTATACCGCTAGCCTGGAGAGTAGCAGTGCGGTATTCGAAACCAGCATTGACTGGCCGGGCTCTCCAGCTTTTTTTGCCGCAGATGGATTGAGTGGCTCGCTGGTAATGGAGGTGGAAGATGGGCGCTTTTTGCAGGGTTCGAACACGACCGGCGCACTTAAACTTATCAGTATTATCAATTTGAATGCCATATTGACACGCCTGCGCCTGAGTAATGACCTGGTGCGTAGTGGCCTGGCATTTGACAAAATTGAGGGTGACATGCTGCTCAAAGATGGGATAGTCACGATCCAGGACAGGCTGGTGATTTCTGGTCCATCGAGTCTGTATCAAATTACCGGTGAACTCGATCTGGCTGCTGAAACCATTGACGGTGAGATGTATCTGACCCTGCCGGTCAGTGACAATATCCCCTGGATTGGCTTGTTAACCGCCAACCTGCCTCTGGCCGTCGGTGCCTATCTGTTCGATAGAATATTCGGCCAGGGTATAGACAGCCTCACCAGTGCCGTCTATACACTGCAGGGTCCCTGGGAAGGTCTGCAACCGCAGTTCAAGCAGGCATTTGGCTCCCCCGACAGCGTCCAACAAGATGACGCGACGGTGCAATAGTTGAACACGGGGCACGGGAAAAACCGGGGTGACTACCAATGAGCGCCAAAGTTGCTGCGATCCAGATGGTCACCACATCCGACCTCGACAGCAACCTGAAAACCGCGGCGCGCTTGATCAAAGCCGCGGCATCAGAGGGTGCCGAGCTGGTTCTGTTACCCGAGGTTTTTGCCGTACTCGAAGGCGGTCCCATGCATCAATACGGTGAGATCGAAGGCAGTCCTGGTGCTGTTCTACAAAATTTTCTCGCCGATCAGGCGCAACAGCATAATCTAACCCTCGTCGGCGGCACGATCCCGTTAATTTCTCGCCCTGGCAAAAGCGCCACAGACGCAGACAGGATTATCGAAGACGACAGGGTGCGGGCTGCATGCTTGGTATTCGATGGCTTGGGTCAACAGCTTGCCCGCTACGACAAGATTCACCTGTTCGATGTCACCATCGATGATCAACAATCCTGCTATTCGGAGTCTCGCAGTTATGAGGCGGGTACCGAGGTCGTCAGTATTGATACCGCAGTCGGGCATCTTGGCCTCAGTGTGTGCTACGACATGCGTTTTCCAGAGCTGTATCGACAGCTGTTCCTGCGTGGTGCCGAACTGGTCACGGTGCCCGCCGCATTTACTGCCGTCACCGGTATTGCACACTGGGAAGTCCTGTTGCGGGCGCGCGCTATCGAGAACCAGTGTTATATTATCGCCGCCGCGCAGGGCGGGCGACATAGTGAACGACGGGAAACCTGGGGCCATTCCATGATAATTGATCCATGGGGATGCATTCTTGCCCAGCTCGATGGCGGCGAAGCTTATGTAATTGCAGAGATTGATATCGACAGGCTAAAGCAAATCCGCGCCAGTATGCCGATCGCGGAGCAGCTCAAGCTGCTGTCCTAAACCTTTTAAACCCCGTGCCCTTCATTTATGATGCGGCGTCGTGGAATTCGCATCCCGCCGGTTTCATTATCGGATGCTGGGATGAGAGAGGCGTTGTCATTAACAAGAGTCTGGTAAGCAACCTCGTCGCTGCGGCGCTGGTGGTAGCAGGCCTGTGTAGTCCGGAGCCTTATCGGCTCTACGTGTTAAACACGGGACTATTCGCATTGTCTGGGGGCATCACTAACTGGCTGGCGGTGCACATGCTATTCGAGCGGGTGCCGGGATTTTATGGTTCCGGCGTCATTCCTCTGCGCTTCGAGGAATTCAAGCTGGGCATCAGAGCCCTGGTCATGGAACAGTTTTTCACGCAGGCCGATCTGGAATCATTCTTCCACGGCAGCGGAGACACCTCGGTAAAAGTGGCCCATCAGCTCAAGCAGGCAATAAGCAATCTCGACTTGGAGCAAGCATTCGAATCCCTTATGGATATCATTATGGGGTCCTCCTTTAGCGCCATGTTGGGAATGCTCGGAGGTCGGGATGCGTTGAACCCCCTGAGAGCACCTTTCACCGCGAAAATGCATGAGTTTTTCGAGGCGCAGTTCTTGCAATCAGGATTCGAAGACCAGGTTGAGTCAGCACTGAAATCCGCGTTGAATGAAGATGCGATTCGCAGCAAGCTCGAAACCTTGATCGACCAGCGCCTGTCTCAGATGACACCACAAATGGTCAAGGAGATCGTGCAGACCATGATCAGGAAACATTTGGGGTGGTTGGTGGTTTGGGGCTGTGTACTGGGAGGCGCGATCGGACTTGTGGTTACCGCGGTGACAAATTTTTAGCAGCGACTAAGCTCGTGAGCATTGCACCTAAGCCCGGTTGTGAGAAGCGCCTCTAATTCGAGGATACTGAGTCCGTTAAGACGGTTGTTTAGTCATTTAGTTGACTCGCCATTCTATTTTAATGTCGATTTTTCTTGAAAAATCTCCCATTATCGAAGGTTTGAGCCAACGGAAGGGATGTATGGTGTGAAGTAATTCGTTGATTTTCAATGCATTTTTCGTTGTAAACTTGTCCTGAATCAAATGGGTTGCGGTTCACTGAAAATAGTCAGAATTAATTCTAATTCAGTGGTGTAAAACTTATTTCGCTGTAATACAATAGCGCGCCTTCAAAAAGGAGAACAAGAACTCACTGCTTGCCAGCGATGTTTTTGACTTTAACCTAACCATTAACTGTACCGAGTAAACTAATATGGCACGACCAGTCGAATTCAATGAACACAAAGTTTTAACCAAAGCGATGGAGCAATTCTGGAAAGAGGGGTACGAAGCTAGCTCTGTCCAGAAACTCCTGGACTGCACAGAAATAAATAGGGGAACTCTCTATAATTCCTTCGGTGACAAAAGCACATTCTTCAAATCCTGTATCGATCAATATAACCAGATCGTTGACAAGCAAATTGCAGCTTCACTCAGGAATGAAAAATTGACCGGCTGGGACGCAATAGATGCTTACTTCGATGAGACCGTGCTAAAGCTGTCCAACAAGCATCGCAGCATGGGTTGCATATTGGTAAATTCACTGTGTGAAAGCATCAACTACAATAGGGATATGAAAAAAATCGTACGCGCATCGCTGGCAACTATTCGCAAGGCGCTGGTCGCCAAGCTTAAGGAAGCGCACAAGAAAGCTAAGCTAAAGAAAGGCGTCAGTGTCGAATTTGCCGCCGAGATTCTGATGAATACGCTGCACGGTGTCCGGGTCAATGCCCGCGATGGTAAGAATGCCAGGCAGTTGCGGGATCTGATTAAGTTCAGCGTTGTATCGCTGAAGAAGTAAAAATTAATAAATACAATGGATTAGGGAGGAGGCGGTAGCCTCCTTTCTGCGTTTCAGGGCGGCAACAGGCGCCCGCGGTCGCAGCAAAAAGGCGCTTTCCGACCTTTCGCATCTTGCTGAATGATTGCTATACTCTGGTCTGCTCCGGGTTATCTCGCCCGGACCCCAGTTGAGCCTCGGTGCGGTGGATCGAGACTGAAATTTATCGGTAGCAGTGGTCGAACAGGGTATTAGAATGAAAAAAATTGCAGGCAGAAAGAAGACAGACGAGGGCGGCATCGATTTGACACCGATGTTGGACGTAGTGTTCATCTTGTTGATCTTCTTCGTAGTGACGGCGACATTCCTTTCAGAAACCGCAGTCAGCGCAGCCAGTAGCGACAACGATAACACTGATCTACCACCACCGGATGATGAGAAGAGGAATATTCTGTTCGAAATCGGGCAGAACAACGAGATTATTCTCAATGGCAACCCCCGCCCAGTTATCGCTACCCAGGTCAGGTCAAATATAGACCAACTGAAGGCGGAAAACCCGGCAGCTTCTGTCATTATCCAACCCCATGATTCCTCCAATGTGGAAACCCTGGTGATGATTATGGACGCGGCTCGGCAGGCCGGAATGACGAACATCTCCATAGTCGAGCTTAAATAACGCCAGATAGGCAGGCTTGCGCACCAGCAGAATATGCAAACGCACTGTCAGTAGATGGTGCGTTTTTGGTTTCGGGCCGCGCATCGTGATGACCGAAATTCCGAATCCGGGGCTGTAGACTCCCCCGGCCCCCAGATCGCCGAGTCCAGCAATTTCAATAAACAAGCCTTAATATTCTGTAGTGCCGGCAGAACTTGATACACTCACCGCGTCATGAAAAATCGTTGGAAGCAAACAGAAGCCGACAGCCACAGCGCTGACGAGCATACCGGATTGCGGGTTTACAGTTCCCAGTTGCTGGGCCAGGATGCAGACCTGGTGCTGCACGGTGGTGGCAACACTTCCGTCAAGGGAACATTGCTCAATGCCTTCGGCGACACCGAGCAGGTGTTATTCGTGAAGGGATCTGGCTGGGATCTTCGCAGCATCGAAGCCCCCGGCTTTCCTCCGGTAAAATTGAACACCCTGTTGCGCCTCGGCGAGTTGGAGGCCTTGAGCGATAGCGAGATGATGCGCCAGCTGCGCCTGGCATTGCTTGACCCCACCGCGCCGACGCCGTCGGTGGAGGCTATCCTGCATGCCCTCATTCCCCACAAATACGTAGACCACAGCCATGCCGATGCGGTGGTAGCCATCAGTAACAGCTCCGATGGCGATCGCATCCTGCAGGAAATCTACGGCGTCGAGGTGTTGATTCTGCCCTACGTCATGCCCGGGTTTATCCTGGCGCAGCAAGTGCGTGATGCCACAAAAAATGTGAACTGGAATGAGATTCGCGGCATCGTGTTGTTGCACCACGGCATTTTTACTTTTCACGAAGATGCCAAAACCAGCTACGACACCATGATCGAGCTGGTGAGCAAGGCCGAAGCCTATCTTGCCGAAGCAACATCGCCGCAGACCATTGCCCGTGCTGACTACCAGGCCAGCGCCACTGACTGTCTGCAGCTATGCGAACTGCGTCAGGCGGCGGCAGTGCTGTTCGCTGCGCCGATGTTACTGACCCTGGATAACTCGGCGGAGGCGGTGGGGTTCGCCAGTCGACCTGACTGCGATGAGCTTGCAACCCGTGGACCCCTGACGCCGGATCACAGCATCCACACCAAGGCGTTCGCTGCGGTGTTCGAAGCCGACCCAATTGCGGGCCTGCAATCCTTTGCGGCGTCCTACCAGGCTTATTTTGACGACCACGCCAATGACAGTCACCAGTGCCTCGACCTGATGCCGCGGTTTGCAGTGTGGCGGGACAAGGGCATGGTCTTGTTGGCGGCGAATCAAAAACGCTTACAGATCGTGGAGGATATCTGTCGACACACGATCAAGGCGATCCAGTGGGGAGAGGCACTGGGCGGCTGGCAGGCCTTGCCGCGCCAGGATCTGTTCGATGTGGAATATTGGGAACTGGAGCAGGCCAAGCTTAAATCATCCGCCACCCGGCCCGAATTTGAAGGCAAGGTTGTGGTGGTGAGCGGTGCGGCATCCGGTATCGGCAGGGCCTGCGTGTGCCGGTTTCTGAACCAGGGCGCTGCGGTGCTGGCATTGGATATCGCCGACAGTCTCGCCAGCGAATTTTCCAACCCTGCCGTGCTCAGCGTGAAGTGTGACCTTACCCAGGCCGATGCCATCGCCTCTGCATTGCAACAGGGGGTGTTGCGGTTTGGCGGTATCGATATGCTGGTAAGCAATGCCGGTAATTTCCCCCTGAGCCAGAATCTGGAAGACATGGACGACGATGAGTGGGAAAAATCCATGGCCTTGAATTTGGGTTCCCACATGAAACTGATCCGCGCCTGCCTGCCTTACCTCAAGCACGGGCTGGATCCGTCTATCGTCATTGTCGCTTCCAAGAATGTTCCCGCCCCGGGCCCCGGCGCTGCTGCCTATTCGGCAGCCAAAGCTGGATTGACGCAGCTGGCTAGGGTAGCGGCGCTGGAGCTGGGGGAGGCGGGAATTCGTGTCAATGTACTGCACCCCAATGCGGTTTACGATACCGCCATCTGGACCGATGAGGTCTTGAGTGAGCGCGCGGCCCACTATAATTTAAGCGTGGAAGAGTACAAGACCACCAATATTCTCAAGACCGAAGTCAAATCTACCGATGTGGCCAGGGCCGTCACACTTTTTGCCGGTACTACGCTGGCCAAGACTACCGGCGCCCAGTTAGCTGTCGATGGTGGTAACGAGCGCGTAATTTAGTCGGCGACAAGCGCCGGCGTATACCCATGACTACAGACAGCCCCTTAGGGCTTGTGATAAAACAGCCCGATCCGAGCCAGCCCGAAGGAACAACCCAGTGTTACCATGATCATCGACGGCCAACATTATCAAAGTATCTGGTATGACGAGGCCCAGGACAAGGTCTACATCATTGATCAGACCTGCCTTCCTCACCGCTTCGAGGTGCTCTGTTTAACCACGCTGGAGCAAGCCTCTAACGCCATTGTCTCGATGCAGGTGCGGGGTGCGCCGCTGATTGGGGTCACCGCCGCCTATGGCATGTACCTTGCCCTCAGGGAAGATCCGGCTCAGCAGCTGTCGGCGTCTGCCAGGTTGCTATCTACCCGGCCTACGGCGGTGAATCTCGAGTGGGCCCTGGGTCGCGTCGATGCGGCTCTGACAGGACTCGTCGAAGCTGAAAGAGCCGCTGCGGCTTTGAAACTTGCGCGGCAGATGGAGGCGGAAGACATCGCGACCTGCGCGGCGATCGGCACCGCGGGGGTGGCGATATTGCGGGAGATATGGCAGCAGAAGACGGACAAAGATGCGCCACTGAACCTGCTCACACATTGCAACGCCGGCGCCCTGGCTGTGGTGGACTGGGGTACGGCACTGGCGGTGGTGTACAAAGCTGCGGCGGCGGGAATTCCGCTGCATGTGTGGGTGGACGAAACCCGGCCTCGCAACCAGGGGGCGTCGCTGACTTGTTGGGAGTTAGGCAAGCAGGGCATAGCCCACACCCTGATCGTCGACAACGCCGGCGGGCACCTGATGCAGCAGGGCCGGGTTGATGTATGTATCGTCGGTAGCGACCGCACAACTATTAACGGCGACGTCTACAACAAGATTGGCACCTACCTGAAAGCCCTGGCCGCCGATGACAATGACATCCCTTTCTATGTCGCCCTGCCGGTGTCGAGCATCGACTTCTCCGTAACCACAACTGCTACCTCTGTTCCTATCGAGGAGCGGGGCGCGCACGAGGTGTCTCATCTGCAAGGCATCGACGCCAGCGGGGTGCTGACTACGGTACGGGTCGCGCCAGCGGATGCAGCGATCAGTAACTACGGCTTCGACGTGACGCCTGCCCGCCTGGTCACCGGACTAATTACGGAGCGAGGAGTGATTGCCGCCAGCGAGGCCGGAATAGCCAGCCTAAAAAAAGGCGAATAACGCAAGCACCGGGCTAGCCAGGTGGCCATTGCATCTTGCGGCCACCGAGGATATGCAGATGGACGTGGGATACCGTCTGTCCGCCGTCTTTGCCGGTATTGATGATGTAGCGAAAACCTTGCTCGGTTAGGCCCTGATCTTCCGCGATTTGATTTGCCCTGAGTAATAGCTTGCCCAGCAATGCCTGATCTTCTGCCCCGGCGCGGGTGATGTCGCCGAGATGTTTTTTGGGGATAATCAGGATATGTTGGGGGGCGACGGAGTTGATATCACGGAAGGCATACACGTCGTCGTCGGAATAAACCTTGTTCGAGGGTATTTCCCCTGCGATAATTTTGCAAAACAGGCAATCATCCGACATGGTCTACTCCGTTATAGTGCCCGGTAGCGCAATGCTTAAGGCAGTGGTTGAGGAAAGTGCTTCGAGTCCTGTCGGTCATTCTAACCCAGTGGTGAAAATTTGAGAATTTCTGTTACGCGTTTGAAGTTGCTGCTGCCGGGCGCTCTGCTGTGCCTGCCCACGCTGCTGCAGGAAACCGTGGCGCAGGAAGAAAGCTCGAATGACACTCCCATCTGGGGGATTAAAGTGGTGAATCAGTATCCCCACGATATCAATTTTTTTACCCAGGGCTTGTTCTACCATGACGGCCACCTCTATGAGGGCACCGGCAAGCGCGGACTGTCGGCCCTGAGTAAGCGCAGTCTGGCAGCGAATGAAGTGCTCATGTCCAGCAAATTGAGTAGTCGCTATTTTGGCGAAGGCATCGAGTTGGTTGACGACAAGATATATCAGCTCACCTGGCAAGCCCACATGGTCTTCGTCTATAGCCGCGACAGCTTCGAGCAACTTACCACCCACTACAACGCGACCGAAGGTTGGGGCCTGGCCTATGATGGGTCCCAACTCATCCTCAGCGATGGATCGGCAACGCTGCAGTTTATCGATCCGGAAAATTTTATCCCGCAACGGAAAATCACCGTCACCCTCAATGGCAAGCCGGTGCATAATCTCAATGAACTGGAATACATCGATGGTGAAATCTGGGCTAATGTCTGGCAAACCGATTTTATCCTGCGTATAGATCCTGTCACCGGGGAGACAAATTCCTATATCGACTTGAGTGGCTTGTCCGGGCTTACACAATTGGGTAGCAACGAAGCCGTGCTCAACGGAATCGCCTGGGATGATGAGCAGGACAGACTCTTCGTCACCGGCAAACACTGGGCCCATCTATTCGAAATTGAATTAGTCGCTCCGTAACCCGAATCCCCTCAGGGTCCGAATCAAATTGCTGTCAAGAGGACTAGTTTCGATGTGGTTGCAAAAACAGATTCAACTCGGGGCTCGAGGGCGAGGGTTTCATCTGATCACCGACGAGGTGTTGCAAAAATGCCCGGAGATTGGTTCGCTAAAGGTCGGGCTCGTCCATTTTCTTTTGCAACATACCTCCGCCTCACTTAGCCTCAACGAGAATGCCGACAGCTCGGTGCGGCGGGATATGGAATCGCATTTCAATCAAATGGCACCGGAAAACGCAGCCTACTACGAGCACACCTTCGAGGGTGCCGATGACATGCCTGCACATATTAAATCCGGGCTTCTGGGCGCCGAACTGACGCTACCGATTAGGGACGGCGAGCTGATGCTGGGCATCTGGCAGGGGTTGTACCTGGGGGAACACAGAAATCACGCCGGACCTCGAACCGTCATAGTGACAGTGCAGGGATCCTGAATCGATGCTGTCAATCTGCCTCAAAACCCTGCCAATTACAGTCAAGGCGCTAATCCTGGTAGGGCTTTCGGTGCTGTTGATTTCCTGTGAGACCGTGAGTTACTACACCCAGGCGGCACGAGGTCAAATGGCTATCGTCTTCGGCAGACAGGACATTCAACGTTTGCTGGAAAGCGGCGATCTGCCCAATGACCTGCGGGAAAAATTCTCCGCTGTCCTCGATATCCGTGATTTTGCCGCCGAGGAATTATTATTGCCGGTGGGTGATAACTATCAGACCTATGTGGACCTGGAAAGAGAACATGTAGTCTGGAACGTGTTTGCTGCCCCGGAATTTTCAACCGAGGCGGTGAACTGGTGTTATCCCATCGCCGGTTGCGTCGCCTATCGAGGCTATTTTTCCGAAGCGGCAGCGCGTAAATTTGCCGTAGAATGGGAGCGGCGAGGCTTCGATGTTTACACCGGTGGCGTCGATGCCTATTCGACCCTGGGCTGGTTCGAGGATTCCCTGCTCAGTACCGTACTGAGCCGACCTGACTATCAACTGGCGGCATTAATTTTTCATGAACTGGCCCATCAGCTTGCCTATGTTCCCGGTGACACCACCTTTAACGAAAGTTTCGCCACTACACTCGAGAGAGAAGGGCTGCGACGCTGGCTACTGGACAGTGACCAGGCGGCAACTAACGCCATCGCCCGCAGAAGTCGCGAGCGCCAGCAACAATTCATCGAACTGGTCACAAGCTATCGCGACAAGTTCGACAATCTCTATCAGGAGAAGCTGCCGGAGCAGGAGATGCGTGAGCGCAAGCAGGCACTGCAGCAGCAGTTGCGCGCCGATTACGAAATCAGCAAACGGCAGTGGGGCGGCGACGACGGCTATGATAGCTGGTTCTCCAATCCGCTGAATAACGCCCAGTTGTCGACCGTGAGTTCATACAATGACCTAGTGCCATTCTTTATGGAAGTGCTAGCTCAGGCCGATGGTGATCTCGAGGCTTTCTATGCGGAAGTTCAGAGAATCGCGGTCCTCAACCCGAAACGGCGGGATCTGATAGTCCAGTCTGTGGACTGATCCGCTGCAGATGTTCCCTGGTGTTTCACTTTTTTGTGCTCCACAGCATGCATGACGAAATCTGCCAGTCTGGTGCTTGGTCTTTGTGGTTGGGTCCATGCCCTGGTTTTTAATCTACAAGCTATCCGTGGAAAATTGCTTGAGATTCATAATTAAATACGCCGATGATTACGCTCTGCCACCAGTAAATCCACATCACCTCGACCACGTTCCAGCCTTGCACGATAGCGAATACGATTGTTATCAGCTTCGGCAGTAATAACGCCAGTGCCCTGGTACTGGCAATCTGCCGTTTGTGGTTATGCCCCGGCACAGGCGACGTTAAAGCGCCTGTGCGGGAGTAAAGCCGGCCCGTGCTTATCGACTAGACTCAAACCGCAGCTTTGCTTATGCTGCCAACTTGTTCAGTCTCAAGCCGGAGTCAGCATGTTTTCCAATTCCCGAAGCACAGTGATTATGGGTCTGTTTTCAGCGAGCGTGGCAGCATCAGGCCTGGCGCTGGGACAGGCAGAGGATGACGATACCATTCGCAATCTTGTCAGTCGTCTGGATTTGGAGAGCTATAAAACTACCATAAGAGGGCTCACCAAGTTCGGGGATCGGCGCCAGGGAACCGAACGCAATCGTCAGGCGGTGGATTGGATCGAAGCCTGGTTGCAGGCGGTCGGTTGCGATAATACGCAGCGCATTAGCTACACCTTCGATCCCGAGCCCCGGCCACCAAGGCCGCGCCGACCATCGTCGGTGGCAGACACCGATTTAACCACCCCCACCGGCGGCACTGTCGGCCGCAACGGCAATGGACCCGGGGGTTCCTCGATCTATGGTTACCGTAACCGTACCGGCGTCAATCGGGATGCGGAAGCGCAGGGAGATTTGCGCATCCGTCGACTCAATATAGAAGAGCCGGTCAATGGCGAGCGCCAGCAGGTGTACTGCACCAAGGTTGGCGCCACCTATCCGGATGAGATGTACATTATCAGTGCCCATATGGATGGCCACGGTGTTAACGAAGCGGTTAATGATGATGGCTCGGGCACGGCGCTGGTTATGGAGCTGGCGCGTATCTTTAATTCGGCGGACGTGGAAACAGAACGATCGATCCGATTCGCACTTTGGAACAATGAAGAAACCGGGCTCAACGGCTCGGGGGCTTATGTTGAACAGCGCCGGGAACTACAGGGAATCGAGAGTCCACCCGGCTCGGGGCAGTATCCTGAACCACGCTGGTTGGGAATGATTCAGCACGACATGATGCTCTGGGATCATGGCGCACCTCGCGCCGACGGCAGCGTGAGCAGCGAGCAGCGACCCGAAGCCGACGTCAATATCGAGTTCCAGTCGGCGTCGGAGCTTGCCGATGCATCGATGCGACTGGCATTCGTCTTCAAGGCCGCCGCCGATGCCTATAACACCGACTATCCGGCCAGCGTCGGTCCCCATATGACGAACACCGATTCCACGCCGTTCATGAACATCGTGCCATCTATCAGCCTGCGGGAAAATGAGCGGGGTGCCCATACCGGCGCCGGCTGGAATCCGACCTGGCACACACCGCTGGATGTCTGGGCGACGTTTTCCGACGAGGATTTTCGTCTCGGCCTCAATGCGGCGCAAACCACACTGTCTGCCGTCGCGCAGCTAGTTGGGGCCAGCGTCGGTAACTAATTCCCCCTGGGGTTGTATAGCTGCTACCGTCAGAGCTCTGCTCGCGGCCCTTGGTAAATTTTTATTCCCTCTCGGACCTGAGCGCTAATCTGGCGCGGCGGCCAGGTCCTCTCTCAAGGAACGGGAAGCCAGGTAAAAATGGCACGCCGACCAGAACATCACCGCAGGAACCAAGATTACCAGGGCGTAGCGTAGCGACTCTGCCCCGTAACTCGGCGCGAGATAGTCACTCAAAATACCAATAGTCGCGGGCCCAAGACCGAGGCCGATGATATTGAGAATCAGGAACAGGATCGCGGAAGCGGTAGCACGCATACGCTGTCCCACCAGGCCGTGGGAAGTCGCTATGGTATTGCCCAGGTAGACGTTAAATAACAATCCTGGCACAAATGCCAGCAACAGCGCCGCATACTGGCCGGGCACCAGGTAGACTGCGATCATAAACGGCACGCAGATAAAGCCAACGAGTGCGGGCAGCCATACGTACCAGCGCTGATCACGAGGCGCCAGCTTGTCAGCAACCACGCCGCCAAGGAATACACCGATCGCTCCGAACAGCCCCGACGACAGCGCCAACCAGGTACCTAACTCGCCGGTGGTCATGCCATGACTACGGATAAAAAAAGATGCCAGCCAGTTGACTGTTCCGTAAGCCGCAAATGCATTGAGTCCGGCGGCAAACGCCATATGCCGGAACGAGCGCCGGTCCCAGAGCAGGGTAATCACCTCAGAGAATGACGCCTGTTGGTCGGAGACTTGTTTGTTCTCGACGAGGCCGCGGATGGGTTCTCTCAAGGTGCTGCGAACCAGACCCGCCATCAGGATACCGGGTACACCCACGACCACGAAGGCAACCCGCCAGCCAAAAAACTCGTTCAGCCAGCCACCCAGCAGGAAGCCGAACAAAATGCCGATGTTCACCCCGGTTGAATAAAAGGCGAGGGCACTGGCGCGTTTTTTAGGAGGGAAAATGTCCGAGACGATCGAATGTGAGGGCGGGCTGCCACCCGCCTCCCCCACACCTACGCCGATTCGGGCCGCCAATAGCTGGGTGTAATTTTGCGCCAGGCCGCTGATCGCTGTCATCAAACTCCACAGGCCAATGGCCATGGCAACAATATTTCTTCGGTTGGAGCGATCGGCCCAGCGGGCAATAGGAATCCCTGCCGTGACATAGAAGATAGCGAAGGCAAAACCTGTCAGCAGTCCGAGTTGGCTGTCAGATAGCGCCAGCTCGAGCTTGATCGATTCCTGCAGGATAGACAGCAATTGCCTGTCGATGAAATTGAAGCTATAGACAACGGTAAGCAACACCAGCGCGTAGTTTCGGGCCGATGTACTTGCATAGGGGTTGATAATAACCCCCGGCTGACCCGGTATCGGCTCAACGCTGGAACTGCCGTGATCTGACACTGTCATCTGGAATCCTCGTTATTATTATGAATGAACCAATCAAATCCAGCGTCGCTCGCTCAACTTTAGTTCGACACCATCGATGTTCAACAGGAAGAACCAAGATTTGCACTGTCATCAGTTACCGCGCTAGCCTCCTGTTGCTGGGAATACAGTGGTTCAGAAACCAGGCCGAATAACATCAAGCTACAGGCAAGTACGGCTGATGTTCCCATATTCTATTGCCTCAAGCTTCGGCCGGCATTTGTTCAAATATATCCGAATCAGTTAAAAAGGCAGCTGTCGATGCTGCAATAAGTAGCGTCGAGAGTAAAGAATTTTCAATGACTGCTTTTTCTTGCGGGCAGCGAGACATTTGCCACCGACGAAAATATTTAGCTAACTCTGCGTATTGATTAACCTATAGTATGCGGGTGTCCAATTAATTCAGCCCAGGGAGAGATGGATGCCGATAGCGAAGATAAATGGACAAAGTATCGCCTATGACGACACCGGTGGAGATGGGCCGGCGCTGATATTCAGTCATGGCTTTCTCATGGACAGGACAATGTTCGAGGCCCAGCTCGATAGTTTTCGTGGTAATTATCGCTGTGTGGTCTGGGATGAAAGAGGATTTGGAGATACGCCGGTAGCCGGCCCCTTTAGTTATTGGGATTCGGCGGATGATGCTGTTGCACTCATGGATCATCTCGGTATCGACCGGGCGGTGTTGCTGGGGATGTCCCAGGGTGGATACCTTTCCCTGCGAGCGGCGCTGAGGTATCCACAACGGGTGAGAGCTATGGTATTGATTGACTCAGGTGCGCATGTAGACCCTCCCGAAACGATACAGGCTTACCGGCAGATGATTAACCATTGGATGAGCGACGAACCCCTGGGCGAAGTAGGTGTCAATGTCGCAGGTCTTATTATCAATCAAGTCGAATTATCCAAAAAGTGGATTGCAATCTGGGAATCCAGAGACCGGTATGGCCTCAAATACCCCGCCGAGACCTTACTCGGCAGAGACGATATTAGCGATCGTGTGTCTGAAGTCAGCTGTCCGGTACTGGTGATACATGGTGAAGATGACCAGGCAATACCCATCGAGACCGCTGAACTCATGAGTGCCCAATTGCCAGATTGTCGGGGCTTGATAAGGGTTGCAGGCGCTGCCCATGCGGCAAACATGACCCATCCCGAAATCGTTAATCCTGCTATCGCGGAATTCCTGCAACAACTTTAGAGAGTCCCGTATTTCAAGGCATAAGAATCTACGGTCAGGGTATTTACATCAACCCCGAAACTGAAACCGTAATCGCTGTGTTGGGTGCCTGGGCCGCTGCTACTGGCCGTGAGTACTCTGCTCGTCGCGCGGCACTGTATCGTGCTATTGACGAGATTTTAGCTGAGTAATGAATTGCGGATAAGGATTCTGCGGAATTTTGGTTCTCCCTGGATGTTGAGGGTATCGACCTGCAGCGGGATCAACTTTGCTATTCGGTGGTCTCCTTATTTGGGCGAAGAGTCCAGCACAGGCCTCTGAATACCTCATTAGTCTGGAAACTGGGGCTAGATTTGAGTGCTTTGCCTATGCGTTGCTTGCCCATAACGCATTGAGTATACTTTTGACGGAAAGGAGAAACGATTTTCGGGTAAGTTTAGCTGACTAGGAGAGAACCATGGGTTCAAAACGATCTGATCGAAGGGAATTCCTGAAGCGCGGGGTAGCGTTGGCCGGTGGGGTGACCCTGGGAGCGGCAGCAAAGTCCGCGAGCGGCCAGCTGGAAGGACCTGAGGGATTCATTCAGGGCACCGATGAACTTGTCGGCTATGGCAAGCGCTCCAGTTACGTGACATCGGTGCGCATACCGCATGGCGGCAGAGCGTCACCCGATACCTTCGGGCTGGACTTTCATATTGCGGCGCCGCTGCAAGATTCGGTGGGGGTGATCACGCCATCTTCGCTCCACTATATGGGGACCACGCGTGGCTCCTTCGTGCCGGATATCGATCCCGAGAAGCATCGTCTTATGATCCACGGCATGGTGGACAATCCGCTGGTTTTCACCATGGAGGAGTTGAAGCGTCTGCCTTCCGTGACCCGTATGCATTTTATCGAGTGTGCGGGGAATCGAGCCAATCGCCGTCACCGGACAGTCCAGGAAACCCATGGCATGACCAGTTGCGCCGAATGGACCGGCGTGCTGCTGTCCACGCTGCTGAAGGAGGCTGGTGTGCAAGACGGGGGCGACTGGATCGTGGCAGAAGGGGTAGAGAATGTGGTAGGGGCGTCGAGTATTCACATGGCGAAGGCCATGGACGACTGTATTGTGTGCTACGGCATGAACGGCGAGGCGGTACGGCCCCAGCAAGGCTTCCCGCTGCGACTGCTGGTTCCCGGCTTCGAAGGCATCCTTAACGTGAAGTGGCTGCGGCGCATCAAGGTGGTGGACCAGTTCTACATGACTTACAACGACTACGGGCATCTTCGGCAGGACTCCGATGATGCCGCGCTGGGTATGCAGATCGGACCGAAATCGGTCATTACCTATCCGTCCGGGGGGCAACAGCTGCCTGGCCGCGGATTCTATGAGGTCAGTGGCCTAGCCTGGTCCGGTGGTGGCGCCGTTGCCAGGGTGGAAGTAACCACCGACGGTGGTCGCAGCTGGGTTGACGCCGAAATTCGCGGGACGGCACATCCCATGGCGCATACTCGATTCACGTTCAATTGGGAGTGGGACGGACAGGAGTGCGAGCTGCAGTCGCGCTGCACAGACGTACTGGGCAGTGTGCAACCAGTACTGGACCCAGCGGGGCCAGCCAGCCAGAGTGAAGGGTCAGGACAATTCGATTCAGCCATGGCGGGTCGAGAGCGATGGGAGCGTTCACAATGCGATTTCTTAGACTGCTTCTGCCTTTGCCGCTGATGTTAGGAATCTCCGTGCAAGCCCAGTCGCCTACCTATGGTCTGGGACGGACCCCGAGCGCAGAAGAAATCCGTGCCTGGGATATCTCCATCAGTCCAACGGGAGAGGAACTCCCGGCAGGTAGCGGATCGGTGGGCGAAGGCTCGCAGCTCTATCTGGAGAAGGCCTGCGCCGCGTGCCACGGAACCACAGGGACGGGAGGCCCCGCTCCCAGGTTGGTCAAACGCGATGCAGGGCCAGATGCAGGCCCTTGGGCTTTGGGGCGAGTACTGCCGATTCGCGCACCCTACGCGACGGCGGTATGGGATTTCATCAATCGCGGTATGCCGCTGTATCAAGAGGGAACCCTCACCGCCGATGAAGTCTATGCGTTGACGGCCTATCTGCTGTTCCTGAATGATGTCGTCGAGGAAGGCACGGTGCTCGACGCCCAGAGTCTGCCGAAGGTGGAGATGCCAAATCGTGATACCTGGGCTCCCCTACCGGAATGGTGGAGGCCCGGGATGTCAAGGCTTCCAAGTTACCCTTACTAAGGTAGGGTGTAAGGTATGGGTGTCCCCTAAGTTGGTCCCCTAAATCAAGAATAATGCGAAGTCTTAGCAGCCAACTCGTCATGCTTATCGCACTGCTGGCATGTGATGCATCGGTTGAAACCACAATTCAAATCGATGACGAATCCTATCCGTCGACAGCCGAAGCATTTATCGACGCGTTCTATTCCTTCGACCCCCTTGCACTTGAAGCCACGCTTTCATCGGCGGCTGGATCAGTCTTGGCCATCACGTATTACCAGGGTTGGGCCGAGGGTGGTAATTATAAAATTGTAGATCGTAAGCGCTGCGAATTTAAAGCCGCGAATGTTGTCAGTTGTTCGATTACAGTCGAGGACGACCCCATACTTGCGCTGGGAATTGATTTCGACGTAACAGATACATTTGAGATTACCTTTACCGATACGGCAATCACTGCCGTAGAAACCAGTTCAGATGATATTCAGCTATACTATGATGCTCGCGACTGGGTAAGAAGGGAGTTGCCCGCGCTGGTGGAAGAGCCCTGCCGGGGATATTTTGATGGCGGCCCGACGCCGGGCGACTGCGCCCGCGCAATGGCACAGGGTTATATCCAATTTGCGGCGAGTGATGACTTTCCCCACTTGTAGCGGACGCGGCTTGTGGAATCGGCGCTTGCTGTATTCCTGATGCCAAAGACCGCAATCGGTTGGTATTATGGAACAGCCAATCTAACATTTACAGACCAGGGAATTCACAATGAAAATGATATCGTTGTTATCGGTAGCCTTGTTTTTCCTCGTATCCTGTAACTCGGCAGCGATGAATTTTAATGTCATGACTGACGAGGAAATCCTCGCCTACAACCAAACCGTGGGTCAGTGGGAGCAAGTTTATTGCGAAGAGCGCGCCAGCGTGGGTAGCAGGGTTCCCAGGAGACGATGCCGAACACTGTTGCAGATGCATCAACAGGATGTTGGCAATGTCGACGCTATCAACGCCGTAAGTTCCGGCAAACCCTTAATTACTATCCAGTGACCGGTGTTAGTAGATGCAGCTACACTGCGCTTTCGAGTGCTGCGGACTCGACAGCGAGGACATTTACTGACCTTATGTCGTGGTATTGTCATTACAGTTATTTTATCAGCCTGTAGTGGGGTTCTCGCCCAACAATCCGATCCCTATGTTGTACCCTTAACCGAACATGGCTATCCGGATTTGCAGGGTTTATGGACAAATCCCTCGCAAACTCCCTTGGAAAGGCCTGTGCACCTGGGTACCACCCAGGGATACTCTGAAGCGCAGGCACAATCACTCGTGGATCGCGCTCAAATCCTGGATCGGGCAAGAGTAGCGGCGCTGGATCCCCATCGGTCGGCGCCGGCGGCTGGTGGTATTATCGATCAGCAGGCCGATGGTAACTATGAAATCATGCCGACCGAGATTGCGCGGGTTCGTGGTGAATATCGAACATCGTTCATCATCGATCCTGAGAATGGCAGGATGCCGATTTTATCTGGGTCCAGGGATATATACGCCGAATGGCGTGAGCAGGGATTCGGCCGCTTCGATGGTCCGGAGATGAGAGGCGTCCTTGAACGTTGCCTCAGTCCTGGAACCCAGGTGCCACTGCTGGGAGTATTCGGTGGCGTTGGCACCGGTAACCCCGGCGGCGATAATCCGGTGCGCAACATCCAGATTGTCCAGAATGAAAATTACGTGGTCATTCTGGGAGAGTATTTTAGTATGGTTCGAATTATTCGCCTCAGCGATGAAACTACTAACTACCCCGGAGATAAGTGGATGGGAGACTCGGTCGCCTATTACGAGGGCAACTCCCTGATGGTTTATAGCAATAATTTCAGGCCGGAGCAGTCCACGGGTATTTTACGCTCTTCCGGCGCATTCGAGTTAAGCGAGGAATACACGCGGGTCTCCGGCAACGAGTTGCTGCTTCGCTATACCGTCATCGATAAAAATATGTACAGTGAGCCGTTCACGGCCGAAATTCCACTGCGTCGGATGGACCCAAAAAACAAGCTGTATGAATATGCCTGCCATGAAGGAAATTATTCCCTTCCGGCCATGCTGCGCGCGGCCAGAATGGAAGAGCAGGGATTATTGAAGTGAACGAATGGCGTCAGGTACTGGACGCAGTCAGGCAGCCGGGCAGCGTTATTGGAGCATCGTTATGAGAAGAAAATTTGAATTAGGCATTTTTGCCCTGTTAGGTTCAATTTTGACGCCCTCGTTGTTGTTGGCTCAAATTCTCGAACCTACCAACATGGGTCCCGTCATTAATTCCGCAGCCAGAGATGCAGAACCCACCTTTACAGCAGACGGTCAAACCATGTATTTCAACTGCTTCGACCGGGACGGCAGAATCGGAGGAGATATCTGTGTTGCTCATCGCCGAGGAGATAGCTGGACAGAACCTGAAATCGTCAGCGCAGTAAGCACCGATGAATATGTCGAAGTCGAGCCCTTGCTTTCTCCAGACGGCAAACAACTCTACATCATGAGCACCAGGCCGGGAGGGCATGGCGGGCCAGATATATGGGTTAGCGAGCTTGTCAACGGTGCATGGTCTGCACCGGAAAATCTCGATGCACCGATTAACTCACCCGATGCTGATCACTGCCTGTATTTTAGCGGCGAAAATTGGGAATTCGCCTATTGGACATCGACGCGCCCCGGCGGATTCGGTGGTAATGATATCTGGATGTCTGAAAAAATTGATGGCGTATGGCAACAGGCGGTGAATCTCGGACCGAATGTAAATTCTGCAGCCAGCGAGCATCACTCGCTGCCGTCCGCAGACGGGCAGTCGCTTTACGTTACCACTACCAGGGCAGGTGGATTTGGGGGCGAAGATATTTATGTGACATCCAGAACCAACGATGGCGGATGGACTACGCTGACCAATCTTGGCGAGTCGGTTAACTCCGACCGCCATGATCGATGTCCAGCCTTCTCGCCGGATTTTAAAACCTTCTTCTTTGACTCCGAAAGAAGCGGCGGTTTTGGCAATAAGGATCTCTGGTATCTACCCTATTCCAGTATTGAACACATAAGATAGACTATAACGACATTCTTTCAGCAACATCTGCAAGGATAAAATTTGACTGCGGACGTCGGGATGATTGGCGTCAGGGCAAAAATATAGTAGTTTCCGAATTAATGACGACAGGGCGAAGACAGGCTAAAGTTAGCACTCAACCAGGGTCCGAGGACTGAATGATGTATGACGAGCGAAGAGAGAATGATCGCAGGGGCACGGACCAGGCGGCAGTAGCGTCGACAGGAGATGAGCGTAGGAAAGGCCAGCGTAGGGAAAAAGATCGCAGAGCATGGATGAGGCTCTAACAAGACCGCAGTTATGAATGAATATTCGCGCAGACAATTTCTGAAGTCGTTGACAATTCTCGGGGCGGCCCCGGTCGTTGCCAGCACGGTATTTGCCCAGGCCGAAAGCTTCGGCGATGCTATCGGACCCTATCCTACGGCGTGGCTACCGGCAGGCATCAGGTCTCGTTTTGTTCACGATATCAATGGCCTGCGGGTACATGTACTGGAGGCCGGGCATGAAGTAAGCGGCCGAGGCGCCTTGCTGTTGCTGCATGGCTTTCCCGAGCTGGCGTATAGCTGGAGAAAAGTGATGATTCCGCTGGCCGAGGCCGGCTATCACGTCATCGCACCCGATCTTCGTGGCTACGGGCGTACCACTGGATGGAGTCGAGATTACGATACGGACCTCACTCCGTTTCGAATGCTCAATCGGGTACGGGATGCAATGGGCCTGGTGTCGGCCTTTGGCTATAGGTCGGTCGCCGCTGTGATAGGTCACGATTACGGCTCACCTGTGGCTGCTTGGTGCGCGGTCACCCGTCCCGATATCTTTCGATCGGTAGTGCTTATGAGCGCACCCTTCGGTGGCACTGCGGTGCTGCCGTTCGACACCGCAGATGATCCTGCGCCTATAGCCGCCGCTGCCGGGCCGAGCATTTACGATGATCTTGCCGCGTTGCCACGGCCCCGAAAGCACTATCAGCGCTACTACAGAACCCGAGCGGCGAATGAGAATATGTGGCACGCAAAACAGGGCATTCATGATTTCATCCGCGCCTACTATCATTTCAAGAGCGCCGACTGGGAGGGTAATAAACCCCATGTCCTGGCTGCTCGTACCGCGTTGGAATGGGCGAAGATGCCGAACTACTACATCATGAACCTCGACCAGGGTATGGCAGAAACCGTGGCGGAAGTGATGCCATCCGCGGCCGAAATCGCGGCCAATCAATGGCTGCCTGAACAAGAATTAAGGGTCTATGCGCTGGAGTACGGACGCACCAGCTTTCAAGGTG
>LWDU01000044.1_pt1 | contig 65445 bp, 56 predicted proteins | sample 727161 | NCBI WGS metagenome assembly LWDU01 (sample SAMN04566230, study PRJNA314399) | hydrothermal vent metagenome | isolation source: deep sea hydrothermal plume seawater | place: Mexico: Gulf of California, Guaymas Basin | collected 2004-07-11 | reverse complement strand
GGATGGACCTTCCTCACCGGAAACGAGGACGACATCATCCTGATTCGAAAGAAGTTCGGCCTCTACATGGAGGAAATTCAAAACGAGGATCGCGATCACAACCTAACTTTCATCGTGGGCAATGATCGGTCTGGAAAGTGGATCAAGCGCTCACCCTACGATAATCCCAAGATGCTCGCGAACCTGATTGGGTACGATCTTTTCGATGGGAAAATTCCGCGTAAAGAAGCAAAGGGATACGCGACTGTTCCCGATGCGCCCGACTTCACCAAGGGCCACTACCTTTTCAAAACACGCTGCGAGTCTTGTCACACCATCGGGGGCGGAGAGACGCGCCTGGGACCAGATCTTCTGGGCGTAACCGAACGGCGCGATCGGGTCTGGCTGGAACGATGGATCAAGGAACCCGACAAGATGCTCGAAGAAGGGGACCCAACGGCAACGGAGCTCTTTCTCCGCTACCAGAAAATCGCCATGCCCAATCTTCGGCTCGAGAAGGAAGAGATCGACGCATTGATCGAGCACATGAGGTTGGAAAGTTCACGCATCAGCAGCGATTTCGCGAAGTATTCGGAATCTGATCTACCGCCCGTTTCCCTCGAATAATAGACGGCAATCCGCGATAGGATGGATTCACGGTGGGGCGGGGGGCCACGCCCTGCCCCGGCTTTGCCCGGAAGGGTGTGTAGCGCGTCAGCAGGCTTCGGACTCCGGCCCCGACCTTTAGCGAGTCTGCAGGAGCCTCAAGCAGAGGATCTTCGCGATATTCAGCATCAGGTGGGCCGCGCCGCGAGCATGTCCCTTCGCTGAGACTCAGGATCCGGCAATCCGTTGCTGCATACATGTCGACGACCCGCGGTCGTGCGAGCAGAAAAGCCATGGCTCCGACAATGTCTCCTGGGCCAAACACGCCGAGCAGTGCGTCCCCGTCTCGCACCTCGAGATGGCCCTCGAGGATGACAAACATGTTCCGAGCGGTGCCCCCCTTCTTGATCACGTGGTCGCCCGCCTCACAGTGAATGATGTTGCTCTTGTGCAGAACGCCGAGAACTTCTTCGTGGGTCAGTCCTTCTAGAGCCGAGACCTGGTTCTCGGAGAGATCATCCAGTGCATCGTGGACCTCTCCGAGGTAGAGGCCCGAGTCGACGAGCCGCTGGCTGAGAACGTTCCCCTCGTTGGCGAGCAGCCTCTCCAGACACTCGGGAATGCGCGTGTCTTCTCCCCAGTCGTGGCTCGTCTCAGCCATGGGCGAGCCGATACGGCGAAGATAATCGATATCTTCAACTACGTTGACGATCGGAATGAGATAGCCCGAGTCGGGACTGTTGATATTCCTTGAAGCAAAGGTTCGACTGCCCTGGCCGACATAGCGACTCAGCAGGTGAGGCTCGCACGCGCCGAAAATCAGTTGGACTCGATTCTCGCGGATGAATTGCGAGGACTTCATACCCAGTTCTGTAAAGATCGAACTCCCGCGAAGTTCAGCTTTGACCATTCCCCGCTCGCCAACGGCCATTGCCTCCTTGGGAATTTCAGCCAGAAAGGGCTCAAGGCGGTAGTGATCGGTGAGGCGCTCGGTGAACGGCGCGTCGCCACCCCAGCTCATGCGAGAAGTCGCTACGACTTCTCCGTCAGAGGCCGCGTAGAAGATGCGTGCCGTGTCGTCTTCGGGTTCACGGAAGCGCCTATTTTCGTGATCCGCGACCCCGGCATAACGGCCCATTTCCGAAACGTAAATCTCGTAGCGAAAGCGGTAGACCGCTTCTTTTTCTTCCTCACTCCGGGCTGTATGAACTCCGTTTCTGACCAATCGAATTTTCTCCAAAGAAGCAAGTAAAGACCTGAACATAGGCGAGCCCCACGCCCTGCGATACGTCGGAATGCGACGCCGGAGTCGAAACCGCGCAGTCATCGTCAATTCGCGAGAAGATGAAGATAGGAACTTCAAGCTGCGTTTTGGACAGCGCGACGACGAGGTTGGACGCGTGAGTCCGGGAGTGGCTACCTGTCCGGACGAGCTTGCGCTTCAGCTTCTCGTTGATCTTGGGACGGCCTGGTCATCAGGCGCGGGTCTGTAGGTCAGGCCTCATACCCACCAGCCTTGCCGTCGAGGATTCGCAATCTCGAAACGAAAATCTTAAGTGGTATCAGGTGGTTATGACTGATACGCCAGAAAAATTCCGACGAATCCCCGATCATTTGCCACAAAAGGGGGGTAATTGGCCACACACCATGTAATGCAAACAACTTTCATGGATGGGGCGAAAATGCTCGCTGATGCAACTCGACTTGTGATCCTCGCAATTGCGATTTCTTTCGGGGCTGAATCTCAGGCGGCGAGTCTAAATGTCGTCGGAGGCCAGTTGCTCGGTGCCTCGGACGTCATCGTGGATGGCAGTTTGTACGACGTCGAGTTCCTCGGCGGGACGTGCATAGCCTTGTTCAACGGTTGTGATGATGTGTCGGACTTCATGTTTCAATATCAGGCCGCCGCCATCTCGGCCTCTCAGGCTCTGCTCGATCAGGTCTTTTTAGATGGCGCTTCAGGGAATTTCGACTCCCTTCCCCAGCTTTCCTTAGGTTGTTCGGACTCCAGTGTGTGCCATGTTTTGACCCCCCATGGCTTCACGGTTTCTAACCCAGGCATCATCGATACATCAGACGTACGCAATTTGGCCTCCCTCACTCCCGGCAACGATACAATCCTCATGAAAGATAATGTTGTTACATTGGATCTCGCCACCAGCACAAATTTTACATACGCCGTGTGGTCGAGGCCCGTCCCCGAGCCCTCTACCGCTCTCCTTATGGGCTTCGGCCTAACCGGCCTTTCTTGGGCGGGGCGTAGGCGCAATCGATCCTGACTCTTGTGTCTGAGTACAAGGTGCGTTGTACGCCTCCTTTCCAGCGAACGAGGCCGCCGAGGTGCCAACGCCACCAACGCAACACGTACTGGCGAAGGCGGTGCCAGTCGCCCTCTCGCTGATAAAGCCGGCGAGCACGTTCACATAGGCGGCCGTTCTGGGAAGCCCAAGCCCCTCGGCGGAAGGCCGAAGCCTCGACCCCGCACGGGTCCGGTGGCCGAGAAAGGCAAAACCATGAGTGGTGCGCCCAATGAATCGCTTCACGCGGTGAAGTCGTAAACCGAGCGCCGCGATCTCTTCGTGCAGCGCCGCAATCGCACGCTGCAACTCCCAGCGCGTGCGAGCGAGCAACACGATGTCATCCATGTAGCGGACGTAGTGGACGAGACGCTTGCGTTTGCACAGTCGATCCATTCGGCGATCGACGATCGGCAACATCAGTCCGGCGAAGTTCGAGGAGATGGAGCTGGCACAAGCGGCGTAATCAACTTGTCCACTTTTGCGGAACAAGGTTAATCCGGCCACCGACTAGCTATAGTGCGCATTCCACGGCCGAGTTGCGGCGATACACGGTTCAAAGGGGAGACGCGGCTTTGCCGACGATCAAGAACACGACGAAGAAACCACTGAGCGTTCCGCTTCCTGGCGGAAAGCGGCTTTTCCTCGGGCCGGGCAAAGAGGGCCGGATCCGCGCAAGGGCGGGCAAACACCCGGCTGTCGCGGCCCTCGTCGAAGCCGGCGAACTCGAGATCGTTCCCGATGCCGGCAAGTCCGGCGGCAAGGGCGGCGGTGGCGGAAGCATGGGCGGAGGCCAGGGCCGAAATCCGACCCATACCGTCTTCAAAAGCGGCGACGGCTGATCCGATCGAACGGCTCGTCACGAGCGGGGCCGGTGCTGGATGCCCGATCGGGCCTCAACCACCGATCCACTCAAAACTGTTGCTCGCTTCCGATCGTAATGGCGAAGCCGCCGTCGCTCAGTGGCCAACCGAAGTCGATGCGTCCAATGGGTTCGCCTGGGGCGCGGGTGAACCCGAAGCGCATGCCGAATCCGACGCTATACCCCAGCTCGTCGAGATCAATTCGGGAACCGCTTTCCCATGCACGACCGGCGTCGACGAACGCCACGGCTCCAAGTGCCACGGTATAGATTTCGAGTGGGGAAAACAGTCGCGTCTCGGCGTTCATCAGCACTGACTTGTTGCCGTTGAATCGTCGTGCGCGAAAGCCGCGGAGCCCGGACTCGCCGCCCAGCAAAATTTGTTGTGACGACTCCAAATTCCACGCTCGCTTGAACTGGACATTGAGCGCCAAGGTCTGCCACGGCGTCACTTTATAAAAATACCGCGCTTGCGTGAGCAAGATCGTATTTTGATCGTTCTCGGTCGCTACGTCATTCGAAAAGAACAGGTATTGGCCGTTCCCTGGAACCATGGCATGGCGATAGGATCCGCTGACGGCCCAGTGTTTTTCTCCCTTTGGGATCGGGATGCCTGCCCGGCCGACCCGAGCGCCAACTCTGTGACCCAGCCGAATGTCTTCGGTGATCGTCATCTTGCGAATGCGATTCTCTTTGACCCAAGATTCCTTGCGCCAAAAAAGCCCAACGGATGTGGTGAGATTAAGCTCATCGTCTGGCAGACGGTCGGTAGTTCCCTTGGTGAAATCGAAGCGCCGTTCGTCGTACACGAACTGGAGCTCCGCGGTGAGTTTGTTGTAGCGGGGGCCGAATGCGCGTGCTGCAAAGATCTGCGCACGCTGGCTCGATTCGAGAAAGCGGTTGACTTCGTCCCCGTTTTCGAACTCGGGTCTCTCGGCCCTGCGCCAGTTTGCAGAACCTCCGAAGGCCCATTCTGTATCGGGGGAGTAAAACGGCCGTAGTGCCGAAAAATTGACAGCGTCGATCAACGGGCCGGTTTTAAAACTTGTATTCGCCTGCCACCACGAGTTCAGAACCTGGGGGTCGTTGTAGCCAGCTGCGTAATTCGTTCCCACGTCGCTTTTGTGAATGCCTTCTACCCAGAGTTTCTTTCCGAAGCCCGCGAAGTTCGTGTCCGCTGCAGTGGCCCCAACCTCCGTGATTCCACCGCCGCTCTCGAAGACGATTCCTGGAACAAGCGTCCAGGCATCGTCGGTATGAACTTCGATATCGACGGTTCTGTCGTCGACGCGAATGACGCGGATGCGTGCCTCGTTTACAAATTCGAGGTCGCGAATCGCTCGTTCGGTTGCAACGAGGAGTTCGTCGTCAACGACGTCTCCCTCGCCGAACAAAAGCTTGCCTCGAATGACGTGATCGCGGGTGGTGATGTGCATCACGTTGGCGGTGTGAAATGCTCGATTCTGGTTGGCTTCTGCTTCGGTAAAGACATTGCCCCGTACGATGCGGATCTCGCGAATGATTTCGGTCGATGCGAAGGCGACGTCTCCGACGCCAAACAGAATCGTGATGCCGAGCACAAAAAACACCGCCGAACGTGCTCTGTCGTGCGTATGGAAGCGGTCGTGATTCTCGGATCTTCGCATCGTGTGTCTGTGTTTGTCCTCGGGAGCAGGGGCGGGCAGGCCCCCTTTGTCATCGTCATAATGATGGATAAACGAGAGTCGGGGAAACGTATGGCCTCGACGAATCTTTCTAGCGGTCTTTGCGATCCGTACGCGAGTTTGATTCTTCGTGATTCTCGTCAGCGATCAAGATCGATGGTCCTGATCGGAATCCGTCGTCGCCACCGGCGTCATTGCCGCGATGATGGACTCCAACGTCGGGCTGACCCAGTCCTTGATCCGCTCCCTGGGGTGGAGCAGGCGTGGATCGCCCTCCTCGATGCGGCCCGAGTTCACCAGCGCACGGTAGTTCTTCTTGCGCGAGTCGAGTCCCGGCGTACAGACCACCTGGCACAGGCTGCAGGTCAAAACGCCCAGAGGGTTGTCGGCGCACCATGTCACGTGTTCGGGTCTCTTCCCGATACTCGAAATTCGGATACGGCGTAGCGACTTCGCGCCCGCGCGCTTCGAGGTATTCCTGAATGGCGATCGAGGCGTCCTTTATCACGTGGTACGACTTGCGGTGACACTCGTTGAACGCCCACATGTCGTCCTTGGCGATGTACCGCTCGGCGGCCTCCTGATCCAAGGCGACCGCCAGCGCGATGGCGGACTGTGCGCTTGGCAGCACGTAGGTTATATCACCGCTGGGAGGGGCATCGGCGAGTCGTGCCTTGTCCCTAACCATCGTGTCCGCGATTTCCTCATAGAGAGCGCATGTTTTCGTTTGGAAGGTCGGGGCATGGGGATGTGCGGTCTGGCTCCTCGGAGTCGCGCTGCTGTCCGTTTCAGCGTCACTATGTACTTGAAGAGCACAAGGGATTGGTGGTTCGCTCCCCTCTCGTGCACGTTTACGGCTGAGCCTGCGGCTGGCGCGGCGCGTGTTTCGACCGGGCGAAATGGCAGCTCGAATTGGAAAGACCGGACGCACCGACTCGCTCTACTCCGGCAACTCGTCCGGCGCACCCGGAGCGTCCGCGATGTGGAGAAGACTCGGTACGCCGGTGCCCCCCCAAAGCCCAATTCGCGCGTACGTCTTCGACCGGCTTGTCTCGTTCTATCGTTCCTTTTCTTTGTCGCCGCGGCAACTCGAGTGCTGGGCGCCGAACGGGCTAAGGTTGTTTCCGACGCTCCATATACCCAGAGAAGGCCAAGCGTGAGTGGCCTAAAAAATCCTGGACGTCAGATGATCTGTGAGGGAAACGCTCAGTTGAGAATATGCAGTGCGGAAGAAGCAGCCGCAGAGATTCGGGCGAAAGATACGATGTGCCTGGGCTTTGGTCCCTCGCAACCGTGCAGCCTGCTCGCGGCGATGTCTCAGCGTGACGATTGGGAAGAGCTGACAGCGTTTGGTGGCATGTTGCACGACGTCTACCCAGTTTTCACAAACCCCGGAGTCCACCTGCTGTCCGGTTTCTACGGACCCGCAGAACGTGCTCTTCGAAATGCTGGGCATAACATTTCTTTTTTGCCGGGTGACTTTCGACGCTTGAAGTTGTTTGCCGAGCGCATGGCTGCACGCGTGATGGCGATCGCGGCGGCGCCCCCCGATGCGGATGGCTACCTAAGCCTTTCGATTGCGGCTGGCGCTACCGTGGCTGAGATTCACCGCTGCGGCAGTGATCCAGATCGATTGCTTGTCGTTGAGACGAGCCCATTTTTTCCTCGCACCCTGGGACTGCTTCCCGATCACAGCCATCGGGTTCATGTCGACGAAGTCGACATCATGATTGAGACCCAACGCAAGCCAATGGAACTCGCCGAGGTCGAGGCCACCGATATCGAACGTGCGATTGCCGCATGTGTGCGCGACTTCGTTCCCGACGGCGCCACACTTCAGACCGGCATCGGTGGGATCCCGGGTGCGGTCGCAGGGTTGTTGGCTGAGGGACCGGGCGGCGACTACGGCATTCATAGCGAGATGTTCACCACGGGCCTGATGCGACTGCACAAGGCCGGCAAGGTTTCGAACGCCCACAAAGGCTCTCACGTCGGGTATTCGGTTGCCACGTTTGCGATGGGCTCCGCCGAACTCTACGAATGGTTAGACGGCCAAGAAGAGCTTCGTTTTTTACCGGTCGAGTATGTCAACACACCGATGATCATCGCAGCCAACCGCAATATGCGATGTATCAATGGCGCATTGATGGTCGACTTGGCGGGGCAGGTCGTGGCGGACACTATTGACGGACGCCAACACTCGGGGATCGGCGGACATGAGGACTTCACTTCCGGCGGCAGTTTTGAAGCCGACGATCGATCGATGATCTGCATGCCCGCTACCGTTGTGGTCAAAGGCGAGACACTGTCGCGCGTTCGCGCAACATTTTCGGCAGGGACGGTCGTAACGACCCCGCGACATCAACTCGACATTGTCGTCACAGAGTACGGTGCCGCCGAAGTCTCGGGCTTGACGGTGCGCGCTCGCGCACAGGCTCTCGCAGAAGTCGCCCACCCCGACTTCAGAGCCGAGCTGCACAAGCAGGCTGAGAGGATTGGCTGATTGTCGTTGGGATTGGATTCGCCAGCGGGAGAACGGCTTGAGTGCGCTCTGGATCGAAAGCGAGCAAAATGCGAAATCGGGATGAACGAGGTCGGCACGTTATTGGACTATTCTCGTAAAAATTGCTGACGAAGGAATCTCAATGTTCAGTCGTACTTCGAAGAGACAGATGATCGTGACGATGCTCGGGGCGATGTTTTTGGGCTGCTTGCTGGGTTGCGCAGGCATGGGTGCGACCACACCGAGCGAAATCGAACGCGTAGCTGCGAAAGACGCGAACCCGTATCGTGAACTCGAGAGCGTGAAAGCCTTCGAACATTTGCAGCGGACGATTGAGCAAATGAAAGAAGTCGTGCTCGAAGATTCGGAAACCGAACGCGAAGCCTACGAAGGGATGCGAGCCCTTCTTCGGATCTTGGCCATGTCGAGCGACGTAACCGGCGACGGAAACGCGAAAGCCCCGCACTTTGCGCGCATGGACACGAAGATCCGAAAGGTCGGCGGCGACAACCCCGATGCAGAATACGACAACGTTTCTCTCACCAACGAATGGGACTATGTGGTCCGAGGCAACGTTGGCACCGTTCGACACTTGAGCTTCACCATCGGTCGCTCGCGCGGCCCCGATGGCCGATCCGGAATGCTCGGCTATTTCAACGAACGAACGCTCGAACCCGATAGCAACGGCAACTTCGAAATCCATCTCACCAAGCAAGACGACGGCGGCCCGAACTGGGTTGATACCTCTCCGGGCATCAATGGGATTCTCGTTCGTCAGTACATTGGCGATCGCGAAACCGAGGTGCTGGCGACGTACGACATCGCAGTCAAAGGCCGCGAGCCTTTCGACGAAATTCCCAATTCGACAGATCGCGAGGTTGCCGCGCGCCTCAGCGAAACCGCGTACGGCTTTCAGTTCATGAGCACCATGCACCGAACCATCATGCCCGAGCTGTTCGACAACCCGAATACCTTCGCCCGCATGAACTCAACTGACTTCGGCGCGGACATCAGCGGCAGCGACAACCTTTATATGTTCGGCACTTACCAAATTGAAGAGGACGAGGCGCTGATCATCGAAGTCGAGGCCCTCGACGTTCGGTACTGGAGCCTCGCAATCGAATCCCGGTGGCACGAAAGCGTCGACTACGCGACACGAAGAACTCACCGGAGCCTCGACCACTCGGTCATCGACGCCGACGGCAAACTTCGCTTCGTTGTTGCCCAGGGTAAAACGGCCCACCCCAACTGGATCGAGACGGCAGGACATCGAGAGGGTTTCATGACCTTCCGTTGGGTAGGCGAACGGGACACGAAGGCTGCGTTGCCGAGCGTGTTGCGCGTCAAACGAAGTGAAGTAGAAGACGTGCTTGCAGAACGCAGACGTGCGAACTAGGGACCGAGCCGCACTCGTCCGCCCTCAACTTGCCGCGCTGCAGACCTTTGGCAACGCATGGACGGTCTAGAAGCGATAACGCGCCGCCAGTACTTCCCACGAAAAATAGAAATCATCGTTGAAGAAATCGTTTGTGGTGATGTTGAACTGCATGCGGGATTCGATCGAGATGTGCTCGTTGAGGTCATACGCGACACCGCCACCGATCACAAACAGAAAGCCCGTGTCGTCGAAGTCGATCGGCCCGGACGGATCGAACTCGGCGTAGGTGAAACCCAAACCCAATTTCGCAAAGGCGTGCATGTCCTTCAGGATGTCCATGTCGGTTGCGAAGTTGTCGGTGTCGTACTGACCGTAAAAGGGCATCGAAAAGAGAAGTGCATCGTCCTCGAAACCGAATTGCATATCCACACCGGCGGACCAGTTTTCGTCAATGTGGTACGCGGGCCCAAAGTTGATCAGAAAGCCATCGGTGTCGTCATTGGCGTGGAAACCAAAGCCCGCGCCAACGGAAAAGTCTTCCAACTCGACGCCGTTCGATCCCTCGGCGATGGCGGAGTTGGTTGCAATGAAACACATCAAACTGACAAGCAAGTATTTTTTCATGATTCGAGTCCCCCTATGATCTCGGTAATTGGCGCCAGAAATAATCTGGCACGCGTAAGTGGTTCACAGGGTAGAGCATTGCCTCGATTACGCTCTCCGCGTCAGGTGTATTGACCGCAAAGACTCGAGATGACCGATCGAATACAGCCCGAGGGCGATCGCCCGGTTTCGGCGTTTCCCTCGGAGCGCAAGCACCTTTTTCAGCGGCCGCAGTCCCCGCAAGCCCAGCTATGATCTCGTGGGTCGCGTCGCTGGGCATGACGAGGTCGCGAGTTGAGTGACGCCATATGAGAGATTGGAAGCGAGGGCCCCGCAGTGTCTGAGCCGGTACGACTCGTCAACGTGAATATCTTCGATGGCGAAAGTGTGAGCGAGCACAACGCCATCGCGTTCGACGAAACGGGGATCATCGCGCTCGGTGAACATCGCTTGTCGTCTGAGGGTGCGATTGATGCTGGCGGGGGTTGGCTCGTGCCGGGATTGATCGATGCACATGTGCATCTCGAACTCGATCCAGAAATCATGACTCCGCCTGCGCCCGAAGCACCTCGGGACCTCGGCGCCATGGCAGCGCGTGCAAAACGTATGGTCGAAGCGGGGATCACCACGGCCCGAGACCTTGGCGGAGGGGCCTGGGCGGAAATCGAAATTCGAGACAGAATCCTCGCGGGTGACATTCCTGGGCCGCGTTTTCTCTGTGCAGGTCAACCCGTCACCAGTGTCGGCGGACATTGTCATTTCTGGGGTGGCGAAGCAGCGACAATCGACGAAGCCAAGGCTGTGCTTCAGCGCCAACGCGACCGCGGTGCCGATCTGCTCAAAGTCATGGCGACGGGTGGACGCTTTACTCCGAAGAGTTCGCCCAAAGACGCACAGTTTGATCTCGATTTTATGACTGATTTGATCGCGGCTGCAAAGGCGCACGGACTGACGGTTGCCGCGCACTGTCACGGCAGTGAAGGCATCCGCAACGCGACCTTCGCGGGCATTACGACCCTCGAACATTGTTCATGGGTGGGCGAAGACGGGAAGTGGGCGTCGGGCTTCCAGTCAGATGTCGTTTCGGAAATGGTGCGTCGAGGCACCTGGGTTTCGCCGACGATCCATTGTGGATGGCAAGCGCGTCTCGACTCCGGGGCGGGGTGGATCGGAACCTTTCGCGAGATCTTCGCCGAGATGAAAGCATTGGGCGTGAAGTTCGTCGCATCGACGGACGCAGGCATCCCCGGCGTCTTTCATCACGAACTCGCGAAAGCACTGCCTGTGTTCGCCCAAGTTGTCGGTCTTTCGAACGCCGAGGTGCTCACCGCCGCGACGGCGAACGGCGCCGATGCCTTGGGGATCGCGTCTGTAACAGGCCGAATACGCGAAGGCCTTGCTGCTGACATTTTACTTGTCGATCAAAACCCGGTCGAGGATCTCGCGTACTTGCAAAAGCCCGCGGCGATCTGGGCCCGCGGCGCGGCGGTAAAAGCGCTTTTGCACTGAGCCACGGTTGTCGTTCGTGATGAGGCTCAACACAGTTCGTGGCATCGGGGACCGCCCTTGAGATCTGAAGCTGCCTCGTAGTTTGGAGATCCAGCATCCGGTGAGGAGACACGCGAACGTAGTCGAAGGTCCTACGTCCCATGATGCGTTTGTGAGGGTGCGTTCTTCTATGTTTAGGATTAATCAAGCGGCGAAGCGCGCGGGGCGATTGTCTCCCGTAACGTGTCAGCATTGATAATGAATGACGACGAAGGAGATCGATTCGCCATGGACTCGCGTGTTCGACGGTTGGCTGAGAAAATGAGCGGTGCTGGTTTACCGCAGATCGCGGTGGAGTCATTCAGTCGCTCTGCCGCGTTCGTAGCCTCAAACGGTGAGACGTTGATTCGAGAGGCGGACATTCAGCCTGCTGATGCCGTGTCGAGTTACGAGGAGATATCCGGCTACGAAAATCGCGGGCTCGAGGTGCTGGGTCAGACAGCCGTGGTCAAACTCAACGGAGGGTTGGGGACCAGCATGGGGCTAGCGAAGGCAAAGTCGCTGCTGCCCGTTCGTAAGGACGTGAGCTTTCTCGATTTGATCGCGCGTCAGATCCTGCATCAGCGAGAACTCCATGGTGTTGAATTGCCGTTGGTTTTGATGAACAGCTATCGGACGCAAGATGACTCCCTCGCTGCGCTGGCGGCCTATTCCGAGTTGGCGGGCAGTTTTCCGCTCGATTTTCTTCAACACAAAGTGCCGCGAATTTTGACGGAGACGTTCGAGCCGGTTGAGTGGCCCGAAGACCCAAGCCTCGAATGGTGTCCACCGGGACATGGGGACCTCTACATTGCGATGGCGAGCTCGGGAATGCTCGCGAAATTGCTCGACGAGGGATACCGGTACTGCTTCGTCTCGAACGCTGACAACCTGGGCGCAGTCCTCGACCCTTCGATTCTCGGTTGGATGGCTTCCGGTGAGCTTCATTTTGCAATGGAAGTGGCAAAGCGGACAGAAGCAGACAAGAAGGGTGGGCATCTGGCGATCGATGCCCAGGGCGGTTTGATCCTACGCGAAGTCGCGCAGTGTTCAGATGAAGACCGGGATGCATTTCAAAACGTGGAGCGACACCGGTACTTCAATACCAACAACCTATGGTTGGACCTTCGCGCATTGGATCAAGCGCTTCGTTCCGGTGGGTTCGACTTGCCCGTGATCTGCAATGAGAAACGGGTTTCGGCGAGCGACCCGGATAGCCCGCGCTGTTATCAGATCGAAACTGCAATGGGGGCAGCGATTTCATTGTTTCCAGGCGCCCGTGCGATCGAGGTGCCTCGAACTCGATTCACACCCGTAAAGACGACAAACGATCTGCTCGTACTTTGGTCCGATGCTTACGAGGTCTCATCTGACCACCGGCTTGTACCCTCGGCTGATTCTGGAAACCGCAATCCCGTCGTTGACCTCGACCCGACACACTTCGGCATGATCGATGACCTCATGCAACGCTTTTCAGAGGGTGCGCCATCGCTTGCGAAGTGTGACCGTTGGAGGGTCCGGGGAGACCATCACTTTGGTTCTGGTGTTGTCGTTGAAGGCAACGTAGAAATGATCAACGAAGACGTTGAGCGCAAAGCAATCAAAGCGGGTTCGGTTCTCCAGTCCTAGACGACTCGCGGTACTGAACGGTCTACGAACATCCTGGCTTTCAATGGCTCCGACGTCCCACTGGGCCGCTACTTCTTCAGCCTTGGGCGTAAGTGGGTCGCCGGCTGCCAAATGAGTTCGCGGACAAGGGCTTTCGTTCTAACCCCCGCTGCGAAGCCCGAAGGGGAAGGCTTTCCGTCGGCCTAGTCGGCAGAAGTCTCCGAGATCGACTGAGCGTAGGGTGGGGGAAGTTGGGACGTGGCAGTCGAGTTGAAGCGGAGGGCGCTGTACTCGCTTCATGCGCTTCAGAACGCGACTGGAGAAAGACGTCCTTCCCGGACTAACTTCCACCTTCAATACATCCGGGAGAAACACGATGGGCGTACTCGAAGGCAAGGTGGCATGGGTTAGCGGCGGTAGTGGCGGCATTGGTTCGGCGACGCTCCGACGCTTTGTAGAAGAAGGCGCCGCAGTTGTCTGCTCTGACATCAACGACGAAGCCGGCGAAAAGCTTGTCGAAGAACTCAAGAGTGCGGGCGGTCGGGCTGTTTACTCCCACTGCGATGTCGCGAACCTAGACGAAGTCATGGCGAGTGTGGGCGTTGCGTTATCCGAATTTGGACGCATCGACATCCTCTTTAATAACGCCGCCACTAGCACGGGTGGCTACGTCGCTGACCTTGATCCCGAGGGCTGGGACCGAAGTCTCCGCGTGATGCTCACCGCCGCGATGTACGGCATGAAGGCCGCGATCCCTCACATGATCGAGCAAGGCGGCGGATCCATCATTTCGACATCCTCGATTTACGGATTCGTGTCCTCTGCGGGCAACTCTCCTTATGCCACCGCGAAGGCGGGGCTCATCAATCTCTCTCGCTCCGCCGCAATCGAATACGGCCGCAAGGGCATTCGCTCGAATTGCGTGTGTCCCGGCGCGGTTGAAACGCCGATGCTCGACCAAGTTGTGGGCCTCGGGCTCAAGAGCCGAGAAGCCATCGCGGACATGCACGCAACCGGGAAGACGCTTCAACCCGTTGAGGTCGCGAACCTCGTGGTCTTCCTCGCAAGCGATCAGTCCTCTGGCATCACCGGGCAGGCAATCGCGGTCGATGGTGGACTTCTCGCCGGGTGCGACCTAACAGGTGTTCCGCCGATGCAATGAGGGCTGCGCTGGAACTGTGCAGGGCGTTGCCGGATGTGTGATGAAGCGGGAGCGCTCAACCGCGCGCCAATCGACGCCACCGAAACGTGCATGTCGACTGCCCTGGATGGAAGCCAGCGGGTCCTCAAGAGTTTTCGTACCGGCGACGCCTGGGTTCAGCTACCCGGCACGCGCATTCGCGAAGCGAGATGACGATGAAAGCCGATCGGCAGCAGTCGTTTTATCCAGTCTGCCAAGTAGGCTTCGATCCCAACGATGACGCGAAGCTTCTTCTTGCGGATGCCTTTGATGATGGCTCGCGCGACGTCTTCCGGCGGGTGGCCGTATTTGTCGAAGCTCTCTTGTAGTTGCTCTCGCGCTTCTTCGTTCTTCACCCGCACGGTTCGCGTGATCCCCGTAGAAATACCGCCCGGGTGGATGCTCGTAACGCCGACCGTAGTGTCGCGCAGCTCGGCCCAGAGCGATTCACTGAAGCCCCGCACTGCAAATTTTGTGGCGCAGTAACTGCTCTGGCCTGGCACTCCTACAAAACCGAACATGCTCGAGATGTTTACGATGTGGGCTTCGTCTGCTTTGTGGAGCTCTGGTAAAAAGAACTTGCAGCCGTGCACTACGCCCCAGAAGTTGACGCCGACAAGCCACTGGAAATCTTCGAGGCTGTGCTCCTCAAAACTTTTGAGCACCGAGACGCCCGCGTTGTTGACCAGAATGTTGATGCCGCCATGCGCCGCCGTAATTTCATCGGGCAGTTCCCGCATGCGCTCCGCGTTGGAAACGTCAGCCAGGTGACACGTCGCGCGAACGCCGAGCGCTTCCACTGCGGCGGCGACTTCTTTGAGTCGATTCTCGTCCAGATCGATGAGGGCCAAGTTGCATCCCTGCGCGGCGAGACTTTCGGCCGTCGCGCGGCCGATGCCACTTGCCGCTCCTGTCACCGCCGCCACACGACCGCGAAGTTCCTTCATGATGCTTCTCCTGGCTTCTCGATTAATCCACTGCGATGAGAGACGGAAGTTTTCGTTCCAGCAACGCGTCGTAACGGTTGCGAATTTGGGCGCGGTAGCTCGGTTGGGTTGGGATGAGGAACTCACCAGACCGGATGCCCGCGAGGACCGGTTCGAGGGCCGCTTCGGGCGGCTTGCCATCACTGATCATTGCGTCGAGCGCCTGCACGGTCCCTTTGCCGTCTTCGCTTTCGTCGACCCCATAGCGTTCTGGACGCACCCGCGCGGTTCGCGCGATTCCGGTTTCGAAAGTGCTCGGGGTGAGGACCGAGGCACCAATCTTCGATTCGACCGCGCCGAGGTCCAAAGCGAGGCACTCGGTCAGCGACAGCGCTGCGCACTTTGAAACCACATAGGGACTCGAGGCCGGTCCCGCGACAAAAGCCGCGACCGAAGCCGTGTTGACGACATGGCCCTCGGTGCCTTGCGCGATCATGCGCGGCACAAAGCTTCGAGTGCCGTGGATGATGCCCCAGACGTTGACGCCCAACGTCCATTCCCAATCTTCAACACTGCGCTCCCAGAACAGGCCACCTTGGAAGACTCCGGCGTTATTGACTAAAAGGTCGACTTGCCCGAAAGCGTCGAAGCTCGCATCCGCGAGAGTGGCGACGGAACTTTCTTCGGCGACGTCCACGGTACATGCGATCGCATCGTTGCCGATCGACTCCGCCGTGGCCTTGGCACCGGGCTCATCAATGTCAGCGGCCACCACACGCATGCCCTCGTTCGCAAAGCCCTGGGCCAGCGCGCGGCCAATACCACTTGCAGCGCCCGTGACTACGGCCACCTTGCCGCGAAAATCTTGGATCATGGTTTCGACTCTCCTCGAAAGTTTGGCTGCGGATGCGGGGGTGGGACGGCATCGAAGTTCTGGTACCACACTACAGTTTTATATGATAATCACCTTTGCGCCTCGCGTGCCTGCGGGGCGCACTTCACGCCGTAGAGCGGGAAAGAAGAACGGGGAGGATGGGAGCGATGTCGAAGCCGGCCGCGCAGATCTTGCTGGAGCGCTATGGGGACGAAGTCAACAACGAGGGCAAGTTCGAGTTGATCTGGGAACGATGCGCGGATCCCATCGTTCGACATGACCCCGACGGCAAGACCACCAACTTGAGCCACGACGAGCAGATCGAACGCGTGCGCATGGGCGTCGAAAAAATGGGCGTCACGATCTCGCGAGTCGTCACTTGCGCGAACGAGACCAGCGTTACTTCTGTCTGGAACATGACCATGACGAAGCACAACGACACGAAGATGTGCGGCATTGAGGTCTTTACGGTAGAAGAGGGTCGCTTGGCCCACTGTTGGAACACGCCATACGCAGAAGGTCATTGGGGATAAAGAAGTGAGCGGTCATTCCTATTCAAAGTTGCGAGCCACGATTACCCGAGCGGGCTCCGTGGGTATGGGCGAGTGCGCCACCCTATGAGCGACGCCGACTTGGAAACGGAGTCGACGCCGCGGGTTCTTGGCCTCGAAGAAGTCGGAGAGCATCCCGGAGCCGTCGGCGGTAAGGCAACCGGGCTCGCGCGCTTGCGCGCGATGGGATTGCGGGTGCCCGACGCCGTGGTGTTATTGAACGGCCGCGCCGATGAAGTCCCTGCCGAGCTTTCGACTTGGATGGAGAAGCAAGGAGACACGCGCTTTGCCGTTCGTTCGTCGGCGCTCGACGAAGACGGAACGGAAGCTTCGTTCGCAGGCCAGTATGAAAGTGTGCTGAACGTAAGCGGCCGTGAAGAGATGGCGGCAGCGATCACGCACTGCCTTGCGTCCGCACAAAGCGAACGCGCCACCGCGTATCGCGACGAGCGCACCGATACGAATGAACCCGCGCCGGTCATGCCGCTTGTGGTCCAACGCATGGTGGACGCGCGTGCGGCCGGAGTTTGCTTTACCGCCGACCCTGTCACGAACCGGCGGGCGCGGTTGGTTCTCGATTCGGTCGCGGGTCTTGGCGAAGCGTTGGTATCGGGCCAGGCCTCTCCCGACCACGATGAACTCGCGCGACGCAACGGCCGATGGGAACCGACGCAGCTCGCGGGAGGCGCGCCGGTACTCGCAAACGGCGAACGGGAGCAGATTGCTCGGGAAGCGATCGATGCGGAGACCCGAGCGAGCGAACCGTTGGATCTCGAATGGGCGATCGATCAGAACGGAACGCTCTTCTGGTTGCAAGCGCGGCCCATTACAACGTTGGGGCTAGACCCTCAAACGCTCGACTCTGTGTCAAGAATTCCCGGCGATGTCTTCACCCGTTGCAATGTGGGCGAAATGATGCCGGGCGCCGTCTCTCCGCTCACGTATTCAAACTGCGCACGTGCCATCGACGTCGGCTTTCAGGACAACATGATTGACATCGGCGTGCGGAAAGAACGTTCTGCCGAAAACGTGTACGTCCTCATGTCTCACGGACATCTCTTTATCAACTTGAGCGGGGGGGCTCGCTTTTCCTCCGCGGTGACGGGCGGCCATCCCGATCAACAGAGCCTGGCGGTCTGTGGTCGTGTCATTCCAGAAGTCGTGGCTGCCCCGGTGCCGTCGATTTGGGTTCGCATCCCGCGCATCGTGAAGCAAGTGACGGCGGTGCTGCGCGCGCAGCCGAAGCTGCGGCGAATGGAAGTGCTACGCGGGCTCGGCGACATTGCGGTCGGCGAAAGCGGGCTGGAAAGCTGGCGACACATCGACGCACGAATGGAAAGTCTCTACGAGGCGTACCAATTGCACCTTACGGTGTCTTCTGGTGCCGGCGCACTCACCCCCATCCTTCTGCGGATCTTGTCGAAGGGCGAGGAGCCGACTGATGCCCATCATGCAGCGGTGTCCCGTCTGCTTACGGGTGCCAAGGGCGTTGAGAGTGCTGACATCGCCGAAGGCGCAACCCGCATTCTCGAAGCACTGGTGTCTCTAGGCGACGCGAACCAGGGGTTCTGCGAACTTGCCGTTCCCGACGCAGTGGCATGGCTGAATCGTGACGACTCGGGTGAAGCCGGCGTGCTGTTCCGAGCCTATATGTCGCGCCACGGTCACCGCAGTGTGCGCGAACTCGACGTGCGACAGCCCGAATGGGCTCACGAACCGACACCCGTTGTGCGCTCGCTGCAGGCTCAGCTTCGCGGCCGATTGAAAGGGGGACCGCAAGAACCCCAAGCACCGGCGCGCGACAATGTCTCCTCTCGAGATGCCGGTGCAAATGAACCCTTTCGCTGGTTGTCTCGCTTTGCGCACGCCGCGGTGCGCAATCGCGAGGCATGCAAATCACATCTCGTTGCCTGCACCGTCCACTTCAAGCGTGCCTATCGCGCACTAGGCGCACAGCTTGAGAGAGAAGGCCGGCTTCCGGACGCAGACGCGGTCTACTTCTTGACTCACGAAGAACTCGGAACCCTCGCTGGAGCTCCTCCCGGCGACGCGCTAACGGAAGAAGCGGTCGCTCGCCGGCAGGCTCTCGCCTATCAAGAGACCCTGCACTTTCCAGAAGTTTGCGTGGGACTTCCAGAACCTGAACTCCTCGTGTTCGACACCGACGAGAACGACGAACTCATCGTCGGCAAGCCGGTAAGCCAAGGCAAAGTTGAGGGCATTGTGCGGGTGGTTCTCGCGTTGGAAGACGCAGAAGCTTTGGAGCCCGGCGAAATTTTGGTCTCGCCAATCACCGATGTAGGCTGGACGCCGTACTTCGCTGTCATCGCAGGACTCGTGACCGACGTCGGGAGTGCGGTTTCACACGGCGCAGTGGTGGCGCGCGAATACGGTCTGCCAGCGGTCCTCAACACTCGCATTGGTACGCGCGCCCTGCGCACGGGTGACCGTGTTCTCCTCGATGGCGATCGCGGCGTCGTCGAGGTACTCGAACGTGCGGTGAGCTGAGCTGCGGCGATCGCTTGAACGAAGACCTGATCGCGAGAGCAACGCGGTTAGGTGTCAGCGGTATTTCAGTGCGCGGCTCGCATTCATGGGCTCGGGCGAATCGCGAACACCGATGACGGTTAACTCGGACGCGTTGTCGATTGCTTCAGCATCTGCATGATGGGCGCAGGCAAGTTCCCCACTGCGTCAGCGAGTTCGAGCGTTGGGACACCGCCGAAGACTTCGAAAGCGCGGTTTAAGATTCGGTCGTCCCAAATGCTCTTGTGTCGAATGCTCGGGGGGGCACTGTCGGTTAGCATTTTTTTAATGCCGCCGTCGAGCCAGCCTACGACGATGCGGTTGATCAGATTGCCGACCCAGTGATTGACGTACGGATCATCCATGACCCCACTCTTCAGATCGTCCGGTGTGAGGCGATGGTTCTCGAGGAGCCAACTCATCGACAGCATGTCGTGGGCGACGATGGATGATGACGCGATCACGAGGCCCGTATCCGGGTCCTGAATGTGGCCGTTGTCCGGACCGAAGGTGGACACAACCCGTGTGGCGCTCGTGATGACGAGTCGCTGCTTGTCGACGAGTGACGGGACGAGGTTCGCTTCTGCGGTTTTCTCGGGTAGAAGAGAGCCGTTGTAGTGATAGGCAAGGCGCGAGTCGTGGCGCCACCAGCCGACGGCTGCCTTGAGTCCAAGTGAACTCCCAGCGAGTACGTGTCGCGAACAACGCGGCATGAGGACGATATGATCTACCTCGTTGACGATGTCCGGCATCATGACTTCGGACGGCCAGGACGAATTCGGCGCGGGAGGCTCAGGGTGAAACGCATCCCATCCCTGTTCTTCGAACGCATGAACGGTTGCCCCAGCGTCTTCTGTGGTTTGCGCCATGCCGTTTTTGGTCATGAGTTCCCGCGTGCTTCCACGCGTCCGATCTTTGCTGAAGCGCACGCCCTCAACGCCCGACATATCGGCGACGGTGATCTTGCCTGCGCCGCGTTCTTTAAGGAGTCCGATCATTGCGCGCAATGCAACCGGGTCCGTTGTAAACGGGTATTGGTTGCCAGAGTTACAAACAGTCTTGATCAAGATATGATCGCCGCGGCTTAGCCACGAGAAATCGCTGGCCTCTAAAGCGGCGCGACGTACTGCGTCGACCACCTCTTCGTCAGAGGATCCCTTCGGAACGCCCGCGAGCGCTGCAAACTCTGAGCCCCCTTGCTTCGGAATGGACAGTTCGGATGCTTTCGCAGGTGACCCTAACAGCGGGTGGGATAGCGCTGCGACGCCGGTTGCTCCCAGCTTGCCGAACTGTCTTCTCGAAACTCGCTTCATGATGAAGCCTCCAATCTTAATCGCATGCCAACGGCTTGAGCCTACTTCGTGATTTCAAAGCGCGCTTCTATGTCTGCGGTGCAAAGAGACGCTACCGAATAGCAAGATTCTATACCGAGCTACTTCAGTGACTCCCCAACCGTTTCAGCACGAGACCGTCGGTGCGATCGCCAATGCTGTAGCGCGCGATGGTGTTCTCGACGAGAGACCGAGTCTGCGCGTCGTACACAGACAGCGACCAAAATCCGTTTGCAGGGGGCAGGCCGTCCTTCGGAAAGTGGAGCCGATAACGACGGCTGCCCGGTCAAGCTACCCATTCCTGTGAACCACTTCACAGTTTTACCGCCGTGGGGTGCAATTGACGGACTTGAGGCATTGTCTCGTTCAGGGAAGCCCCGCATCGGCGACCAAGGAGGTCTAGTCAGTCGCGGAGGCTGAACAATATTCGCCCGAGTGCGACACGCAATACATCCTCGGCATGAAGCGGTGTTTCACCGTGCGTACGGTCGGGGCAGGTCCAATGATGATCGACCTATCGCGCTCGATTGACGGAAAGGATCTTCCCCATTGCCCCTCGTATCCATACTGATCACCGGCGGCGGGTCGGGAATCGGAGCCGCACTTGCTTCCGAGCTTGCAGGTCGGGGTTGTCGCGTCCTCGTTTCGGGGCGTCGCGAAAGCGCGCTCGACGCGGTCGCTTCAGCATCGGAACGAATCACGAGTTGTGCCGGTGACGTCACAGTCCCTTCGCATCGCGCGGCGCTCACAGCCGCGTTGTCAGAACTACCCGGTCCCCGCGCCATCTTTCACGGCGCGGGGTACTTCCAGACCGGGCTGCTGAACAAACTTTCGGATCAAGACTGGCGAGGTTCTTTCGAGACCAACGTTGAAGCGCGATGGGCCTTGTCTCGCGATTGCGAACGTCTTCTTCACGGCGGCCGAGTCTTGTTCATCGGCTCCGACGCCGGCGCCAACCCTCGGGCCGGAGCGGCCGCTTACTCGATCGCGCAGGCAGCTTCCGAAACACTCCGACGCGCACTCCAAGCCGAGTGGGCGGACAGTGGCATTGCGGTTGCTGGCTTCAAGCCTGGCTTAGTGGACACGGACATTGTGCGCGGCTTCATGCGCCTGTCGACAGAAGAATTCCCCGCTCGACCCGCGTATGAGAGCTACGTGTCGAGCGGTCAAATCGTTGGGCCCGATGTGATCGCGCGGTTCGCCGCTTGGTTGCTGCTGGACGTTCAGGCTCGACGGTTCACTGAAACGGACTGGGACATTCGCGACGAAGAGCACCACACCGAATGGTGCGATGGCCCCCTCTATTCAGAGCCCGAGTAGCCCGATAAAATATTCAGGTTCCCTGCGATACTCTGCGGCTTCGCGCCGACTCCACCCTACGAAGGAACCCAGCGAACATGGACGCACCGACCATCAGCCCCGCGAAGCTGGCACACTTCGTTCTCAAGACGAATCGCTACAAAGAGCTCGTCGACTGGTACGTGCTCGTTCTGGGTGCAAAGATCGTTCATCGCGACAAAATGGCGACGTTCATGACTTACGACGACGAACATCATCGTCTCGGAATCTTGAACATGCCCGTCATCCCCCAGACGCGAGCGATGGCAGGGGTTGATCACATTGCGTTCACCTATGGCTCACTCAGCGATCTGCTCGCGACATACGAGCGATTGAAAGAAGCTGGGATCGAACCGGTCTGGCCGGTCAACCACGGTGCAACGCTTTCCTTCTACTACCGCGACCCGGATTCCAACGCGATCGAGCTTCAGGTGGACGTCTTTTCGTCTTTGGAAGCGACCAACGAGTTTCTCCGAGACGGCCGCTTTGCGATCAACCCGATTGGCATCGATTTCGACCCAGAGGACATCCTTGCGCGCCACAAGGCTGGCGCAAGTGATGAGGAGCTGATGCGTTGGCCGGACAAAGTAACCGCTCGCACGGCGCCACCGGCCGCTGCGTACCTTGGCCACTTTCATTCGGCACTCTTCAAGGCCGCTGGTCTCGCGAAGTCCCGCTCTCGCCGCTCGTAGTCGTTGAAGACCCGGCCGAGCCTGCGTACCTCGAGACTGTTGTGATCGAAAACAAGAATGGCAAAGTTCTGGGGTCCGTTGAATCTCAGCCGGACTGCGTGTTTCCTTCTCTGAATCGGAGTTAATTCAGCGATAAGAGTATGCCCCCGAACGTTCGACTCGTGTGATGGCCACGATGGCAGTGAGTTCGACGAGTTCGGAACCGCGGTTGCGATCGATGACGGCACTATTGTCGTAGGCGCCGACGGCGCAGACGGTCGGGGTGATAATTCGGGCGCTGCTTACGTGTTCGGCGGCTCGCCACGGCGCGAGATTTTGTCCGGCGGCAGCGAGCAGGCGATGCTCAAGCCCACTTTATTTGAGCCGCGTAAAGCGGGCTCAACCTACGGCCATTTGAGATCGCTTTTTTCGCTCTGCCCAGATCGCCCGAGGAAGAGCTTCGGTTCGTATTGCATTCGCTGTAATTCAGGCCACTTTTTGGAGCGCCGCTTTCCGTCGTCAGCTCGCTATGATCGTCCGCGCTGAGGCGCCGCAGGGCGCTCGACCGAACAGGAGACAGCATAATGGTTTCAGAGATTTTTGATCCCGCGCGTTGGGAAGTGGTCCCGAAGTTTTCCTTCGAGGACATCACGTACCACCGAGCCGTCGATCAAGGCACCGTGCGCATCGCCTTCCATCGCCCCGAAGTGCGCAACGCCTTTCGGCCGCAGACTGTGGATGAACTCGACCGTGCGCTCGATCATGCGCGCCGATCAACCGACGTCGGCGTCATTCTGTTGACCGGAAACGGTCCCTCGCCTCGCGATGGAGGTTGGGCGTTTTGCAGCGGTGGAGACCAGCGCATTCGAGGGCGAGATGGCTACAAATACGCGGGTGGTGAGTCTGCCGAATCGATTGACCCCGGTCGCACAGGCCGGCTGCACATCCTCGAAGTGCAGCGCCTTATTCGGTTTATGCCCAAGGTCGTGATCGCGGTGGTGCCTGGCTTTGCAGTTGGGGGCGGGCACAGCCTTCACGTGATTTGCGATTTGACGTTGGCCAGTCGTGAACACGCTGTCTTCAAGCAGACCGACACGGACGTCGCGAGCTTTGACGGTGGCTACGGCTCCGCTTATCTCGCAAAACAGATCGGGCAGAAGTTCGCGCGCGAGATCTTTTTTATGGGCAAGGGCTATACCGCCGAACAAGCGCACAACATGGGTATGGTGAATGCCGTTGTCCCCCACGCCGAACTCGAAGCGACCGCGCTCGAATGGGCGGCGGAGATCAACTCGAAGAGTCCAACGGCTCAACGCATGGCAAAGTTTGCGATGAACCTGGTCGACGATGGTTTGGTGGGGCAGCAGGTCTTCGCCGGTGAAGCCACGCGTCTCGCCTACATGACCGACGAAGCCGAAGAAGGCCGCGATGCCTTTCTGGAGAAACGCGATCGGGACTTCGGTCGCTTTCCCTGGCACTACTAAGTCGGCGTCGTGTCTTCACCAGTGTTCACTCGTTGCGTTCCCTCGCTGGCCGTTCGCTTCTTTGCGATTCGAAGGAACCGTGAGATACTTGTTTTTCTATATGCGAAATCAACCGTAGACGAAAGATCAGATGAGTCAGGCGACCACGCTCTCGAACAGTCCCCTCGTCAATAACCAAACCGGAGTGTCCGGCGACTGCGTAGACTGCGGGCGTCGACATTCGCTGGCAGCGGGCCAAACCAGAGCGTACGCATTGGGGATGATGGAAGAATTCGAAACGCTTCAACGTCTCGACTACCTCGCCGCTGAGGCCGATGCAGATCCGAGCCTTCGTTTCGAAAGGCTCTTCGCGGAAAGAGGCAATATGTTCGGCGTGCTGGAATGCGTTGATGCGGAAGGCAATACGGTCTTTCTCCGCGCATTTTCGGCGCTGACCGGCGGTGCGCGGATCATCGATGGTTGGGTTCCGCCATTGCTAAGCGAAGAGCTCTATGAAGACGTGATCTTGCCGGCTCAGCGCGAGATCAAATGGCTGACGACGGAGATAAACAGCCTTGAAGCTTCGGGGGCTCCGGTGGCCGAGACCGGAGCGCGCCGTCGGCGCGTATCGCAAGGACTCTGGGAGCGAATGTGTTCTGAATACAAGTTCCAGAATTTTCGAGGTGAAGTTCGCGCACTCAAGGACGCCGCATTGCCGGGGTCGCCGATCGCTGGCGGTATGGGGGAATGTTGTGCGCCGAAGCTGCTCACCTTTGCAGTGCGCAACGGGCTCCGACCGGTTGGAATCGCGGAGTTTTTTTGGAACGGGCAAGCTTCAGGTGCGCGCACATCTGAACCCAATCCCGAACAGCTCGACTCGAGTCGAGTGTCGGGCGAGTTCTATCCAAGTTGCGCGGCACGCTGCCAACCGATACTTGGGTTCATGTTGTGCGGGCTAGACACATGAGCGAGCCGCGCTTGAAGGTCGTTCATGAAGACGAAGCCTTCGTCGTCGTCGATAAGATAAGTGGAATGCTTTCGGTTCCGGGGCGCGGTCCAGAAAAACGGGACTGCGTCGCCGAAAGAGTCCGTGAAATGTATCCCGGTGCGCCGGAGCAACCTGCTGTGCATCGTCTCGACATGGACACGTCCGGGTTACTCGTCGTGGCGCGCAACGTGGATGCGCATCGGAAACTTTCGATTCAGTTCCAAAAACGAGAAACCCGCAAGCGCTATGTCGCACTGCTGGACGGTGTTTTGTCAGACGACCGTGGGATGATCGAGCTTCCGTTTCGTTTGGACATCGACAATCGTCCATATCAAATTTATGACCCGGAACATGGCAAAGTCGGCATCACGCATTGGGAGAAGATTGGCATCGAAGACGCCTGGACCCGGATCTCTTTCGTGCCGATCACGGGACGTACGCATCAGCTTCGTGTGCATGCCGCACATGCACGGGGGCTCGGTATACCGATCGTGGGCGATCCGCTGTACGGCAACGGGACAGGCCCAGGGCAGATGAAGCTCCATGCGGTCGAACTCGGCTTCCAGCATCCAACGAGTGGTGTGGAGATGAACTTTGCTACTGAGCCATCTTTCTAGAGGCTCGATTCACGGTTGCGCAATGTCGTCGGCGGGACCAAGGCGAAGCAACCAACCGTTGTCGACTGCGGCGTAAATCGAAGCGCCCGAATCAATCGCGAGATCGCGAATTCGCAATCGTTGTGAGAGCAGCAGGCTGCGATCGGATTTCGTCCAATCGAGTTTCCCGTCCTCGTTTGTCGGTACCCGAATCAGAGCTTGTCCCAAGGTCGCGAACAGCAAGTGACCTTGCCATTCAGGAAACGTATCGCCTCGGCAGAATTCGAGTTGGGTCAGCGCAGTGCTTGGGGTGAAGTGCGCGAGTGGTGCAACAAAGCCCTCGGCCTCTACGCCAATACCAACCTTTTCGCCGCCGTATCCTCTTCGCTGTGCTTAACGACAGGCCCAAAAATCGCCGCTCGCGTCGATGATCTGGCTGACCGTCGGTGCTCGCGCAACTTCGACGAAGCAAACCATCGATACGGTTGTTGTGAGAATTACGACAAGGGTCTGCCGGAAATACCGTGCGCAATGCTTGATGGAGACCATGTCAGTCATGGCGAAACAAGAGTGCTTCTAAACGTAGAACTGCGAAAACCATTTCCGATGAATGGCGATCGGGCCGTCGCCGTCGCACAACACGGGATTCTCTCGGTAGATCTTGTCGCGCCATATCGGGATGTCGTCCTTTACCCCTTCGGCGAAACTGAAGAGCAGGGTCTTGCCCATGTCGTCTTCTTCGAGGCTCTTCGTCAGGAGTAGCGACCAACGCAGTAAGGTTCGATCGTCTTCTACCGGAGTGGTGACGTTATATAGAAGGAACTCGCCCATCACTCCGGGCGTAGAGCCGGCGACGTTCTTTGCCCATACGGAAACACTGCCCGGACCGTACGACTCGCGAACTGTTAAGTACTCAGTAGCCGATTCGACATCGCCGACGACGAAATTGTCGCTCGTCTGGAAGGTCTGCACCGTTCGCTTGATGGGGCCATCGATCGTGGCTTCCGCCTCACTGAGTGCGGGCATGCCGTGCAAAAATTGGAAATGTGCCGTGTCGACGTCGTTTTCGGAAATCTCTTGCGCGCAGGTGGGCAAGTCGTGCTCGTAGTAGTGGACCTCACCCCATTCGTCTTGATTCGTTTCCAGACCCGCAACGGTTTGCAAGTCAAAGTACGGCTCTCTGCCATCGGGATGGTGCCATGCCATTACCATGCCGTTGATCTCGCGCACCGGAATCGTTTCGGCTACCGCTCGCTTCGGAATTCGTTTTGAATACGGGATGTCAACGCACTGTCCATCTGGTGCCCACTGCCAGTGATGAAACGGACACCGCAACGCCTCGCCCACAACACTGCCCTGGTTGAGAGGCGCACCCAAGTGGGGGCAATAGTTGTCTAGTGCCGCGGGCTTCCCCGACTCGGTGCGAAACATCACGAGATCACGACCGCAGAAACGAACCTTCTTTACTTCAGCGGTCTTGAGCTCGTGCGAAAAACAAAGGCCGAACCAGCCATGCGGTATCGGAAACGGAAACTTGCTCATGCTCTCTATCCTAAGTCTGAAGTCGAGGTCTGCACTCACGATCAAAGAAACAAGGTTACTTGACGTTGCTGCGCCCTATTTTAGCGGCAGTCGACGGAATCGAAAGTGATCGTTTCGATTGGCATAGGGATGGGCTGGTCGTACTTCGCACTTGTGGCTTCTGCCGCGCTGTCGCGATGAATTTACGTCGGGATGCGCTGAAGTCGCGGGAAAGGTGTAACTGGCATCTGAGAGAACGAATGGTACTGAAACTTTCGATTGTCTTGTCGTTGCGATCGAGAACACGCGCAGTGCAAAGAACGAATCGGATTCACCCAAGTGCCCGTAGACGACGACCTGATGAAGCAGTTTTTGAAGGCGCGGCCCACCATCAGTGACGAGGCGCCTCTTAAGCGCAGGCGGCCGCTGCGCGAGCGCGAAACGAACTCGATGCGAGCCTGTGCCTGACTCGTGCACGCAGGGTCGAGTCGAGGTTCGCGCGATATTCGCCCCGTTATGCGAACGCTCCATTTTGCGCCACGGTTTCGATGTTCAGCTGTCCCGCCAAGCCTGCGGTTCGGTGGACCGAGATTTCCTGCCATTCCGGTGACGAAGACATGCGCCAAAGGTCCGCCCGTTTCGGGTACATCGCGATGGCGACTTCATCCCACAAGTCTTCGACCTGTCCAAGAGCGAGGAACGTCACGTCTCCAGCGAAGAAACCCTTGCCCCCGAATTTGGGCAGCAGTTTGCTGACGGCTTTCGAGTAAATCTGATACGCCTCGTACCCGCTGAGGTCGGTTTCGCGTCCGTCTGCATATTCAGCCTTCTCTTTGAATTTCAGCAGGTTGATCATGTAGATGGGGCCGTCCGGGCCATCGGACGTCATCTCTTTGATGCGTTCGGGACTGGTCGGCATGACTTCGTTCGTGACTTCCATTTTAAATCTCCATGTTGATGGCGCGTGCCGCGAGCCATTCATGGTTCACGGGCAGAGTCGCGAGTTTGGCATATTGGCAGTTCATATGACAATATAATGCATTCGGAGCCAACCACAGGAGTGCTGCCAAGTGAAAGTAATTCAGACCCCGGAAGAGCGTTTCGCGAATCTCTCCGACTACCCATTCGCGCCCAACTACGCAGCAATTCCGGACCTCGACGGCGGCACCCTTCGCATGCATTACATCGACGAGGGACCGAAGGACGCCCCGCCGATCGTGATGATTCACGGCAACCCGAGTTGGTCTTACTTGTGGCGCAACATCATTCCGCCAGTGGTTGCGGCGGGCAACCGCGTGATCGCAATCGACCTTGTCGGCTTGGGGCGTTCAGACAAGCCAACCGAGATGTCCGACTTTACGGTTGCGCGACACGTGGAATGGGCGCGTTCAGCGTTGATAGATGTGCTTGACCTCAAAGAGATCACGCTCGTGCTGCATGATTGGGGGGGCGTTGTCGGACTCCGCATCTTGCATCATCACCCCGACCGCATCGCGCGAGTCTGTATTACGAACAGTGGGATCTTTCTGCGCGACCCCGCAGAACCCATGCCTGAAAAGATCGAACCGGCGGGACCCTTCGCAGACTTCCAGAAGATGGTTCGCGAAACGCCCGACTGGCCGCACTGGGAAATGTTGCGTGCACTCTGCTCGGTAAAGCTTTCGCAGGAAGTCGTCGACGGCTACCACGCACCCTATCCGTCGCCTGAGTACATGTGTGGCAATCGCCAATTCACCCAACTGCTCGCGACGACACCGGACAACCCGCAGTTGCCCGACAACTGGGAAGCCTGGCAGACCATCAAACAATTCGATCGACCCATGCTCACGATCATGTCGACCGGCGACCAAGTCACAAAAGGAAGCGAAAAGCGCTTCATCGCAGAAGTGCCGGGATGTGCGGGGCAACCGCACGTCATTCTCGAAGGCGGCAATCACTTTCTTCAAGAAGACCTTCGCGAAGAGCTTCTCGGTGAACTCTTGCCGTGGCTCGAAGCGACGAAGTAAGCGCGAACCAGTCCACGAATAGCGCTATCGACCGACTCGTCGACAACCCTCCTCTGGCAAAGCGCAAACGTGTCCCAGCCTCGGCGCTAAGCGGCATGCCCTTCATCGGCTTTGAAGGGGACGCCGAAAATCGCCGCCATGTCGATCGTGCGCTTGGGGGGCAGGGCTCCAGTTCGACGTCGCGATGGAATTGCGTTCCGTTCAATCGATCCTGCGCATGGTGGCTTTGGATCTGGGGGGCGAACCTGCCTACGAAACGCGGTTGGATCCGATTCGTCCTACCGAGGCTTCATCGACACGAAACGCTGGCGCTGCTCGGCAGTGCCAAGCATCACGAGTTCGGCCCCTGCGACGAGTTCCGTCGTGGCGGGCGGGTTCGCGATGAGGTCGCCGTCCGTGCGGATGCCGATGACGTTGAGTCCCGCATCCGCGCCAATCCCACTTGCCGAAAGCAGCGTGCCAATCAGGTGCTCAGGGATCGGCTCGACGAAGAGCTCCGTGCCTTCCCCAACCAAGATTAATTCCTGATCGAGGATCAACGAAGTCAGGGTCTGAATTGCGAGAGACGCGCGACTCAATGCAAAGTCGGCTCCGGCGCGATGGATTGCTTCGAGGTTCCAGTCGTGACTGATCCGGCTGACGATGTGGGCGTCTTCAGACAAACCCCGGCAATAGACCGCGAGGAAGACATTGGTCGCATCATCGTTCGTTGTCAGCACGACCGAATGGGCCTCGTCGATGCCTGCCGCCTTGACGGATTGAAGGTTCGCCGCGTCGCCAATGATGACATGATCTGCATGACTTGAAAGCTCGTTCTGCAGATTGCGGTTTGAGTCAAGAATGGTCACTGAAGCACCGCGATCGCGGAGCGACCGACTCACAGCTCGCCCCACAGTTCCACCACCGATGACGAGCACGGGCGTGTCGAAGTCCAAGTAAATGACAAAGAGCGCGTCGAGTTCGGTGATCTGTTCTTCCGTTCCGACCACCACCGGAACGCTGTGCTCGTGGAGAATGGTATCGGGGCCAGCGGGATTGAGTTGGCCGCGTTCCCAAACGCCGACAATGTTTAGGCCGGTGAGTTGGCGCAGGTTGGTACTTCGAATCGATTGGCCGACCAGAGAAGTGCCGTGAATGGGGAACTCGGCAATCACGAGGTCCTCATATTCGCCAATGCGATGGGCAGTTTGCATGCCTGCAGTGACCCGGGACGCGAGCTGTTCCCCAAGCCGTTGCTTCAGCGGAATCACCGACGTTGCACCCGCGAGTTCGAGTACGTCTATTGAGTCGATGGCGTCGGCGAATGCCACGATGCGCACGTCCGCGGCAGCTTCCCGAGCGGTCAGGATGATGTTCGAGTTTTCGGCATCGCCGAGGTTCGCGATAACGATCCGCGCATCCTCGACGCGAACGGCCTCGTAGGTCGACCGGGCATCGCGACGCCCCGTCACCACGTTGACTCCGTCGGAATGCATCTGGGCGGCTGCCGCGGGGTCGGGCTCAATCACGACGTACTGGATCGACAATTCGTTCAAGCGGGTAATGAGACCCTGCGCGATGAGATCATGTGCGCAAATGACAACATGGTCGTTCATGTCGTCGCTGACTTTGCGCGGGGCGCGCATGTGGATCTGTGCCTCGAGCCACGGCGCATAGAAGAACCGAATGAACGTAAACGGCGCGACGATCAACAGCATCACCACGCCGTACACCAGTACAATGATGCTAAAACCGCGACCGAGATCGCTGCGGAAAGTGATGTCACCAAAGCCGAGGGTGCTCATCACCGTCATCGTCCAGTACAGCCCCGTCAGCCACGAATGCTCCTGGCCCTCGTAAACCATGATGACGTGGAACAGGACGGAAAAGAGGCCGATGGAAGCGGCCAGAAGCGCGACGAAGCGACCGAGCGCAGCCATGTTTTGCTTCGTCTCGGTGTCTTCGAGAAGGTATGCGAGCTGTGACGGGAGGAATTTCACGTTGGGCTCGTCTCGGGTGCGTCGAAGGTCAATGGTTGATGAATCGTGATTTCGAAGCGACTGGTAAACACTGCGCCGTGGGCGAAGCAAATCGTAATGAATAAGTTCATGTGCTGCTGCCCCCTATCGGAAAATGGGGAGGGGAAAAACTGGCCCTGCGCCAGAAGCCGTTCCCGCCTGTAGAGCAAACAGTTGGTTGAGCAGCGCGAAGGTCGCCTTGGTGTTCAAATTGGCGTGGTCGATGCTGAATGTGACGCACCGAGGGAGTCCGTGCTCAGAAACGCGTTCGAGGGGCTTAACTTGGTGGAAGTGAATCGCGCATCAAAGCGCGCGACAATTCGTAAAAGAGGGGGTCACTTGAGTTTACATCGATATTCGTTTTGTCACTGCTGCGTCCGACGTGGGGAAGCGAGATTCCGATGAAGATAGCGTTCGCTGAGCGAACTCGGATTCTTCGACTGTTAGGAAGAAGGCTTCAATAGCGCGTCGGCTGACTGAACCTGGAGTCCCCGAACCTGTCGGGCTGCAATCATAAGCCGCGTCGAGATTGACCGCCCAAATACGTCGAATATCCCGAAGTCGGACGTTTCACGTTGGGTTTTCGGTTCGTGCTGTCGCTTCAAGTCGGTCTCTCTTCGCTCGGCGCGGCTCTTTGCAGATCTCCCGCTCCTAGGCCTCTCCGTCCTACGGCGCGCTATGTTTCCGGCCGTCCGGCGCCCCGAATTGCTCGATCCGTAGACGATTCTGCGCGCTCGCATTTTTTTCGTGGGGTGACCATGTTGAGCAAAGTTCAGTCGAATCGAATGACGCCCCCCTGGCCGAGGGTTTCCCGGTCGGGTCGGTGGATCGGTGTTGCAGCAATCATTGCGGCCCAAGCGCTCTTTGTTTCGTGCAAAGACGATTCTGGGGGCTCGAATGATGACAGCTCACCAGTGGATGTGATCATTGACGAGTCGGGGGATGGACTGGGGCAAACACTGGCGTTTCCGTTGCGGATGATCGTGGACCCGATGACCGGGAACATCATCGTGTCGGGCTATTCCAGTGACAACGTTTTTAAAATTACGCCGCTCGGCGTGATCACGGAAATTATCGACGTGACCGGTGATCCCGGGGAGTTGAACCGTGACTGCGAACGCGCGTCTGATCTCGCGGTAGATGTAGATGGCAATGTTTTCGTAGCCTGTCAGTTCAGCAACAATATTTTCAAGATCACGCCGCTTGGTGTCATTACCGAAATTATCCAAGGCCCGGAAGACGAAACCCCCTGTAGTATTTGCAATGTCAATGGGATCGCGGTCGACGCAGAGGGCAACCTGTTTCTTGCAGCAACCGCAAGTGATGCTGTATTCAAAGTCACGCCGCTCGGCGTAATCACGGAAATTATCAGCGCTGATGGTGCTGGGCCCGGCAAACTGCTCGCTAAACCGCGGAGCGTCGCCGTCGCTGCGAATGGAAACGTCTATGTCGCCGGTGAAGAGACCGACAATGTTTTCGAGATCACTTCCGGAGGCGTCGTAAACGAAATTCTCGCCGCAACCGGTGACGGGCTGAATACATTGGACGCCCCACACGAAGTCGTGGTGGGGCCCGACGGCAATGTCTACGTCGCGGGCCGAGGCAGCAATAATGTATTTCAAGTGACGTCGGGCGGTGTGATCACCGAGATCACCGGTCGCATGAGCGATGCCGCTGCTTTGGTCATTGATTCACCGACCCATCTCGCGATCGGAGAGAGCAACGTCCTATACGTGACCGCCAGAGAAGATGATGTCTATCAGATCGGCCCTGGCGAGCCGGTCAAGCGGATTATCGACGGTGACGGCTTGAGGGGAAGTATTTCCGTAGCATCCGACCTCGCGGTCGATGCAAACGACAACTTGTATCTGCCCGGCGGTGGTAGCGACAACGCGGTGCAGTTCTTAGCCCCTTAGTCGTCGCTTCGGCTCGTGTGTTAAGCGGCCGTGAGTCGCACCGGGAGCTCCCTCAGCGAAAGAAAGATCGGGTTGCCCACGCCGAGTACGCTGTATGTGGGGTCGCCGACGAGCTCGATGTCACTTGTGCGCTTCAAGAGCTCTTCGAAGAGAATGGTGATCTCACGTCTCGCGAGATGGGCTCCGAGACAGAAGTGCGGGCCGCCTCCACCGAATGCGATGTGTTCGTTGGGCGACCGGTGGATGTCAAAACGGTTTGGATCTTCGAAGTGGTCGGCGTCTCGGTTGCCCGATGGGTACCAAAGTGTGAGCCGCTCTCCTTTGACGACCGGTACTCCGGCGATTTCTGTGTCTTCGGCAACGATGCGCTTGAAGTACGCAACCGGCGACGTGAAGCGAATGATTTCTTCGCTTGCGCCTTTCATCAAGCTTGGGTCTTGGCGTAGTGCAGCCAACTGCTCCGGTTCGGCGAGCAGCAGCTTGAGTCCGCTCGAAATTGCGTTGCGAGTCGTTTCGCTACCCGCGACGGTGAGAAGCATGAAGAATGCTTCGAGCTCCAGATCACTCAGCCGGCCTTGGTCGTCTTCCGCCGTGACCAGGGTAGAAAGGATGTCTCCAGTTCCTGCCTTTCGTTTTTCTGAAGAGATCTTCTTGCCGTAGGCAAAGACTTCGGTTGCGAGTTCTTCGCGCTTGCTTTCGGGGACGGGGTGCTCAGGATCGACGCAGAGCAGCATGTCGTTGATGACTGTGAAGAGCCATGCCCGGTCTTCTTGTGGGATCCCGAGAATGTCGGCGATCATGTGCATGGGCAGCTGATACGCGACTTCTTGAACGAATTCGACGCTTCCTTTCGCCAAGGCATCGTCAACAATCTTGACTGCCCACTGGCGTGCTTGCTCTTCGAGGCGCTTCGTCATGCGCGGGGTAAAGCCCGAGCTAATCAGCTTGCGCTGGCGAATGTGTCGCTGACCGTCCATGTCCGTGAGCATGAGCCCTAAACCTTCGTATCCCAAACCGGCGCCACCGACCGAAAGAAAGAGTTCCGCGTTTCGATTGACGTCGCGAATGTCGCCGTAGCGCGACAAGACTACGAAGCTCTCGCCCCCAACGTCTTTGAGACCGGGACAATCAGGATGTCGCCAAACCGGCGCTTGGTCGCGAAGCGCGGTGAATATGTCGTGGGGAAAACCGTTTCGATAAATTGAAGTGTCGGTGAGATCGATGTCGTCAACGTTGATGGTCATCTGCAGTCTCTTTGGCCAAAAGGTGATTCATTGTGGAAGTGGGTCCACTGAGCGGACACATCCTAGATCGGCTTTTCCTGTCGATCGAGTTTGATGGCCAAACGCGAGTGCATTGGCGGGCGCTAGCTGGGTGCGTGACACACCGCTTCGACGTTGTTTCCGTCGGGGTCAGTCAAGAACGAACCGTAGTAGTCGGGGTGATAGACCGGGCGTAGTCCGGGAGGCCCAAGGTCGGAACCGCCTGCCGTTAGGCCCGCAGCGTGAAAAGCATCCACAGCGTCTCGATCATCGGCGGTAAAAGCGGTGTGGCGTGGGCTCGAAGGTTCGCGGACTTCAATCACCCAGAACGTTGTCTTCCCCGCTGGACCGAAGGCAGTGGCTTTGCGACCGGGCAAATCGGGGTCGGCATCGAATGAGAGGTTCTGCTGTACGGCGTAGCCGAGTACGCCGAGTACCGACTCATAGAATGACCGAGTCGCCTCGAAGTCCGTCGCGTAGCTGCTCATGTGATCGATCATCGCGTGCGTCTCCTGTTGGTTCGTTCACAGCGTAGGGTCGAGCTAGTTCGCTTTCCATCCGTCGAAGAAAGAAAGGAACTGTTGGAACGATTCTTCAGAGTCCATCGGCGAATTGACCGGTGCGAGAACGCTTTCGATACAGCACTTAGAACGGAAGACCCAGGCGTATCACGAGCCGTGCGTCTAGTTCTTCCAATGTTTTCCGATGGGCGTCGAGTGACGCCTGGGTCGGAGCGTTGTTCGTACGCATTACCGACATGTTTGCCGAGACTCCAGCCGAGGTCCCACTCTTGGCGGTTTTGAAAATCGACCATCTTCGCTGTCTTCTGGCTTGGGCGCGTAAGATGGTTTGAATCTAGTTGCGGATGTGAAGCATGGCGCCGAGTTCGAGAACCAAGCGGTCTAGGCTCCAAGTGTCGTCGACAACGCCAAACACGTAGCGGTCGGCGCGGATCAACGCGGCGGGGTGAGCGTCGAGCAGCGAATCCCAACTTCCTTGGACGAGTTCGAAGTCTTCAAGTGCGACTGCGTGACCGCCGAGGCGATCGAACAGTGCTTTGGCTTCCGGGGACATCGCGAGATCGCTCGCTTTTCGACCGACAAGGCTAAGGCCCTGGCCAAGGAACTTGTCGAGCTGTGCCTCGGAGCCTTCGGCGCTGCGGACAGTAGGCTGCCGCAATAGACGACCCACATGGTGTTCGGCTGCGGTTTGCCCCAACGCAAGAATTCCGGAGTCCATCGGGGGAACGATGGGACCGTTGATGTCGAGGTCGATCGATTCGGGTGGATGTGGGTCGGGTAGGCCCGCTTCTCTCGCAGCGAGAGTTTCCATCAGCTTCCCGACCGATACTGCACGTTCAACGAGAAGACGTGCGTGCCCGTCGCGTTCATCTGCGTAGGTGTCGAGTAAGCGCGCGTCACAATCGCCGGCGAGCACGAGAGGGATCTTCCAACCAAGATTCACCGCGTCGCGAAAGCCCGCGTTGAGTCCCTGGCCCAAGAACGGTGGTGTCTGGTGTGCGGCGTCGCCGGCAAGAAACACGCGACCCTTGCGCCAGGCGTCCGCGGTCGCGGCGTGAAACTGATAGACCGCCTTGCGTCGAATCGCGTAGTCCTCTCGCGCGATCCACGGTTCGAGGAGTTCGTCGATCTTCTCTTGGGCAAGCATTTCTTCGCGGGTCTCGCCATCGAGCAACTGAAATTCCCAGCGGCGATTTGGATCCTTCACGGCGATATAGCTGGTGAGGCGCGCTGGGTCGCACACCTGCATCGTTGATATGGGTAGGTCCGCATCGGGGCCTTGGATGACGTCGAGGACGAGCCAATCTTGGTCGTACCCAAGGCTCTCCCAACCCACTCCGATTGCCTCGCGGACAAAACTGGAAGCACCGTCGCAGCCGATGGCGTAGGTCGCTTGGTACTGCGTCTGCGCCGAGTCGGGTGCCGTCGCTTGGGCATCGGTTGTTGAGATCGTAACGGTGTCGTCATCTTGGTCGATGGCAACGACGCGTGTGCCGAGCCGAACCTCAATGCGCTCATCTTTCTCGATAATTCTTCGGAGTTCGAGTTCGAGATCGGGTTGATCGAAGAACGCGAGGTCTCGCCATCCATTGGACCCGATACCGGACATGTCTTGTCCGAAGATCTTGACCCGCTGCGAGTTGGTGAACTGAATCTCATTCGTGTCTCGTGGGGGCTGGCACAAAGACGCGATTTCGTCGCCGAAGCCGAGGCGCGCAAACGCGCGCAAACTTTCGCCGTCCAAGCCAACGGCCCGGGGCAAGTCCGAAGCCTCGGTGAGTCGCTCGAGAATGAGGACTCGTAAGCCTGCATGTGAAAGCGAAAGGGCGGTCATTGCCCCGACTGGACCGTAACCGATGATTGCAACGTCGAAGTGCATTTTAGATTTCCAAAAGTTGTTTTCCAAGGTTCGCTCCATCGTAGAGACGGAGCAGGGTCTTGGGCGCGTTTTCGAAACCGCTTTGCACGTCGGCTTCCCAGGTGATGTGTCCTTCGTTCACCCCATTGGTCAGATCTTCGACCGCACCTGCAGCGCTCGGGAGAAAATCAAGAATCACGAACCCTTCGAGACGCGCTCGCTTCTGAACGACGTTGTCGTCGTTCGCCGGACCATCGGGGCAGAGCTCTTCGAGTCGAGCATCGACGTCTTCGTTTTTGTAGTCGATGGTTGCATCGAAGTTGGCCTTGTCGGTCAACCGAGCGCACTGTTCTGCGCCGCCCGCGATGCCAATGACGCGACATCCCTTCACCATGCCAACCGGACGACTTGCCAGCAGCCACTGTCTGTTCTGTTGCGTCATCTATATGTCCTTATCGAACTCAGCGTGACGGAGAGAGCGGCTCTCAACCGGGAGCGGGCGCCGGACCCCAGAGCGTGCCAAGTGCAACCTCTGCGCCGCTTGACTGGGGCTCGCTGCGGGCATTGAGCAGATCGCCATCGGCGTAGTGCTCGACCGTATGTCCCCATGGATCCTTCCAGTAGTCGAAGATCTGGCTACCGAGAATGTGTCGGCCTACGCCCGCATGGTGGGTGTACTCGGCCTTGGTCAAGTGGTGGTGACCCGCCATAAGGCTGTCGATGTCTTCGACTTCGAAGGCCGCGTGCTCAAGGCCGGGTTCACCGATTTGTGCGATCGCAAGGGTGTGGTGGTCGGTGTACGCATCGCCAAGATCACAACGCATGAAGACCGACAACACGTTCTCGGGAGCACCGAGATAGATTTCGTCCGAGGACAACAAGCCCAGATTTCCTTGGTACCAAGCTTTGCTCTTTGCAAAATCAGCAACCTTCAGAACCGAATGCCCCAGCCGCTTCACGCTCGACGGACCGGAGGGGGGCCGATGTACGATTCCGAGTCGCTGCTTTTCACTTCCGCGGTTCACGCCGGTCGCAGTCATGACGGGCAGGGCGGCAACTTCTTCTCGGCCGTAGACGATTTCGATCACGTGCCCGTCCGGGTCGCGAAGCCGAACACGTTGACCTCCTCCGGGTGCGTCGAGTTTTTCGACCGGTGAAGCGCCTTCGATCTTTGCGGCCGCTTCTAGGTCCGAAGCGGACGCGGCTTCGAAGGCAAGGCCTCTGAAGCCCGCTTCACCAAGTTCGGCAACGTGGCAGTACGCCGAAGGGCCTGTGCCGCGGTGATAGAGCGTGTCCCCTACGCGGGCTGCGAGTGTCAGGCCGAAGTCGGCGGCGAATCGCTCCATCAGGTCAAGGTCCGGCACGCCAAAGCGTACATATGCGAGGTCTTGAACTTTAATCATATTGGGCTCCAAGTCTGAGTTCGGTGCAGCGCGTTAGCGTGCAGTGTTGTCGGGTTCGTTGATGACAGGGTTTTCGATCTGGCCGATGCCTTCGATCTCGATGCGAACCACATCTCCTTCTTTCAAGAGTTGCGGTGGCTTCATGACGACGCCGATTCCGCTAGGCGTACCCGTGGCAATGATGTCTCCGGGCTCGAGCGTGAAGGCCTTCGTGAGGTATTCGACGAGTTCAAAGCAGTTGAAGATCAGGTGCTTCGTGTTGGATTCCTGTCGAAGCTCATCATTGACGTAGGTGCGCAGCGCACTCTGGTGCGGGTCAGTGAGTTCGTCCGTGGTCACGATCCACGGACCGATCGGGCCGTGAGTGTCGAAGGACTTCCCAAGCGTCCAGGTAGGCGTTCGGAACTGCCAGTCGCGAACCGTGGCGTCGTTGACGACCACGTAGCCCGCAATGTAGTCGGCGGCATCGTCGCGGGAGACGTGTCGGGCGTGACGTCCAATGACGATGCCGAGTTCTCCTTCGTAGTCGAGCACATGGGAAACCTTCGGGACATGGATGGGGTCGGTGGGCCCGGTTACGCAGGTTGATTGCTTGTTGAAGATCATCGGGTTTTCCGGAGTCTCGAGTCCCGCCTCTGCAACGTGGTCGGCGTAGTTGAGACCTACGGCGAGGAATTTGGGTGGGCGCGCGATCGGCGCTTCGAGCTGTACGTCGGCGACGGGGATGCGGTGCTCACTACCGATGGAGGCATGTGCGGCAGCCATCGCGTCGTTGCCTGCTTCGAGAAAAGCGAGCATGTCGCGGGGAAGGTCCGGTGCTGCTGCCGCGAGGTCGACGACATCGTCGCCGATCGCGATGCCTATTCGAGTCGTTCTAGCGTGGGTAAACGTGACGAGTTTCATGGAATCTCCGGTTTCGGTGCCACAGGCACAGGCGTGTTCTTTGCTTAGGGTTGAATAGTATGTCCGAGAAAAATGGATTCGACTGCGCGCCCGTGTGCTTCGATCGCAGCGGGGTCAGTGGGGTCGACGCCAGCGACGCGCTTACACTCTTCGGCTTGGTGAAAAAACATGCCCACCGCGCCGACGAGGATGTAGACGAAATGCGCGGGGTCTATGGGAGCGCACAGTAACCACGCCTTCGGCTGACTGGAGCCAGCGATCTAGAATCGGTTTGAAAGATAGTCACGGTCTGACGAGGGATCAAGCTGGTGAGGGATCGCGCAAGGTGAGCGTTCTGCCCGCCCGGGAAGCGGAGCTGGCTGAACTGCACCTGTCTGTTCTCTTTATTCATCCACAGAGCTCAATCGCGATCTCGGGGTCGATGAACTGATTGGATCAGGCTGCATCTCGCCAAACGTATCGATGATGAAGGCCGCCAACTCGAGGCAACCCGACGATCTGCGCGTTTCGTGATGGCCGATCCTCGGTCGGGCGGCCCGCTGGCGAATCTCGGAGTTGCGTGTGCACGCGATCCTGGTTGTAGTAGTCGACATATTCCCGAAGGAGTCGCCGCAGATGCTTCTCGTCAATCACAATCACGTGATCGAGGAGCTCTCGCCTCACAGTTCCTACCCATCGTTCTGCGATCCCGTTCTGCCATGGGCTTCGGTAGGCGGTTCTCGTCGACTGGATTCCGACACGGTTGATTGCCTGGGCGACACGATTTGAGAAAATCGCGTCGTTATCGTGAATGAGAAATCTTGTGGCGTGCTCGTCAGGGAATGCTTCGCGGAGCTGCTGAATGGTCCACGATGAAGTCGGATGTTCGGTGACGTTGACGTGTAGGATCTGCCGTCGGCCATGCTCAATGACGAACCACACGTAGAGCAGCTTGAATCGCGCAGTCGGCACGACTAGAAAATCCATCGCTGCAATCGCGTCTTGGTGATTCCGCAGAAACGTGGTCCAGCCTTGGCGTCTCTCGAAGTCAGGCATTCTCTTAGGCAGGTAGCGCGAGACCGTCGCGAGACTTACCCGAAAACCGAGCTTCTCGAGTTCGGCCTGGATCTTCCTCGCTCGCCAGTCGTTCTCCGAGGCGAGCCGCCGAATGAGTGCCTGTAGCTCAGGTGAAATCGAAGGGCGGCCCGGACCGCGTCGGGAGATTGAACGCCAGTAGAGGCGGAAGCCTCTACGATGCCAGCGCACGGCGGTCTCGGGCTGGACGATGCAGAGAACGTCTCGCCATCGAAGCCAAGTTCGAGAAAGCGCGACCCAGAAGGCGCGATCGAGCGGAGTCAATCTCGGCTTAATCTGCTTGTGTGCGTAGGTGGCGAGCTGCTGGCGCAGCGCCAGCTCGACGATCGCCTGCTCGCTGCGGCATCGGAAGAGGGCGCGGACACTGACAAAGACGATCGAGGTGTATGTAAGTAGAACGCGGATCACGTGTCGATTCTGCGGGAAGCCCCGATCGAATACCAGACTGATTCCGACCGCCAAGCCGGCCTATCATCGACCGTTGATCAACGAATCGAGCGATTGGAAAAGGCCAGCGATTTCGGGGCGGTCCGATTTAGAGAACGCACAGGACTTCGGCCTCGGTGATCACCGCGATCCGGCCATACGTGATCACTCAAGATGCGGCCATACGAAAGCCCGGTTTTGAGGGTATCAGTCGCCAAATCCTCCTTCTGAATGACAAGCTTCCGACGTGGCGATGGACCCGATTCCCGGCTGTTCGCACTATCCTCTCCCTGCTGAATTCACAAGGAGGTTTTGCCATGCGCTGCTTTGTCCTGTTGGTCTCTGTTTTATTGGTGAGCGGGTGTGCGAGTACTCACTCAGTTAGCAGTGACTATTCACCCCGACTTTCATCTCGCGGCGAATCCGTCAAGCAGTCACTCGCGAGCAAAAGTACTAAGCCTACTTTTTATATTCTCAACTTTGAAGATGAGCGGACTAGGACCGTGGCGGAGCATGGTCTTGGTGTCGCCCGCCGCCGCGGCATTAAAGAGAGCGGCGAGATCACCAAGCCGATGGAGCCGAACGTGGTGTGGACCGGCAAAGGAATCCACAAATACGAATTTGCAGATAAAACGGTCGCGCAATACCTACGCGATGCGCTTGTTTTCGACCTCAAACGGTTTGGTTTCATGGTTGATGTGGCGGAGCCCGGAGGTCTGAGCGCGCTCGCGCTTGAGAATGACGAGAAAGCCTTAGCTGTCGTCAATGACGCGCAGTACCTGCTTGGCGTGCGGGTTTTTCGGTTTGAGCCTAGCTATGAAACAGGCTGGGCGAACCTAACACCGAAATACGCTTACGAGTACAAGGTTGTGCTCTGGAATGCAGTCACGGGGAAGGTCGAAGTAGACGAAGTAATTAGTAAGAATATCCAAGGGCTTGCAACGCCCGTGCACACATTTGCTGATTTGATAGACCAATTGATCAATATACATCTTGCCGATATGAACCTCGCAGTCGCTGAACAACTGGTTACGTACGACTAGAAGGGACCGCTCTTCTTCATGGCACTGGCGCATAGGAAGAACAAGCCCCCTTCTCGCCAAACGTGCCGATAAGTAACCGAATGACAAATCGCTCGGAATCACGGGCGAAGGGTCCAACGCGGGATCTAGAAGGTGTTGAGTTTCTAAAACATCTACATCGACACATGTTTCACATTCGTGCAGAGATTGTTGTTAGTAAAAATGACGACTCGAGAGAAATTGAAATCATATTAGCTAAACGAGCAATTGAAAAATTCATTGACGATTCTTATCCTGATAAGAATATGGGAAATACTTCATGTGAAGTATTAGCATCAAAGATTTGGAACTTCTTAAGTGCTGAGTATGGAACTGTTGAAATGGGAGTAACTGTTTTAGAAGATAATGAAAATGGATCAACGTATTCTAATATTGGAGCATAATGAAGATTGCAACCTTTCATACATTTCACGACGCCGCTATTTGTCTATATGACAATGATAGTAAACTATTTAAACAGATCAAATTGGAAAGGTTGTTCGATAAAAAGCACTGTCAATGTAGTGTTAAAGATTTCGTAAAAGTATTAAATGATAATGAATTTGTACCTGACATTGTTTGTATTCCTTATAACGAAGCCGGTACTAGAGTTTTTCTTCAAGACAGAATACGAGAACTTCGAGATGAAGGATTTAAACTAATGTTTGCTGGTCATCATCTTAGTCATGTTCTTAGTGGTTGGATGATGGTAGATGATATTACAAAGATAGACTATGGAATTGCTCAGGATGGCAAAGATGATTTAGGAGTTAGTTGGAGAGTATTTAATCTTAAAACTTTTGAATGTATTAAGTATTCTCAACACGAGACTCTTGCATCATTTGGAATGCCATTGAATCTAATTTGGAAATGTATGAATCTACATGGAAATCCTTTAGATTGTGGAGGAAAACTGATGGGAGCAAAATCATACGGAACTCCTGATGTTGAATTTGCATCATCTCAAGATTATGATTTCATATCTGAGAATATGTTTACTGCTTATCATAATATGCCAAAACCTGTTGGCAAGTGGGATTTTGACAGTAAAGAGTTTAGAGATTGGCTCGCAACATTCTTTTTGATTTGGGAAACAGCAATTGTTAAATTATTTGAAAAGTGCATTCCTTTAGAATCCTCAGTGATTTATTCAGGAGGGGTTGCTCAAAATACAGTAGTTAATGAAACTATTTGTCAACGATATCCAAACTTAATCATTCCTCCTCATTGTTATGACGGAGGACTTGCACTAGGTGCACTTGCATTTGCTTGCTTAACAACCAATACACCACTACCATCAAAAGAAGGATTTCCATATTGGCAAAGTGACGAGGAGATCGAAACTCCTTCAACTGAAACTATTATTCAAATTGCAAATGATTTAGCTGTTGGAAAAATAGTGGGTTGGTATCAAGGTAAAGGAGAACTAGGTCCAAGAGCCCTGGGCAATAGATCTATATTAATGAATCCTGCTATAAAAAATGCAAAGGAAATTCTTAATAGTAAGGTAAAACATCGCGAACATTGGAGACCATATGCTCCATCAGTACTTGAAGAATGTGCTTCTGACTGGTTCGATCTTTCAGTACCTAGCAAGTATATGTTAAGATGTGTTCAAGTTCTTACCCACAAGCAATCTTTGGTTCCTGCTATTACTCACATTGATGGATCAAGTAGGGTTCAGACTGTTAGTGTCGAAGACAATGAGATTTTCTATTCATTGATTTCAACGTTTAATTCCATTACAGGAATACCGATGTTGCTCAACACATCTCTCAATGATGGCGGTAGTCCGATAGCTGGAAGTAGGGAAGCGGCCATGAAAGTTTTTGATAATTCAGACATGGACGTGTTGTGTATAGGAAACACCATTATCCGAAAGTGATAAAACTTACTATGTCATATTAAAATTTGACAAATTAATATGATAATATATAAAATACAGTAAAGTATATGACTGAAATAGATAAACTTTGTAATCGTAAAGATATGATCACCGATGAAAGATATAAAGAGATCATACAACCATTAATTGACTTAGCTGATCGGGGATAGGGGTTTTAACGGGGCTTTTTAATTCCGCCGATAAGTAACCGAATGACAAATCGCTCGGAATCACGGGCGAAGGGTCCAACGCGGGCCACTCGATGCGGGTGATCGCCGCGAGCACTGAGCCGACGATTGCGAGCCGCATCCTCAAGTGCATGGGCCTCCCGCCGAGGGCGCCGCGAATCGGCGCACACATCCGGCTTCGCCGCAGATCCCTGGCTCGAAGAGCCAGCAGGTTACGACCAAACTGCGCCCAACAATTGGGAGCCGGGCGGCTGAGCATCGATACGACCGCGCCCAACCCAAGAGATACAGCCAGAGTTCATCCCGGCGGTGATGGGGGTGCGGGAGGGGTGCGCGCGCAATCTGGCTCATGGACGCGCACGGAGAGTCCAGCTGCGTGACTAGGCCACCAGGGCCTTGAAATCGTCCTGGGTCGGCCATATCGCTGCTGAATTCGAGAGACTTGCCAACGTGCTACTTGGCCGGGGTTGCGGAAACCCAGCTTTAATTACCTATCCTCTGATACTTTTTGCTGCCTCTTTGACCTTCCATAGAAAATTTCCATAAATAAGTAACCTGCCCCCTCCTTTGATTTATTTTCCTTGTACTTGTTGCACGTTTCAAGTGACCCTGGCTTTTACTTGATTCTTCGGACGTTCGTTTATGGCGGCATAGACATCAGCAAGACCTGGCCCGTTCTGTGGGGGAGGCGCGAAATGCAAGGGTGATTTATCGGCGCTCCCACTCACTAACAGACAACGATGACCAGGGTAGGCATTTTCATGAACACCGACCAGATCAGGGGATGCATATCGAGCAGCGAAGGCTAAGCGTGGACTCGACGTTGTGTTGGCTAACGAGCGGTGCAGCAGATCATCAAAGAGCATGAACTCGCCTGCGGCGGTCGGACAATCCAGAATTTGATCTGAATGCTTTAGATTAGCCATCCATTTAAACGTCGACCAATAGCCCGTATCCACTGGTATCTGCACATGCTCGCGGGTACTGTCGTGACTGCCTGGCACCAACTGTAATAAGCCATTACTCTGTGTCACCTCATCCACCGCAAGCCACAAAGTCACCCAGCGCTTTTCGACATTCCAAAAGTGAGATTCCTGATGCCACGGAATTTCGGGTGCCTGTGCTTGCTTGTTGAAGAACTGCGAGCGGAACAGCATCACATTGTCTCCAATAAGCTGGGTTATGGGGCCAATAATTTCAGGTAGGGTGCAAAGCTCGAATACCAATCGGCTATCAAGATGTCGATCATTTTCGAACTGCATTTTCGGTAAAAAATCCTTGTGGCTCTCAGCTGTAGAGGGGCGTTCCAGCACCTCACGTTGCAAAACCTCCCTGAGCGCCAGCGCACGTTCAGGTTCTACAAGTTGAAGTTGCCTTAGCAGCCCTTCTTCTCGAAAGGTTTTAAGCGCTTCTGTTGTCAAATACATCACACATCCTCATTTGCCCTCACCCCCAGGAGATAGGGATTTTAACGGGGCTTTTTAATTCCGCCGATAAGTAACCGAATGACAAATCGCTCGGAATCACGGGCGAAGGGTCCAACGCGGGAGAGCCGCGGACACCCCGTGATCATCAAGAGTGCCTGCCGAGCAGCCTTCCGCGTCTCGGCGTGCATGATCTCGCGGAGCTGTGTGTTCTCAATATGGGTTCTAACCCTTTTTCACGGACGGTTTGATTAAGGATAGTTCGTCGTTTTCTCGCTGCTCTGTCCTTCTTGCTCGTCTCGGATTGTGGAACCGTTCGATGTAGTCGAAGACATCTGCTCGTGCCTCTGTACGTGTTTGATATTGCCGCCGGTTGACTCGCTCGCGCTTGAGCAATCCGAAGAAGCCTTCAGCGGCTGCGTTGTCGGCGCAGCTTCCGACCCTGCTCATGCTGCTTTGAAGTTGGTGTCCTTTCAAGAACCGTTGGTATTCATCGCTCGTAAATTGACAGCCGCGATCCGAGTGAAGCACAACCGGAGTTCGATCGGTGCGTTGCCACAACGCCATCAACACGGCTTGCAGTACCAGCTGTGTATCTTGGCGCGCGCTCATCGACCAGCCAACGACACGACCGGAGTAGAGGTCCACCACAACGGCCAGGTAGAGCCAGCCTTCCGCAGTCCTGATGTACGTGATGTCGGTGACCCATTTTATGTTCGCCTCATCTGCAGTGAAGTCTCGAGACAGATGATTACGAACGTGATCAGGCCGAGTGCCCGTCGGCTTCACGCGCCACCGGCGGCGCTGAGGGATCCCGCGCAAGCCATCGCGTCGCATCAAGCGAGCGACGCGATTACGGCTGCACGACTCACCCTCATACCGAAGTTCATCACACATCCGCGGGCTGCCGAAGACACCGTCGCTCTCGGCATGCAGATCGCGGATGCGACTCAGAAGCCGCATGTTCGCTTGCTTCCGCCGACTCGCCGGCCGATCGCGCCATCCATAGTAACCACTGGGCGACACGCGCAGACAACGGCACATCATGCGAACAGGAAACGCGTCGCGACAACGCTCGATCATCCGGTACTTCACTTCGACTCTCTCGCGAAGAACGTTGCCGCCTCTCTTAAAAAATCTCGTTCCTTCTTCACCCGGGCCAGTTCCCGCTTCAACTGTGCCATCTCTTGATCACGCGGCTTGCCCTGGCCGGGAAATGCTGCCTCACCGTTGGCCGAGTAATCCTTACACCACCGGCCCAGCAAGTTCGCGTTGATGCCCAGATCGCTGGCCACCTGGCTCTTGGTTACACCAGGCTGCGTCGCCAACCGCACCGCTTCTCGCTTGTACTCGTCTGAAAACTTCCTTCGGCTCGCCATGACACTCCTCCGGCCAAATTGTCGGCCTTTTTGGATGTGTCCGCGAAATCAGGTGAGAACCCATCAGGAGTCCCAAGCAGGGCGCGTCTGACGTCGGGTTCATCCTTGTCAAAATGCCGAGTGTCGGGGTGCGGAAAACGGATCTTGTTTTCCTCCCCCGGCTGCAGGCTCGCGACCCATCGAATGGGCGTGGTAGTGTCGGCCGGCTTGTCCGGACTTTCTGCTCGCTAAACACAGGATCTGCCAAGTCCTGGCGTACTTTGATGTGAGATATTTGGCTGCAGATCAGAATCCGGGTCGCTGTTGGTGTTCCTGAAGGGGGAATAGTCTGTGATAGGTGAGTTGCTTGGACATCCGGTGGATTTGAGGGGCGCGCCAAGGGTGCAATCGCCGACCCCCTATCTGATTGCGCAGACGTTCATCTACGGGTTCGCCAGCACGCTTCTGTACACCGTTGCGAACAGTCTGTTCCTGACGAAGTTTGGAGCAGAAGCGCTCGCGCACATTTACATCGGTCTGGCGCTGTTCGTGCCCGCGATCTCATTCATGTATTCGGCAAGTTACCGTCGGTTTTCCAGCGCGCTTATCGGCCTGCTGACAACCGCGTTCTTCATGGTGCTGTGCTTCGGAGGCTGGGCGCTCGAGACCCATACATCTCAGATCTGGGCGCCCTACGCACTTATTCTGGGTTGGAACGCTTACTTCCTGATCGGTCACTTGATTCAAGGCGACCAGATTCAGCGACTCTTTAATGTGCGCGAGATCAAGAAGGTCGTGCCGGTAATTATGTCCGGTGTAATCGTTGGGTCCATCTTAGGTGGATTGATGGTCACACCCTTGATTGACCTTGTGGGCTCTTCGGTGAGTCTGCTGCTTGTGACGGGATGCCTTCTTCCCCTTGGTTTTGCTCTCCAGCTCTACACTATTCGTCGCTTTCCCGCCTTGCAGGGCGCAAATAAGAGTGCGCCCGAGAAGCGCGAGAAGAAGTCGCGCTCTCTGCAATCGTTGCTAGGGACCCGGTACGTACGCCTGATCCTGATCTATGGGGCATGCTATGGCTTGGCGATCAAGCTCATCAGTTATCTCTTCATGTCCGCAGCTCAGGAGAATACGGCGGGGCCTGAAGAACTCTCCAGCTTGCTCGGATTGGCTTATTCGGTGGGGTCAGCTGGCTCGCTTGCTTTCGTTCTTTTCGCGAGCTCGCGACTTCTCAATCGTTTCGGGCTGGGCGTCACACTCGCAGGGACCCCGATCATCGTCGCTCCATTGATGATCGGGGCCATGGCATCTCTGTTCATGGCTGATCAATCGGTGTCGCTCTATTTCGGGTTGGTTGTGACTGCCTTTCTCATGACCCAAACACTGGATTCAGGGACGACGACGACGGCGATGCGCACCGCCTTGCAAGCCCTGCCTGTTTCAGAGCGCTCATTGGCCGAGACGGCTGCGAGAGGCCTGGGGCCGTCACTTGCAAAGGGAATCGCGGGTGTGTCTATTCTGCTCTTGCAGGCCGCAGGGACCGACGGGCAAGGAGTCATCCTGATCTTTGCGATCTCGATCTGCATGTGTTGGGTCTTTGCCAGCGGCCTGCTGCATCGCGACTACGGGAAGTTGCTGCTTAAAACCATCAATCGCCGCGCCCTTGGTTCGTATGGCATGGAGATCGTTGATGGGCATACCCTGCAAGTGGTCGAGCAGTATCTAGAGAGTGACGATGTTCGCAAGGCACGGCTGGGGTTGGAGGTTCTCAAAGAAGCAGAGCATCCTTCGTATCAGGTTCATGTCATGAATATGGCTCGGAGCGAATCCCCTTTATTGAAGGCTCTTGCTCTCAAGCATATTGAGCAGGATCGTTTGGTAGAGGCTCTCCCACTTCTCGAAGGTGAGCTTGCTCAGCCATCGACAACTGCCATTCATGCAGCGTCGCTACGGGCTTATTGCTCGATCCGAGAGATCGACGCAGTCGAAAAAGTTTTGCCGGCACTGGATCATTCTGATCTTGAGGTGCAGGCTGGCACGCTTGTTGGCCTCGTTCGTTACGGGGGGATTTCAGGTGTCCTCGCGGTTGGAGAGCGATTATTCGCGCTACAGCGGGCTGCCGATCCTCGACAACGCATGCTGCTTGCGGATGTCATCGAACAAGTTGAGCAACCCTCGTTGGCTCAACTTATCCTTCCTCTGCTTCAGGACACGAACATGGAGGTTCGGGAAAGAGCGTTGCTTGCCGCCCGCAAGGTCAGGCACCCGCGTGTGGCGAGCGCGCTGGTTGAAGCGCTGTCTGACAGTCAGGTTCGATCTCGTGCCACGATGGCTCTCTCCGAGATGGGGGATGTGCTCATCCCTATTTTGCAGGCTGCGCTCGAGGAAAAAACATATCCCAGTACTGATGTCATCAGAATCCTGCGGGCGATAGGCGATGACGCGAGTGAGGCCGTGATCAGTATTCTGAGGCGATCTTTGGATCATACTGACAGCGATATCCAGACGCAGGTCTTCCGAACGCTGAGATCGACTTACTTCCGTCCCAGTCGGCAAGAAAAAACTTTCCTTGAGAAGTTGCTCGGTGAAGAGGTCGAGCACGGCCTGCGATTACTCAAGGCGCAACTGGTGATGGAAGGTGTTCCAGCGCTCGCTCCGCTGCGGAGGTCATTGGAATTTGAATTGTCCGAACAGCGGGATCGCATTTTCTTGATACTCACGTTCCTCCGTGGGGCAGAACTCATCATCCAGGCTGAAATGAAACTGGTTTACGGCGACAGCAATGAACGGGCGATGGCCCTGGAGTCGTTGGAGCTCATTCTCAAGGGAAAGGTAGAGGGACCTGTTTACACATTTGTCGACACCAGCGAGAGCGTGCAAAATCGAGTCGACAAGCTGGACCAAGTGTTTCACTCTCCAACGTACGATCGAGATACTTGCTTACTTGAGATTTGTTTCGAGTCGGGAAGCCCCTGGAGCAGCATCGGCTGGATCAGGCCATGGGCGATTTATGGCGCCTGGCATCTGGAACTCTTCGCGGACGGAGAGGCACTCAAGCCTATCTTAAATGACTCGAATCCTTTGATCCGAGAAGTTGCACGTCGAACGATCGACGCACTTGAAAGCGGCACTCAAGCCGGAAGACTCGCCAGGATGCCCGACTCTGCTCTGCAGGCTTGGCGCGCACCCACCTTACTAGGGGAAGAAGAGAGAATGCTCATTACTATCGAGAAGGTCGCCATCCTGCAAAACGTGGAGCTGTTTGCGGAAACACCAGACTTCGCATTGGGCGCTATTGCGGCCGTTGCAGAAGAGCGCCATCTCGAGAAAGGTGAAACCTTTGTTCAGGAGGGCGAGCAAGGAGACGGGATGTACGTGGTTGTTGAGGGAGAGGTACACCTTCACGCCGGCGGCCTAACTGCCTCTCACCTCCAGCCTGGAGGGATTCTGGGTCAGATTGCCATCTTCGATCCGGGTCCACGCGTTGTGTCGGCAACGACCTTGAAGGAATCTCGGGTGCTGTGGATCAGTACGCAAGCTTTTCGCGAGGCGATGGCTGACTGTCCAGAAATCGCGCACACTTCACTGGTTGTCCTGGCAAGAAATCTGCGCCTGGTCGCCGAACAGGTGGATCATTTGGTCCATTCGTCTTGAACTGATGAAGTCATGTGCCCGTTGATCTGTTGCGCGGGAGCCGCTTTTCTCCGAATTTGCACACAAGATTTGCGTGTGCTCTACTTTCGAGCATGGGCCAACCGTTACATCGTATCGCTGAATTCCCATCCAACTACCGCATTCGAGGCTTCGATGCGAAGCGGCCAGCGGAATCCTATCTGGATGTCCCGGTCGATTACGACCATCCGCTGCACGACGAGGAACTCGTTCCCCTGACGGAATATGGAGTTGCCAACGAGTCCTATCACGCTCGTTGTGATGGTGGCAACCCGCCGTACCATCAAGCCGTTCCAGGTAGCCGCAGGGTGATGTTCTTGAGAAGATCCGCAGCGGCCAGACTGACGGTTGTAAACGAACTTCTACGCCCCAATCATTGCGAAGTCTTCATTCTCGATGGCTACCGCTCGATCGAGTGCCAGCGCGAGCTCTGGAACTTCTACTACCAGCAGGCTGTGGAGGTTCTTGGGCCGGCCAGCGAAGTGGAATATTACGCGCGTGCCCATAAGTACGCATTCAATCCTGTTTCTTTCGATGAAAAAAAATCGTCGACATGGCCTGCGCACACGACCGGAGGAGCCGTTGACCTGACCTTGAGGGATCTCTCGAGTGGGCAACTCTTTGATATGGGAACGAGGTTTGAAGAAGTCACCGATGCGAGCGTCTGCGATTTTTTCGAGAGGCAACTCGATCGAGGTGAGATCTCAGCGTCGGATCCGCGACTCCTCAACAGGCGGCTTCTTCACTGGGCGATGAACGAGAGCGGTTTCGTGAATTGTCCGATCGTGTTTTGGCATTACGATTGGGGTAACCAGAATTACGTGAAGAACTGGAGAGCGATCAGGTCTGACCCGTCTCTACCAGCGTTCTATGGCTACATACAGGATCCGGGCTAGACGTTGGCGGAGTCTTTTCCCCGAAGAGGGGAGGGGATGCCCAGTTGCCAGAAGAAGAACGCCATGATGTCCGTGTAGCGAGTGACCGTGGTCGTCAGGTTGGAGTTCGCTTGGTGTCCGGTATGCAAGGGGCTTCGAAGAAGAATAGGCCGTGCCGACGTGCTGGCTGCTTGCCACTGGGCGAGTTGCTTTCTGCCATGCCAAGCAGCAACTCGGTCATCAGCGTCGGGTGCATAAATCAAAATCGCTGGAGCCGCGATTTCATCCGGAACGTTATGATAAGGGCTGTAGCTTAAGAGCACGCCCAGTTCGTCTTCGTTCTCAGGGGATCCGAACTCTGAGATCCAATGCCGTGCGCCGTGGGTAAGGTGGAACCGAGTCATGTCCGTGACCGGGGCGCCTGCCACGACCGCACGCCAGAGGTCGGGGCGCTGTACGGCGGCAACCGTGGTCAGTAAGCCGCCGTTACTCCAGCCGAGGCACCCGAGATGTTCTTTCGAGGTGTACCCCTCATCGACTAAGAACTCCCCGGCAGCGATCAGATCATCAAAAGAGTTTTGTTTGTTCTCTCGACTACCTGCCCTGTGCCAACTCTGCCCGAACTCTCCACCCCCTCGGACATTGGCTTCGGCATAGACTCCGCCTTGCTCGAGAAGAGGCATCACATCCGCACGAAATTTCGGCGTGAGTGAAACGCCGAAAGCTCCGTAAGCGCGTAGGACTGTCGGGTTCTTTCCGTTTCGCTTCAGCCCCCTACGATGAACGAGATGCATTCGAACTTGGGTGCCATCTCGAGAAGAAAACCAGACCGTCTGAATCTCGTAGTCCTCCGAGCCAAGTCCGCGATCGCTCTCGTCCCCCGTAGCGCATTCCATGGTTGCGAGATCCAACCGACTGACCTTGGGTGAGGAGAGGGGGGAAGACATTGAAAAGTAAACGAGCGAGCCATGGGTAGCTGTTGTGATCCAGCCAATGGACGCAAACGGTTCAAGTTCAACGACTTGCTTGAGGTCGCCGTCGTGGTTGTAGATTGCAAGGCATGGCAATTCGTTCTCTTGCGTCTCGACAATGATGGCGTTTTCGCTGACGCCCCAGGCACCTAGGTTCCGCGAGTTCGAAGGAATGACGGTCTCGAGCCGACACGGCTCGGTGTCCATGTCGTCGAGAGAGAAGCGTGCGATCGATGCATGTGATTCGCTGCGGTTGGCCTTGACGAAGACAACCTGCCCCTTCAGATGGAGATCCACGACACCGGGTGCTCCGGGCAGACACTGCCGGAACGTCTGCGAAGACTTGTTGACCTCTCTCGCGAAGACTTCCGAGCTGGGCGTGCTCCCGCTGTGGTCGTGAACAGAGATGACGAGGTATCTGTCCGCCTCGGACAGATACGGAATCAACGACTTCTCTCTGGACAGCTCATGACCAAAGACCAACTCGTCCTGTACGAAGTCTTCGCCTAAACGATGAAAGTAGATCTTTTGGTGGTAGCGGGTCTCGTCTTGTGACACTCCCTCTGGGCAGCGGCTGTAGTAGTACCCACTCTCATCAGCCGTCCACGTCACACGGTTGTCGCTATGCCACAGGCGAGCAACTGGATTCAGTTCTGCCGGCACGAAATCGTCAAGGACCCGGCCGCTGTCGACTTCCATGACCTGCAAAGGCATGAGCGAACTGCCTTCATGGGAGAGTTGAAAAGCTACAAATCGACCCTGGGGCGATGGATAGGTGCCGGCTAGTTTAGGTTGGGACTCGCCAAACATTGTCGAAGGGTCAATGACCAGCCTTTTGGTGCCATCAATGGATTCACTGACCCATAAAGACCAGAGCTCTGCACCGTTCTGTCGGGTTCGGAAAAAGAACCGCTTCCCAGCCTGGACCACTTTACCGGCCCGTTCCCCTGCCAGAAGAGTCTCGAAGCGAGAGCGAAGATGTTCGTAGTGCGGCTGCGAGTTGAGTGCTTGCCGGGCACGGACATCTTGTGCCCGTGACCAGGTGGTCACTTCTTCCGAGTCACCTTCCAGCCAGCGGTATGGATCGTTCCAGCGATAGGATCCGAGCTGGACTGGGTTCGTTTCTCGTCTGGTTTCGGGCACTTCCTCGAGATGCGAATGCACTGCTTTGGTCTCGCGATGGAGATTCATTCTGGCACCCGATAAGCAACGGAGCAGGATTTCGCCTACACGAGGTCGACGAGCGAATGGTATGGCCAGAATATCTGGGTCTGTTGCGCAGAGCCTTCGGAGGCATCGCTGATGCCTTGCTATGCCCCGTTGGTGACAACATCGTCGAAATAATGTTCGTCGACTGCCTCAGGAAGTTGACCGGGCTCTATCGGTGAATCGACCACCTCCACGGTGAAGCTCTCTTCAAGAGGGGCGTTCCAGATGCGCGTGGACAAATTGACCTTGAAAATACGGAAGAGCTTGATGTCCTCCTTGGTCGTCTTAGGCGTATCCAATCGGTCTGAGAGCTGATAGAAGTCAATGGGGACGAAGTCAGGCCGCAGGTTGATGTGCGCGGTCTGTTTTCCGTCGGATACCCACCACTCGAACTTCATTTGGCTGTTGCACTGCATGCCGCAACCGTCGGCCACCACGGCGTGATATCGATCCTTGTCGACGACTTTGGCCACATAGTCGATGGCATCTTTGACGCCAGGCCCAGGGTGTCCAGTGACGACGTAGAGGTCGTCGCGACTCCACAAACCGTTCTTCGAAAGGGCTTTTGCTGCGACTTGCATCGCTCGATAGCCGACGGCGGTGCCCCACCACAGCGATCCAGGGTGCTGGCACATCGCTCCGTTGTAGTCGAGTTCTAGAACTTCGCCTTCACTTTGAATGCGGACGATCGTGGCTTCCGCTGGGCAGACATTTTCTGTTGTACTTCCAATCACTTTGGTTTTCCTTTGCTTTCTCTTTTAGCAAATCCGGGGCAGCTGCTCACCAACGAGCATGTCAACAATTCGGCGTCCTCCGAACACGGTTTCCATCACCACTCTTCCGGGTCGGTGATCCGTAATTCTTCCAACCACGGAAGCTTCTTTGCCCAGGGGGTGCTGGCGCATGCAAGCGAGTGCATCGGCAGCATCTTCCGCAGGCACGACGCACACCATGGTGCCTTCGTTGGCGAGGTAGAGTGGATCCAGGCCGAGGATTTCACAGAAGCCTTTGACCTCAGTACGAATGGGTGTTTTGTCTTCTTCGATTTCCACACCGACTTGAGATGCCTGGGCGATTTCATTCAAGACAGTGGCAAGGCCACCCCGCGTTGCATCACGCAAGAAGCGCGTTCGGGGGATTGCGGTGAGTAATGAATCGATGATGTCATTCAGGGGCGCGCAGTCGCTTTCGATTGGCGTTTTGACTGCCATGTCGCCGCGCGCAGTCAGGATGGTCGCCCCGTGGTCACCGAGCACGCCATTGACGAGGATGGCATCTCCTGGTTGCGCCGTGTCTGCCCCCAAGTCGTAGCCTTTGCGGATGACGCCTATGCCAGCCGTGTTAATAAACAGCTTGTCGCACGCGCCGCGCTCCACCACTTTGGTATCACCCGTTACGATCTTGACCCCGGCTTGTTTGGCCGTATCCGCCATGCTGCCAATGAGTCTGCGCAGCGTCGAGAGTTCGAACCCCTCCTCGATGATCACGGAGCAGGTCAGGTAGAGCGGTTTGGCACCGCCGACCGCGAGGTCGTTGACGGTTCCACAGACGGCAAGCGTACCGATATCGCCACCTGGGAACTCAAGCGGATTGACGACGAATGAGTCCGTCGTGAAAGCGAGTCGGTCTCCTTCGGCGGCAAGGTCAGCGAGTGAGAATCGCGCTTGATCTTCGAGGGGCGCGAGAGCGTCATTGTCGAAAGCTCCGACGAAGACGTCATTGATCAGGTCGTGCATGGCTTTCCCGCCGCCTCCATGGGCGAGGGTGATCGCGGGGACCTCAACCATGCCTGAGCGCTTGCGGGCGCCACCCTTGGGCAGAAGTTCCGCCTGGCTCATACGGTCTCCTCATACTTTCGCTTGGTGTCGTGAATCTTCTCGAGATCACCGAACTGGTAGTACGCTGCACAAGCGCCTTCAGACGAGACCATCAAGGCTCCCAGTGGAGTCTCCGGCGTGCATTCATTCCCGAAGACCTTGCAGTCCCAAGGCTTGATCACGCCTTTAAGGACTTCGCCACACTGACAAGATTTCGGATCCGCGATTTTCAGCGCTGGGACGGAGAATTGTTGTTCGGCATCGAACTTCGCGTAAGGCTCACGAATTCGAATCCCGGAGTGATCGATTGAACCCAGTCCGCGCCACTCGAAGAACTCTCGGACTTCGTACACCTTGCCAATCGCTTCCAGGGCAGCGGCGTTTCCTCCGGAGGGAACGACGCGGTTGTACTGATTCTCGATCTCGGACCGACCTTCCGCGATTTGTTTCAAGACCATCCAGATGCCTTGGAGAACATCCAACGGCTCGAAGCCTGTGATGACCAAGGGCCGGTTGTAGTGGTCGGCGATGAAGCCGTAGGACGAGTCTCCGATGACCATGCTCACGTGCCCTGGCCCCAGGAAGCCGTCGAGGCTCAACTCCGGGGAGTCCAGGATCGCCTTGATCGTGGGAATGATTGTGATGTGATTGCAAAACACGGTGAAATTCTCGATTCCCTCGCGCTCTGCCTCGAGGATCGTCAGCGCTGTGCTGGGCATCGTGGTTTCGAACCCGAGCGCGAAGAACACGACTTGCTTGTCAGGGTTCTCCTTGGCAAGCGCCAGTGAATCGAGGGGTGAGTACACCATGCGCACGTCACAGCCTTCTGCGCGCGCTTGCAGCAGGCTCTTTTTCGACCCCGGCACACGCATGGCGTCGCCAAACGTGGTGAAGATGACGCCGGGAGTTTCCGCCAGTGCCACGCAGTCGTCGACTCGCCCCATGGGCAGCACACATACGGGACATCCGGGGCCGTGTACCAGCTCGATCTCGTCGGGGAGCATGGTCTCGACCCCGTACCGGAAGATGGCGTGCGTGTGACCCCCGCAAACTTCCATGATGTACAGCGGGCGAGTCTTGGTGATCTCGATGCTCTTGACCAGGGCTCGAATTTCCTTGAGAAGGAACTTTGCCTTGGTGGGATCCCGGAACTCGTCAACGTATTTCATGAGTATCTTCCTAAATGAGTTTGTTGGTGCCAGGAGTCACGTTCAAGTTGCCACGGTCATCGGCGAGCAACGAATGCACAAGATCCCAGAGGATGTGATAGATCGAAAGATGACATTCCTGGATGCGATGAATGCTGTCCGTCTCCACGACTAAGCAATGGTCCAGGCCCTGATCCGCCATCTTGCCGCCGTTCATTCCTGCCAGGCCGAGGGTCGCGAGGCCCATTTCTTTGGCCTTTTGAAATGCCTTGATGAGGTTTTCCGAGTTTCCGCTCGTGGAAATCCCGACTAATCCGTCACCCGGCCGACCGTGGGCGATCACTTGGCGTACGAAGATGTTTCCGAAGCCCACGTCATTTCCGACGGCTGTCATCATGGCTCGGTCTGCAGTCAGATCGATGGCCGGTAGGGCGGGGCGTCCCGCGGTCACAGGGTGTAAGAACTCAACGGCAATATGTCCTGCGTCGCAACTTGAGCCGCCATTGCCCATACACAAGAGCCTGCCGTTGTTGCGATAGACGTCTGCAATCGTCCCTGCGGCGGCCACCACCTCATCCGCGTGTTCTGCAAAGAACTGCTCAATGGTCTGTTGGTGGTGTGCGATTTTTTGGTGCGTCGAATCGAGCATCACAGCCCTCATCGATTGGGCGTCTCGCACCTTCCCGTGAAGAAAGGGATACAACGATTCCAGGTGCTTGTTCTTGGGTGTGGAGTCTGCGGGGCTCATAGTTTGACGTTGGCTTGTCCTGATTGCCTCATTGCATCCACTTCGCTCTGCACTTCGCCAAGTTCGGTCAGGACTTTCAATGTCGCGTTGGCTTCATCCTCACTGATGCGGCTCATGGCAAATCCAACGTGAACCAAGACCCAGTCGCCCACACAGGCGTTCAATGGGTGGTAGTCCTCGACAATGCAATCCATGTTGACTTCTCTCTGAACTCCGCTCACGTCGACAAGCGCAAGATTGCGAGTGCGATCCGTAATTTTGACGACTTGACCGGGTATTCCTAGGCACATGGCTTTTTCTTCTTCTTGTTGGGAGATGTGTGGTATTCGGAAGTCTGATTCTTACTTGCCTGCAACGTCCTGTTTTTGGTCGGCCAGATGTGTTGCGGCGGCAATGACTCCCTGTCCGAGAGCCAGGCCCCCGTCATTGCTTGGGAAGCGGGAATGAGTCAGGCAACGTAACCCTTTCGATTCAAACAATGCCAACAGAGACTCCAACAGCAACGAGTTTTGAAAACAACCCCCACTGAGAGCGACTGTGGTGATGCGGGATTCGGGTCCCATTTCCGCAAGGATTATAGTAGTCATCTCAAAAACGGCATCAGCGAGCCCCCTATGAAATCGTGCTGCCATCAGCCCGGCCGGAACCTCGGCGTGTAAATCATCCAGCAGGGCGTGCCACATGGGGGTTGGATCGATACGAGGCAGCGTAGGTTCCCCGATGGGCAATATCGCAAAAGGATAGGCGGGGCCTTCTACTTCTGAACTTGCCAGCCACTCCTCTGCCAGCGTTTCAAGCTCCATCGCTCCTTGTCCCTCGAAGAGCGCCGAATCAGGGCAGAGTCCGATCGCTGCGGAAACGGCATCGAAGAGTCGGCCGCATGAGCTTGCGAGCGGCGTGTTGACTCCGCTTGCGAGCATGCTTTCCAAAATTGCCAAGGGCTTGCCAGAGAGGTGATCAAAGAGGGGGAGGTCGGAGAAACGCTCGGTGAATGTCTTCCAGCCGATCGATTCCACGAGATGCGCATAGGTATTCCGCCAAGGCTCACGAATCGCTTGTACTCCACCGATCATGGCGATCGGTTTGAGCGAGCCGACGCGGCGAGAGCTTTGGTAGTCGGCAACGAGGAATTCCCCGCCCCAGATGGTTCCGTCTGTCCCCAATCCCAGTCCATCGAGCGCAATGCCCAGCACCGGCGGAGATTCGAGGGGCAGCCCGTTCTCTGCCATGCAGCTGGCAATATGTGCGTGGTGGTGCTGGACTTCGAGCAACGGAAGGCCGTCGCGCTCGGCGTCAGCCCGCGCAAGTTTCGTTGAGAGATATTCAGGGTGGCGGTCTGCGACCAAAATCTCGGGGCGATGATCGTAGATGGCGGTGTAGAGTTTCAGGTTGTGCTGGAAGTCATCGAATGTCGCCACATCCTCTAGGTCGCCCTGATGCTGGGACATGATCGCGGCCCCCTCTTTGATCAGGCAAAAGCTCGACTTCAGCTCTCCGCCGTAGGCCAAGAGGCTGGGCGCTTTTTCAAATCCTTCCGGCAAGGGCGTACTGGCTGGCGAATAGCCCCTCGCAACTCGGAGCATGCGTGATCTGCCGGCCATGACCTTCACTACCGAGTCATCGATGCGGTTGGCGATGTCGCGATCGTGCATGAGAAATGCATCGGCGATGTCGGTGAGCCGTGTTCGAGCCTCCTCGACGGCGGTAATCTGGGGTTCGCTGGAGAGGTTGCCACTGGTCATCACCAGTGGACGGTCCATCTCTTGCGTGAGGAGCAGGTGGAGAGGGGTGTAAGGCAACATGAAGCCCAGCACTTTCAGCCCCGGGGCCAATCCCTCAGGCAAGCCATTCGTCCCTCGCGTGCGCAGCAATACGATGGGGGCCGAACTGCTCTCAAGCAACTCGCGCTCAAGGCTGGAGACATGGCAGTAGCGCCGGGTCGCTTCCAGGTCGCGCGCCATGAGGGCGAACGGTTTGCCGAAGCGTGCTTTGCGTGTCCGCAGACGATGGACTGCCTCGGCATTTGTCGCATCACAGGCCAGGTGGAATCCACCAAGACCTCGGATGGCGACGATGGCTCCTTGGTCGAGAAGCTGGACGGTGGCCGCGATCACCTCAGCTTGCTCGGTACGTTCGACTGTGAACGGGGTCTCCGTCGCCTTCTCCAACCAGATGCTTGGCCCACAGACGGAACACGCAATCGGCTGGGCATGAAAGCGGCGGTCCGCAGGATCTCGATACTCTGCTTCACAGTCAGCACACATGGAAAAGTCGGCCATCGTCGTTCGAGCCCGGTCGTACGGCACCTCCTTGACGATGGAGAAACGCGGGCCGCAGTGCGTACAGTTTGCGAACGGATATCGGTACCGACGTTCTTGCGGATTCAAGACCTCTTCACGGCATGCCGGACAAACGCAGGCATCCGCAGTGACCCGGGTGCGATTCTCACCCAGCAGGCTGTCCTTGATGGAAAACGCAGTCGATTCGAGGTCGTCACTGATCGATTGAGTTTCAATGCTCTCTATGCGTGCCAATGGAGGCGGTTCGCTTTCGAGGCGCGCCAATAAGCGGGACAGGGCTTGCTCACTTCCCGTTGCATGAATAAGGACCCCGTCTCCGTCATTCATGACGAAGCCGACGACTCCTTCTTCACGTGCCAGGTGCCAGACACGCGGTCGAAACCCGACGCCTTGGACTGCGCCTCGAACTCGAATCTCTTGAGATCGGGAGGTCGCGTTCGAGGCGCGGATAGGCGGCGGCGAGTCAGCTGTGCGGTCCATCGCTCCCCACTGATTTGCCGGCTGCAGTTTCTCTCAAAGCTGCACGCAATCGGCTCCCCACGCGCGGCTTGCCGACCTTGTAATGCTCGAGTGTCGGAACGATGAGTCGGACAAAATGCAACGGAGACTTCCTGGGTGCGAAGATGACTTGATGGATGGGAGCGTCAGAAACTTCTCGGAAAATTCCGATAAGGGAATCGAGCTGTGTTTCGGAATCCGTCAAGCCCGAGACATCGGCTACATCTGTGAAGTTCGTGGACAACGTGGAGTCGAGAACTTTTTCGATCTGTCCGCTAACCAAGTCCGCGATCTTTCGCGTGTTCCCGTCTGCCAGCTTGCGAGCAAGCCTGTCTGTCTGCTTGCGCCCCCCGTAGATCAAACCGAGGCGACTTTGGACGGCCTCCAACACGGACTGCATGACCGCGTCGGATGCGTTGAATGCACAGCCCCAGCCTCCATTGAACGACTCCAAGCGCAAGTCATTGGAATCGATGAGAAAGCTAACAAAGAACGGCAGGCCGTAGTCGTTGGGCACAGTGCGAATGCACAAACCAAGACCTTGTCGGTCGGCGCGTGCAACAATCTCCCGGATCTCCTCCGGAAGACTTTCAGGAGCGACCAGCCTTGACTGACTTCTTGCCAGCTCTAGGGACCAGATGTCTCGCTCGATCAACTCAAAGAGTGCGAATCGCGAGGCCTCTTCGATCGAGTTGCCAGAGGCAAGTCCATTGGTCGACGTGCCGTACAACTTTTGAACCGTGTCAGGGGCGGGTCGAAAAACCAACTCTGCTGGAACAAGGCTCTCTTCGCGGGTTTCAAGGTCGTGGGCGCGGGCCAGCAGCAGTGGGGCCTCGGCCTCCAACTGCTTGCCGTGGAGCGGTATGTATTGATTGAGGGCTTCCTCCGCGGTTTGCTGACCTGCAAGGTCGCGGGCAGTGGCCCACAGTGTCTTCACATCACTCACCCCCGGTTCGGCGAAGTAGAACTCAAGGCCCTCCATGAGGGCCCCGACTTCGGCATCGACGGGGGTCCTGCCCTTGCCAAATGTGACGACATCGGACAAGGAACGAGGTCGCATCGCGGCGAAGACAGAAACCCCAAACTCGTTTTGAGGGCTGAGTTCTTCTACGTCGCATATCCCTGCGGTCGGTGCCATCCGCTTGGCATGAACGAGCGTCTCATCTGCCGAACGGCGACGGCTCGAAGCCCTTCGCATGGCAGTGGTCACGCCCATGGTGTCGTGCGTGAGATACGACAGGGCCGTATTCGGAACGCAGAGGGGATGAGATTGGATTCGTTGTCCAATGGACCTTTGGCAACACTCGCTCTAGAGCTAGGGCCTACATGAAATCGCGGCAACAGCTTGTGATCGATCCGCCAAGGGGTATTCCGAATTGGCGCACGGAGACGTACTAGCCCCTTAGCGAACATCCCAGGGATGTAGGCGGCATTTTCGCCGTGAACAACCCTGGGATGCAATCTTGGTCTGACTGAACGGCGAGTGAGCCAAAAACTGACTCAGCCGAGAACTGTGCCTCTAGTCCTCGTCGTCGTTGTCGTCGCCGCAGTGCACACCCATTGCCATGGCGCCAAGCGCTTCGTCAAGTTCAAGAATGTCATGGGCTTCCGTGTTGTTGATTTCGAACATGAGGTTCTCCGATTCAGAAGAGAAGGTGTCAGTGATAATGGACGTATGGCCGCGACGACTACTCGCAATCGACGACCACTCGCCATCGTGGTGACAGTAACAGTCACTTTCCAACGTGTCTATGAGATATCGCCGGACTCGCCCACCCACGCGACCTGGGTCAGACTTGCCTCAGTCCGTCATGTTCCGTTTGAGGAACGACCGGATGTGCATCTTCGGGAGTTGGCCCGTGAAGGAATCGATGACCTCGCCGTCACGATAGAGCGTGACCGTTGGAAGGCTCTGCACGCCGAGCTGTTTGGCCAACTCGGGATCTGTCTCCACGTTTAGTTTTGCCAGAACAAATGCTCCCTCGGAGTCCTCGGCCATGTCTTCCAGAGTGCGAGAGAGGCCTTTGCACATCGTGCACCACTCGGCCCAGAAGTCCACGAGGACGGGGACTCGAGACGACGCCTCAAGCACGTCCCGTTCGAAGTCGGTGACTTCGATGACGGCTGGGGGCATGGGGTTCCTCGCGCGGGGTTTATGGGAGCGCACAGTAAGCACGCCTTCGGCTGACCGGAGCCAGCGATCTCGAATCGGTTTGAAAGATAGTCACGGTCTGACGAGGGATCAAGCTGGTGAGGGATCGCGCAAGGTGAGAGTTCTGGCCGCCCGGGGAGCGGAGCTGGCCGAACTGCATCCCCAGCTGGAAAACAGCTGGGGATGTGGTGAACGAAAACCGCTTGGCCAAGAGTTAGAGCCGGGACTTCCGAATCGGTGACCGACAAAACCTGATGCCGATATGCGATTGAGGTCGGAGGTAGTTTCCCGGCTTTTCGCTACGTTCCAGCCCAAAGCGGGTCCGAATCTCCGTTCGATCGGAGAGTGAATCGATCCCAGCCCAGGAGCTACGAATACTCTTGTCTCGAGTAACGGTATTCATGCCGGTGCACAATGGATCACGTTATCTCCGCAGTGCAGTCGACAGCATTCTCGGCCAGAGCTTCGCTGATCTCGAACTCTTGATCATCGATGACGCCTCGACCGACGAGACGAGCCAGATCCTCGACTCGATCTCCGACCCTCGCATGCGAATCGTTCGCAACGAGATCAATCTCGGCGTACCCCTCACACGTAATCTCGGCCTCGATCTCGCGGCGGACGAGTTCATCGCGTTTCTCGATTCCGACGATGTCGCCCGGCGAGATCGGCTCCAAAGGCAGGTCGACTTCCTGGAGAACAACTCCGACCATGTCGCGGTCGGGAGTTGGGCGACCAAGATCGACGATGAGGGCAATCGGGGCAGCGTATTGCGGCGTCCCGTGACATGGGATCGCATTCGCGCGCGAACGCTCTTTCTCGGGACGATCCGTACACCATCGGTGATGGGCCGCGTCGACGTACTCCGAAAATTTCGATTCCTGCCGGAGTTTCCGGTTTGTTCTGACTCCGACTTCTGGGTCCGTGTCGCCCTGGAGCACAAATGCGCGAATCTCGTCGAGCCATTGATTGACTACCGAATCCATTCGAACAGTATTACCAAGTCTCGGAAGGCCGAAGTTCGAGAGCGCAAGATGTCGATCGCGGCTTATCAACTGGAATCGCTGCACGTGACGTATGACGAGCGGGATCTGCTGAACCACTTTCGACTGCGAAAACCCAAGAATCACGAATTCGATGCGGATGCGATCGCGTGGACCCGCGACTGGCTGCAGCAACTCGTCGCCGCGAATCAGAAGCATTCGGTCTATCCGAAGGCGGAATTCGAGCGGGCTGTCGGAGAGAGATGGTGCGCCGTGTATTTCGCGTGCCGGCACCAGCAAAGCAGTCCGATCGATTTATTCGACATGCCGATTCGCAACTCGACCCTGCGCTATCTCGCAAAGGCGATCCCCCTGGGCTTGCGTTACGGCTTTGGCGTCGCCTGAGGCGAATCCCGATCAATCGTCTTTCACCGATCCGTCCACGATCTGTCGATCGTCGGCAGACGATCTAGGCCTGTCCCATGTCGGAGGGAATCGAACCCTCATCAGTCTCCGCGGTAACACGCCCGCCCGACAACCAGGCTCACTCCACCTAGCGCCTTCTGGTTACGCCAAAGGGGTTATCGCTTCGATACACGTGCGTGCTCGTAGGCCGGGTCATGGAGATAGAGAAACATGCTGGCCATTGCGTCTTGACGCACCTCAGAATTGTTTTGGTAAATGCTGATCAGGGTATACTCGTGATCCTTGAAGAGCTTCAGCCCCTCTACACTTGAAAAGTGTTCGGCGGAGACGAGGCCTATCTTGTCGTCGAAGTTGACCACGCGTGCTTTGTAAACTGTTTCGCCTGTCGTGAGATCTCTGAGTTCGAGGGATTCAGCGAATGGGTGCACGTGGATCGCGATGTAGTGGACCATTACGTCGTGCTTGAGACCGAGTCGCTGAGTCAGCAACGTGTGATTCTCTTCGCGACCCGGCTCGACGATCCAATGATTGGTATAAATCTGACCATCGTTCTGTGTGATCAGATTTCCTGCGTCGACTACTTCGCCAACCGAACAACTCTCGCCATGAATCTTGGGGTCGGGATCTGTAACACCGGGGTAGCCTTGGCTCCCGGCAAGCAATTTCATCCCTTGAACACCAAATTGATAGAGCGGCTTCATACGGGTTTTGAGTTCAGAATCGAGTGCGTAACGCACCGTCGTGCGAAACCGGACTTCGATCGACTTGTCTATCGGGTTGAGGTTGAGAACTTGAAAGTTGAGCACGAAGGGTTCGCCCGACCTTACCGGGACCCCGAAACCCGCCGGAAACTCCACGCCCATCACACCCTGAGAGAGAGCAAACATCCGAGGCACACCCCTGATGGGTGACGCCCCGATCAACTTTCTGTGTTGATTGAGGTTCGTCAGATTGAAATTGTTGTGGCACATATACTCGTCGGAGACGGGCGCGCCTGTTGTTGTGTCAACGATTTTCGTCTCGTATGACAACACCCACAGCAGGCCCTCGTCGCCACCCTCGCCGATGGTAACTTTGGTGATTTCGCGGGGACCTTCCATCGACTTGTAAATCTGATCGATCGCGAAGGCTTTGGATTCAAATACCTGAGTTCGAATCGGAATCTCAGTAGATGACGACGTCTTTTCGATTGACTCGCCTGCATTTGTCACCGACGAAAAGTTCAGGCTGAGGAGAAGTCCCGCCAAGGCAACGAACCATGACGGCACAGGTGATGCAGGGCGACTCAACATGCATGCTCCAAGTTTTTTCATCTACAACTGGTGAAGCCTATCACAGTGAACCTTCTAGCCGAGGTGTTTCCCGTCAGCAGCTTTCGGACTTTTGGGCGACCTAAGCTACGAGACACTTTACGGGGCGATGGGAGGCCATGAGAAACGCGGACTTCGCTCCGGGATGGCACGCAAAGCGCGCTGATGTTCCTGGTTATGTCGCAATAGGCATTGGGAACGGCCCCGGATCAAAGTGGAACGTAAGAATCATCCACTCGCTGGGTCATTCCCACGCCTTTTAAAACCCTCATTCGTATACAATGACCGGGATTGTTTTCTGGAATTGTCCGTGCCAATTGGCTTTGAGTGGACACGGATCTTCGAGGGTGCGGCTTTGTCTTTGGCCGCAAATCCTGTTGTCTCGTCGCACTCTGTCGGCTTGGACGAAAGCCGCAGTGGTTTGAACGCGAGGGAGACCATTTGTACCGAAACACAACTGAGCTTCCGAAGGGCGCGTTCATCGAAATGTTGCGCACGGCCTACGATCAAGCAGAGCCCAAGCGCGTCAACGAGGCCCCCTCGTTTTCTCCTAGGACTGCCTCCCCGCCCAAGGTCGTGTGGCCCGCTTTCCCTCTCCGCCGCGGCCTGACCACCGATCGAGCGAATCACCACCCTTGCCGCCCAGCCGAAGTCTCATCGAGCGGACCAATCCACGGCGCGAACAAGGGTCGCGCCGGTCGAGGCGTCGGGGACAAGAGTTTTATGGGCAAGCGGGCAAAAAGAAGAGGACGCATTCCCGGCCGCGCGCCCGATCGGGACCCGCGATGAACCTAGCTCCGCCCGAAACGACGAGCGCGTTGCCGTCGCGTCCAGTTCCTTCCTGGGTGGTCGGATTGTGCGTTACCTCGATAGCGCTGCTCATCGCAACCATGCTGATCCGGTGGACTACGACTGGAGTCAACACCTTTGAACTGATGATCGGAATGGCTTCGATCGGCGCCTTTGTTGTTCCCGCGGCTTTGGTCTACATGGGCCTGCGGACGGATCACGCGACCTATGCCTTTCTGGCATTAGGCTCATGTTCCGCGGCTGCCGCCGCCT